>ERZ773133.919-NODE-919-length-38210-cov-10.153951_pt1 | contig 38210 bp, 36 predicted proteins | sample MGYA00580861_ERZ773133 | MGnify/ENA primary metagenome ERZ773133 (study PRJEB29015, sample SAMEA2737844) | human gut metagenome | biome: human gut; feature: human-associated habitat; material: faeces | place: China | collected 2012 ...
CAAGCTCATTCAGTCCCATGCGGCCGATGGAGGCTCCCGACGCATAAAATTTTCCGGCAAGTTCCGGTTCACGAGGGTCGACACGTTCCACTACTCGATAATAGATGCTCATAGTTCTTTGGTTTTAAGGTTAGTTATTGTGTTTTTGCAGTTCTACGTCAAAATTGTAATTTTTAATCCGACCGGAAAAATTTTGAATCTCGCCGTAGAAATTTTATACTGCAAAGATAACAGCCCATTCTGTCAATACCAAAAATCAGGCATCGCTAAGGTGTGAAAATCTGTTAATAGAGAAAGTTTTTTTCTTCCTTACAATCCTTACAAATTACAATTAATGAAAATGCTTTTGAGTACCCTCTCCTGGACCTGATAAAAAAAATTATATTATATATATAATATATATTATATATATAATATAAATATTATTGTTATAATTCGTAACCTAAGAGGAAGAGTGAAAAAACCGATTCTGTTAATTGTAATTTGTAAGGATTGTAAGGCTTGTAAGGTTTCATTCATGGGTAGACCTGTATGTGTTTATAAAATAAAAATTACAATTCCCTTTTTGTCCGTAATTTTATCCTTCCCAATGGTGAAAATGTAATTGTAATCATTACCTTTGCAAAAATTGAATAAAATTAAGAGAGGTTCTCTATGTCAGAAGGTATGGATTCTTCTCTTTACTTTAAAATCCAGAAAACACATGAGCACCTTTATCTACTACAATTACCAGTTTTGCAAAATAGCGGTTCCGCCTGTGCAGGGAGAACTTTTCTCACAGACACCTGCTCCTGTCCATCCGGATGAAAGTTTCGCCCGTAAGCAGGAAATCCTTTCGGAAATTCTGGCCGCCGACAGTACCGGTTCGCGGAAAATCGTTTTTCGGAACCCGCGCGGAGGCAAGGAACACCTGCACAGCTACCTGACTCCTTATCGGGACGGACTGGCCGTGATGAAGATTTCCAACCGACGCGTACATACCACCGAGAAGAAGGATTTCACCGAGGAATCCTACGAGGAATATCCGGCCTGCATCGTGGTGATAGACAACCGTCCCGACATCCAGCGTATCGTCATCGAGAAACGTGTACTGGCCTTTACAGACGTGAACCAGGTACAGGCCATTCTGCGGCACACCTTGCGCCGTCTGCTCCATCCCTACGGACTGAGTATCAATATTGACCAACTTCATACGCGTTCGGCTTTCTGGAACGTAGCGAACGATGTGAGACAATATCCGCAAGGATTCCGACGCGTCCGTTTCTACCTGCCGCATCTGAACCTGGAACGGCTGAAACGGGTGATGAACAGCTACCTGATCATGGCACGCGAATCGTATGACAGCGACCTGACATGGACCCAGACGGCTACACAGGGCGGAAAACTGAAGTTCGACGAGAACGATTCTCTGCAATCCACGCTCATCAACACGCTGATGGAAGATGTGGGCGGAAACAACGTCATCACCCTCTATCCCAATGGGAAAGGACAGAAACCCGTACACGTGGGAGAAGACAACTACCGCATGGGAAGCATGGAGAAGGAAGTGTTCGACAAGCTGAAGGGGGGTGATTCCATCGACCGGGAAAAGGCGATGGACGAGATAAAGCAATTCACGAAACGTTACATCGACTGACGGGGAGGCAGACATGACGACACAAGAGAAGCACATTCTTCTGAACCGCTACAAGCGCGATGCCCTGTTCAGGCAATGGCTGCCTACGCTGGGCGTACTCTCCCGTGCGGGACAAGGCGGCGAGGTGGAAATCTGGTACGAGGCAGAACGCGCCCTTCTCCGGCTCAGGCAAGAAACACACTGGCGCGAAGTAGAGGTTCAGCTCATCTATACGGACCTTTGCGAACGCTATCCGGCCCTGCCCGTATTCTGCCTGGCGGTAATGGCGGTTCTCTTCACCTGTCTGGCTGATGCCGCCCCGAGCGCCGACCGTGCCGAGGAGAACCCGCACGCGCCTATCTGTGTGGCCATCTGTGCCATGCTGGACAACGACCAGCGTTTCCACGCCCTGCTCGACGCTTTCTTCAGCCGTACGTGCGACAACCGGGGTGAACGGGTGGTGCTTCCTGTCAGAGACTACCTGGCCGAAACAGGCGACGAAGAAGTCCCGGAACCGATAGAGGAAGTATCGGCAGCCGACGGTAACAAGGCGTTGAAACAGATGGTGGAGAATGCGCTCAAACGGGATAACGCCGAAAGGCTGAACGCTTTGAAACTCAGACTCTACGACCTAGAGAATCCGGCGCTTACCCGTCCACTGATAGTCCGCATCAATGAGCGGATAACGGCTCTGGTGAACCCGCTTCCCGTCACGCAGAACAACATTTTCCACAACGGAGCGAACCAAATCAACCAGAGCACCTTGCAAAACCCTGTATTCGGCACGGGCGAAGCAAAAAGAACCTTAACAGAAAAACAACCATGAGCAGTAAAAATGACGGACAACAGACGGTTGTCAACCACATCTACGGCTTCCAGTTCAACGGATGCCAGATTACGAATCCTACCTTCCAGACCATCATGCCCAATGATGTGTCCACGGATTGCCCCGAAACGAAGAATAATCCTGCACAGGAGGCGGAACAAAACGAATCCGGCATCATACCGGCATCTCTGCGCACTACCGAAGCGGAACGTGTGCTGGAGCGCCTGCGTTCGGCCGGTATCGTGGACAGCCGCTGGCAGCCTGTCGGCCTTTCGAACGCGGAAAAGGGGGTGCTGGCTTCTCTCCTGGCCGACCGCCTGGACATCGGCTGCCTGTGGCAGACCTTCGGCGACCTGTGGCGTATGAAGCCTGAAACGCTCCGCTCGGCCTACAACAAGGGGATGGAACAGAAGCGCACGGGGGAGTTCCTGGAGCGGGTGAAGAGGGTGTTTATTGACTAGAACTAGATATTCATATTTAAAATTTTCAACATCAATATTTAATGGCCTATACCATTACATTACAAAACTTACAATAAGAATTGAGTGACATATCAGTCTCAAATAGCTATAGAAAATATAATTAATATAACTTTAAAACAAATATCATGGTGCGATTAGATGATGAAATTCTGCAAGATATGCAAGAATGTATGAATAGTTGTACAAGTCTTTCGGTTCGGTATGTTTCAATTTTGGCCAGCAACTCTGCCAATATACCAAGCACCGTGAATGGTCCGGAATGCCAGAAGATTCTAAAAAAATTGCTTTCCTCCCTTATTATGGAAAACGACCCGTCAAGGGTACTCGGCTTTCTTAACGTACCGATACGGTTCGTTACGGATGATGAAAAGGCTACCCTAATCCTAGAAGAAACCCAAAAAGCATTGGATAACATTCGGCTTTGTTGGCAAGACAGACTACTGGATGCAATTTTCGATTAGTCTGCTAAGGGTAAAGAACCATCAGATAATATATTAATTTCCGTTGTTTTGAGTAAATTCGCGACAGGACTATAAGAAATGTATCATGAATGTGAATTTAATCCATAGGGCATTGCTCGATGCTTATTATTTGCTTCTCCAAGAACAGGAAAGTGTTTGCCTAGAAAGTCTGATGGAAGACTACGAACAGGTGTTGAACGGCCTTAAAGAAGCCATCAGGGAGGTGGAGCGTGAAGTCACCAGAAAGTGAATCTCTTCAGAGTAGCAGGTATATTAATAAATATCAGTTGGGAAGCAACGGAAAATCAAGATAATTTCGTAAATTTGCCGCCAAAGATTCCATCTATCCATTCATTTATCATGGCACATGTTCAGGCACTGACTATTGATGATATCCTCAAGTTGAAGGCTATTGTTCTTTATATTGTCAACCAATGCGGAACCGTGGATATTTTCCATATCCTGAAGATTCTGTATTTTGCTGACCGCACCCATTATGCCGAATGGGGAACCCGGCTTTCAAACGATACTTTTTGTGCTATGGCGAACGGGCCGGTAGCTTCTCACCTATATAATGCTCTGAAGGATGTGACCGGAAAGGAACCTTTGCGGGCAGAATCACCTCTGAAAATGATTTCGGATGCGCTTTATCAGGCCGACCCGATGTACGAGAACTACGTCTGTGCCCGTGAAAAGGCTGATATGGATGAATTGTCGGCTTCGGATATCGATTGTCTGGATCGCTCAATTGCCGAAAATAAAGGGCAGAGTTTCGGAACACTCTCTCAGAAATCGCATGACCGGGCTTGGCAAGAAGCTTACGGAAGGCAGAAGAATTCAGAAATGAATCCGCTCCTGATGGCTGAAGCGGGAGGAGCTTCGGAAGAAACGCTGGAGTTTATCAAAGAAAATGCGGAGTTCGACCGGTTGCTGATCTGATTTATGGTTTCATTGAAGGATTTGTTATCGAAGGAGTCAAAAGAAAACCTGCTTCAATCAATAGAACGGGGGGATGTAATCCGTATGAAACTGACGACGGCAGAAGGTATTACACCCAAGAATCCCGGTGATACGGACCGAAACAAGTATTTTGTGGTGTTAGGTAAGACACCTGACGGATGTCTGATAGGTTTTGTTGTAATCAATACTCATATCAATGAGAAGTTATCTCCTAAGCTTAAATCCCTTCATTATCCGATATTTTCTTCCAAATATCCTTTTCTGGAAATAAACCGTTTTGTGTTTTGCGGAGATTTGAAGGAAATCTCTTTTGACATTTTTGCCCATCGTTACAAATGTGAAAGCTTCGGTAAGATAGCCGATGATGACATGAACCTGATTATAGAAACCGTTGTCCAATCAGGCAACGTATCGCCGAAACGTCTGAAAAAGTTCGGCCTCTTAAAATAATAACTACTTAATAATCAATTTATTTCATTTCTAGTAGCTGGTACGCCGTACCAGCTACGTAGCAGGTTTTTATTTTTCCCATACTATATTTTGTCTCTGTCACCGGAACAGATACCGGTAGTGTGAGCATTTGTTTGGTGTGTCTTCGGCCTTTATAAAATCTCTCCTATCTGCCGGAAGTATGTTAATGTACTTTAAAGGCTGGATGCAAGATTCAAGTTTTTCATCAGGATGCGTTCTAAAATAATAGAAAGGGAAACATCCGGTCTTATGGGACATGTTTCCGGAACGGCAGACAACATCCCTTACAACTGACAATTAACGTATTTTCTGTATCACCGGTTGTATGTGCCAGCCTTTTACCCCATACAAGGCGAATGAGGATATTCCCGTTGCGGAAGGAGATAAAGTCGGACTCCGGAATAAAAACATCCACTTTTTTTGTGAATATCTGAAGAATGTGTTACTTTTGTATCAATAGGACAAGGTCTTATGCTAATAGAGTTCGATAAAGAATATTTGCGTGAATTGTTTGAGCAAGGACGCACAAGTGACAAGAAACACCGCTACCAGCCCGAAATCATCAAGGGTTATAAAAAGTGCGTGATGTATCTGAAACATGCGGACAATGTGGAGCAGCTCTATCCTATACGTTCCCTGAATTACGAGGTGCTGCAAGGCGATAAGAAAGGCATTTCATCCGTGCGTATAAACTTACAATACCGTCTTGAATTTATAGTAAAGGAAGTCTTGAACGAACAAATAGTAACCCTGTGCCGATTATTGGAAATAAGTAACCATTACAAATAGTTTTGAGTATGGAAACAGCTAAAAGAATTTACAGACCTGAAGAGTTGCAGCCTTCCACACCCATACATCCGGGCGAAATGCTTAAAGACGAACTGGAGGCACGGGGCTTGTCGCAAAGGAAATTCGCAAGCATCATCGGAATGCCGTACACGGCATTCAACGAAATCATAAACGGTAAACGCCCGATTACCACCGATACAGCCTTGAAAATAGAAGCGGCTACAGGTATTGCCGCAACTATCTGGGTAGGTCTACAAGCCGACTACAACATGCAGATTGCCCGACAGGACAGCAAGTTATCTGCTGTGCTGGATAATATACGAAAGGCAGTAGCGGTGCTTTAAGACTTCGTTCCTTCTCTTCCCCGTACCTGCTACGCCGTACCCCCTCCGTAGCAGGTTTTTATTTTTCCCACACTATACCTTTGCCTCTGTAACCGGAACACGAAACCGGTTGCGGGGGCATTCGTTTTGTATGCCTCCAACTTCTAAAAACAACAAAAGAAATGAAGAAAATCATGAAGGTAGTGATGCAGGGCGAACCGTTCGCCGTGCAGAGTCAGAAGGCCGAAAGCGGTCAGGTGATGAAGTGCAACATCGTGTTGCAGGAGTTGGGCGGAAAGTACGAAGATTCATACGTGGCGGCCATGCTGGGGGCGTTGGCTACGTGCCGGTTCTATGCGGGCGACCTGGTGTACGCCGTACTCCGTTTCCAGACACGCGAATACAACGGACAGGTGTTCCAGGACATCCTGGTACAAGACTTGGTGAAAATAAACAGTATCAAATAACCCTTTTAAATCTGAATACTATGGAACTGACCATTCAATTGAGCGACAAGACTTATGAACAACTGCTTTCTACAGGTAGCCGTATTCAAGGAACCATCGGTTTAATCAACCCACATGCTGGTAATTTTAATGAACATGTACGTCACACGGACGCATATAGGGATATGCCCTCCCGATACATCCGCCTGCGGCACGGACGGGCTACCGTCAACGAGAAACGGGTATGTCTTTCGCTCCGTATCGACCTGGACGAATCGAACATCATCCCCTCGGAGGCTATCGAGGTGGAGAGTCGGCAGGCAAGTAATTTCGTGGATGAAGCGCTGTATTTAATTAATAATTAGGGGACGAGTTGACAAGGGAACAAGTTGACAAGGGGACTAATCAATGAGGAAAGGAGTAAAACACCTTGTTACCTGAAACCTTGTCACCTAATCAACAAACTAAAAAACTAACAAACTCAAAAACTAATACACATATATGTTCGGAATAGGTAACAATGTACGGAGCCGGGTGGTGCAGGAATGCACCCCCGAGCTCTTCCACAAAGCAATTGATTCACCCCAGGTGGCCCGGTTGTGCGCCGAGATAGAGGATGCGTTGGAGGCCGTCCGCCGGGGCGAAATGAAGAAGGAGGATTTCGATACCCTGAAAGCCGACCGTAAAAAAAGGCTTCCGATTATCACGCCACACGCTACGTTCAAGAACGGACGGCGGTTGAACGCCGACGCGGTACCCAGCGGACTTTCGATGTACGATGTGGACCACATCAACGACCCACGGGGCTATTACCAAGAACATGTGGCAGGACATGAAAAAGAACTGGGGGTGGTACTAGCGCACGTCACACCCAGTACGGAGGGGTTGCGGCTGCTCTTTGTGATTCCCCGGGCGGATATGGGACTCGATGCCGCCCAACGCTGGATGAGCGAACGGCTGGGCAATACCGGCTATGACGAGGCGGTGAAGGACCTGGCACGGTGTTCGTTCCTGGTGCCGAGAGACTATATCCTGTTTCTGGATGAAGAAACGCTCTTTATGAATGAAAAATTAATAATTAATAACGAAGAAGGTGCTTCGGGGAATGGAGCGTCTTCCGCTAATGCAGATTCGGGGAAAAAGGGTAACGAAGCCGCTACCGGGAACGGGGAAGATACCGGAAACGAAGCCGCTACCGGGAATATAGAGGGTTCGGATTCGGGTGATTCCTCTCTGACGTTCAAGGGGATTCCGTATACCGAAATCATCCGCCAGTGGTTCCTGATTACCGGAGGGGAACCCCAGAAAGGGGAACGGAACACACGCCTGCACCGGCTGGCTTCGCATTTGCGCTACATTGCCGACAACAACGAGGCGTTGATTCTGCGTATCATGCCCCGCTACGGGCTGACCGAAGAAGAAATGCGTGGACTGATACACTCAGCCTGTTCCGCCCGGTTCTGTTCCACTCCGAAAGAGATGAAGCAGGCCATCGAGAATGCCCGGTTGGTAACGGGGCAGAGTAAAGTGGGGAGTGGAACGATATCGGCCGGTACCGACGGATATTCCGATATAGAGGAGGAGCAGAACAACCCTCCGGCACTCCCCAAGCGTTTGCCTCCGCTCATCCGTCTGCTGGTGAGCCGCACGCCGGACATCTACAAGCCTGCCGTGGCTCATGCGGTGTTCCCTTCACTGGCGGCACACCTGCACCGTACCCGCTTCCGCTACATCGACAACGTATGGCACGAGGCTACCCTGATGAACGTACTCATGGCGGGTACGGGAGCCGGAAAGGATTGTATCTCGGAACCCATCAACCGCATCATGGCCGACATCCGCCGGCGGGATGAAGAGAACCTGCGCCGGGAGCGGGAATGGAAAAACGAGGTGAGTTCAAAGGGGGCGAACAAGGACAAGCGGCAACGTCCCGAGGGGCTGGTCATCCAGGAGATTGACGCGGACATGACGAATCCGGCCTTCGTGATGCGTACCGCCGAGGCGGACGGCCACTTCCTCTACACGAAGATGAACGAGATAGACCAGTTCGACGCATTGAAGGGAAGCGGACGAAGCCAGCAACAATTCCAGATCATGTGCCTGGCATTCGACCCGGGAAACCGCTATGGGCAGACCCGTGTGGGGGCACAGAGCGTAACCGAGAAGGTGACTATCCGCTTCAACTGGAACGCCTCTACCACCATCCTGAAGGGCAAGCGTTACTTCAGCCGGGTGCTGACGGACGGACCGGTAAGCCGCATCAACTTCTGTACGATTCCGGAACGGGAAATCGGCGCGGACATGCCGGTGTACGGCACCTACGACGCGGGCTTCGACGAGGAACTACGGCCTTACATCGAGAACCTGACACGGGCGACGGGTGAAGTGGATTGTCCCGAAGCTTTCCGTCTGGCGAAAAAGTTGAAGGAGGAATGCGCCGACTTTGCCCGCCTCTCGCAAAGCCGGGTATACGAGAACCTGAGCTTCCGGGCCAATGTCATCGCTTACCTGAAGGCATGTGTGCTTTATGTGGCGAACGGGTATAAATGGGATAAAACCATCGAGGATTTCGTACGCTGGAGCCTGCAATACGACCTGTGGTGCAAAATGGAATTTTTCGGTGCGGACATTGAGGAAGCAATGAATAATATGATACGGGAGAGCAAGAAACGGCCGGGACGGATGAATCTGCTGGAACTCCTTCCTGACGAATTCACTCTGGAAGATGCCATCCGGGTACGGCGTTCGCAGGGAATGAACGCAGAGGGTACCCAAAACATGCTTTGGCAATGGACGTACCGCCATTACATTACAAAACTTACAATTAATGAAAACACATCGGAAGACATATCCGCCCCGATGGTAACCTACAAAAAGACAAAGACATGGAAATGACTCTTACAAGAATAGCGAAACAAAAGACCTACACGATAGGCAGACTGGAAATAGACGGAGTTTACTTTTGTGATACACTGGAACCCGCTTGGCGGGACATCGGCTGGGGAAAGCCGGGCAAAAAAATAGCAGGCAAGACCGCCATCCCCGAAGGACGGTATGCCGTGGCAGTGACGTTCAGTCCCCGTTTCAAACGGTGGCTTCCACTTCTGCTCCATGTACCGATGTTCGAGGGCATCCGTATTCATGCGGGCAACTCGGCCGAAGATACCGCCGGATGCATCCTGCCGGGTCTGAACACTCTCAAAGGCCGGGTAACGGATTCACGTATTTGGGAGAAACGCATCGTACAGAAGCTGGCAGAACGACCAGAAGGTGAAGGGATTTGGATAACGGTTCAATGAACAATCAGGGGACGAGTTGACAAGGGGACAAGTTGACAAGTTAACAAGGGGACAAGTTGACGAGTTGACGAGTTGACAAGGGGACAAGTTGACGAGTTGACAAGGGGACGTAAAGAGAAATACGGTAATGTAAGGTGTAAAACATCTCGTTACCTGAAACCTTGTCACCTCGTCACCTGAAACCTCGTCACCTAATCAATCTTCATTTCGTTCAGTACAGGAACGGTTAACGGGATGGCCAGCAGGAACGAACAGAGGTCGGACACGGCCTGCGCCATTTCCACTCCTTGCAGACCCAGGTAAACCGGGAGAATCAGGATGAGGGGAATGAAGAAAAGGCCCTGACGGGCAGAAGAAAGGATGACCGCACGTACCGGCTTGCGGATGGTCTGCAACATCATGTTGCACAGGATGACCCACACCCCCAAGGGAAGCGTGATGAGCTGCCACCGCAAGGCCCGTGTACCGGTCTCGATGACGTGGATGTCGTCGCGGAACCACGACACGACTTCGGGCGCGTAGATGTAGCCCACGATGGAACAAATGGCCAGAAAGACCACGCCCAACTTGATGCAGAAAAAGAAGCCGGCACGTACCCGCTTGTAGAGCCTGGCACCGTAATTGAATCCGCACACCGGTTGGAACCCTTGTCCGAAACCGATGACGAACGAGTTGATGAACATGCAGATACGGGTGACGATGGACATGCCCGCGATGGCGGCGTCGCCGTAGGCTCCGGCCGATACGTTCAGCAGGATGGTAGCCACGCTGGCCAGTCCCTGCCGGAAGATGGAAGGGCTTCCGCCGTAGACGATTTCTTTCAGAAAAGACGGTTTGGGAGTGAAGTTGCGGTAATGGATGCGGATGTTCTCTCCCTTGCGGTCCATGACAATCAACACCAGGAAGCTGCATACCTGGCTGACAAGGGTAGACCAGGCGGCTCCAGCGATACCCATGTCGAAGACGAAAATCAGCAACGGGTCGAGCCCGATATTCAGTACGGCGCCTATGGTGATGCCGATCATGGCATATACGGCATTCCCCTGGAAACGCATCTGGTTGTTCAGTACCAGCGAAGAGGTCATGAACGGCGCTCCCAACAGCACGATTCCCAGGTAGGATTCGGCGTAGGGGAGGATGGTTTCGGTAGACCCCAGCAACTGGCAGATGGGGGTCAGGAAGAGCAGCCCCAGTGTAGTGATGAATACGCCGCAGATAAAGGCGCAGAAGAATCCGGTAGAAGCCATCTTCTCGGCACTCTCGTAATCGCGGGCTCCCAGCCGCCGGGAAATGAAATTTCCGGATCCGTGTCCGAAGAAGAACCCGATGGCCTGGATGATGGCCATGACGGAGAAGGAAATACCTACGGCGGCCGTAGACTGGGTGTTGATCTGACCTACGAAATAGGTATCGGCCATGACGTAGAACGAGGTGACGAGCATACTGATAATGGTCGGTACCGCCAGCGAACAGATGAGGCGGGGTACCGGCATGGTAGTCATAAGAGTATATTTATCTGTGCCGGATGGATTCATTATAATGAAGATTTATCGGAATTTTAGAAATTGGCGTGAAATTACTGAAAATAATCCAATGACGGGGGGAACCGTTCCGGACTTTTAATCAAATTTTACAGAAGAACGGATTGCCGGCGGTCTGGAAACAGCATAACAAAAACTGTTTAAAAGAAGTTTAAATGACTATTAAAGACATACGGAAAACTCTTTCCGAGGCGCGATTTAAAGTAAATGAGAAGTCTACATAAGATAAATTAATAAACCAATCATGCTTTTTTATGGATAAAACTGTATCTTTGTGCCCTATTATTGGAGATAGATAACAACAAAAAATCAAACAAATAACTAGAAAAATGGCACAAGAAGACGTTTTCAAGAAACTTGTTTCACACTGTAAAGAGTATGGTTTTGTATTCCCGTCAAGTGAAATTTATGACGGACTGGGCGCCGTATACGATTACGGACAGATGGGTGTGGAACTGAAGAACAATATCAAACAGTACTGGTGGCAGAGCATGGTGCTCCTGCACGAGAACATTGTAGGCATCGACTCGGCTATCTTCATGCACCCTACCATCTGGAAAGCTTCCGGACACGTGGACGCGTTCAACGACCCGTTGATTGACAACCGTGACTCGAAGAAACGCTACCGTGCCGACGTACTGATTGAAGACCAGATTGCCAAGTACGACGAAAAAATCAATAAGGAAGTAGCCAAGGCTGCCAAGAAATTCGGTGACGCTTTCGACGAGGCTCAGTTCCGTAGCACCAACGCCCGCGTACTGGAACACCAGGCCAAACGTGACGCGCTGCATGAACGTTACTCAAAAGCGATGAATGCCGGTCCGGACTTGAACGAACTCCGTCAGATTATTCTGGACGAAGAAATCGTCTGTCCGATTTCGGGTACCAAGAACTGGACTGAAGTCCGTCAGTTCAACCTGATGTTCTCTACGGAAATGGGGTCTACTTCGGAAGGTTCCATGAAGGTATACCTCCGTCCGGAAACCGCTCAGGGTATCTTCGTGAACTACCTGAACGTACAGAAGACCGGCCGTATGAAGGTGCCTTTCGGTATCGCCCAGATAGGTAAGGCATTCCGTAACGAAATCGTTGCCCGCCAGTTCATCTTCCGTATGCGTGAGTTCGAACAGATGGAAATGCAGTTCTTCGTAAAACCGGGTACGGAGCTCGAATGGTTCCAGAAATGGAAAGAGACCCGTCTGAAATGGCACAAGGCACTGGGCTTCGGTGACGACCATTACCGCTATCACGACCACGAGAAACTGGCTCACTACGCCAATGCCGCTACCGACATCGAGTTCCTGATGCCGTTCGGTTTCAAGGAAGTGGAAGGTATCCATAGCCGTACCAACTTCGACCTGAGCCAGCATGAGAAATATTCCGGCAAGAGCATCAAGTATTTCGATCCGGAAATCAACGAAAGCTACACTCCGTACGTCATCGAGACTTCTATCGGTGTAGACCGTATGTTCCTGAGCGTCATGAGCGCCGCTTACCACGAAGAAACCCTGGAGAACGGCGAAACCCGCGTGGTACTGAAACTTCCTGCTGCCCTGGCTCCGGTGAAACTGGCTGTCATGCCGCTGGTGAAGAAAGACGGTCTGCCTGAAAAGGCCCGCGAAATCATGGACGACCTGAAGTTCCACTTCCATTGCCAGTACGATGAGAAGGATTCTATCGGTAAGCGTTACCGCCGTCAGGATGCCATCGGTACTCCGTACTGTATCACCATCGACCACCAGACCTTGGAAGACAACTGTGTAACCCTGCGTAACCGTGACACCATGGAACAGGAACGTGTGGCTATCTCAGAGTTGAATAACATCATTGCCGACAAGGTAAGCATTACCAGTCTGCTGAAAACATTGCAGTAATAATATATGAGTAAACAGATTCTTTGGCTGGTTGCCCTCCTGCTCACTTTCTCTGTCGGGTTCAGCTCCTGCGCGGAAGACACGCCCACGGCCGACCCGTATGAAAACTGGCAGGCACGCAACGAGCATTACATCGATTCGATAGCGGCCGTAGCTACTACCAACGCTTCCGGAAACTGGGAACGCGTGTTGAACTACAAGCTTCAGTCCCAGAATCAGGGGACTAGCCTGGGGGGAGACTTTGACGTGAACCAGTATGTCTATATGGAAGTGCTGGAACCGGCGAAGGAAGGCGGTATCGCTCCTCTGTTTACGGATAGCGTATCGGTCTATTACCGGGGAGAACTTATCAACGGTGAAGTCTTCGACCAAAGCTATACGGGCGACCTGGATACAGAGGTGCATGAACCGACGACGTTCGCCTTACAGGCTACAACGACCAACGGTCTGACCGACGGACGGATTGTCGGTTGGGTAACGGCTTTGCAACAAATGAAAGAAGGTATGCGGGTCCGTCTGTATATCCCGGCCAATTTGGGCTATGGCTCACAAAGCAAGACTTCCATTCCGGCATACTCTACGCTGATATTCGACCTGAAACTGGAGAAGGTGATTCACCCGATAGGACCTGACGACCGTAGCCGGGCGCTACAGGAAGAATAGAATTTTTCTTTGCGAAGCAAAATAAGCTGGCTCCGGATGCCGGTGAAAATCTTTCTACATCAGAGAGTTTCCACCGGTTCCGGAGTTTTTTTTGTGTCTGTTTTTCCCGATTCTTTTGTCGGTTTGTCCGATATGTCCTATCTTTGCGGAAATTAAAACGAAACGGAATTGGGACGTATCTTTCAGACATACTGCTTGTTGGTAGCCAGCATCCTGATGTTGGCCGTAGCGGTTTTTCCCCATCACCATCATGCGGAACGTCTGTGTCTGAAGTCTGATTGGTGTACCTGTACGTCCGATGCTTCCTGCGAGGGGCATTGTACACATTCCCCCAATACAGACAATCACGAGTGTACGATTTCGTGCGCCACCCATTTCGCGTTCGGCCATCAGCAGCTCTCGCGGTCTGATGTTTCGCCTGATTTTACCTTTTCTTGTCTGATTTATCCGATGCTGAGTCTGTTGGAATATTTCCAATCAGGCAATAGCCGGTGTGATAATTCCGATTCCGTCTATATAGAAAAGCTGCACAGCCGTCAGTGGATGGCTGCATGGGGGCTTCGTGCGCCTCCTGTTTTCCTTCGCTCTTGAAAAACAACCAGGTTACGAATGCCGTCGGGCATCGGATGAAAGAAACCTGGTTGCAGGGTTAGTTCATTAATTTTGTCACGAAGGAAAACTTTTATTATCAACCATGAAGAAATTTTTTATAGGAGGAGCCTTGTTGCTGTTTATACTAGGCTCTTGTAACAGCCACGCCGGACACAATCACGACCATGAGGCAGAAGGTCACGACCACGAAGCGGAAGCACCGCACGGACACGATGAACATGAACACGGAAATGAACCGGCCGGACATTCCGATGAAATCAGCCTGCCGGCCGCCAAGGCGAAGGCCGCCGGGGTGGTGGCCGAAACGGTCAATCCGGCTCCGTTCCGCCAGGTGATTCCGGTGAGCGGACAGATTCTGGCGGCTCAGGGCGACGACGCTACGGTGGTGGCCACCGCTTCCGGAGTGGTATCTTTCGCACGGAAGCTGACGGAAGGGATGCAGGTAGGGAAAGGAACCGCCCTGGTTTATCTGACCGGCGAACACCTGCAGGAAGGCGACCCTGCCCGGAAAGCCGAAATCGCCTATCGTGCGGCCAAGGAAGAGTATGAACGTGCCGCCAAGCTGGTGGACCGCCAGATTGTATCGCAAAAGGAATTCAATGCCATCCGCGAAGCGTACGAGAACGCGCGGATAGCTTACGAAGCCCTGACACCCGGCGGCGCCGGCAAGGGAACGGCGGTGACCGCTCCGATGGGCGGATACCTGAAGAATTGCCTGGTGAAGGAGGGCGACTACGTGAGTGTGGGGCAACCGCTGATGAGTATCACCCAGAACCGCCGTCTCCAGCTGAAGGCAGAGGTGTCCGAACGCTATTACGCGGCGCTGAAGCAGGTAGCTTCGGCCAACTTCAAGACCCCGTATGACAACCGGGTATACGAACTGGAACAACTGAAGGGCCGGTTGCTTTCTTACGGAAAGACCTCAGGCGACACTTCGTTCTACCTGCCGGTAGTCTTCGAATTCGATAATTGCGGCGACATGGTGCCGGGGTCTTTTGTAGAGGTCTATCTGCTGGGAACCCCACGTACCGGCGTCATCAGCCTGCCCTGGTCGGCCATTACCGAAGAGCAGGGGCTGAACTTCGTTTACCTGCAACTGGACGCCGATTGCTACCGGAAGCAGGAAGTGAAGCTGGGGGCTTCGGACGGTAGCCGTGTGGAGATCCTGTCCGGCCTGAAGGGAGGCGAGAAAGTCGTCACCCAGGGAGCCGTCCATGTGAAACTGGCTTCTGCCAGCAACGCCATTCCGGCGCATACCCATCAACATTAATCCACTTCTTTATTCTTTTGAGCTATGTTGAATAAAATCATACGATTCTCTTTGCAGAACCGTCTGCTTGTATTGGTAGCTTCGGTCCTGTTGTTGATAGGGGGAACCTATACCGCTTTCCATACGGAAGTGGACGTGTTTCCCGACTTGAATGCTCCTACGGTAGTGGTCATGACCGAGGCCAACGGTATGGCCGCCGAAGAAGTGGAGCAACTGGTGACTTTCCCCATCGAGACCGCGGTGAACGGAGCCACGCATGTGCGCAGGGTACGTTCTTCTTCCACCACGGGTTTCTCCGTCGTGTGGGTGGAATTCGATTGGGATACGGACATCTATCTGGCCCGTCAGATTGTATCCGAGAAATTGGCCACCGTAGGCGAAGACCTGCCGGACAATGTGGGGAATCCTACCCTGGGACCTCAATCGTCCATTCTGGGCGAGCTGCTGATTGTGGGCTTGACGGCCGACAGCACTTCCATGCTTGATTTACGTACCTTGGCCGACTGGACCATCCGTCCGCGCCTGCTCTCTACCGGCGGCGTGGCGCAAGTGGCCGTTCTGGGAGGCGACATCAAGGAATATCAGGTACTTCTGCATCCCGAACGCATGAAACACTACGGCGTGACACTGGGCGAGGTGATGGAAGTCACCCGGAACATGAACCAGAACACCAACGGCGGAGTGATTTATGAATACGGCAACGAGTATATCGTCCGTGGTGTACTTTCCACCAACGATGTACGTGAAATGAGCCGGGCGGTCATCAAGCGGGTGAACGGGGTACCGGTGGTGCTGGAAGATGTAGCCGATGTGAAAATCGGCGCCCAGCAACCGAAGCTGGGACTGGCCTCGGAGAAGGGGAAACCGGCGGTGCTGGTCACCGTAACCAAACAACCCAATACGGGTACCATCGAGCTGACCGAACGCCTGGAAACGGCCCTGAAGGATTTGCAGAAGAACCTGCCGCCCGATGTGCACGTCTCTACCGATGTTTTCCGCCAGTCCCGCTTCATCGAAAGCTCCATCAGCAATGTACAGACCTCCCTGTACGAAGGGGCGCTCTTTGTGGTGATTGTACTGTTCCTCTTCCTGGCCAATACACGGACCACGCTCATCTCTCTGGTAACCCTGCCGCTCTCGCTTGTGGTGGCCATCCTGGTGCTTCACTACATGGGATTGAGCATCAATACCATGAGTCTGGGAGGTATGGCCATCGCCATCGGTTCGCTGGTGGACGATGCCATCGTCGATGTGGAGAATGTGTGGAAACACTTGCGCGAGAACCGCATGTTGCCGGAAGGTAGCCGAAAGCCCGTCCGTGAAGTGGTGTTCAACGCTTCGCGCGAGGTGCGTATGCCGATTCTGAATTCCACCTTGATTATTGTAGTCAGCTTCGTACCGTTGTTTTTCTTGAGCGGTATGGAAGGGCGTATGCTGGTTCCGCTGGGCATCGCCTTCATCGTTTCCCTGTTCGCCTCTACCGTAGTGGCCCTGACATTGACTCCGGTACTCTGTAGCTACCTGTTGGGACGGAACTACCGGAAAGAAGGTCTGCCGAAGGAGGCCTTCGTGGCCGTATGGCTGAAGAAGCATTACGAGAAGGCGTTGGGATGGGCCTTGTCGCACAAGCGTTGGGTGTTGGGGAGTACCTTTGCCCTGTTTGTGGTGGCCGTAGGGTGTTTCTTCACCTTGGGACACAGCTTCCTGCCTTCGTTCAACGAGGGTTCGTTTACCATCAACATCAGCTCCCTGCCGGGCATTTCTCTGGAGGAATCCGATAAAATCGGGCGCCAGGCCGAAGAGCTGTTGCTTTCCATCCCCGAAATCCAGACCGTGGCCCGCAAGACAGGACGTGCGGAACTGGACGAGCATGCGCTGGGCGTGAATGTATCGGAAATTGAAGCGCCTTTCGAGTTGAAGGACCGCTCTCACGCCGAATTGCTGGCCGAGGTACGCCAGAAACTTTCGGTCATTACCGGAGCCAACATCGAAATCGGCCAGCCCATCAGCCACCGTATCGATGCCATGCTGAGCGGTACGCAGGCCAGTATCGCCATCAAGTTGTTCGGCGATGACCTGAACCGGATGTTCACCCTCGGAAACCAGATAAAGGACGCGATAGCCGATGTGGAAGGTATCGCCGACCTGAACGTGGAACAACAGATTGAACGTCCGGAGCTGAAGATTGTCCCGAAACGGGAAATGCTGGCCAAATACGGCATCTCCCTGCCGCAATTCAACGAGTTCGTGCAGGTGAACATGGCCGGCGAGGTGGTATCGCAGGTCTACGAACAAGGAAAGGCGTTCAATCTGGTGGTCCGTTCGAGCGAGGATAACCGGGGCTCGATGGACCGTATCAAGGACCTGATGATAGACGACGCCGAAGGAAACAAGGTACCCTTGCTGAACGTGGCCGATGTGGTTTCCGCCATGGGACCGAACACGGTCAACCGGGAGAACGTGAAACGGAAGATTGTGATTTCGGCCAATACAAGCGGACGTGACCTGCGGAGCGTAGTCAACGACATCCAGGAACGTGTGGACTGCAACATCCAGTTGCCCGAAGGGTATCACGTGGAATACGGCGGTCAGTTCGAGAGCGAGCAGGCGGCCAGCAACACGTTGTTGCTCACGTCGCTGATGAGTATCGTGGTCATCTTCCTGTTGCTCTACATGCAATTCCATCACGTGGCCCAGAGCGGAGTCATTCTGCTGAACCTGCCGTTGGCCCTGATTGGAGGAGTCTTTGCCCTGCTGCTCACTTCGGGCGAGGTCAGCATACCGGCCATCATCGGATTCATCTCCCTGTTCGGTATCGCCACCCGTAACGGCATGCTGCTCATCAGCCACTACAACCTGTTGCGCGAAGAGCAGGGAATGGGAGTCCGCCAGAGCATCGTACAGGGTTCGCTCGACCGTCTGAACCCGATTCTGATGACGGCGCTTTCATCGGCGTTGGCCCTGATACCGCTGGCCTTGCGTGGAGACCTTCCGGGCAATGAAATCCAGAGCCCGATGGCGAAAGTCATCCTGGGAGGATTGTTGACCTCCACGTTCCTGAACGCTTTCGTCATCCCGATTGTTTATGAATGGATGCACCGGAAAGAGATAACCGATAACGAATTACCGAATAAAGCCTAACGTATGAAACGATACCTTATATGGAGCCTCGGACTGATGTGTTGCGCATCGTCCGTACAGGCCCAGCAGATAGAAGAGGTTCTGCAATCTGTAGCGCAGAACAATGTGGAACTACAGGCCCGCCAGCAGGAACTGGAGGCCGCCGGACTGGAAATCCGAATGCAGAACAGCCTGGAGGACCCGAGTGTGGAGTATAGTCCGTTCTTCCGGAAGGGAGAAAGCGGGATGACGAGTTCCGAGCTGGTAGTGAAGCAGGGATTCGATTTCCCTACCATCTATGCCGCCCGGGGAAAGGCCGGCAAGCTCCAGCGTTCGGCCCTGGAACGTCAGTGGGACGCAGCCCGTCAGGAGGTGTTGCTCCAGGCCAAGAACCTGTGCCTGGACCTGGTTTTATACAATCAGACCCGTGAATTGCTGGAAGAGCGCAAGAAGAATGCCGATGAGATGCTGGCCTTGTTCGAGAAGCGCTTGCAGGAAGGCGACGCGAACATCCTGGAAGTAAACAAAATCAAGATGGAACGGATGAACGTACAGACCGAGGTAGCTCAGAACATGGCGGCGCACCGTACCGCCTTGCAACAATTGCTGGCATTGAACGGCAACCGTCCGTTGAATTTCTCGTCCGACCGTTATCCGCGGACGGAGGCTCCGGCCGATTTCAATGCTTTGTACGATGAAGTGATGGCTTCGGATGCCCAGCTTCAGGCGGCGAACATGGAGGCTCAGGCGGCCGAGCAGGTATTGCAGGTGAACAAACAGAACTGGTTGCCGAAACTGGAGGTGGCCTACCGCCGGAATACGGACATGAGTGAAAGCAGCAACGGTTTCCTGATAGGAGGAAGCCTGCCGCTCTATTCGAGTCACCGAAAGCTGAAGATTGCCCGTGCCCAGGCACTCAGTGCCCGTCTGACGCTGGACGATGCCCGCTTGCAACGTGAAGCGGCCTTGCACGGACAATTCAATGAATTGTGTCGTCTGAAAGAAGCGATGGATGTGTACGACATCCCGTTGATGCACGAGACACTCCGCATGCTGCACGACGCGGTGGTGGCAGGCCAGCTTTCCATCATCGAGTTTTATGTAGAGACGGAAAATGTCTACCAGAACCTGCAGGCATACATGAGCCTGGAGAACCAGTACCAGAAGTTGCTGGCCGAGGTTTACCGTTGCCGGTTGTAAGGATGCTTCGTTGGAGAGAATAAGGAACGTCCCGTCTGCAAGATTCCAAGGGTCTTGCAGACGGGACGTTACGGTTATTTCAGGCCGTTCTTTTGAAGCAGTTCTTCGATTTCGTTTGTGGTAATGGAAGAACGTTCCGATTTGTCGTAAAGGTAGAGGAGATTGATTTCGGTTTCATCTACGGCTATAATCACGTTGAAAGTAATAACCCTGGCTCCACCGCTCTTTCCTTTACCTTTAGAGGTGATTCGCATGCGTATTTTGCGCAGACCACCGCCTAAATCAGTGCCAAGATGAGGTGTTGTGAGAATATCTTTACCTAACGTCCGTATATCAGCCATTAAAGAGGGATAGCGCTTTCCTAATCGTTTCGCCTCTTTTTCAAATGTTTGCAGGGCCTTAATGCTGTACTTCATCTTCCCATTCTTTCATAAATTCTTCAAAAGGTTTTCCCCTTCCCGCTTTCATGTCTTTCAATCCCGCATCAATCCCTGCAAGAATTTCTTCCTTCGAGATATACTCCGTGTCATCGGCTTTCGTATCTTCTACCAGTTTTTCAGCTAGCCATTTCTTGTTGCGGTCGCTGAGTGAGAGTGACTGGATGTATTGCCACAGGCTTTCCATTTTTGCTGATGCTTTCATAAGTTTGTATCTCCTTTGTTTATAAATGGTATGCTACAAAGGCAAAGATAATATTCTATCTTGAAAAGATAAACATTTGGAGGGATATATCGGATTTTTCCGGTAGAATTTCCTTTTATCCTTCTCTCTGAATGACTTGTCAACCAATAACTTTTCCGGATTTTTTGTATGTTACTTTTTATTTGTACTTTTGTCCGTTGATAAAAAATAGCATATAGGCACATGAAAACATTCCGTTTATGCATCCTTTCTTTACCGGAAAGTAGAAACGGGAACAAGTTTTTTGTACTTTTGCGTGTCATATAAAAAAAGAGAGAGAAATGCCATTAAATTTACCCGATAAACTTCCTGCCATAGATTTGCTGAAGGAAGAGAATATTTTCGTCATCGACAATTCGAGGGCCAGTACACAGGATATCCGTCCGTTGAAGATTGTGATTCTGAACCTGATGCCCCTGAAAATCACGACGGAAACCGACTTGATTCGTCTGTTGTCCAACTCCCCGCTACAGATAGAGGTGAGTTTCATGAAGCTGAAGAGTCATACCTCCAAGAATACGCCCATCGAACACATGAAGGCGTTTTACCGTGATTTCGAATTGATGCGTAACGAGAAATACGATGGCATGATTATTACCGGCGCGCCCGTAGAACACCTGGAGTTCGAAGATGTGAACTACTGGGATGAAATTCAGGATATCTTCAACTGGACCCGTTCGCATGTCACTTCTACCTTCTACATCTGCTGGGCTGCTCAGGCCGGATTGTATCACCATTATGGCATTCCGAAATATCCGTTGGATAAAAAGATGTTCGGTATTTTTGAGCATCACATTTGTAAAGGATTCCAGCAGTTACCTATTTTCCGAGGATTCGATGATGTGTTCTTTGTACCGCATAGCCGTCATACCGAAGTACGTCGGGAAGATATCGAGAAGCATCCGGAACTTCAGATTATTTCCGAGTCGGACGATTCGGGCGTACATATCGTGATGGCCCGGGGCGGACGTGAGTTCTACGTAACCGGACATTCCGAATATTCACCCTATACCCTCGATACGGAATATCGTCGGGACCTGGACAAAGGTCTGCCCATCGATATGCCCAAGAACTATTACCGCGACAATGACCCGGAAAAAGGGCCGTTGGTGCGTTGGCGGAGTGTAGCCAACCTGTTGTTCTCCAACTGGATGAACTATTACGTTTATCAGGAAACTCCTTATGACATCAATCTGATTAAATAATTCATGAAGAAACAACGTCCTATCGAATTGTTGGCTCCGGCCAAGAATCTGGAATGTGGCATCGAAGCTATCAACCACGGAGCCGATGCCGTGTATATCGGTGCCCCCCGCTTCGGCGCACGGGCCGCCGCCGGAAATTCCCTGGAGGATATCGCGGAACTGGTGAAGTATGCCCATCTGTACCGGGTACGGATTTATGTGACGGTCAACACCATTCTCCGTGACGAGGAGCTGAAGGAAACCGAAGCGATGATTTGGGATTTGTATCGGGTGGGGGTAGATGCCTTGATTGTGCAGGACATGGGTATCACCCGGTTGAACCTCCCCCCTATCCCACTCCACGCCAGCACGCAGATGGACAACCGGACTCCGGAGAAAGTGAAGTTTCTGGCCGAAGCCGGATTCCGTCAGGTGGTATTGGCCCGCGAACTCTCGCTCGACGAAATCGGCCGGATTCATCAGGCCTGCCCCGATACTCCCCTGGAAGTCTTCGTACACGGAGCGTTGTGCGTCAGCTATAGCGGACAATGCTATGTGAGTCAGGCCTGTTACGGACGGAGTGCCAACCGGGGGGAATGTGCCCAATTCTGCCGCCTGGGATTCGACCTGGTAGATGCCGACGGAAAGGTGATAGCCAAGAACAAGCACCTGCTCTCGCTCAAAGACATGAACCAGAGCGAGAACCTGGAAGCTCTCCTTGATGCGGGAGCTTCGTCGCTCAAGATAGAAGGACGGTTGAAAGAAGTATCGTACGTAAAGAATGTTACGGCGTATTACCGCCAGAAGCTGGATGCCATTCTGAAACGTCGCAAAGAATATGTACGGGCTTCATCGGGTACGGTGAAGCTGACGTTCAAGCCTCAGCCGGAAAAGAGTTTCAGCCGGGGATTCACGGATTATTTCCTGCACGGACGGAATCCGGGAATCTTTTCGTTCGATACCCCGAAATCGTTAGGGGAAGAGGTCGGAGTAGTCAAGGAAATCCGTGGAAATTACCTGACGGTGGCAGGAGTGAAACCCTTCAGCAACGGTGACGGACTCTGCTACCTGGATGAACAGGGACGCCTGCAGGGATTCCGGGTGAACCGGGTAGAGAACAACAAACTTTATCCGCAAGAGATGCCTCGCCTGAAGCCGAAGACCCGCCTGTACCGGAATTATGACCAGGAGTTCGAGAAGCTGATGCAGAAGAAATCGGCAGAACGGAAGATTTCGGTAGAGATGTGTCTGGAGGAGAACAACTTCGGGTTCACACTGACCCTGTCTGACGAGGACAAGAACCGGGTGAGTGTGACGCTGGCACGCGAAAAGGAACTGGCCCGGGTTCCGCAAGAAGATAACCTACGGAACCAGCTGGGAAAACTGGGAAATACGCCTTTCGAACTGGAGACGGTGGAACTCCGCTTGACGGACAACTGGTTCATCCCTTCGTCGGAACTTTCTGATTTACGCCGGCAGGCTGTCGAGAAATTACTGGAGGCCCGACGCATCACTTATCCGCAGGAACGTGCGCGCTGGATGGAAACACAACATGCGTTCCCGACCAAGGAACTGACCTATCTGGGAAATGTCATGAACCAGGAGGCCGAAGCTTTCTACCGGGAACATGGCGTGGAACGTATCGCTCCCGCCTTCGAGAAACAACAACCGGACGGTGCCGTCCTGATGTTCTGCAAACATTGCATCCGTTACAGCATGGGGTGGTGTCCGACTCATCATCGGGTCCGCTCTCCGTACCGGGAACCGTTTTTCCTGGTGAGCGGCGACGGACGACGTTTCCGCCTGCGCTTCGATTGTAAAGCCTGCCAGATGCGTGTGCTGGCCGAAGATTAAAAAGGAAAACTAAAAGAAAGGAATCTTATGTGGAAGTGGGGTAAATATCTGGTATGTCTGTTGTTGCTGGTAGTCGGGGTTACGTCCTGTTATTATCGGACCGCCTTGCCTACCCGTGTAGACGGAGAAGGAGAAGGAGAAGAGGGGGAAGAAGAAAGCTCCGTGGTCGATTTGCCGGAACGTCCGTATGCCCTGAACAGTAATTTCAAGGTGACGGCCGATACATTGTGGCTACATCAACTGCCTTTTACCGATTCGCTTCCGGTACTGAAGGACAATGAACTGGTGGTGGCGGAACTGGCGATACATGCAGACGACCCGACGGATTCGGTCTGGGTCAAGGTAGCCCGTGACCAGGAGACCATCGGCTGGTTACCCGAGCATCAGTTGCTGGAAAATATTGTACCCGTCGACCCGATTTCACAATGCATCCACCTGTTCAGCGATACGCATACCTTGTATTTCTTCCTGATTGTGGGTATCTTCTTCCTGACCTTCGCCTATCGGGCCATGAAACGGAAGAAGACCAAGCTGATCTGGTTGAACGACATCGACAGTATCTTCCCCATCATGCTTTCGTGGCTGCTGGCCTGTGCGGCCACGTTATACAATAGTATGCAATACTTTGTGCCGCAGACCTGGGAGCGCTACTATTATGACCCGTCCCTGAATCCCTTCGACCTGCCTTTGATTTTGGGGTTGTTCGTATTGAGCGTATGGTGCATTTTCCTGATGGGAGTTGCCCTGCTGGATGACCTGTTCCATCAGACGACGTTCGAGGTGGCTTTCTTCTACCTTATCGGACTGGCATCGTGCTGCATCTTCCTCTATATCTTCTTTACCTATTTATGGATTTACGCGGCCTATGTGTGCCTGATAGCCTATACCTATTGTTGTTTCCGCTGGCTGAAACACTCCAACCGTTACCCGTATGCTTGCGGAGCCTGCGGAGCCAAGATGCGCGCCAAGGGAATCTGTCCGCATTGCGGGGCAATCAATGAATAATCACATAATAAACAAGCACCGTTTCCATCGTCCTTAACAGGTTGACAGAAACGGTGCTTATTATATTGAATGTGAAAAACTATCAGAACCGGCAACGAAGGTCGATACCGATTTGAAGCGGACGACCGTATTGAGCAAAGCCTCGGTTCATGGTCTGGAAGTAAAAGGCTTCATATTTTTTGTCTAATGCATTGTTTATCCAAAGTGCTACCTGACCGTTTCCCTTGTTGAAGTCGATGCGGCCGTTCAGTGTACCGTATAGAGCCTGGCTGGCATCGTTCTTTTCCGTCCAATAGACTCGTCCGGCCGCCTTGTAGTTGGCATTTACCGTGATGTTATCGAGGAAGGCTCCTGATTTTAGGGCAAAGATGTATTGTCCGCCTACCGTGAAGGTATGTTTCGGGACAAACGGTACATAATTCCCGTTGTAGTTCTCCGCATCGCTCAAGACATAATCCGTAAAGGTGGCATACGTATAACCATAGTTTCCGTTCAGGCTGAACGCATCGGTTATCTGGGTACGGAAAGCAGCTTCGGCACCGAGGCTCCGGCTTTTTCCGGCATTGACGGTGATACGTCCCAATCCACTGTTTACGAAACGTGAAATCTGCTGGTTGTGGGTGTCCATGTAGAAGGCCGCCACATCCAGTTGCAAGCGGTTATCGAACAAGGTCAGGTGAGAACCGATTTCGTAGTTCCAGGAATATTCCGGCTTGTAAAGCGTAGTGGCCTTTACATCGGTAGCGGTTTCGGTCGACATCTGTTGGAGGATTCCTACAATCTTGTCTTTGGTATCCTGCGGAATCATCGGAACATTGTTGACAACCGGGATAGTCGCGTTGGCCACATCCTTCATGATACTGGTCTGCATATCCTTTTGCAGGACATCCGAGAACATCTGGATGTTATATCCTCCCGAGCGGTATCCTTTGGATACGGTAGCATAGATGTTGTTCTGGGTATCGAAGTTATATTGCAGGGAGAACTTCGGAAGCAATTGCAGGTAGTCATGGCTGATTTCGCCGGTATATTCCTTGCTGGCCTGGTAATCGGCTTTCGGAACCATATCGACGGTGATGTTCATCGGAGTCAAGACACCGCTCAATCCGTAGGTATGGACAAAATCATATCCGGTATTGTATTTCAGCTTCAATTTCTCGTAATCCAGACGCAGACCGGCGGTGAACGATAACCCTTCCAGACCGAACAGGTCATTGAACGTAGACTGGTGGAAGATGGCTCCGTTCAGAATCGGAGTATCGAAATCGCCGCCTATGTAGAGTTCGTCTCCCTGAATCTCGTCACTGAAGGTCATGGTCATGTTCATGGCTCCCTGAGAGATGGTGGGCATGTATTGGTTACCGTAAGTATTGATGGTAGAATTCAACCAGGCAATACCGTCTTTACGGAAAGTAACCGGCCCTTTGGTGTGGAGCGCCTGATAGAATCCGCTTACTCCCGTTGTCCATTGCCAACGCTTACCCGGTTTCGACTTCAGAACCAGCTCCTCGCTGATGGTTTTGGCATTCTGCTTCTGCATCATGGTGTAAAGGTCCTGCGAAGTGAAATCCTGATCCAAATCCATCTGGTCATACAGGTACTGGAATCCGGTGACGCTGCTCAGGATGAAATTGTCCGCCTGGTGCTCGAAGTTCAAGCCGGCATTCAGCAGGTTACGCTTGTAACCGCATTCGTTGTTATAATCGATTTTACCCAGGTAATCGGCACGGTCTTCCGTCTTTCCATCGGTACGGCCTACATAAGTATACGGGTATCCGCCCTGGTTGGTATATTCATAATTGAGCGTAAAGTCCAGTTTACTGTTTTCGGTAGGCAGGTAGATAGCCCGGATACGTCCGCCGAATTCATCGTCCACATCGATTCTTTTGCCATTGAACTGGTTCTTGAAGAATCCGCCCTTGTGCTCGTAGAAAGCTCCGGCAGAAAAGGCAAACTGGGAAGAGATGCGGTGATAATGCGTGACGGAAGCCTTGTAGTTATTGTAGGTAGCCGCTCCCAGACGCAAGTCCGTACCTTGGTAGCTGAAGGGGGATTTGGTAAAGATACGGATGAGACCTCCCATGGTATTACGTCCGTAGAGTGTCCCTTGAGGCCCACGCATCACGTCTATCCGTTCGATGTCCGAGTAGTTGAAATCGAAGGCAGACTTATCGATAAACGGAATGTTATCGACGTACAGCCCGACTGCCGGGGTATTGATGCGCGAACCGATACCCCGCACATACATGGAAGTAGTCAGTTTGGAACCATAATCCGGAATGAACAGGTTGGGTACCAGTCCGGAAAGCGATTTGACCGAAGTGACCGAGTTCTTTCTCAGGTCGTTCTGCGAAAAAGAGGTAGCCGATACGGCCTGTTGGCGCAAACGGTTGTTCTCTTTCGGAGTAGCGATGACCACTACCTCTTCGATGTCAATGACTTTGGTTGTATCTTTCGGAATCACATGTTCTGTATCAGCCGGAGAAGCAGCTGCGACGGTTGCGGCAACGGCTACCAGCGGAGTCAATACTGTACGTCTTTTCATCATTTTTTCTTTCAAGAATGTGTTTAAGTAATTCGGGTGCAAAGAAAAGGCAAAGCAGAAAAACGTACAATCCTAATTTATGAGGATTCTTGTGGAATTAAAAAAACGGTATGCAATAACCCTTTCCGCCTTTCGAGAAGAAACGATGATTACATACCGTACTTTGGTGACTTATAAAGATTGATTATCAGATAGTTCCTTTACGAATGGCTTCCATGACATTGGCAGGCGGTCGCTGGGCCAGGAATTCCCGTTTCATGAAATCCATGTAAGGAGCCACATGGTCAAAGAACTGGTAGTAACCCTGACACAGATAATTGAGGCCAGGCTCTCCATCGGGTGTCGTACAGAAACGATTCTTGGGACATTCGCCGTTGCAGGCAAAACGATAGGTACATTCCTTGCATTGACGGGGCAATTTGTCTTGTTTATCCTGACCGAATTGCAATTGCCGGTCGCTATACATCATTTCTATCAGGGTGTTGGAGTAGATATTGCCCAACTTGTATTGTGGAAAGACAAAATGGTCGCAAGAATAAACATCGCCGTTGAATTCGATTACCCCCGCATGCCCACAGGTCTTGGCAAGGGTACAGATACCCGGTTGTTCGCCTACCCAGTTGGCCAATGTAGCGTCGAACAACTGGATATAGAATTCTCCGACATCGTTTCTTACCCACTCATCGAAGATGGTGCACAAGAAATTCCCCCATTGCTGAGGAGTGACGGAAAAGTCGGCCAAGGGCTCGGAACTGTTCCGCTCGTCGACAGAAGCCAGGTGCCGCCCGTCGGAATGCTGATGCAAACGCTCTACAATCGGAGTGAACTGGATGTATCTACAATCCAGTTGCTTGAAGAAATGATAAAAATCCAACGGATAATCGGCATTGAAATCATTGACTACCGCCATGGCATTCCACTCTACCCGATGTTTTTTCAACAGATTGATACCTTGCATCACTTTGACAAACGAAGGTTTGCCCTGTTTGTTCTTTCGGTATTCATCGTGAAACTCCTGAGGGCCGTCGATGGAAATGCCGACCAGCCAATGGTTGTCATGAAAGAATCGGCACCAATCATCGGTCAATAAAGTACCGTTAGTCTGGATGCAGTTATCGATGGTGCGCCCATGGGCATACTTACGTTGCAATTCCATTACCCGTTGATAGAAGGACAAGGGACGCATCAGCGTTTCACCTCCGTGCCACGTAAAGAGTACCTGCGGCATGGTTTGTGATTCGATGTATTCTTTGATGAATTTCTCGAGCAGAGCATCGCTCATGATGTGCTTGGGGTTCTCCTGATACAGATTACTCTTCTCCAGATAATAACAATATTTGCAAGCCAGGTTGCAAAGGGCTCCCACCGGTTTCGCCATCAGGTAAAGCGGTCGGGAAAAAGGGGTGATAGTTGCAGGCATCCTATTTTTGTCTTTGAACAGGTGATAATTACAATATCCCGATTCAGCATCAGTATCTAAACGGGTTTGCAATATTCGGCATTTTTATTGACATCTGCAAGGAAATGGCGGGAAAGCGTCCCGCGGTTGGGAAAACCGGTCTTCTCCGGGGTGTCGAAGCATAGCCTTCACACAAGGGGAAACCTACAGCACTCCTAAATCCGGTCGGCCTCTACATAGCCGTGCATGACGGCGTAGATGGCAAGCCCCGATACCGATTTGATACCTAGTTTTTCCGTAATGTTTTTACGGTGAGAAATAACGGTAGTCAGGCTGATATTGAGCTTGTCCGCTATTTCCTTGTTGATGAATCCTTTGGTAATGAGAATCAGGACTTCTATCTCACGGGGAGACAAATCATGCTCCTGCTGGGGCATGGGGGAAGTCGTCACCGGATGATGGGTCATCTCGTGTCCGTAGTTCCGTAGCTGCATGATGGACTTCACCAGTTTTTCTTGCGGCAGGCAGAAATTCAGCGTCGGAACGCCGCTCAAGGAAGGTTGTTCACCGGCGGCCAGTACAATGGTTTTCGGACGACGTTGCAGGAAGAAATTGCTATGTTCGAAATAGATTTGTGTCGAAACGAAATAATGGGCATACATGTCCGGTGTATCATCTATCAAGGCTTCGAAAGATGAAAATACGCGTATCACGGTTGCTGGAAGCAGTTCTTCCAGAATCAGACGCAACCCCAAAGCGGTCAGGGTATTGTTTTCTAGAATCGCTATCTCGGACATCATATACATCAATGGTTTAAGAAGTATATAACAAAATTCGGCTAGTTTTTGTTCAAATAGCCGGCAACCGCATCGGCACAACGTTCTCCGTCGATACCGGCCGAAACAATTCCTCCGGCATAACCGGCTCCTTCACCGCAAGGGAACAGGCCCTCTACCGTAACATGTTGCAAGGTTTCGTTGTCACGCACAATGCGTACCGGTGAAGAGGTACGGGTTTCCGTGACAATCATAACGGCATCGTTGGTCAGGAAACCGTGTGAACTTTTCCCGAAGAGTTGAAAACCTTTACTGAGACGTTCGCTGATGAACTTCGGTAACCAGAAATGCAAGGGCGATGAAACCAGTCCCGGGCTATAAGACGAGTCGGGAAGGTCGTAACTCAGTTTCTTGCGGGTGAAATCCACCATCCGTTGGGCCGGAGCCGTCTGCCGCATGTTTCCCTGTTGCCAACAGATTTGTTCCAGCCGTTCCTGGAATTGCATCATGGCCAAGGTATGGATTTCGTTTTCACCGGTGCAGGCGGTACGGCGAATCAGTTCCTCGGTAGCCGCTTCGGCCGAATCGGGAAATACTTCGCACGCCTGTAATTGCAGGTCGGGATTCAATAAATCTTCCGGGCGGATTTCGACAACCATGCCCGAATTACTCCATTTGGTACCCCGGTTGCTGGGACTCATGCCGTTTACAACCAACTGATGCGGGCCGCTGGCTGCCGGAACAACGAATCCGCCGGGACACATACAGAAGCTATATACGCCACGACCTTCTACCTGCTGTACGAAGCTATACTCGGCGGCAGGCAGGTATTTACCCCGGCCGTTCTTATTGTGGTATTGAATCTGGTCAATCAGGTGAGACGAATGTTCCAGACGGACACCTACGGCCAGTCCTTTGGATTCCAGTTGCACTCCGTTGGCAAACAACCAGCGGTATACATCGCGGGCTGAATGTCCAGTAGCCAGGATAACCGGTCCATGGAATGTCTCGCCGGTATTGGTCTCGATACCGATTACCTTGTTCTTCTCGATAATCAACGCGTCCATGCGGGTCTTGAAACGCACCTCGCCTCCACATTGCAGAATGGTATTCCGCATGTTCTCGATGACTTTAGGAAGTTTGTCGGTACCGATATGCGGGTGTGCGTCTATCAGGATTGAGGTACTGGCCCCGTGCTGACAAAATACATTCAGAATCTTGTCTACGTTACCCCGTTTCTTGCTACGGGTATAAAGTTTTCCGTCGGAATAAGCTCCTGCACCTCCTTCGCCGAAACTATAATTCGATTCCGAATCTACTTTGTGTTCGCGGCTGATGCGGGCCAAGTCTTCCTTTCGCTCACGCACGTTCTTTCCCCGTTCGATGACAATGGGGCGTAATCCCAACTCAATGAGTCGTAGGGCGGCGAACAATCCTCCTGGACCTGCTCCAACGACAATCACGGCCGGCTTTCCTTCTACATTCGGATAGTCGGTCTTGACATATCTGTCTTCTGTCGGAAGTTCGTTGACGAAGACTTGAAGCTTGACATTGACAAAAATGGTCCGTTGACGGGCATCGATGCTCCGTTTCAATACACGGATGGCATAGATAGTACGGATGTCGAGTCCTTTTTCTTGACTGATGTAGCGCTTGAGCGCCTGTTCGCTGGCTGCCTGTTCGGGCAGAATCCGGAGTTGGTATTCGTGAATCATAAATTATGGAATTTCGGGGGACAAAGTTAGTGAATTTCTTTCAGCCGAACAACTGGCGGAAGGCTTCTTCTACTTTCCGGACCGGAACCAGTTCAATCCGGATTTTCTTCCGGTCGAGCCCCTGCAGATTGTGCTTGGGAATCAGCATCCGGGTAAATCCCAGTTTCTCGGCCTCGCTGATGCGTTGTTCGATGCGGTTGACGGGACGTATCTCGCCACTCAAACCCACTTCTCCCGCCATGCAGACACCGGTTTCTATTTCCGTATCCATGTTGCTGGACAAGATGGCACTGATGACAGCCAGGTCGATGGCCGGGTCGTTCACCTTCAGTCCTCCGGCAATGTTCAGGAAAACATCTTTCTGAGCCAGCTTGAATCCGACGCGCTTCTCAAGGACGGCCAGCAGCATGTTCATGCGTCGCAGGTCGAAACCGGTGGCCGAGCGTTGCGGCATACCATAGGCAGCTGTGCTGACCAGTGCCTGTACTTCTATCAGGAACGGACGGATACCTTCTACGGCTCCGGCAATGGCAATACCGCTCATACCTTCATGGTCTTGGGTGAGCAACAGCTCGGAAGGGTTACTTACCTGGCGGAGTCCGTCTTGCCGCATTTCGTAAATTCCCAGTTCGGCCGTGCTTCCGAAACGGTTCTTGATGCTACGCAGAATACGGTACATGTAATGCTGGTCGCCTTCAAACTGAAGGACGGTATCGACGATGTGTTCCAGCACTTTCGGCCCGGCAATGCTTCCTTCCTTATTGATGTGTCCGATAAGAATGACGGGGGTACCCGTTTCTTTGGCAAATTTCAGGATAGCTGCCGAACATTCGCGCACCTGCACGATGCTGCCCGGAGACGAATCGATGTTCTCGGTAGAGATGGTCTGGATGGAGTCGATGATGACCAGGTCCGGAACCGTATTCTTGATATTCGTGAAAATCTGTTCGAGCGAAGTCTCGCACGCAATCAGCACGTTACTTTCTTCCGGATGGGGGATACGGTCGGCACGTAGCTTCAGCTGCCGGGCACTTTCCTCCCCCGAGATATACAAAACTTTCTTATCGGTCAACCGGAGAACCGTCTGTAAAATAAGGGTCGATTTTCCGATTCCCGGTTCACCTCCTATCAGTGTCAAAGAACCTTGTACAAGTCCGCCTCCCAAAACGCGGTTCAGTTCATCGTCCTGCATATTCATCCGCTGCTCGTCCGACGAAACGATTTCTTTCAGGTATTGCGGTTTCGAACGGACAGACTCGATGCCGTGTGCCACATGCTTGGCCATCGGAGCTTCTTTGCGTACCACTTCTTCTACGAAGGTATTCCATTGTCCGCACGAAGGACATTTCCCTGACCATTTCGGGGATTCCTGTCCGCAATTGGTGCAGATATATATCGTCTTTTCTTTTGCCATATTGATGGAGTTTTTGATGACTACAAAGATAAAGAAGAAGTTCTTAAAATGAAGGAACCATCCGAATTTTGTTTCCCGGCATCGGAAATGCATTCCTACCTTCAAAAGATGTCAATTTAAAGTTGTTGCGGGTAACTGGGAATGTCCACTTCATGAGGCTTATCCCAATCTTCATTACAAATCAATCTGCTGAATTCGAACACTCCAACTTAAAGCACCGACCGTAACTTCAACATATTCCCAAGTGGAACCGTTCAGAAAAAAAGTCAGGTGATAATCAGAGCAGCGGTCCAAAAATTCCTGCGGAGAATACCTAGATGACAAGACATGGGTACTCAAACGAGTCAGCATATCAGGTAAATTAATCTGAACCTGCTCCTTACCGGTAGCCTTGTCCCTGACTGAGAAAACAGCATCATCCCCTCCATGCTGATGATAACAAATACGGGAGGTCATAAAATCAGCATGTGCCATCAATCCTTCACCTGCCGCTTCGGAAGAACGGGTATCCACGGACGGCCTATCGTCCGAATTCCAAGTCTGGTAAGGCACATAGGCAACGGTTTCCTGCTCATTCCACGTATTGTCCCATAGTAAATGGGTATTCCTATCTTGAATCTTCATGTCATAATCAGCAATATCTATAGGTACGGTCTCGTCCAACTGGCGCAATGTCACATTCAAATGTTTCGTATTGCGTATCAACGAAATCGTATCGTAAGTGGCATGTGTACTGTATACCTGTATATCATTCAACTCAATGCCATGCCACAAGGTATCCAGCGGCAAACCTGCGTTAGGAACCTGAAGACCTTCGGAAGTAGCCTGACTATTCAGTTGGACTTCCAGATTCTGCATAGGATCACCGATGTTCATTTCACTCCGGATAAATTTCGCCTGCTGGCCAGACAACATTTCATCGTAAGAACGCTGACCTGCCAAAACGACCAACTTATACGCCCCCGGTTTCAGTTCAAGATGCATCGCATATTGCGGTAACTTGAGCGGTTCATGCCCCGGTGTATTCGATTCTTCTTGCTGAAGCACCAACCGGTTGTTTTCATCGAAGACGTAGACGGTGACAGATCCTACCTGCGCATGGAAGAAATCAGTCTGTTCCAAATTGTAGTCATACTTGAATGAAAGATACAATCCACTGGGACAATCCTCCCAATCCGTATCCATCAAGGAACACGAAGTCATCCAAATACCGGTCAGCAGCATTCCACATAGCTGTATTATAGCTTTAAAAGTTAGTTTCATCATATATTGTTCCTTTAGTAGTGATATCGAGTAATCGTTCCCGACCCTTTGGTATACAAAGGCGAAGAGGAATTTCCGCTACAGATGCGTACCGGAGATTCCTCTCACCCGTGGAATGCCAACTTATTTATTTTTATTGCAAATCAATCGACTGTGCACGTACAGCCCAAGACATGACTTTGATACCAACAGAAATGTACTGTTCGTCAGTATCATCCCAGTTTGTATTGCCAGATACCAACGGTACAACAGGAGCACCGATAAGTTTCACCGAATTGACGGTCAACTGATACCAGTTGTTCCGCAAGATACCGTAGCGGCCCAGATGTTCATTTTCGGTATATCCAGTCGAGGGATTCGGTGTCTGAGTATCAGTGAAATGTCTGATTTTGATGGCATAATAAGCGGCTCCATTCGTATATTTGTAGAGCGTACCTAATTGCGTATTCAGTTTTTCCAAATCACTGGAAGTAAATGTCAATGCTGTATTGTATTTACCGCTATCCGATGAAGACAACGTAATACCTGTCACTTGGCTCACCCCATTCATATCTGGAGCAGACAGGGTCAGACTGGCAACATCTCCTTCACCGAAGGTCTTACCGGCATTCAGGCTCTGTTTGATTTTGGCGTTCAAGGTAGGCTCCGAAACCAAAGCACGGGCTACAAGATTCTCCAACGAATGTGTAGCACTTAATCCTTGTTCATACAACACCGTCTTATCATCATTCAACAGGTAAAAATCCTGTCCTCCATTAAATACAGCCTTTACGACCGCACGGGTAGTAGACTGGAGGGTCTGGTTAGCGGTATTGAATGTATTTTCCAAACAGTAATTCGAAGTACTCATACCATTGGATAAAGCAGGTGTAGTACCTTCTGCAGTACTTAACCCCGTATCCGATGAGCCGGCTACATACGTAGAATAATTCGGGTCAGTTGCCCAATAAGTACGGTATAAGCCAGTGTTTACCGGTTGTGCACCTAAGAAACGGTAATCGGAACTGTTTGTATATCCCCACCAAGTATTATCTACCTGACGTACTAAATATGCACGCTTATTCGTATTGTCGAGCATCCATCCGCTAAGTGTATACGGAAGCGGATGATTCGTATCCGACAGGGTTCCTGACACCTGACCGTTCATCGTAACCTTGGCAACAGCCTTTTCCACAAATACCTGTGCCGATGAATGGATGGCTGCATCTTCCTTCGTCGGATAAATGGAAGAAGCATCAATCTTTGTCAAAGTCTGTACAGTTCCGCTCGGTACAGAACCGTTCGTGGCAAACAAAGGAGCGTTCGTCATCAGAAATCCATTAGCGGTCACCTGATTATCGACCAGTTTCAGCGAAAAATCCTTAAAAGTTCCACTGAAAGCCTCTTGTCCGAACATCACATCGTTACCACTCAACGTAAACTGACCGTTTCTATTCAGAACCACCAATGCATAAACATCATTGTTCTCAGCATCCAGTTTATTAATCTTCTGGATAATCTGCGCTGTAGAAGTCAACGCATCTGCTGCCGGTGTCTGTACATTCATGTTTAAAGCCAATTCATAAGCACCCATAAACGTGGCATCGGCTTCTGTCTCGTTACTGTTACCGGCCGCAAACAAGAGCAATGTAGCATCTTTCACAGCCCATTCGCTGACATCACCGTCATCAAAAACTTCCGAACGGCTGGCTACCTGCGAAGGTAAATTGACAGAAAGATTTATATACCCAACCTTATTCGTTTCCCAATCCGTATGTTCTCCATTATCCGGTTCAATTACGTCTTTAGAACATGCACCAAGCATCAATCCCATCAGTAAGATGGAACACCATTTATTTGTCTTCATTGTTAATTAAAAAATTGTATTGGATTATTTAGTTTAAGTCTATAGTTCTGATTCATTGACCGAATCTGTTTCCACATATCGGTAATAGCATCGCTGTCCATCAGTTGACAGCACTTCTGAAAATAGTTTAGTATACCTTAAAACAGATATTGTATATTCAAAGCCAGTTTTGTTGGACCTACATAGTTTAAGGAAGAAGAACGTTCCAGTTCTCCGCATTTCAAGCATTTGTACTGGTCATATTCCACGTAATTGTATCCAAATCCTATAGCCGCTTCCAGATTCCAATGCCGTGATAATTTCCATTGGTAACCTGCTGAAATTCCACCTCCCACATACCAGCCGCTATAACGATTATCCCTTAAGCCTTTCCAGATACCCAAAGGTAGTCTCTTGTTTTCCACATTAAACTCACCTCCCATGGCATGTATACCTACAAACCAACCTTTCCACCGTTGGCGCAACCAATATCGGAATTCCGGTTGCAGACACCAATGAGTTGTACTCTTCACATCCGATTTCCAGGGATTAATTCCATAAAAGAGTTGGAAGGTCTGGTTTTCTATGACCGGTATCTCTATCCCGATATTCGGGGTTCCAGTCATCCACCACAAAGCGTTTGTCTTGACGGCCAGGTTCTGTGCGACTACAGATAGCAACGAAGCCCCGACAAACAGCAAGCTTAGCATAGTACGCCTGCTACAAACATTCAAATATCCTCCCATCTTCCTAAAAATAACATCGTGACAGTTCTATTTTAATCTCATTCTCATTTTTCCATTTACAATAAGCTGTAATTCATTCCCTTTATATATACAACAAATCAAGTCATAAAAAGATTGTGAAAGATGAGATTTTTCCTGAATATTTCTTACGTCTGCCCATCAGGTCCATGATACCTGTCCCCATCGGATTCCCACTGAAATCCCCTTACCCCAATAACAGGTACCAGTGACACTATAAACCAATGAGGACAGGTTCATCACCGATAGTGAATAAATCTGTCCTCATCGAATCAGTATAAATTTCCTCTTCACAAGCCAACACAGGACGACATGCCATCCTAGGAGATGCCATCATAAGATACATACCGTACATCTGTTCCGTTTAAACCGAAGACAACTTAGCTGGCAACTGACGTTCCCTGATGAAAGTGCGAAGCTGTTCAATCAGATTTCCACAGCCGTCATTCATCTTCTCGTGGTCACTTCGATAAGCGATATCAACATCGCACGAAGGCACCTGTTCATCCTTGTTACGCTTACAGATATCACCGAACAAATGAATCTTATTCCAGGAAGCATACTCGATGAAACGTGTCAATAACTCTTTCTGCCATTTTTCCATCACCACAATGATGTCCACCCCACGTGAGACAATCTCCTTCAAATTATTTTCCAGACGACGTCCGCCCGGCGAACCCAAATCAGCCATATCCGCTGTTGCAACTTCTACATCATCCAAGGATGATTCATGCAATTTCTCCCTGAACAGATGTTCGGTAGAGAATAGCTTTCCCGCTCTTCCCAAACCAACAAACAGAATTTTCATAACCACTATCAGTTAAGGTTAATAATAGGATTGATTCCGAGAAGGGTGAAAAGAAAATACCCTTATGCCCAAAGAAATGAAATTTTATTGACAAAAACAAGTATAACTCAATTTTTATTCAATTCAAATATAATATTTTATTATAAATTCAAGTATTATTACAACAAAAAACCTTTCCGGCCGTCGCAAAACCAACAAACCGGAAAGGCTATACATAATTATACACGAATCGTTTATAACAAATGTATCTGTGCATTCTCAATGATGTCTGTCAAGATAGGCTTAACTCCGCCGACAAAACATTCCACGGCAATCACCATCAGAATCAATCCCATCAAACGCATCATCACATTATTTCCCGTTTCACCGATAATCTTCACCAAGCGAGTAGATAAACGCAAGATAATGTAAGTTAGCAGATAGACCACAGCTATAACAATCACCATGGTCAATTTCAACGTCCAGTTATCCGCATCGTCCATCAAAATAATACCATTGGCAATAGCTCCAGGACCGCACAACATCGGAATGGAAAGCGGAGTAATGGAAATATCATTGGCATAAGTTTTTATTTCCTCATCCTTCAGTTTGGTATTGGTATACCGTGCCTGCAGCATGTCATAACCAATCTTCAGAATAATGATACCGGCAGCAATGCGGAAACCATTGGTAGAAATTCCAAAGAATTTGAAAAGGAACTGACCACAAAAAGTGAATGCCATCAAAATGATGAATGAAATGACTGTAGCACGTTTGACAATGTTCTTCCGGTCGTCATCACTCAGGCCATTTGTCATGGTCAGGAATACGGGCATTGTACCCAACGGATTCGTCAACGTAAAAAATGAAGTAAAGCACAAGAGTGCAAAGGGTAAAATAGTATCCATATCAAACTGAATTTTGTCTGGCAAAAATAAGAAATATACCTATACGAACATTCACTGAATAACAAAAAGAAAGAAAATACACAAAAAAAGCCCCGGACCTCCTTGCGGAATCCGGGGCTTCAAGACGGCGACTACCTA
>ERZ773133.932-NODE-932-length-37720-cov-9.245267_pt1 | contig 37720 bp, 32 predicted proteins | sample MGYA00580861_ERZ773133 | MGnify/ENA primary metagenome ERZ773133 (study PRJEB29015, sample SAMEA2737844) | human gut metagenome | biome: human gut; feature: human-associated habitat; material: faeces | place: China | collected 2012 ...
CCCACGACCCCCTGCTCCCAAAGCAGGTGCGCTAACCGGACTGCGCTACACCCCGGGGTCTTTTTTTCAAAAGCGATGCAAAGGTACGTCTTATATTTGAAACATGCAAGTTCTCGGGTAATTTTTTCACATAAAAACAGATTACAGAACAGAAATAGGGTAAAATCAAAAGAGAAAAAACAAAATTTAGCTACCCGACAAACTTTTCTTATGAAAGGATGTTATTATGGTACATGATACCTGAAACACTTTTTTGAGAACATAACTAGATAAACTAAACAATGAAACAAACTAGACTTTTCTGTCTGGGCCTGACTATGGCCAGCTGCCTGAGTGCTTTTGCAGCAACTGACGAACCGCAGAACGATACGGACAAGTACGCGGTAGTAACAAACAGATTCAATGCCAATTGGTTCATCGGTGTAAACGGTGGTGCACAAATGTACATCAGTGACGGTTTCAAACTGGATGACAACAAATGGAAACTTGTGACACCTGCCGTAGAAATCAACGCAGGCAAATGGTTCACTCCAGGTATCGGTCTGCGTCTGGGTGTAGCCGGTTATCAGGCCAAAGGCTTCTCATGGAGCCCGAATGTAGGACATGTATACAAGGAAATCAAACCGGGGGTATACGGTACAAAATGGGAGATGATTCAAACTCATGCCGATGTGATGCTGAATTTCACCAACCTGTTCCTGGGCTACAAAGAGAACCGTGTGTATAACGCCATCCCCTATGCCAGCATAAGCTATCTGCGTGGCGTAGACCAGAGCAAAGAAAACGAGCTGGGAGTAGGTTTGGGATTCATCAACAGTTTCCGGGTAAACAATTCTCTGAACATCAATCTGGAGCTCCGTGCTACAGCCGTCAACGACCATATGGACGGTATTGTCGGCGGGAAAAATTACGAAGCCACCACAGCTGTACTGGTCGGCGTAAGTTATAAATTGGGCAAGAAAGGATGGAACCGGCCTAACCAGGTTTCCGGAGAAGAGATTGCAGCCGTACAAAGCCGCCTGAAAGAAATGCATCAGGAAAACCAGCTTCTTAGAAACCAGATTGGAGAACTGCAACAGGATCTGGCCAACGCTACACAATCGAACGGTGTCCTTCCAGTGGCAGCCTGTCCGGCAAATCTGGCCAATTATGTAGTGTTCTTTAATATCAACAAGGCTGATGTCAGTCAGAAAGAAGAAATCAACCTGAAAGAAATAGCCGACAAGATCAAACAATATCCGGCAGCCAAATTCCGTGTAACCGGTTATGCCGACGAACAGACCGGTACAGCGGCATACAATGAAGCGCTCAGCAAGCAACGCGCAGAGGCCGTATACAATGTATTGGTAAACAAATATAACGTAAACCCGAACCAGCTGATCCTCTCCTACAAAGGAGGCGTAGCCGACCTCTTCGACGGACAACCCAGATTGAGCCGTGCTACCATTGTCAGTGTTTCTGAATAATCAAATGAAAATGTGAAAAAGGCTGCCAGGAAATCTCCTGAGCAGCCTCTTTCCGTCTTGTATATCTTGATAAGCACTTATTCCACGTAAAGGACCAGTCCCTTCAGATACTCCCCTTCCGGATGATAGATATTTACCGGATGGTCGCCCGGCTGTGTCAACTGGTGCAGGATACGCACGCTCCGTCCACTCTGTGCGGCTGCCGTAAAGACAGCATTGCGGAAATCCTGCTTGCTGACTACCTGAGAACAGGAGAACGTAAACAGAATACCTCCCGGACGAATCTTCTCGAACGCCTTTGCGTTCAATTTGGTATAGCCTCGTAAAGCATTCCGCAACGCATCACGATGTTTGGCGAAAGCAGGCGGGTCCAGAATAATCAGATCGTACTGGTCGCCCATACGGTCAAGGTACTTGAAGGCATCTTCGGCATACGCCTGATGACGATCATCTCCCGGGAAATTCAACTTGACGTTTTCATTGGTCAAATCGATGGCCTTGGCCGAACTGTCGACAGAATGTACCAGTTTGGCCCCTCCGCGCATGGCATAGAATGAAAAACCTCCGGTATAACAGAACATGTTCAATACACTCCGTCCATGAGCATAGCGTTCCAGCAAGGCACGGTTCTCACGCTGATCGACAAAGAAACCGGTCTTCTGCCCCTTCAGCCAGTCTACATGAAACAACAGACCGTTTTCCATAGCCACATTCTCCGGGCTACCGCCTTTCAGGAAACCGTTCTCTGTAGCCACCAAATCAGCCTTATAAGGCAAAGTAGTCTCACTCTTATAATAAATATGTTGTACCACGTCGCCCATCACGGCATCCAGAGCATCGGCAATCGCCAACCGGTCCATGTGCATGCCTGCCGAATGAGCCTGCATGACCGCCGTATGATCATACACATCGATAATCAGTCCCGGCAAGTTATCTCCTTCGCCATGAACCAGGCGATAGGTATTGTTTTTCGGGTTACCGATCAATCCCAGTGCCACACGCAAATCTTTTGCCACCTGCAACCGACGCTTCCAGAAATCCGCATCAATGGTCTCTTGCTTGAAAGACAATACCCGTACAGCGATACTGCCAATCTGGTAATGTCCACAGGCAATAAATTCCTTCTTGGAAGTATAGACATCCACTACCTCCCCTTCTTCAGGTTCACCTTCCACGCGCGCCAAAGCTCCGGAGAAGACCCAGGGATGGAACCGGCGGAGTGAATCCTCCTTGCCCGGTTTAAGAAATACTTTTTTATAAGCCATATATAACTATAGGTAAATAATCCATTTATCAGTTCAAGTCCTCACTGCCCACAGCCGGGACGGAATCCTCCACTTTTTCGATGACATAATTTCCTGAAGCACGCAAATCCTCCAAATATTCGTAGATACGGACGCAGGCCCAGGCATCTGTTGCCGCATACAACTGCTGTGCTTCGGTCAGCGTATCAGCCTCCCAGTTGGACAAGCGCTGGTTTTTCGAAATCTTCTGGCCAAAGAGCAAGGCATAGATTTTCTGCAGGCTCATTTCCTCAATACCGAAACGAGGCACATAGTCCTGCAGTTCAATCCAATTTCCCACCCGCAGGTCTTTCTGGTTTCTCCGACGGAGCATGGCAAAATCATCCTTCAATGAAAGACCGACCTTCAACACATCATTCAGCAGGAAATCCTCCAGAAAGTCAGGTAAGCCCAGGCTGTTCAGCCGGAACAGGAAACAAGTATCATGCGTAGACACCTGCAGCAAAGCCACTTTATTGACCGAGCCCTTACGGAAAGAAGGACGTGTCTCCGTATCCACTCCGACAATGGTCCGGGTGTTCAGGTATTCAACCGCTTTCCGTGCCTCCGCTTCTGTATAAATGACAAAGATACGCCCCGGAAAAGTCACTTTCGGGAGCTCCGCTATTTTCTTTTTATCTATCTTGTTCTTTAATAAAATCATGGTTCATCCTGCTTTAAGGTTCATCCTCACCCATATCCAACCCTTCGTATAACTCCTCTTCCGTACAGTTATCCTCGTAGATATCTTCCGAGTCATCGGCCTCCTCCCAGGAAGCATTCCGGCTGTATTTCAATTCATGCAACGGACGCATCACATTCACCAGCCGTTGTCCCCAGTATTCGGCGAACCGTTCCCGGCATACCGCCAATGCATCGTTCATGGTCTGAGGCAATCCCAACTGATAGACACAGATAAAATCCTTCAACACCTGATAGATGTCTGCCAGACCTTCGGAAATCTCCTGACGGATAGGAGAGTCGCTGTATGCCATGTCATCAAGGAACACTTCCAGATAATCGTCTCCATCACCCAACAAAGCCGCTATTTCGGAGCGGAGCTGATTATAGTCGGACTCTGTCACAAACGTCTCCACGTCATCCTCTTCCATGCGTTCACAAACCGGAAGCAGAGAAGCCTTCAAATAAAGCAAGGGTAATACCTTCAACAACTTATCGACAAAGTCACTACGCTTCTGCAAAGAAGTCCGTTCCAGGAATCCACACAATTCAGCCGCTACAGTCACAAATTCAACGGTATTCTTATCAAAGATGGGTTGTATACTTTTTTCCATAATTAAGCATAATAGGCAGGCAAAGATACGAAAAAAATTTTTCATTTTTAGTTTTATTCGTACATTTGCATGATTCTAACTGATAAAATGCATACGACTATGATAAAGAAAAAGAAAGAGACAAAGGCCTCGGAAACACACGAAGAAAGCCTCTTCTCCAAAGAAAAAATTGTCACCGCCATGAAAGGCGAGAGCATCCATTTCGCCCTAGGATTGCTTATGGTGATTTTCGGCGTATACCTCCTGCTGGCTTTTACATCGTTCTTCTTTACCGGAGGAGCAGACCAAAGCCTGTTGGAGCATCCGGAACCGGGAGAACTGGCACGTACGGACAACCAGATACAGAACGTGGCTGGACCACGGGGAGCCCAATTGGCTCAATTCCTTATCAACGGCTGTTTCGGTATATCAGCGTATGCCATCGTCGTGTTTCTGATTGTAGCCGGCATGAGTCTGATGAAAGCCTATCAGTTCAACCTGTTGAAATGGTTCATCGGCTGCAGCATCGTCATGATCTGGTTGTCTTTGGCGCTAGCCTTTGGAGTCCAACCGTTCCTGACCGACTCTTTCATTTACCCGGGAGGCCTGCACGGTTACAATGCCTGCCAGTGGATTTCGTCACAGATAGGAATGCCGGGAATGTTCCTGCTACTGCTGGTCACTGCTGTCCTGTTCGCCCTTTTGCTGACCCGTAAGACCATTTGGGTGGTCCGCAAGGCGCTCCGCCCCGATTTATCACGTTTCAAACGCAAAGGAAAGGTACAACCGGAAGCGACTGAAAATTCCGGGAACGATGCCATACATCCAGAATCAGCCGAAACCGTCGAAGAACCTGAGTTGAGACAGCCCGAAGAGCAACAAATGTCCTCTCAGGCTGTAGCGACAGAAGAAGAGGAGAAGGCAGAAGAGGCATCCGAAGATACAACGGCACGCCCTTTTGAGCAAGAGGAGGATGAGGAACCTTCTTACCTTCATTCCTCCCACTCCAATGACACCCGTGATGCACGGGTAGTCGAACTGGAACCAACCATTGCCGAACCGGTTGCCTCCAGACCGACTGTGACTGTAGAGACAACTTCCCAACCGTCCGAGCCCTCGTTTGAAATCAGCGATGAGATACACGAAGACGATGAAATGTTACATGGAGAACTGACCCAGCCGTATAATCCACGGTTGGATCTGGAACATTACCAGTTCCCGACTCTCGACCTGCTGAAAAATTACGATGACAACGTACCGGCCATCGACATGGAAGAACAGAATGCCAACAAGGACCGCATCATCAAGGTGCTCCGCAGCTTCGGCATTGAAATATCTTCCATCAAGGCCAGTGTAGGTCCCACCATTACCCTCTATGAAATTACCCCGGCCGAAGGAGTCCGTATCTCCAAAATCCGTAACCTGGAAGATGACATCGCCCTCAGCCTTTCAGCCTTGGGCATCCGTATCATCGCTCCGATTCCGGGAAAAGGTACCATCGGTATCGAAGTGCCGAACGCCAATCCGCACATCGTCCCGATGAGTTCGATCCTGGCCAGCCGGAAATTCCAGGAGACGACCTTCGACTTACCGGTAGCTTTGGGTAAGACCATCACAAACGAAGTATTCATGGTTGACTTGGCCAAGGCCCCCCACATGCTGGTAGCCGGTGCAACCGGTCAAGGTAAGTCTGTCGGACTGAATGCCATCGTAACCTCACTGCTTTACAAGAAGCACCCGAGCGAACTGAAGTTTGTCATTATCGACCCCAAGAAAGTGGAATTCGCCATCTATGCACCGATAGAACGCCACTTCCTGGCCAAGCTTCCCGACGGTGAGGACGCCATCATCACCGATGTTACCAAAGTGGTGCAGACCCTGAACTCCTTGTGTGTAGAGATGGATACCCGTTACGACCTGCTTCGTAAAGCCGGCTGCCGAAACATCAAGGAATATAACCAGAAGTTCATCAACCGCCAGTTGAACCCGGAAAAGGGACATCATTTCCTGCCTTACATCGTCATCATCATCGATGAGTTCGGCGATCTGATTATGACAGCCGGCAAGGATGTAGAACTTCCGATCTGTCGTATCGCCCAGTTGGCACGTGCTGTGGGTATCCACGCCATCATCGCCACCCAGCGTCCGACGACCAACATCATCACCGGTACCATCAAAGCGAACTTCCCGGCCCGTGTAGCCTTCAAGGTAGCCTCCATGATGGACTCACGCACCATTCTGGACCGTCCGGGCGCTCAACAGCTCATCGGTAAGGGTGATATGCTTTACCTGCAGGGCAATGACCCGGTACGTGTACAATGTGCGTTTGTCGATACACCGGAAGTGGAACGGATTGCAGACTTCATCAGCAAACAGCAAGGTTATCCTACGGCCTTCATGCTGCCGGAATACGTCGACGAGAACAGTGACTCAGGCAGTGTAGCCGATGTGGACATGAACCGCCTGGACCCGTTGTTCGAAGAAGCGGCCCGCTTGTTGATTTATCACCAGCAAGGCTCCACCTCGCTGATTCAGCGTAAGTTCTCCATCGGATATAACCGTGCGGGACGTATCATGGACCAGTTGGAAAGAGCAGGTATCGTAGGTCCGACCAACGGAAGCAAGGCACGCGAAGTTCTCTGCATGGACGAGAACGATCTGGATATGCGCATGAAAGGGCTGAAGGAGTAACCCTCCCCTACCCTTTCTTGCATGAGACCAACAGGAAACTGGAAACCTGAAAAACAAAAACCAATCAAGACATTAACCCAAAAACAAGAAGTATGAAACGAATTTTTCTGATAGGAATCCTGTGGCTGTCTGCCCTTGCAGTGACCTATGCCCAGCAAGATACAAAGGCCAAGAAACTGCTTGACCAGACTACTGAAATCTACCAGAACGCAGGAGGTGTGAGCATTCATTTCACCGGCTCACAAAACGGAAAGCTGCTGCTGGACGGCAACCGTTTTTACCTGGAATGTGGCGGTGTGAAAAGCTGGTTCGACGGACGTACCCAATGGAGTTACGTAAGCCAGAACGAAGAAGTAACCGTCAGCAATCCCACCGAAGAAGAGTTACAGACCATCAATCCATACACCTGGATTTCCATGTATAAACAAAGCTTTAACTATCGGTATGCCGGGCAGAAGACCCTGAAAGGCAAAAGCGGTGAAGAAATTATACTGACTCCTCAGAAGAAACAGGATATCAAGCAGATTACCCTATTGATTGGAAAGGACCATGTTCCCCAATACATCTGTATCGAAAACCGTCAAGGAGACAAACAGGAAATCATTGTCCAGTCCTACCGAAGCAACCAGAACTACAATGATGCTACCTTCCGCTTCAATGAACGCCAATATCCTCATGCGGAGATCATTGACATGAGATGATATCCGTTTATTTACGAGAAGTTATCTGATAGAAATAAAAAAGAATTACATTTGTTATCGAATACTTAAAAAGCAATCAGAATTATGACAACAGATCATGTAAAATGCCTGATTATCGGATCAGGCCCAGCAGGATACACTGCGGCTATCTATACAAGCCGAGCTAATCTTTCTCCAGTACTTTACGAAGGCATTCAGCCGGGCGGTCAGCTTACCATCACCACCGAAGTGGAAAACTTCCCGGGTTATCCGGAAGGCGTAACCGGTCCGGTACTGATGGACGACCTGCGCAAACAGGCAGAGCGTTTCGGTACTGATATCCGTAACGGCATCGTTACGAAAGCCGATTTGAGCCAGGCTCCCTACCGTTTCATCGTCGATGAAGAAAAAGAGATTACGGCTGATACGGTCATCATCTCGACAGGTGCTACCGCCAAATACCTGGGTCTGGAAGACGAAAAGAAATATGCCGGTATGGGTGTTAGTGCCTGTGCCACTTGCGACGGATTCTTCTACCGTAAGAAAGTAGTGGCCGTAGTTGGAGGTGGAGACACTGCCTGCGAAGAAGCCATCTATCTGGCCGGTCTGGCCCGCCAGGTTTATCTGGTAGTGCGCAAACCGTTCCTCCGTGCTTCTAAAATCATGCAGGAACGTGTCTTGAACCACCCGAACATCAAAGTGCTGTTCGAGCACAACGCCGTAGGCCTGTATGGAGATAACGGTGTGGAAGGTATGCACGTAGTAAAGCGTATGGGCGAAGCCGATGAAGAACGCTACGATGTTGCCATTGACGGTTTCTTCCTGGCTATCGGACACCAGCCGAACTCAGCCATCTTCAAGCCATGGGTACAGACCGATGAAGTCGGTTATATCATCACCGAAGGAAATACTCCACGTACCGGAGTCCCGGGCGTTTTTGCCGCCGGCGATGTAGCAGATCCTCATTACCGCCAGGCCATTACCGCTGCTGGTAGCGGATGCAAAGCTGCCATTGAAGCAGAACGTTATCTGTCGGCCAAAGGCATGCTCTAAAAAGTTCAAGTCCGCCTTTCTGTAAGACGGACTTTATTTTTAATCTATACACTATTACCTTATGAGAAAGCACTCATTCAGAAGAGCAGTCGTTGCCGTACTGTTCTTCGGTGGTATCGCCACCGCATTTGCCCAGCAAATGCCCCCTCTTCCAACCGACCCGAACGTCCGTATCGGTAAGTTGGAAAACGGCTTGACTTATTACATCCGTCACAATGAACTCCCCGAAAATCAGGCCGATTTCTACATTGCACAGAAAGTAGGTTCTATCCTGGAAGAAGACAACCAACGCGGTCTTGCACACTTCCTGGAGCACATGTGTTTCAACGGCACGGAAAACTTCCCGGGATCTTCCCTCCGCGACTGGTTGGAAACCATTGGCGTAAAATTCGGAGCCAACCTGAACGCATATACTTCGGTTGATGAAACCGTCTACAACATCTCCAACGTACCTGTCATCCGTGACGGTATCGTAGATTCCTGTCTGCTGATTTTGCATGACTGGGCCGACGGTCTGACCCTTGACCCGAAAGAAATCGACAAGGAACGCGGAGTCATCCACGAAGAATGGCGTACCCGTACCGGAGCCATGATGCGTATGTACGAGAAAACATTCCCAATCCTGTACAAGGACAGCAAATACGGTTATCGTCTGCCCATCGGAACCATGGAAGTGGTAGACAATTTCCCACACCAGGCACTTCGGGACTACTACGAGAAATGGTATCGTCCGGACCAGCAGGGAATCATTGTAGTAGGTGACATTGACGTAGACAAGATTGAAGCTAAAATCAAGAAAATCTTCTCACCGATACAGATGCCTGCCGACGCAGCCGAACGCACTTATTTCCCGGTACCGGATAACGAGGAGCCGCTGATTGCCATTGCGAAAGACAAGGAACAGCAGGTGCCCATCATTTACATCTTCCACAAGCATGAGGCTTTTCCGAACGACCAGAAAGGAAATGTAGGTTATCTGGCGGTCAACTACATGTCTTCCATGATAGCCAATATGCTGAATGCCCGTCTGAACGAAATCATGCAGAAGCCGAATCCTCCGTTCATCCAGGCCCTCGCTGAAGATGGGGATTATCTGGTATCCAAGACCAAAGGAGCCTTCACCGGTATTGCGGTAGCCAAAGAAGACGGTATTTTAGGAGCAACAGAAGCTTTGATGCGCGAAATAGAACGTGTCCGTCAGTTCGGATTCACAGCCAGTGAATATGCCCGTGCCAAGGCAGACTACCTGCGTAGCCTGGAATCAGCTTATAACGAACGCAACAAGCAGAAGAATTATACCTATGTCAATGAATATGTCCGTCATTTCATCGACAACGAACCGATACCGGGTATCGAGAACGAATATGCCATCATGAACCAGCTGGCACCGAACATTCCGGTAGAAGCCATCAACGAAATGATGAAACAGTTCATCGGTGAAAAGAATATCACCGTCGGTATCTTCTGTCCGGAAAAGGAAGGCATGCAGTATCCTACCGAAGCTGACGTGAAGGCCGTTATCGACAAGGTAAAGGCTGAGAAGCTGGAGGCATACGTAGATAAAGTTTCCGACGAACCGTTGCTGAAAGAAAAACCGCAAGCCGGGAAAGTAGTCAAGACAGAAGAAGGAGCATTCGGTTCTACCGTTCTGACTTTAAGCAACGGAGTACGTGTCATCCTGAAACCGACCGATTTCAAAGCCGATGAAATCCGGATGCAGGCATTCAGTCCGGGTGGTAACTCTTTGTTCGACGACAAGGATGCACTACAGTTCTCCCTGATGAATGAAGTCGTTGATTTGGGTGGTTTGGGCAACTTCAACAGTGTAGACCTGGAGAAAGTATTGGCCGGCAAGATGGCTTCAGCTTCTTCGTTCGTAAATACTTATTCAGAAGGATTGAGTGGAAGTTGTTCACCGAAAGACCTGGAAACCATGATGCAGCTCGTTTACCTGCGCTTCACCGCGCCACGTATGGACCAGGACGCATTCACTTCTTTCATCACCCGTACGAAAGCTGCTTTGGTCAACCAGGCAGCCGACCCGATGGCAGCCTTCCAGGATACACTGACCGTAGCTCTGTACAATCACCATCCGCGTGCCATCAGCCTGAAGGCCGAACACATGGACCAGGTAGATTATAACAAGATTATGTCTCTGTATCAGGACCGTTTCAAGGATGCCAGTGACTTCACGTTCATCCTGGTAGGAAACATCGATCCGGCTACTGCCACTCCGATGATTGAACAATATCTGGGAGCATTGCCGACCATTAACCGCCAGGAAAATTTCCGTGATACGAAAATGAATATCCGCCAGGGCGAATACAACAACAATTTTACCAGAGTACTGGAAAATCCGAAGGCAAGTATCCTGATTATAAACAGCGGAAAATGTACGTACGACATGAAGACCCGTCTGCAGATGAGCATGCTCAGCCAGCTGCTGGACATTCTCTATACACAGACTGTCCGTGAAGACGAAGGTGGTTCCTATGGAGTAAGCTGTAGCGGTTCCATCAGCAAATATCCGCAGCCGAAAGCCGTTCTCCAGATTTATTTCGACACAGACCCGAACAGACGGGACAAGATGATCGGACTGATTTACAAAGGTATCGACGATTTCATAGCCAACGGTCCGAAAGCAGAAGACCTGAACAAGGTAAAAGAATACATGCTGAAGACCTACCAGCAGAACCAGAAAGAAAACGGATACTGGTTAAACATCCTGAACGAATATTACTGGGACAACCTGGATATGAATACCGGTTATGAAAACATGGTCAACAGTATTACCGCCAACGACCTGAAAGAATTCGCCAAGAATTTCTTCGGCCAGGAGAACCGGATTGAAATCAGCATGAGTTCACCCGACAACCAATAAGACCAAGAGCCGTGTTATACACTGATATACGCAAACTTCAGAAACTTGACGCAAAGCGGAGTCCGATGTTCGACAAGAACCGCTTTGCCAAGTTCCTGATGTATTTCGCCGTCGCATTCTGGGCAGCATACCTCATTTTTTTCGGGGTCATGCTGTCCTTTGCTTTTGAAGAGGATTCCCCGAACATGGAACCCTATCATGTATTGAACCAAGGTCTGATCATCTTTTTGATTCTGGACTTCCTCATCCGCTTCCTGTTTCCAACACCCGTGCAGGCCATCAAGCCTTTCCTGCTGCTTCCTGTTCCGAAACGGAAAATCATGAGTATCCTGCTGATAGACTCCGGATTAAGTCTGTTCAACCTTTTCTGGCTGTTCTTCTTCGTCCCGTTCGCCCTGATTACTGTCACCCGTTTCTACGGACTGACCGGTGTAATAGGCTATGCGCTTGGCATCTGGCTGCTTATGGTCTTCAACAGTTACTGGAGCATGCTCATCAAGGTACTGATCCGACAGAAATTCCTCAATATCCTGTGGGTCGTTCCGGTATACGGTATACTGGCACTCATCGAGTTTCTGCCGGAAACAGGATGGCTGAGCACCTTTACCATGAATCTGGGCGAGGCATTCATCCTTTGGAACCCCCTCTCTTACCTGGGTGAACTGGCCGCCATTTTCCTGATGGCCTACATCAACTATCGGGTACAGTTGAAGCTTATCCACAACGAACTGTCACGCAAGGAAGATACCCATGTCAGACACATCAGCAGCTATAGTTTCTTCGACCGTTATGGCAATGTAGGCGAATACATGCGGCTGGAGCTGAAAATGCTTTTCCGCAACAAATCGCCGAAAAGTCAGTTCTGGATGCTGATGGCTTGCGTCGTTATGTTCGCCGCCTTCCTTACCTTCAATGTCTACGGAGAAAACAGCCTGATGAACGATTTCATGTGCCTGTACTGCTACATCGTATTCGGTATCATGACACTCATCCAGGTCATGGCCATCGAAGGGAACTACATCGACGGACTGATGGTACGGAAAGAAAGCATCTACAACATGCTGCGGGCCAAATATTACCTGCAATGCATCTTCCTCCTGATTCCGTTCCTGCTCTGTCTGGTTCCTGTCATCAAAGGTTCCATGTCTTTACTGATGTCACTCAGTTACCTGTTCTTTACCATGGGACCGGTATTCGCCTGTCTCATGCAGATGGCGGTCTACAATGACAGGACCATGCCGTTGAACGTAAGTATGATAGGAAAACGTCAGAACAACAACAAATATCAGTCTATAGTTTCCATTGCGGCCATGACGGTTCCTCTGCTCATCAACCGGGTATTGACCGCCCTGTTCGAGCCGGATACCGCATACATCATCATGATTCTGCTGGGACTGGCAGGTTTCCTGACACACCGTTACTGGATATACAACATCTATAAACGGTTCATGAAACGCCGTTATCAGAACATGGAGAATTTCAGAAACACCCGTTAACGAAAGATTTGACTTATGGATATTATTTTAGAAAAACTCAAGAAATGTTATGGCAGCCATGTGGCTCTGGACATTGACCAATATACCCTTACCGGAGGCGAAATTGTAGGATTGGTGGGGAACAACGGTGCCGGAAAGACAACCCTCTTCCGACTCATGCTCGACTTGCTGAAAGCGGATGAAGGTCACGTATGTATCGGCGACATCGAGGTAAGCCGCAGCGAAGAGTGGAAGGAGTTCACCGGTGCATACCTGGATGAAAGTTTTCTGATAGATTACCTGACACCGGAAGAATACTTCCACTTTATCGGCAAGATATGCGGACTCGATGCGGCCACCGTAGACGAACGGCTGTCTGCCTACGAACGTTTCATGAATGGAGAAATTCTGGGACAGAAAAAATTCATCCGTAACCTCTCTGCCGGAAACAAGCAGAAAGTCGGGATTCTGGCAGCCCTGCTCAATCGTCCGCAACTGTTGGTATTGGACGAACCGTTCAACTTCCTCGACCCGAGTTCCCAATCAGCCTTGAAACACCTGCTCCGGGAATATCATCAGGAAACCGGTGCCACCATTCTGGTGTCCAGCCACAACCTGAACCATACGGTAGACATCAGCTCGCACATCATCCTGCTGGAACACGGCGTAATTATCCGTGACCTGCAGAATACAGACGGTACTGCTGAAAAGGAGCTGGAAGCCTATTTTGAAATAGAGGAATAATTCATTCCAGCATGTTTAAGATATCTGTGAAAACCTTGGAAACAGATAAACAAGCCTTCTTTAAGGGCATATCCCACTAAATGCCGGTTCCGCTAAAGTTTAGCGGAACCGCATTTTTCTTTCGGACAAGAATTAAAAAATCTTTGATACATGGCTGGATATTTAAATTAACCAAATTTGCCTGTTCCCCATACCAGCCGTTTATTCTTTTATCGTATATTTGTCTGTAACGTAAACAAGCACTCTTATGCATAAACAGACACACATATCCGGCAAGCTTCTTTTCCTGGGAATGTTGATATTCCTTTTATCTTCCTGCAGGACAACCCGGATTCCTCACTATAATTTCCAGGAGTTGGCCCGTGCGGCTATCCGCCTGGATATGGATATCGACGAAAAAGACAACCATGCGCTTTACGTAGAGTCCTCCAAATGGCTGGGTGTACCCTACCGGTACGGAGGGAACAGTAAAAGGGGAACAGACTGTTCCGGCCTTACTTATTCCATTTACAAAAAAGTATACCATAAAAAGCTACAACGCAGTTCGGAAGGCCAACGTTCCGAAGACTGTAAAAAAGTAGCCAGACGCAACTTAAAGGAAGGCGACCTGGTATTCTTCCACAACGGAAAAAAGAAAAGAAAAGCCAGCCATGTAGGAATCTACCTGAAAGAAGGAAAATTCATACATGCCAGTACCAGCCAGGGAGTAATTGTCAGCGAACTCGATGAACCCTACTACCGCAAATGTTGGATGCAAGGGGGAAGAATATCCGATTAATCACGACACACACATGAAACATCTGCACATACACGCATTACGTCCCTGCATGCCTTTCATCTTATGCAGCGCCTCCATCCTGCCGGCGGCAGCCCAACAGGGGCAAGACCAAGAGCTGAAACTGAACGAGGATGCCATCAAGATGATTCAGTTTGACTTTACACGTCCTACGGAAGAGATAGCCAAACCCTTGGAGTCACCGATGGAAAAGAAATGGATGGAGTTCCGCACCGACATCAAGATGCCCCGGAGCCTGACGGATACCACCACTGTCAAGAAAATCATCGGTTACATCCGGGCGGAGCCCTATACCATCTGGACCAAATTCGGTGAAGACCCGGTATACGATGTATTGGTAACCGGACGTCCGAAAGAATGGAAAATCTATTGGACACTCAACCCGTTTGGACCTAAGCCGGAAGAGTACGGACGGAGCATGCCTGTCATGCCGGGAGCCAACTACGCCCGAATGGTAGCCCCCATCGGCCCCAGTGCGAGTATCAGCGGAGATATCAACGGATTCCTTTATGATGTGCTCAGCCCACGTGGACGCATGCTTGCCCACAACCGTAAACATGCCAATGCCTGGAAAACCTACAAAGACTACCAGCCTACCAAGGAGGACAGCCTGAAGTTCCCCACCTATATCCGGCATGAAAAGGATAAGGTAGAGACAGTGGCCGAGCCCGTTCTGGCAACCCGTTTCGCAGGAGACCAGACCCTCCCCATCTACCAGCATTCTGTTGAAGAGAATGATTCACTGACCCAGGTCCTTATGGATTCCTTGAAGGCAGAAACAGCCCAGCGCAAGGACTCCACTGAAGCGCCCAAGCCGCAATCGGGAGACAACGTAGCCGACTGGTATGACGAAATGCGCCAACAGAAGGTTCAGGATTCCCTACGCCGACTTGAATTCTTCCGCAGGGACAAGACATACCGGAATCAGTATGATGTAGAAAAGGAACAGCGCCGGTTCAAGGAAAAGCAGAATTGACGGAATATTCCCATCAGATATACAGAAAGCCGCCTCATCGAGACGGCTTTCTGCACATGTATCTGAAGGATTAATTACTTTTTGAATACAAAATAAACGGCCAGAATCAGACAGACAAAAGCTGCCAGATGATTCCATTTCAACTCCATCTTGAAAGCGATGACCGAGAAGACGGTAAAGACTACCAGCGTAATCACTTCCTGAATCACCTTCAACTGCATGATGTCGAACGGTCCCCCGCTGTCACGGAATCCCAAGCGGTTGGCAGGAACCTGCAGACAATACTCAAAAAAAGCAATGGCCCAACTGAAGGCTATGACCCCAATCAGCGGCAACGATGCAAACCAGCTGAATTCTTCCCGCATCTTCAGATGACCATACCAGGCGAAAGTCATGAAGATGTTTGAGAAAATCAGCAATACTACTGAATAAATACCATTTGATAGCATATCTCTATTTCTTTAATCATTCTTTTTTATTCCTTTTCTTGTTCTCCGACCTCCACCGGCAACAAATCAGCCTGCACGTTGTTCATGCTACTCCATAGACTGAATCTCGCTTCAGGATTCATCGCCTCCAGCCGTTTCAGCACGTCCTTCATTTCCGAACGGTGCGAATCCTTTTCATACGGACAATTCTTGATTTGCTTGCGATACCCTCTGAGGGCAGCCATTTCCACCAGATCCGATTCATGCACCAGACACATCGGACGGATAATCGTCATATCGAACTTGCGCATCACCAACCGCGGAGGCATCGTACTGAAAGCCCCTTGAAAAGTCATGTTCATCAGCAAAGTCTCCAGAATGTCATCCATGTGATGCCCCAAGGCAATCTTGTTACATCCCTGCTCTTTGGCCACTGTAAACAAGGCTTTCCGACGGTTCCAGGAGCAAAGGAAACACGGAGACTTGCGGTTGTCCGTCGAAGGGTCGAACGATGTCTCGTAACGGACGAAAGGGACTCCCAATCCTTCGGCATACGTACGCAGATAATCCATATCCGACTCGTAGGCAATGTTCGTCATGACTACATGGACAGCCACTACAGAAAACCTCGGCTTATAAATCCGGGAACGGCGGGCCAACAGCTCCAGCAGGGCCAGCGAATCTTTCCCTCCCGACAGTCCCACCAGAATCTTATCCCCTTCTTCAATGAGACCGTACTGGACAATTCCTTTCATAAAACGCTGTTCGATGCGGCGCATCAGCTTTGCTTCTTCCGTCAGTTTTCCCATAAGCTTTTCAAAATCGGCTGCAAAATTACATGAAAAGAATGATTTACTCAAGAAAATGAAAAATAGAATCTGCCAAAAGAATGAAAATCCAATATTCTTTGTATTTTTGAATAAATTTCTGACAAAATCTAAACTGAACCCATCATGATGAAAAATAAAACATATATCTTGACTTTAAGCGGACTCCTCCTGGCCGGAGGATTATCGGCACAGACACTCAGCGAAGCACAGAAAATGTTTCTGAACGGAGAATTTGCCCAGGCCAAACCGGTATTCCAGCGTCTGGTAAAACAATCTCCTTCGAACGCCAACTACAATTTCTGGTATGGAGCCTGCTGCTACGAAACCGGAGAACTGCAGGAGTCCATCCCCTACCTGGAGAAAAGTGCGGCAAGAAAAGTCATCAATGCCTACCTCTATCTGGGCAAAGCCTATTACGATACGTACCGTTTCGACGAAGCGGTAGACAACCTGGAGGAACATATCTCCTGGTTGGAGAAGAAAAAGCGGGATACAGCAGAAGCAGAAGAACTGCTGGAGAAATTCCGGATCGGCTCACGTATGTTCCGCGGAGTAGAGAAAGTGGCAGTCATCGACAGTTTTGTTGTCGACAAGACAGATTTCCTGCAGGCATACAAGCTAAGCCCTCAGGCCGGTGAAATCAAATTTACCGGCAAAGGTACCTGCACCAGCTTCACCAACGAGATGGGTGACAAGATGCTGTTGGCCAAGGAAAACGAAGAGGGACAGACCCAACTGTATGCCCAAAGCATGCTCATCGACCATTGGGGAGACCCTGAACGGCTGAACAGCCTGAACGAGACAGGTACGAACCTGAACTATCCGTTTGTCGATTCAGACGGCATCACGGTCTATTATGCAGCACAAGGAGGAGACAACCTGGGTGGATACGACATCTTTGTAACCCGGTACGACTCGGAAGACAACACCTACCTACGGCCGGACAACATCGGTATGCCGTTCAACTCGCCGTACAACGACTACATGTACGCCATCGATGATTTCAATAACCTGGGCTGGTTCGCTTCCGACCGCTTCCAACCCGAAGGGAAAGTATGCATCTATGTATTCGCTCCTAACGATTCGAAAGAAGTGTATGACTATGACCTGACCGGTGAAGAACAACTGGCTACCTACGCTTCCCTGAAGAACATCCAGGCGACCTGGGGAAATGCTGACAAGGTACGGCTGGCCAAACAACAGCTGGCCAAAGCCATGTACCAGCAACAGCACGAACAAAAGGCAAAAGGTGATTTCACCTTCATCATCAATGACGGAATTACCTATCATGTGCTGGACGATTTCCAGTCCAAGGAGGCACGGAAACTCTATCAGGAGCTGTCGCAGAAGCAGAAGGACCTGGAGGCGATGAAGCGTTCCCTGAACGAACAGAGAGACACTTACGCCTCTGCCCAGAAGTCAAGAAAAGACAGCATGACTCCGGCTATTCTGGATCAGGAAAAACGCATCCAGGAGCTGTACAAGGAAATAGAGAAATTGACTTTTGAAGTACGTAATACCGAATTGAAAGCCCGTTCATAAGGCTTTCAATTCCTGATTAATCACTTTTTAAACCACTGGTTATGGATATACTGATTCTATTTGTCTTGATTATCGGTGGACTGCTTCTCTTCATTACCGAGGTATTTCTGATACCGGGATTCGGTGTGGCAGGCATTGCTTCTGCCGCCAGTCTGCTGTATGCAATCTATTTTGCATTCGACACCTTAGGCACCCAAGCCGGATGGATAACATTGGGAGTGGTATTTCTGGGAATCGTCGCCATTACCACCTGGTTCGTCCGCACGAAAACGGTAGACCGGCTGGCAGTGAAGAAAAGCCTGGATTTCCGGCCCGACCCATTGGCAGGCACCGGCCTGAAGGTAGGCGATACGGGAATCGCCCTCACCCGTCTGACCCTGATCGGCAATGCCGAAATCAACGGACACCAGCTGGAAGTCCAGTCGGCCGACGGTTTCATCGACGAACGGACCCCGATTCAGGTCAGCCGCATCAGTAACGGTGTGGTATATGTACAGCGTATCAATCATTGATTTTTATTTACCTTAAATCACAATGCTTTATGGACCCCATGTATTTTCCGATCATCGTCGGCATTGCAGCCGTTGTTTTTCTGGTGATTTTCTTCCATTATGTACCTTTTTTCCTCTGGCTGTCGGCCAAGGTATCAGGCGTACACATCTCGTTGGTACAACTCTTTCTGATGCGTATCCGTAATGTACCTCCTTACACCATTGTACCGGCCATGATTGAAGCCCACAAAGCCGGACTGAGCAACATTACCCGCGATGAGCTGGAGGCACACTACATGGCCGGCGGACACGTAGAGAAAGTGGTCCATGCCCTGGTATCGGCCTCGAAAGCCAACATTGAACTGTCTTTCCAGATGGCTACCGGTATCGACCTGGCTGGCCGTGACGTATTCGAAGCCGTACAGATGTCGGTCAATCCGAAAGTCATCGACACTCCTCCGGTAACAGCAGTCGCCAAAGACGGTATCCAGCTGATAGCCAAAGCCCGTGTCACGGTCCGTGCCAACATCCGCCAACTGGTAGGTGGTGCCGGTGAAGACACCGTACTGGCCCGTGTAGGAGAAGGTATCGTATCTTCCATCGGCTCGTCCGAAAACCATAAGTCCGTACTGGAAAATCCGGATTCCATTTCCAAGCTGGTACTCCGCAAAGGGCTGGATGCCGGAACAGCTTTCGAAATTCTCTCCATCGATATCGCAGACATCGACATCGGCCGCAACATCGGTGCTTCCCTCCAGATAGACCAGGCCAATGCAGACAAGAACATCGCACAGGCCAAAGCCGAAGAGCGCAGAGCCATGGCAGTAGCCTTGGAACAGGAAATGAAAGCCAAAGCCGAAGAAGCACGGGCCAACGTCATCCAGGCAGAAGCGGAAGTACCGAAAGCCATGGCCGAGGCTTTCCGCAACGGTAATTTGGGAATCATGGACTATTACCGGATGAAGAATATACAAGCCGATACGGACATGCGTTCCAGCATTGCCAAACCGGACAGTCATCCGGCCAGCAACGAACCAATCGGTAAATAAACCCTTAAAGTAAAGAAAGGAGAAATATGATGAAAACTTATTACGCCCCTTCAGAACTGATCATCAATGAAGACGGTTCTGTTTTTCATCTGCACGTCAGACCCGAGCAACTGGCAGATAAAATCATTCTGGTAGGTGACCCCGGACGGGTGGAAGTAGTTGCATCACATCTGGAAAACCATGAATGCAATATCGCCAGCCGCGAGTTTCACACCATTACCGGCACTTATCAGGGAAAACGTATTTCAGTCATCTCTACCGGAATCGGGTGCGACAACGTCGATATCGTACTGAATGAAATAGACGCTCTCGCCAATATCGATTTTCAGACCCGCGAAACCAAAGAACAGTTACGTTCGCTGGAACTTGTACGCATCGGTACTTGTGGAGGTTTGCAACCCTATACACCGGTAGGAAGTTACATCTGCTCTGAAATCTCCATCGGCTTCGACGGACTGCTCAATTTCTATGCAGGTAGAAATGCTGTATGCGATTTACCGATGGAACGGGCACTTCTCAACCATCTGGGATGGAGTGGTAACCTTTGTTGTCCGGCTCCTTACGTCATTCATGCCAATGAAGAGCTGGTAGAGCGTATCGCCAGTACAGACATGGTACGAGGCATAACCGTGGCTTGCGGCGGATTCTTCGGACCGCAAGGAAGACAATTGCGCATACCGTTGGCAGACCCACACCAGAACGAAAAGATAGAAAGCTTCGAATATCATGGTAAACGTATCACGAATTTCGAAATGGAAAGTTCGGCCTTGGCCGGTCTCTCCCGTTTATTAGGGCATCGGGCCACTACTGTATGCATGGTCATAGCCAATCGGGTGATACAAGAAGCCAACACCGGATATAAGAACAAGATTGATGATTTGATTCAGGTTGTCCTGAACCGTATTTGACCCTCTTCATTATTTCAGCTATGGAAGCAAGTTTTAAACTAGACAACTCCTGCAGCAAGGAGACCCGTTATCAGACATTTCTTGAACAGTTCGCTCCACTTATACAGAACGAGAAAGAAGAAATCAGCGTATTGGCCAATACCTCCGCGGCCTTGAAAGAAGCCTTTGGTTTCTTTTGGGTAGGGTTTTATCTGGTTCGCGACGGACAGCTTGTACTCGGTCCGTTCCAGGGAAGTGTGGCCTGCTACCGCATCCGAAAAGGAAGAGGCGTATGCGGAACAGCCTGGGAGCAGCAGACTACCCAAGTAGTACCCGATGTAGACCAGTTTCCGGGACACATCGCCTGCAGTTCCCTCTCCCGTTCCGAGATTGTAGTCCCCATCATCAGCCGTGGAGAAGTGAAAGGAGTACTGGATATCGACAGTGATCGGCTTAACTCATTCGACGAAACAGACCGGGTATATCTGGAGAAACTCGTCAACCTGTTAACCGATACACTCTACTGATGTCTTTACCTGAAACCATTGAATACCTGTCAAACAGGTAAAAAGACAAACGTTTGTTTGGAATCAAACGAACGGACGAACCAATCAATCCGTCCGTTCGTTTACAGTAAAACTTCGTTCGTCTTTTAACCCCGTCAATGATATCGGAAATTTCCAAAGAAAAAGAGTGAAGAATCCTGCGCTTCGAAGCAAGTCAAGATTCTTCACTCTTCTTTTTATATACTGTTCAGTCCGAATTATTTCTGAGCTTCCTGCTGCTGTTTCAGTTTTGCCTCAATCGGGTCTTTATACTGCGTCTGCAACTTCACCAGTTCAGCCTTCAGCTCTTCCGTAATCTTTTCATATCCCGGCTGGCCGAAGAGGTTATGCATTTCAGTCGGGTCCTCCTTCAAGTCATACAGTTCCCATACATCGATATCGTTGTAGAAATGAATCAGTTTGTAGCGGTCTGTACGTACACCGTAATGACGTTTCACCATGTGTTCTGCCGGATACTCATAGAAATGATAATACAGAGATTTACGCCAGTCGGCCGGTTTCTCACCCTTCAGCAACGGAACCAGCGATACCCCCTGGATGTCTTCCGGTATCGGAGCTCCGGCCAGTTCCAGGAATGTCGGTGCATAGTCGATGTTCTGTACCATCTGCGGAATGTCTCCCTTCGCCTTGAAATCCTTCGGCAGATGCATAATCAGCGGTGTATGCATGGATTCCTCGTACATGAAGCGTTTGTCGAACCAGCCATGTTCACCCATATAGAAACCTTGGTCGGAGGTATAGACCACCAGGGTATTGTCCAACAGGCCCTTTTCCTTCAAATAGTCCAATACACGCCCTACGTTGTCGTCCAATGATTTCACCACTTTGGCATAATCGCGCATGTAACGCTGGTATTTCCATTCCGCCAGTTCTTTTCCCTGCGGATTCTTCTTGTAGAAATCTTCAATCAGCGGCTCGTAGAAGGCGTCGTATACCTTTCTTTCTTCCGGATTCAACCGGCCTACATACGCCTCGTAAGCCCCTTTCAAGCGCGTATCCTTATCTTTACGATACATCTTGGTATCATAAATAATATCCATATCTTTCAGGATATTCATCTCTTGAGCAGCTGCAGCCGGACGACCTTCATAATCATCGTAGAAATTATCCGGCATCGGGAATGTCTTGTCTTCATACAGCGACAGGTACTTCAGTTCCGGCAACCAGTTGCGGTGGATGGCCTTGTGATGGATGAACAGGCAGAACGGCTTACTCTTGTCACGCTGGTTTTCCATCCAGTCGATACTCATATCCGTAATCAGATTCGTAATGTATCCCTGCTTCTGAATGGTATCGTTATCCATGGTTATGAAGTCCGGATTGTAATAATCACCCTGTTCCGGTACAATCTCCCAATGGTCGAAACCGGTAGGCAGGCTGATGAGGTGCCACTTACCGATGATGGCAGTCTGGTAACCGGCCTTCTGAAGCAGTTTCGGCATAGTCTGCTGAGAACCGTCGAACACACAGGTCGTATTATCCGTAAAACCGTTGGCATGGCTGTGCTTACCCGTCAGCATACAGGCACGGCTCGGTCCACTGAGCGAATTGGCTACAAAACTGTTGGTGAACTTGACACCATCGTTGGCGATACGGTCCAGATTCGGTGTTTCGATATACCGCGTATCGTAACAGCTCATCATCTGCGCCGTGTGGTCATCTGTCATGATATACACGATGTTGTACTGTTTGGCAGGTGCTTTCTTTTCGGTACTGCACGAAGCGGTTGTAGCGGCCAGTGCAGCTGCCCCCAAACACAGAATCTGTCCTCCATAGGACTTACTAAATAAATGTTTCATGATATGTTTAGATTTAATTCATGGTCTTCTCTCCTCATTATTTCACACCGGTTGGCGAGTGAGGAGCTATTAGATTTATAACAACTCTAATCAACAGAGCAAAGATATGAAATATTTTAAAAAAAATACGGGTTTTAAAAGAAAATTATTTATTTTTGTAGCCGAATATAATAATATATACCATCGCTTATTATGAAAAAGACACAGTTAACGACATGGGCGGCCAGAGCCTTTCTGGTGTGCTGCCTGACTGCATGTTCGCAGAAAGAAGTTAGCCTGGGAGACCTGAATGTCATCCCACTCCCCCAAGAAATTACAGAGGCAGCCAATGCCGCTCCGTTCGTCATCAACTCATCCACCGTTATCTGCTATCCGGAAGGCAATGAAAAGCTGGAACGTACAGCCCATTTCCTGGCTTCTTACATCAAAGAAGTGACCGGTACGGAAGTACAGGTCTCCACGAAGGCAGGAAAGAACGGCATTACCCTGAGCGTAGACCCAAGTGTTGCCACCGCCAAAGACGGGTATGAACTCAATATCTCTTCCGAAGGAATTACGGTAAAAGGAAATACCGAAGCCGGTGTTTTCTACGGTATCCAGACCATCTACAAGGCACTGCCCATTACAGAAGGCAAAACGCTTGCTTCTCTTCCAGCAGGGACAATCAAAGACTTCCCGACTTATGATTACCGTGGATTCATGGTTGATGTAGGCCGCCATTATTTCCCGGTAGACTACCTGAAAGAAATCATTGACATCCTGGCCATGCATAACATCAATTATTTCCACTGGCATCTTACCGAAGATCAGGGATGGCGTATCGAGATTAAAAAATACCCGAAACTGACAGAAATCGGTTCTCACCGGAAAGAAACAATTACAGCTCCCGGTTCCAAAGAATTCGACGGTAAACCGGTCAGCGGTTTCTATACGCAGGAAGAAGCCAAGGAAATCGTCAATTACGCAGCTGAACGTTTCATTACAGTAATACCTGAAGTGGATATGCCGGGACACATGCTGGCAGCACTGGCCTCTTATCCGGAACTGGGCTGTACAGGCGGTCCGTATGAAACCGCAACCAAATTCGGTGTCTTCCGTGAAGTATTGTGTGGCGGTAACGAAAAGACCCTGCAGTTCGCCAAAGACGTAGTCAATGAAATCATGGATATCTTCCCCTCTCCTTACATCCATATAGGTGGAGACGAATGCCCGAAATACGAATGGGAAAGATGCCCGAAATGCCAGGCTAAAATCAAGGAGCTGAAGCTGAAGAGTACTCCGGAACATACCAAAGAAAATCAGTTGCAGGCTTACTTCATGGGCGAAGTGGAGAAGGAAATCATCAAACGTGGACGCAAGATGCTGGCCTGGGACGAAATTCTGGAAGGAAACCCTGCCAAGAGTACCACAGTCATGGCATGGACCGGCGTGAAAGCAGGAGTCAAATCGGCTCAGTTGGGACACCAGACCATTATCTGCCCCATCAGTCACCTGTATTTCAGTAATCCGGGATATAACCGTCTGAAAGGAATCAGCAGCGTGGCACGTGTCTACAACTTCGAACCGCGCAACGAAGCACTGACCGCCGAAGAAAAACAGAACATCATCGGCGTACAGGGATGTATCTGGACCGAATGGACCAAAGACAGTGTCAAGATGGAATGGCAGATGATGCCACGTATCGCCGCACTGAGTGAACTGCAATGGAGCAATCCGGAGAAGAAAAATCTGGACGGTTTCCTGAAACGCCTCCGCCATCAGCTTGACCTTTATACACTGAACGGTTATCACTACAAACAGGATATCGAAGATGTAACCATGGATATCAATCCGGTAGGCGAAGGCGGTAAAGCTGCAATTACCCTGAACACTTTCGACAATGCTCCGGTTTATTACACGACAGACGGTTCGGAACCAACCGCCACTTCACAGCAGTATAACGGACCGGTCACCCTCGATGGCAATACTGTCACAGTAAAAGCCAAGGCTATCCGAGACGGCAGAGAAAGCAATACAGTAGAAGAGACTCTGCAATACAACCTGGCGACCATGCGTCCTATCCAGTTGGCATGCACACCCGACCCGAACTATACTTATAAAGGTGCCAATCTGCTGGTAGACGGCCTGAAAGGAGACGACAACTACCGCTCCGGACGTTATATCGGTATCTACGGCGAAAATCTGGATGCCACCATCGACCTGCAGGAAGAAAAAGAAATCTCTGCTGTAACCATCGGTACTTATCTGGTTCCGGGCGATTACATCTTCGGTCTGACGGGAATCGAAGTCTATGTATCTGCCGACGGTAAGGATTTCCGCAAGATTGCTTCCAACACCATTCCGACATTGGAAAAAGGCAGCAAGAACAACGTGCTGGAACGCAAGGAAATCAAGTTCGACAAGACTCCTGCCCGTTATGTACGCATCGTCGGGAAGAATACGCCGGCTCTTCCGAAATGGCACTCAGGTGCAGGAAAGAAAGCCTATATGTTTATTGATGAAATAGAAATCTTCTGATTTATCAAGAAAAGTCAGACCGAATGATAAAGGGATACCCTATTCTGCTATACTCAATACAGCGGAATAGGGTATTTTCTTATAATTCCGTAAGCAAGTTTCTTCGGACCACCTTCAGTCCCGGAGACAGGTATTCCGGCTCCATAAGCTCCAAAGCCTGCCTCAGTTCACCCAACAGTTCCGGAAAGAAACGGCATTGCAGGTAAGCCAGTTTCATGCAGTAAGCACGGATACCGACAGGCTCGGTGGCTGCCATCATCCGTGCCAGACAGAAGTCCAGGAAATCGGTACGGATTGTCTCTTCATGGAAAGGCTGGCGGAGCAACAGATGCAACAACATCCGCCGTTTCGGTACACGGGAGGTACGCATGACCTCGTCTATCAACGCGTCGTGCTTATCGTACAACCATTCGTTATTGGCTCGGTCAAAATGCGCGAATATCCAGGCCGCATTTTCTGCTACCCGATTATCGGAATCGAAGAGCAACGCATACAGGGCTTCCTTAACGGGATTGTTCTCCTCTCCCTGCGTCCAGTAAGCTATCTCCATGATATCGTCTTCACTGATGCGGGCGACAAGCCGTTCCCGGAGCAGTATATTCCAATCCTTTTTCATCGCATTTCCATTTACAGACCGGGAGGAAGTTTATCCAGCATCAGCTCCCGACAATTGAAAGATTCACCGTCCGCAGTAAAGGTCCCGTCACCTTTGGCATGGATAATCCGGCGGTCGGTACAATCCGGATTCTCTACGACTCTCGTCACTTCCAGAATGATAAATCCATATCGGGAGATGTAATCCGTTACCTTACACTCCAGACAGGCAATGCAACCGTCCACCAGCGGAGCCTTTACCGTCTGGGCAGGAAGTGCCTTCAGCCTGAATCTTTCAAACTTGTCTACGTCCGCACCGCTGACCATCCCGATGCGTACCGCCGTCTCGAGCATCGATGCCGGAGGAATACATACCACACATTCCCGGGTTTCCAACAAAGTGGTAAACGAATGGTTCCACGGACCGGTAGTCAACACAATATGTTGTGCAAAATCGATGGCCATTGTCCACGAGATGGTCATCACATTGTTCCGCCGACCGTCAAACGTAGTTACCAGGACCAACGGTCCCGGCTCAATATAGGTCAATGCCTTTTCAATGTCCACTTCTTCCATAATCGTATACGTACAGTCACTGAAGTAAAGATAAAGATTTTATCTGAATCGACCCGCACCAGAAAGGTATTTCTACGCTTGCTCCAGATATTTCATGGCTACCGGACGGAAGACATAAAAAACGGAGATGGACTCGTGCGGCGAAAACATACGACCGACCTCATGCAAGGTGAAAAGGGATACCTTACAGAGTGTAGCGTAAAAGACAAAGCCGTGTCAATCTCTCCCTAGAGTTCGACACGGCCCTGTCTATTACTTATACACCGGAATCAGTTCATCTCCAATGATTTCGTTGCCCAGTTATAGGTAATCTGATAGATTTTGCCTGCTTCGATGGCTTTTCCTTCGTCAGAACCGTACGAACCGGTCTGCATAAATGTACGGTCTGCTTCTTTCTTGCTGGTTACTAACAATGAATAACTGAGGACATCTCCTTCCTGGTAGTCGAAATATATCACTTCATCTTCTTTCAAGCCGAATGTCTCGGTAGCAGCACTCTTACCGATGGAAAAGGTATAATCAGAAAACCAGTCCGAGAAATTATCCGGAAGGCTTAACGTAACCCCGTAATTCACCATCGGAACCTCCAGTGACAGATATTCCACCTTTCCTTCCTTTATCTCAACCGTTGTCTCCGCATAATACTTGGCAGCATTCGTCGTATTGTCTTTGTAGGCAGCATTGTAGGCTTTCACCGTACAAGTCCCTGTAGTCAGTTCTATTTTGGCTGGTACTGCTCCGGGATTGTATGTTGTTGTAGCATTTGTATCGGTTATTTCCACATACAAATCCGCGTCTACGGCACGTGAACCTACGGAAATCTGTTCTGCCTGCTGAAGAGTCAGGTCTTCTACTGTCAGATACCCCACCTGATTACTTTCTGTAAGTGACAGTTCTTCTTGGGTACAACCGGTCAGAAAAAACAGTCCGGCTATAAAGTATAGTATCGTTTGTTTCATGATTTCAGTTTTTTTACTTATCGTAAACTAAGGAAATGTCGTCGATATAAAGTTCACTACCATAATGTTCATCAGCTCCATCTCCGCGTACTTTAGCTTTAACAACATCTGTGTGTTTAGAACCAGACTTAAATGTTATTGTTAAATGTGAAGCGTTCATATTCTGATTCACATATTCAATAGGTAACTCATATTTTACATAAGCATTGGCGGCATCTATTGTTTGGCTAGTTTGGTAAAGAACAATATTTTGTTCTTGATTCTCTATTTTGACTTCTATTACTCCTTGATCATCTCCATTAGGAACATAACGATAATAAAATTCTAACTTTGTTGGACGCACAGTAAACTCATCGGAATATGTCAATAGTCCAATGGTATGGTCTCCGGTAATCGAGCCATTTATCCCCATAAAAGAGCCTACATTAGTATTTGCTATTCCATGACCTACAGTCCTTATCCAAGCCGCATAATCACCATTATGCTTATTCGCAGATTGCTTTACAGCAGATGTAGAGCAAAATGATTCACTACGATAGTTTGTAGTCTCCGCATTATTTGTACTCCAAAGATTCTCAACTTCTCCTTGTAAATAAGGAAACCACAAATTCTTATGATCACTTTGATCCTCTTCATACCAGTCTTCCATTCCAGAATTCGGCAACTGCATAGGAATTTCTAATTCTACATTATCAATTTCTGATGCTATTTCATTTCGATACACAGCACGCACTAAATAGCTTTTCTTCTCAGGACATACGTCAAAAAATTGTCTTCGTGTATCATTTAAATCTTTCCAGGATCTACCATCATCCTCACTGTATTGGTATATTAGGTTTTCTTTAAGAGTATCCAGATTTCCTTTTCCTTCTTCCACAGTAATCTCCTCTACCGTAAACTCTTTTGTCCAGATATTTCCAGGAAGTACCGATACCGTAAACTCCGGTTTATGTGTAGCGATGGTATAAGTCAAAACACCGTCTGCATTGGTACGGTCATTCGCCTTGACACTTTTCAGAGTGAATGTATTGTTCACAACTCCTTCATTAGTCGCCAAAAGCGCACCGGTCAAGGTGTTGGAGAATTTCACAGATGGCTTTTCTTCCCCCATAATCGGTAAAGCTATACCGGCATTTACAAAATCCAGCCGTTGCTCGTTTGTTAAAGCAGACAAGGTATAATCCCCGTTCAGTGATTGCAGTTTCTCATCCGCAAAGTTTACCGAAAAATCCATGTCTTGAAGTGGTGAAGACAAAGTGAAATCAATGCTTGCTTCTGTTGGAGCAGTTTCATACACATCCAAGGTTCTGTTCTCGCTGAAACCGGTCGCACTTACCTTCGGAGCAGGCAACCATTCCATTGGAAGAGTTTCCGAAACAGTCACAGTATCTACCTCTGCCTTGACAATGGCAGGAATGATACCCGGTACCATTTCCTTCAATGCCAAAGTAAGCCGACAATGAGCCTTGGCAGCAAAAGTAGCCGGATCGCTGAGTGTCTTATCCTCCAACAGTGCTTCCACCGACTTTCCGTTCGCTTTTAAAACCCCTTTAAAGGTAAAAGTCGGCTTCGAGTCAGCCCGATAATAGGCACTTCGCTTGTCTCCGTCCCCCAGCTTCAACGAAGAGTTCTCTACAGCCACTTCCACGGCATAACTGGAATAAAGTTCTTTGAATTTGTCTGAATCTTCGAAAGTTACCGAAGCCAACGCATTGGCGACAGCACATTCCACAGTTACCGAAGCGGTATCTCCCTCTTCGATGGCTATATCTTCCTTCTTTCCTTCATAATACGGAGCATCGAATGCCAAAACTGCATTGTCTCCGAAAGAAGCAGTCACATCATACACACCGGCAGAGGCCTTGATGATGTCTTTGGTGTAGCCTGCGTCATAGATGGATTTTCCAGTCGCGCTGTTCGCTATTTTCAATTTGAACTTGTCCACAGTAGGTTTTCCCAGTTCTTGGGGAGTGGAGCGGGTTTCGGTAACAGAAGGTTCGTCCACCAATGCAACCTTGAAACCGGTAATAGCTTCTACGCCCAAGCCATCTTCATGCTGGCAGGAATATCCCAAGGATGCTACCAAAGCCATACCCATCCATAATTTCTTTGTTGATAAGAACATATTCATAAATTATTTCTTAATGCTATTCCATATAATCAATTCCACATTACCGGTTCTTCACCGTATACCAGCTCAAAATCGTCCAGATACATTGTACTACCATCTCCTCCAGTGAAGTAGTCTCCGTATTTACTGGAACTAGCCACCAATATGAGGTACATATCCTTCGGACAATCCAAAGTTTTATACTTCAAATCGATGGTAAACTCTTTCCATTGCCCACCGGTATCGACGCATTGATTAGCAGGTAACTCTCCGTAAGCGATAATATTATCATCCGTATCAAACTGGATGAAAGTACTGGTATCCGTATTATCAATGGTATAGGTTTTCTTCGCCAATGCGATGTAAATAGAACAGATATCCGAATCGTCCTTACCCACCGTACCACCTGGCTGATTACTGCCCACATAACCGATAGATTTAGGTGCATATTGGAACCAGCCATGCAAAGCAGTTGGACGGGAAGTAAAAGGCTGTCCAAAATTAATCTTCGCACCACTTAAGCCAACCAATCCCCCAAACGAACCTGCATATAGACTGGCTGCCGCAAATTTAACCTTATATTGCGATTTCAACTCAGCGGATTTACCTCCAGGAGTATGCACAACAGAACTATTACCTTGAGTTGGATTAATATTCACTAACGACCCAGCTCCCTGTGTGGTACCCGGATTGCTGGAATCCCAAAATGAACCTTTTGTAAAATCACCTTCTGATACAGCATACCACGTATTACCTGACTGATACCAGGAATCAAAGTTACCATTATATAAAGCAGTAGCGGATTCAGTAGTAAAATCAGAAGTTACTTGAACATTCCCCTCCTTATCTTTCATCCGACAAGTATAAGTCGTACCAGAAGAAAGCCCTTTCAAGGTTGCTTCACACAGATTTCCATTCACATTTGTATTTACAGAACTCCAAGAGTCTTTTCCTTTTACCGAATACTCTGCCGTCCATCCATCAGCAGAAGTTGCTTTCACAGAAACGTAAGCATGTTTGCTCCAGGCATTAACAGACAGTTCATTAGTAGTAGGAGTCGATGTTCCCCCTCCTTCAGAATTTTTCCGAACCTTTACTGTCCATGCGGTTCGCACTGCATCTCCTTCCCAATTGTAACGCACATAAAAGGTTTGGTTGGTAGAATAGTCTTTAATTGTAGTCGGATCAGGATATACTTCCCCATATTCTCCTCCCAAGTCCAATTTATTTACTTGCAAATTGTTTAAATCCTCGGTATCAGCAACCCAAATCAATACGGTATGTGTACTCTCATCGATTACATAATCAGTCATCCCTACAACATCTATCTCACGATTGATTATCTGCTGTACAAATACGGTCCACACGTAATCTTGATAAGTACGCAAAGTAAACATCACCGGATTGGTAAAATCCATTCGGGTATTCGAAGAAATAGGAATGCTGTCCAAAGACGAAAATCCTGTAGAAGGAAACTTTGACTCATCTTCACACAGACTTCCATCTACCAACAAAGTAGCATTTGTCGGGTTACAAACCAATTGAGTAATCTTCAGACGGGAAATATCTACAGAATCGTTTACATAGAGAGTCACAGTGCGCGCCTTTGCATCAATGTTAGCCGCTATATTCTGTTCACCTTCAGCAGCACGCTGACCTTCCACTGTAAAAGCAGTAATACGACCTTCCACAATAGGATATGGAATATCATTTTCGATAGCGCACGAAACCACAGTCAGCAACAACACCAATGCTCCCACTATCCGTTGTCCATCTACATTCCTTTTGATTTTCATCCAATCAAAACAATATCTCATTTTCATACTTATCATAAATAAAACGTCATACCGATGTTAATGGAAAACAGATTAATTTTAAAGTTACCGGAAGAAGTACGACGTTTACCGGTTTCTACCTGGTTGGTCTGCTGTTCCACCCACTTGAAATCAAAACCCATCACATCCATCGAAACTTCTACAGCCGCAAAGTTAGTCACAAAAGCGGTCAGTCCCGGAGCAATACCAATCTGTACACTATTAGTAGTCTGGTAAGTACCATCATATTCTGTCCCCGATCCCGTAGAGTTTTTACCTTCACCGTAACTGTAAGTCAAACGGACTTCGTTGAAAAGTCCGAAAATCTTACTGTTCCCGATAGGCATATATGTACGCAAGAAACCGGAAGCCGAATATTTATGCTCCAAGTAATACAAATCCTTCAATGAAATAGTCAAATCTCCCAAGTCAATATCCGCATTTCCCAAATCCAGATAATCGCGACTATATGTAAAACGCACACCAGCCGCCATGTTGTCACGGAAAAAGTATCCTACGTAGGGACTCACCTTGAAATCATAACCCAAAGCCTCGAAATCTTTCAATACCAGAAAATTCAGGTTATCTTCCTCGTGTTCCGAATAAGAAACACTACCTCCAGTCATCCATTGGCCTTTGGGAATAAATACCCGCTCCTGCACCTCACGATCAATCCGCTGTATTTTACGCTTCTGTGCAGAAGCTACTAAAATGCCCACTATCAAGAATACACAAACCAGCAATATGTTTTTTTTCATTAACAAGTCTTTTATTTAAAATTCAATCCATCTATATTACCTCAAAAGCCCTTTGGTCTTCCTATAAAGAAAAGCCAAAGGGTTTTGTATCTTACAAAAAGATATTCATTATTTCCACATCACCGGTTCATCACCATACACCAGTTCAAAATCATCCAAATACATTGTACTACCATCTCCTCCAGTAAAGTAGTCACCGTATTTACTAGAGCTAGCCACCAATATGAGATACATATCTTTCGGGCAATCCAATGTTTTATATTTCAAATCGATGGTAAATTCCTTCCATTGTCCGCCGGTATCCACACATTGGTTGGCAGGTAATTCTCCATAAGCGACGATATTATCATCCGTCTCAAACTGAATGAAAGTACCGGTATCCGTATTGTCAATGGTATAGGTTTTCTTCGCCAATGCGATGTAAATGGAACAGATATCCGGATCCCCTTTACTTACTGTACCACTCGGCTGATTATTGCCCACATAACCGATAGATTTAGGCGCATATTGGAACCAGCCATGCAAAGCAGTTGGACGGGAAGTAAAAGGCTGTCCAAAATTAATCTTCGCACCACTTAAGCCAACCAATCCCCCAAACGAACCTGCATATAGACTGGCTGCCGCAAATTTAACCTTATATTGCGATTTCAACTCAGCGGATTTACCTCCAGGAGTATGCACAACAGAACTATTACCTTGAGTTGGATTAATATTCACTAACGACCCAGCTCCCTGTGTGGTACCCGGATTGCTGGAATCCCAAAACGAACCTTTAGCAAAATCACTTTCTGCTACAGCATACCACGTCTTTCCAGACTGATACCAGGAATCAAAGTTACCGTTATATAAAACGGTAGCGGATTCTGTAGTGAATTCCGATGATGCCGACTCAAACACATCTCCACATACCATCCGGTAAGTATAAGTAGTAGCAGGCTTCAATCCAGAAATTTTAGCTGTATAATCCTCACCTTCTTGCACCGCTGATACAGATGACCATTCCTTGGCTGAATTTTCCTTATATTCAAATTTTACCTGAGCTGGATCAATTGTTATCCCACTACCAACGGTTATATTATTTGCCTCCACAAACACAAAATTGCTCCAAGGATTTGCTACTAACGAAGCTTGATTAGTTGCTTCTGGTGATACAGCAAAAACATATTCGAATTTATTGGTGGTAGGGTCAAGTGTAACCGTGATATTAGTTTTCCCGGACTCCGCTAATTTATAATTCAAGATATAATGATCACGAGCTTTCACTTCAGAAAACACTTTTTTCAATTTATGGCTAACTCCATCATTATTACGTACCGCAACCTCTGCAAACAAAGGAGCAATTGGGAAATATGCGGAACGGGTTTCACAAGTATCAAATAAAAGGACATTCTTTCCTAACGTATCACCGACCTGCACTGATACAGATTTGAATTTACTGACAAACTCTTTATCAAATTTAACTGTCACCTTTACATTGGCTAAAGTACAAACAATTTTTTTGGTCACTTGCTTTCCTTTCTCGATAGTTACAGTTTCTGAACCAACATAATAAGGAATATCAAACCCAGCAGCTTGTCCATCAAAGCCATTTGAAGATGCTTTGATGGTATAAGTCCCTGTATTTAGAGTCAACAACGAATCCTTCCACATTTCCCAATCATCTGTCTGTTTCACCACCTTATTTTTAGCATTCAATATCTGAACTGCAATTTGTTTAGGCTGGTAATTTTCTGGGACTTCACTTCGACTATTAGTAGAATTACTTTCTCCAATATTAAGACAAAGATAACCTACGGAGTCACTTAAGAATTCTTCTTTTTGGCATGAAGAAAAAAGAAAAACTGCAATTAATATATAATAAATACGGCTCATAGTATCATTTTACAACCTTTACCTTTAAACTTGATCCTTTTTCATTCTCTTTATTATCCTTTACAGTAATAATAAATTCATGACCAGATGTCTCAGTTGCATCTAAACTAGAAAGGGCCTCAAAAAAAGCGCCAACAGGGAAAATATATTCAGTGTCACCTGCTGCTGGAACCTTTAAGCCTGGAGCTATATATGATAATATTTCTTCCAAAGAATTATTACCAACTAATTCTACGCCAGTTGAAAAATTTACTCCTTCCAATAATCCTAAAGCATCTTCAAAGCTATTATTATCTGCCTTTATCACAACCATTACACTTTTTATTCCAGCTTCAGCCTTAATCGTAACATTTGCATTTTTCGAAGCATCATCTGGTAATATGTATGTGCTTTGTGGAATAATAACAGAAGGACCTTCTTCTTCTGAATCTTCCGTATCTTCTTCATCTCCTGGTTTCTCCGGCTCACTAGGTTCCGTTACTTCATCATCACCTTCCACCGGAATCTCTACAGTCTCATCTTTTTCTGTAAAAGTAATTTCCACTTTAACCTCTATTCCACCAACGCCGGTATTCGCATCCGGATCCCCAGGCGTCATAGTGATCTTCAGGTCGTCTGAACCGCCCCAAAATTCAGAATCTGCATCTTCAGGTTTAGAAATCAAACGGGTTTCAGAAACCTTTACACTGTCTTTAGTTATCGCCTCTATCTGTACTTTAATGGCAGATATCCCTTCTTGAATCAACCAATATTTTGCTTTTGGATTTTTATCGGCTTCTGTGTAAGTCAAAATATGCTGACTACCATCTGTTACAGTAATATCCCATGTATCAAAGGTATTCAAGAATTCTGTATCATAAACCATCTGAATTTTGGTATTTTCCATCTTACACACCACTTCGGCTGTCTCTGTTACATCCTTCTTAATGGTTAATGGAGTCTGACCGCCATAATAGGGGTTATCCATCACTGCTTCCAAAATGCCATTGGTATGTGCTGTAACCGTATAGTTTCCAACCGGCAAAACAATCGGTGATTCCTCCAACATTTTTTCATAACTTTCAAAAATCTTGGTATACTCTACATCTGTTCCCACAATCTCAACAGGAAAATCGTTGGCACTAACAGAAGAATCCTCTGCACGAGAAGAGCCTTGCCCAACAGCGACTCCCAAATCCAGATATCCCACTTCAGAATAAACAATCTCTGTATTACCTTTCAGCTCATCTTTCATTTCACATGAAGCCAGACCGGCCGCCATCAGCATACCGGCTACATATATCATTGTTTGAATTTTTTTCATCAGTATTATTTTTATTTTGTTTCAACTTTCTCGTCTACCCATTCTGAAGGAATCTCAATGTCCACTGGAATATCGTTAGTCGTTTCATCTACCTCAATCGAGATACCCAGATTTCCCTGCGATATGGTCGGAACAATCTTCAACTTCAACGCTTCATTCGGGCTTAACTCATAAGTCTTTTCTATTGATGTAGTCTTGTCTTTCTTATCTTTCAAACTAATTGTGGTCTTTACATTTTCTTTGTCTTTCACCTTCAAATAAATAGGATCAGTATCTGTTTTCTTCCACAGTGCGACAGCACTGACATCCTCTTTTTCTGCAACTAAAGCAGCAGTTTGGAACGAAACTGAATAATCCTGATAATATTCCGCCATCTTCTCATCAAATTCTACACGAACCCGAGCACAAACTGGCTGACAAATGACTATCACACTATCCCGATTACTATTCACATTAAATGTCTTTATACCTTCTACATACATGCCTGTGGTAGAAGCAGCTTTATCTTCGCCATAGAAAGCCTTCAGTTCATAACCACCGTTACTCAGTTCAATCGGTTCTTCCGGCACATCAGTATATTTCCACTCCATACCGCTAACCACCTTTCCATCTTTCAGAATCTGTACCGTATAGTTGTCTAGATTCTTATAGATAGACTCATCCACCGCTCTGGATTCAAACTGTGTATCGGCTGAAACATGTAGACTGACAGTTCCGTAACCGTCGTTATTCATTGGACTGTCCTCCGTCGAAGAGCAGGAAGCCATCAAAGAGAGCATCGCACATACTCCCACGGCATTTAAAAAGACGTTTTTCATCATTATTTTAATTATCTCTATTTTTCAGTTTTTCACGGTGCAAAATAACGACAATCCTTTCACCCCTACAAGGTCCATTTTTTTTATTTTTAGCCAATTTTTCGAGAATTCACCCACAAAATCAAGGTACAGATTGTTCTATTTTTCATTTTCAAGAACTTTCCGACAAGAATTTTCTACACAAAAAGGGCCGGATTTATACCGGATTCGGTACAAATTGAAAGGAACGCTTTCCCCTCTGCTTTCACTCTGCCTCCTCCTGATTTATCTCCCTGTCCGACTTTTAACCGGGCATCGAACTTCAGCGGAAACGACCGTTTATATCACAGTCTATCAAAGAATTTTCATCGCTATCCACGCACAGGCCTCCGCATCGGCCAAGGCATGGTGATGATTCTCCAACCGGTAACCGCAAAGGGCCGCTACCGTATGAAGCTGATGGTTCTCTGCTTTCGGGAAAGCACGACGGGACGCCCAAAGGGTATCATAGAAGGTATAATCGGGGTAATCCATGCCGTAACAACGGAACACGGCCTTGAGGCAACCCTCATCGAACGATTTGTTGTGTGCCACCAGTGGAAGTCCTTCTATCAGCGGAGCCACCTGCGCCCAGACCTTCGGAAAAACCGGAGCAGAGTCGGTATCTTCCCGGCAGAGTCCGTGCACCCGTGAACAGAAATAGGTATAATAGTTGGGCTCCGGCTGAATAAGGGAATAGAAGGAATCCACTATTTCGCCGTTACGTACCACGACTACGCCTACGCTACAGACACTCGTCCGCTCGCTGTTGGCGGTCTCAAAATCAATCGCTGCAAAGTCTTTCATCGTTTGGTATTCTTATGTATTAACGCTGCTGTAAAAAACAACAATCATAATTCCGGCTCTATCACATGAAAAAAGCTGTTTTTCCATAATAGAATAGAACTGTAACAACAAGAGTCATGATTCCGGCCTTAGTTTTGAGTCGAAAAAGCGAAGAATCGTTTTCCGGCGAAAAGAAACGCAGGCTGTCTGAGCGAAGCGAGTTCCTGCGTTTCCGACGGAGAACAATTCGTAGCCGCCTCAAAACGGAAGCCGGCGGTTTTTCTTTTTGTTATCTTTTTCTTTTGGCCGCCCAAAAGAAAAAGTAAAAGCATTCACCGACTGTTCGTCAAAAGTAACGAATAAAAACGGATTTATCAAAGAGAAAAACCGATGCAGACGTTTTTTCATCGGAGGGAATTGCCACATTCGGAGATTCTGAGTACTTTTGAGGAACTTAAAAAAGAAAGACCATGCTAGCCTATACTTACATCGGACACGGCAAGTTCTCCCTGCTGGAGAAACCTGTCCCCCAATTGAAAGACCCGAAGGATGCCCTGGTACGCGTCACCTTGGGAAGTATCTGTACCAGCGACCTCCACATCAAGCACGGAAGTGTACCGCGTGCCGTTCCGGGCATTACGGTAGGACACGAAATGGTGGGTGTCGTAGAACAGGTCGGTGCAG
>ERZ773133.952-NODE-952-length-37335-cov-4.647693_pt1 | contig 37335 bp, 30 predicted proteins | sample MGYA00580861_ERZ773133 | MGnify/ENA primary metagenome ERZ773133 (study PRJEB29015, sample SAMEA2737844) | human gut metagenome | biome: human gut; feature: human-associated habitat; material: faeces | place: China | collected 2012 ...
CTGCCCCGCGGAACCTCGATTCCGCTTCGCTTCATCTCGGTCGCGGGCGGCCTGCCTATACCCTGGCAACTCTCTGTCTGCTCACGCAAGCGTGGCAGCCAATGAGTTGTCAGGGTGCAGGTCAGGCTTTAATACGCGAAAACAGTCCGCATAAGGCGGACTGTCAATCTATCGTAACAATCCTCTTATTGTTCGAGTAACTCGCTCAGGTTGGCACCTTCCTTTATAATGTGGGGTTGCCGCAGCTTCTTAGATCCTTTGTATCTCCACTGCTCTGAATAAGAGAAAGTTTCTTTATTAAATTAGTATTTTACTTTCGTATCAGACTATACAACGCATTGTCTATTATGTCAATATAGTTTAGAAAACTTTCATTATATTTTCTTATCTATGACTTCCCAGTAACCATACTTTGGGAATCCATTTCACAAGTCAAAATACCGACACGCTGCCTGTACCTGCCCGCCACAACCGGTACACCTGCTCTGCCGTATCTGCCAGGTTTCTCTTTGCATTTTCATTTTTCATGGCTTCTTCCAGTGTAACCACATTTCGCAGAATCGGAAAAAATGCATCAATTCCATGTTCATTGCATTTTTCTGCATCCACTCCGGCTGCCCCGGTAAATGCGATCACAGTCTTTCCGTATTTCTTTGCAAGTCCGGCTACTCCTATCGGTGCTTTCCCCATGGCGGTCTGTCCGTCCATTTGTCCTTCTCCGGTAATCACCAAGTCTGCTTCTCTGATGTACTCTTCCAGCCGGGTTTCTTCTAAAACAATCTTGATCCCTGACTCTAAAACTGCATCAGTAAATGTCAGAAATGCAAATCCCAGCCCGCCGGCTGCCCCGGTTCCTGCCTTCTTCGGATCTGCTTTCGGAAATTTTTTTCCTGCCAGTGCCGCATAATTTTCCAGCCATTGATCCATCTCCACAACCATGGACGGAGTTGCCCCTTTCTGCGGACCAAAGACAGCACTGCACCCCTGCTCACCGCATAGGCTGTTCGTTACATCACACGCTATACGGAATCTGCACTCCTTTAATTCCTGCAGAACATGCGTCTCCGTGATCGTTTCTAAAACTTTCAGCCCTCTCGCTCCGAAGGGAATCTGGTTTCCATTTTTATCGAGGAATCCGTATCCAAGTGCCTGCAGCATCCCTGTTCCACCGTCATTGGTTGCACTTCCACCAATGCCGATAATGAATCGCCTGCAGCCTTTTTTGATGGCATCCCGGATCACTTCACCGACACCATACGTTGTCGTATAGAGCGGATTTCTTTTTTCATCCGAAACTAATGTGATCCCTGCCGCACCTGCCATCTCAATCACAGCCGTCCCGGATGACTCAATGATTCCATATTCGCATATGACCGGTGTTCCCAGCGGTCCTGTTACCTGTACCTGCTGTCTGCTCCCGTTCATTCCCGACGTCAGTGCTTCTACCGTTCCTTCACCACCATCTGCCAGCGGTCTTACGAGTACTTCTGCCCCGGCATCTGCCCTGTGGATTCCTTCTGCCACAGCCCTTCCGGCCTCCATGGATGTCATACTTCCTTTAAACGAATCTATCGCTGTTACAATTTTCATTCTGCTTTTCCTTCCTCTTCTACCAGCGTCATCATTCCTGACATAATGCAGCCACCCTTTGCTCCGGCTTTTACAAGTTCTCTCCACTGCTCCGGCTCAAAATGGATTCCACCAATCCCATAGACCGGCAGCCTCACTGCATCACAGACTTCTTTCAAAAATCCGATTCCCCTTGGAGGAACTCCTTTCTTACAATCAGTCGCATAAATATGCCCTGCCACCAAATAAGATGCCCCCAGCTTTTCCGCTTCAACCGCTTCTTCCACCGAGTGAACCGAAGTCCCTATCTGATAAAATGTTCCGCTGCCCTGATTTTTCTCCTGTATCACAGCCTGATTCACCAACTGCCGCAGCACAGGAAGTGGGAGATGAATCTGGTTACTGTTTAATTTTACCGCAATCTGCCAGAAATTGTGAAGAATACATGGAACTTTATACGTTTTACAAATTTTCATTACCTGTCCGGCCAGTTGTTCATACTCCGCTTCTGTCAGATCCTTTTCCCTTAAAATCAGTGCTTTGGGATGCCATTCGCATACTATTTTGATCTGCTCAAGGAACGGTCTTTTGCACAAATGCCGGTTGCTGACTGCGATCACATTTTCGCAGTACTCCTGATTTTCCTTATACATAGATATAATCGCTCATAACCGGCTGAAGATGATTTGTCAGCAGTGCATCATAAACTTCCTTCACTGACCGTCCATCGGAAATCTCAAACTGGTCATCGCCTTTCTCTTCAATTTCTTCCACGTGACCTCCAATTCCTGTACTGACCCCGGCAGAAATTTTCGTCGCTGCAATCTGAACAAGATGATCTCTTACCCGTTCGCATTCCCTTGTCGAAACCGTAATGCTGGCAAATGGCATAAATAACCGGTATGCACAGACAACCTGCAGAAGCTGTTGTTCATGCACATCCATCGGATTGATCCGGTCATTATTGATGATCGGACGAAGTCGCGGACAGGAAAATGCAATCTCAGCATGGGGATATTTTCTTTGAAGAAGATATGCATGATATCCTGTCGCAAATGCATCTTTTCTGAAATCATCCAGTCCCAGCAAAGCACCGAACCCCACACCACGCATTCCGCCCATTAATGCACGCTCCTGTGCATTGACACGATACGGATAGATTCTTTTATGCCCTGCCAGATGCAGTGTCTCATATTTATCTGAATTATAAGTTTCCTGAAATACTGTCACATAATCTGCTCCACACTCATGCAGATAAGCATACTCATCTGAATTGACCGGATAGATCTCAAGCCCGATTACTTTGAAATATTTTCTTGCGATCTTACATGCCTCTCCAATATATTCTACATCCGATTTGCTCCGGCTCTCACCTGTCAGGATCAGAATTTCCTGCAGTCCTGTCGCTGCGATCGCCTGCATCTCTTTTTCGATTTCTTCTGCATTCAGCCTTGCTCTGTTGATCTTGTTATGGCAGTTAAATCCACAGTAAATACAATAATTTTCACAGTAATTCGCAATGTAGATCGGAGTGAACATATAGACGCTGTTCCCAAAATGCTTTCTTGTCTCCACCTGTGCCGCCTGTGCGATTTTCTCCAGATATGGAAGGGCCGCCGGGGACAGAAGTGCCTGAAAATCCTCCGGTGTACGCTGTGAATGTGCCAATGCCCTTTTTACATCTGCTGCCGTATACTGGTCATAATCATACGCATTCATTTTTTCCACAACCTGATCCAGTATTTCCGATCCAATGTCCTCCATTCCCGGAAGGTATGTCATATGGTCGATCCGGTTTTTCTTCTGATCCTCCAGAATTTCCTTACTCAGAATGCTCTCATTGATATGCATCTCATGGGTCTGTCTATCTTCCCTGGTCTGTGTGCTTTCCTGTGTATGTGTATCTTCCATTGTATTTGTATGTTCCATTCTGCTGCCTCCTAATCCTGAAGAAATCCTGTCAGTGGTGAGGACGCACTACCGCCCCGCTCCATGGTTCTTCCCAGTCCTGAAAGATACGCATTTCTTCCGGCCTCGATCGCTTTTTTGAAAGCTTCTGCCATCATCGGCACATCTCCTGCGGTTGCGATCGCTGTATTTGCCATCACAGCATCTGCTCCCATCTCCATTGCTTCACATGCCTGAGATGGCCGCCCGATCCCTGCATCCACAATCACCGGAATCTCAATTTCATCGATCAGGATCTGAATAAACTCTTTCGTACTCAGTCCTTTATTGGAACCGATCGGTGCTCCCAGTGGCATCACGCATGCCGCACCTGCATCCACCAAAGCTCTTGCCACATTCAGGTCAGGATACATATATGGCATGACAACAAATCCTTCTTTTGCCAGTATTTCCGTTGCTTTTATCGTTTCATAATTATCTGGCAGTAAATACTTTGAATCATGAACCACCTCGATCTTAACAAAATCTCCGCATCCTACTTCTCTTGAAAGTCTTGCGATTCGCACTGCCTCCTCTGCAGTTCTTGCTCCTGACGTATTCGGCAGAAGTGTGACATTTTCCGGGATATAATCCAGGATGTTGGCAAGTCCTCCCTCATTCGCCCGGCGCAGAGCCAGTGTGATGATCTGTGCATCTGCTTTTTCAATACAGGCTTTCACCAGTTCCAGTGAAAATTTTCCTGATCCTAAAATAAACCGGGAAGTAAATTCATGACCTCCCAAAATTAATTTGTCTTCTGCTGTCTTCATTTTTTAATTTCTCCTTCTTTTTTATTTTCTCTTTAAGCCTCTTCTTCTCCAAGAATCAGTCTTGTGATCATATTTGCCTCATGGGCGGCACAGACCGCAACTCTCGCTGCCATCAGCCCCCTGCCATATTCCGGCTCACTCACCCTGTCACCACAAAGGTAAAAATTTTTCATCAGCCTCTGCGTTCGGATCGTATTACTGCTTCCATAACCTGCCATTCCGGTTGCAGAAACTAATTTCTTTTCTGGGAAATGTTCCAGTATCCCGTTGACCAGCATTGCCTTTGCCTCCGGTCTGTCGAAGGCCTCACAGACGATCGGTGCATCAGCAAAAAGTTCCTGTAAATTTTCTTCCGTCACCTTCACTGTATCTGTTCGGATGTCTAAATATGGATTGATTCGCTCCAGCAGAGATTTCAGTGCATCGGTTTTATACATTCCGATCTGATCGATAAAATACTGCTGCCGGTTCAGATTTGTGATATCCACCACATCAAAATCGATCAGATGCAGATGCCCTACTCCGATCCTTGCCAGTGCATATGCCACATTTGATCCAAGACCTCCCAAACCTGCGACTGCTACATGACCTTCTGATAAAAGCTTCTGCTTTTCCGGTGAATGACGCTCATTCAACGCTTCTATAATTTCTTCTTTTGTTAATATCATTTTTCAGCCTCCTCCAACAAATGTCACGATTTCCATACTGTCACCATCTTTCAGACGGGTCTCTGAGTATTTGTATTTTGGAAGAATCTCTCCATTTAACTCCACAGCGATCCGGTTCATCCGATAACCATTTTCTTCAAGATAATCCGCAACCGTCTGCTCTTCCTGACCTTTTACTTCTTTTCCATTTACTGTAATCATTTTCTCCTCCTTCTGCTCTTTCCTGCACCTCATCTTGTGCGTCCCGCTGAGTGTTCTTACATATCACGGAGACACTCATCCTGGTATAGGAAACAATCTACTGGATCTTTTGCCATATGCCCGACAACAAAAAAAGAAGTCCACAAAGAACTACACCCGCGGTGGTGTACCCCTTCATGAACTTCTGTCCACTCTAAATCAGTATCTCTATTTATTTTCAGCAAGATTTAGTATAAAAGACTTTCCTGAAAATGTCAATCTTTTACGTCCGGCTGTTTGTGTCAAGTAAACGTTGGCAACTTCCTCATTGTTTTTCTTGAATGATATTTTTGGTGCTAGAATCGGTTTACGTTTACCATTTAAGCTTTGATTAGTGCCATGCTCGGCACACATAAAAAAGCGGCACACTATTTTAGTGTACCTGCTCTTTCTAACTTTCCAAGTCTCTCTGCCTGCTCCAGAAGTTCCCCAATCCTGCGGTTATACGTTCCGATCTGCACCCCGGCATCGATCACTCTTCCGCATCGTTCTATCATTTTCTCTGCACTTGCAAGAGTTTCATCCGAAATTTCCTCGAAAGCTTTTTCTGTGATCACTTCCACTGCAAGCTGTTTTGCCAGCTCGCAGTCAATATCATTTTCATACAAAATGCCGGCTGCAAAAGGGATCCTCTCTTTTCTCAGTTTCCTGTATACCGGGATTCCGCTGCCGCCTGAAGAAATGACCAGCACTTCCGGCTCTCCCTTTATTCCCGGCAGTTCAATACTTCCAAATCTGGGATCAAAGGAGCCGTTCGTTATCTCATATAAGTCACGGATGATTTCTTCCTGAAATACCTCTTCCGGCTTTCCGAAATGGGAGATATTTTCTCCTTGCACGCATACGATCTTGTCTGATACTTTCTGTGCAAGGTCGATCTCATGCAAAGACATGATCACCGTCATTTTTTTCTCTCTTGCCATCTTTTCCAGGATTGCCAGAAGCTCCAGCTTGTGCTTCACATCCAAAAAGGAAGTCGGCTCATCCAGAATCAGGATTTCCGGCTCCTGACAGATTGCCCTCGCCAGTAAAACTCTCTGCCGCTGTCCATCGCTGATCGCATTGAAATCCCGGCTGCCCAGTTCCTGTGCATGGACTGCCTCCATTGCTTCTTCCACCAGCTCTTCATCCCGCTTTGCCAGGATTCCAAGTCTGCCGGTATACGGATACCGCCCGGTTGCCACAATATCATGACAGGTCATCAGTTCTGTCTTGATCCGCTCGGTAAGGACCACCGCCATTGTGGAAGATAACTCTTTATATGACAGTTCCATCAGAGACGTATCATCAAAAAATACAGTTCCGCCGATCAGCTTTAATTGTCTTGTAATACTTTTTAAAATCGTAGATTTCCCAGAGCCGTTTGGCCCGATCAGTGTCACGATCTCGCCTTTGTCTATCCCGATATTGATATCCCGGATCAGCGGATTTCCATGATACCCGACTGCCAGGTCTTTTAACTGAAAATAAAAATCCGCCATACACTACCTGCCCTTCTCCCGTTTCACCATCATATAAATGACGATCGGGGCACCTAAAATGGATGTTACTGTACTGATATTCAATTCCACCGGTGCAAGTGCCATTCTTGCGATCAGGTCACAGATCATACAGAAAACCGCCCCCGCAAAGAATGTTCCCGGAATAATCACGATCGGTTTCGATGTTCCGAATGCCTTTCTTGTCAGAAATGGAACTGCGATTCCCACAAAGGAGATCGGTCCTGCAAATGCCGTCACACTTGCAGACAGCACACTGGAAAGCAGGATCAGCACCACCCGGAAGACTTTGATATTCACACCCATACTCTGTGCATATGCCTCACCAAGCTGATAGGCACTGACCGGTTTCGACAACAGGAATGTGCATACAAATGCGATCCCGACCACCACTGCCGCCACCTGCACGTTGCTCCAGCTCATTCCTGAAAAGCTTCCCTGCGACCAGCCATGCAGATTGACAATGTCTGAATCATCTGCAAACGTTACAACGAAATCTGTGATAGCAGAACAGATATAACCGATCATGATTCCTCCGACCAGCAGTGCCGCCATATGATGTACTTTTTTTGACATCAGAAGAATGAAACCCGTCGAGATCAGTGATCCGATAAACGCTGCCACGATCAGTGTATACGATGAAAAATGACCCATATAGTTCAAAAAAATAATCATCGTCATTGCTACGACCATTTTTGCCCCGGAAGAAATTCCAAGGACAAACGGTCCCGCAATGGGATTGGCAAAGAATGTCTGCAAAAGGAAACCGGACAAAGATAATGCTCCTCCCAGCATCGCTGCCATCAGGATCCTCGGAAGGCGGATCCTCCAGATAATGCTGTATTCCGTTGCCGCCCCGTCACGCAGAAAAAGAATCCTGAGGATCTTAGGAACGGAAATATGCACATTTCCTGTGTTGATATTGAGTACCACTGTCACTGCAAATGCAATCACCAGCCCTGAAAATACAGCTATGTATCTGGATCTCCGTCTGAAATTTTCTCCGTGAAAACTTGTATCTTTCATAGTTTCTCCATTATTTCATCTTCTCAAGGAAGGTCATTTCTTTCGGATCCCCATCTGTCAGCATCAGATGCATATCCATGATCAGCTCTCCAACCGTATCCGTTGCCTGATACAGGTTCTTTCCTGTATACCATACATTTCCTTCTTTTACTGCCTTAAATTCGGAAAACAAATTGCTCTTCGCTTCCAGGTCGCTGATACTCTTCACCTGCCCGTCGATTGTTCCGTTATAGATCAGATAATCTGCATCCACTGCTGTTGCATAAAATTCTTCCATAGTCAGTTTGACTGACGGAGCATTGCTGTCCACATTTTTCAGGTTCTTGAATGCATAACGTCCGCCTGCAATCTCAATCATGGAAGGGATATAATCTTCTGATTTTCTTACTACGATAGAACCGTCTGTATTCACATAAAAATATGCCACCGTCTTTTCTGTATTTTCAAAGCCTTTCAGCTTTTCGATCACCTGGGCCTGCTTTTCAAAAAAGCTGTCGGCTGCATCTTCTTTATTCAGCATTGCACCGTACAGTTTGATCCACTCGGTTCTGCCCAATGGGTGAGATTCATAACTGGAATAGTCCACAAAGACCGGTATATCCAGATCTTCGATCATCTCCTGTACTTTCGGAGTATGAAGGATCATGGTTGATTCTACGGCAAGATCACACTCTCCGTTCACCAGAGTCTCATAATCCGGCTCACTGTATTTTCCTGCGTAGATCATGTCACCGGACTCCATCGCTTTCTTTGCATCTTCTACATACCAGCCGGATGCATTAAGACCGGAAAATTTCACCTGGTCAATGGCATCCACTGCATCCAACAGCGACATGATTGCTGTTGCTGCCATATAGATATGATCCAACGGCTGCTGCAGGACTACAATATCCTCCGACAATCCTTCCGGAGCTTCTTTCCCTTCCGGCACAACAAGGTACTGTCTGTCTTCATGTACATCCAACAGCTTGTATCCGTCTTTATAATCATATACGTCAAATTCTGTCGCATAGGTCAGATCCATTGTCGACTCATAGGTAAGGCCGTCAATCTCCGGCCCTTTTTTATCACTTTTTGACTGATCTTCTTTTTTATTTTTTGTCTCTTCTGTCTGCTGTGTACTGTCTGTTCTTTTTTTACCAGCCCCCGGCTGACCGCAGCCCCCCAGTGAGAGGACCGCTGCCAACAGCAATGCAGTTATTCTACAAAGCTTCTTTTTCATTTACTGATTCTCCTGTACTCCTGCTTCATCTACTGCCTTTTCAAACATCTTGTCCATTTTCTCTTCACATCCGAAAAGTACTCCATATACCTTGATCCACTCGTACTGTGCAAGTTCCGTCTTTTCATCTGCACTCCGGTCAATGATCACCGGAATACCAAGCAATGCAAATTTTTCGGTGATTTCTTCCAATCTTTCTGTCTGTTCTTCTACGGTCAGTTCATCAGAATCACCGGTTGACTGCTCTTTTGTCTTCTTATCCTCTGTCTTTGCACTGTCCTTTTTCGTGCTGTCTGTCTTTGCATCGTCATTTTTTTCTGCATCTTCTGCATCTCTCGGCAGAAGTTCTCCCGGAAGCAATGCAAGAGATACTTCTTTCTTCACAAGTGCTTTTAATTCCGGTTTTTCAAAGCTTCCCCCGTAAATAACTTCAGCATCCGCTTCATCTTCATCCTCATTTACCTGCATTTTTTCTGCAATCTCAGGAACAGTACAAGCTTTCTGCTCCATTCCTACTGCTGCCACAGAGTCAAGGAGATCCAGTTCTTTCATCTGTTCAAGGATCTCATCTGATGCCACATAGGTTTTATCTGCCGGCATTTTCACAATGATCATATCCTGATCCAGACCGACCGGTACTTCTACGTCTTCCGGCACAAGCAGATATTTTACAACATTGCCTTTATACAGTTCTGCTGCCAGTTCTTCTTCACTGACTCCATTCTGATCCGACGTGGAATCTCCGCTTTCCTCTTCCGCAGCGTCACTCTTACTGCTCTTATTTTCTGTGCTGTCTTTCTTATCGGACTTGGAAACCTCTTTCTCTGTATCCTCAGAAGTTTCTTTGGATGTCTTTTCAGGATCTCTTGCCGTATCTTTTGTCATGTCTACTTCCAACAGAACGATTCCCTGATCGTAATGGTAGATCTTGAAATATTCTGCATATTCCAGTTCTGTTTCTGACTGATATTCAAGTCCCATGATCTCCGGTGCTTTTTCGTCCAGTGTCTTATTACTGTTCTCCCCGACAGTTGTGCCATTTCCTGCTGCGGCAAGATAGACGAAAATACTGTACTCGATCTCATGTGCCACAGACATCTTATCTGTCATTCCAAGGATCTTATTATTTTTATTCAATGCGATCGGGATAACTACGGTCGCTGTTCCTCCGCTCTTTGTCGTATAATATGTATTTCCGTTGGCTTTTACATACTGGTAATGGTCACTGCTGAATACCAGTGTTGCATAAGCCTGTCCATTTTTGATTGTTACTTTATTACAGGTAATCCTTACTTTTCCTGTACCGCCGGACCAGGTAAAGCGATCCGGTGTATATACTCCGTCTTTTAAGGCCGTTGTGCTGTCTACGCGTCCTGTAGAACCACTGGTATCTGCCTCATATTTTGACTCATGATCAGCCTTGCCGTCATTCTTTCCATTAGAACCATTGGATGGTTTCGTTGACGGTGTCGTTGGTTTTGTCGGGTTGGACGGTTTTGAATCATTTCCCTGATCATCTTTTCCGATATCACCGGTCTTTACAAGCGTATCAGATTTAAATGTCAGCATTCTGTCATACCAGATCTTATTTTTGATCGAATAAGCTGCAACTGCAATTTTCTTATCTAATGACTCCACCGGAATTTCATAAGTATACTTTTCTCCGTTCTCTGTCATCTTTGTCTGGAATGGAATCCAGCTTGATTTGTCTGCTGCCGCCGCCTGTTCTTTTGTTCCGACATACAGATAACCGTATCCCGTACCACTCAGCGTCAGAACCGCCTTCATCTTTCCATTTTTTACAGTCAGTTCGCATCCAATGACACGGAACATAGACGCACTGGAATCCACCTGGATACTGTAAATTCCATCTGCCGGAACTTTTGTGCCAGGTTCCGGATCTGGTGTCGGATCAGGATCCGGTGTCGGAAGTTCTCCTGTCTTTGGCAGGATTCCATTAATATAGAAAGTACTCTGCTTTTCTGCCCATTTATTTGATTTCTGAATGTGGACTACATAATTGATCTCTTTTCCAAGATCCTTTGTTGGAATCGTAAATGTAAATGTCTTATAACCACTGGCGATCTCGGACTTATCTTCCGCACTGATGGCACCGGCATCTTTCACACTATCCGCATCTGACACTGTTCCAAGATATAATTTATCATAAGCAGATGCCTGCGTAACCATAGTCACGGTTGCTGTATCCCCATTGATGGAAATACTGCTGCCCCGTTCAAAATTCAGGCTTGCATAGCTGCTGGTCGGATATGCTGAGCCGTACAGATCATAAACTCCATTTTCTGTTACATTTGCTTTTCCTTCCAGATTCGGCACATTGATATATAAATCTCTCGCCCAGGACATCCACGCAGAAGCCGTTCCCGGTGTAACTGCAATGTTCATTCCCTGCTTTTCTGCAGGAACTGTCAGTGTAAATGTCGTTGTATCATCCTCTGCACGATAAACTCCATTTACTGCAGATGTCTTATCTGCATCTGCCTGAACTCCCTGATACAGGCGGGTCCATTTCTGACCTTTCACATTCAAAGTCAGGATTACATTTTTTCCCTTTAATACCGCCTTTGAAGAAACAATATTGAAATCATTGTACGCTGCACCCGTTCCCCCGGCGATCACTTTTACTGCATCTGCCGCACTCGGAAGTTCTGTGATTCCCTCATCCGGGATATACATCCACAGATACTGGTTCGAGTACCAGCTTCCATCCGGCTTTCCAAGTGTTACTGGGATTGTCGTTCCCTTTGCAGAAGCCGGCAGATGGAATGTGAAGCTCCATTCTCCATTTGCTTCTGTGCCATTTGCTACAGATTCTTTCAGTTCATCATCTTTATAGCCAAAATAGATCTTGTCAAAGGAGACATTCTTTGTTGACAGAGTGATCTCCAGTTCCTCTCCATCCTGTACCACTTTTGATTCACTGGTCTTGAACATTGCAAAGTCAGCTCCGTTGGACTTTACTACTTTTACCTGATTCCCCGTAACAACCGGAGCCTCCGGCAGCTTCACTACTGCTTCGGAAGAAGTGACACTCGTTCCTGTCGCATCAGAAACGATACAACGATACTTTCCTGCTGTCTCCAGAGACATGGTAAATGTATATGTTGCAGTCTTTGCAGTAACTCCGGTACAGTCTGCCCACGTTGCACCATCGGCACTGAACTGCCACTGATAATTCAGATTGATTCCTTCTTCACCGGATGCCTCCACCGACAGTGCCACAGAACTTCCGCTGCCTGCCTCAGTCTCCTGCTTCGGCTGCGTTGTGATGTTGATCTCTGACGGTTTCACAAAATCGTCCATTGCAGGAAGCTTGAATGCCAGTGAACTTGAAGTGCTCCACTTCTGCGTTCTTCCATTTCTTGGTACAAAAGAGACTTCTCCGCCTGCTTTTTCAAGTGGCACGGTAAAGGTAAATTTTTCAAGATTTTTTTCTGTATCGACTTCACCTAAAATGATCGGTTCTTTTGTCTCATCATTTCTATTTCCGATATAGATTGCATCATAAGTAAAACTGCCACTGCTTGCCGGCTGTATCCAGACCGAAACCTGCAATGCCCCGCCTTTTACAACCACTTTAGATGCAGCGATCTTGATCATACTGTAAGCCTGTCCCGGCTTCTTTGCATCATCAGAACCATAAATTGCCGTAACTCCGTCATTTGCCTGATAATCTTCTTTTTCTCCTGATGTCTGCACATCCGGGATACTCATCCACAGCAGATTTTCAGACCATGTTCCTTTATCTGAACGTCCTACCGAAACCGGAATCCAACTGTTCTTTGCGGAAATCGGAACCTGGATCGTAAACTGGCAGGTACTTCCGGTATTCGTACCCTGAACATAATTGCTCTTATCCTCGTCTGTCGCTGCACCGAGATACAGACGGTCAAACACAGTCTTTGTACCGGTACTAAAGGAAATCTCGATCTTATCCCCTTTTACGGTACACGTTGCATCTGTGATCGGGAACATTCCATAAGAAGTTCCATCATTTTTCAGAACTTCAACCCCTGTGATCTCTTTCGTCGGTGTTACAAGTGTCTCTTTTGCAGTTGTCTCATCGGCCTGCTTTGCAGTTTCTTCCGAAGATTTCTCTTCTGCATCCTTTTTCTCCGCATCAGCTTTGTCAGACGGATCATCTGATTTTTCATTCATTTTTTCAGAATCTTTTCCTTCTCCCGTCTCATCAGAAGTATTCTGATCTTCTCCCGAATTTTCACCGGTACTGCCGGAATCCTGTGACGGTGTATTCTGATCCTGTGAACCTGTATTTTCTGAACCTGCATTCTCAGAACCATTTTCTTTTGATCCGTTTCCGGTATGATCTGCATCAGCGGACTGCGATCCATCGGATGTATTGGTTCCACCAGAGGTATCTGTTCCACCGGAAGTATCTGTTCCTTCCTGAATGCCTGCTCCGTCTGCCAAATTTTCTCCTGCATTCACCGCTCCTGCCGCCTGTGCGGTCTCCGCATTTTCTGCGTATGCTTTCGTATAAGACATCGGTGAAACTGCCATAGAAAACGCAAGCAACATGGCAAGATATTTAACCTTTTTGTTCTTCATTTTTCCTCCTGTCTTGAATAATACGGGAAATAAGCTGAACTTATCTAAAAGTAAGTAAGAAACGTCAGAAAGACAATGAAAATAAACCGGTTTCTTTGAGCTGTCTGAGTCAGAAAAGAATTTCTTTTAAGAAAAGCTCCCGGATCCATTACTTTTCGGTACAATCAATTACTCGTGATCTGGAATGTACATTCCCCGCACCAGCGACCGGCAGGTTTCCTGACTTACAAATCTTATGCCCGAACGCCTTCCCGGTCTCCCAGTGGCTGCGTCTTCACGCCTGCCGGTCACATTTGCTTACAGTGACGAGTTCGTGCAGGAATTGCACCTGCTTCCCTTTTACCTGTTGCTATATCTTCCTATATAGAACAGCACCGAACGCTTTATTTACTTTGTTCTTCGCTACTATAGCATGATGCCATAGGAAAGTCAACGTTACGCCTTGACCGCCCAACGCATCTTCGTCGATCTTGCACGCCCATTCTTTGCACATTCCTGTGCGGACGGGCGGATCACATCCTTCGCATAATCAGAATAGATGCCTGCTTTATAACCTGCTTTTAATGCTTTCTTTACCAGCTTGTCCTCACCGGAATGAAACGTCAGGATTGCAACTCTTCCGCCCGGACGCAGTGCATCCGGCAATTTCTCCATAAACTCATACAAAACTTCAAACTCATTATTCACATCGATTCGCAGAGCCTGAAATGTTCTCTGACAGGTTTTCTTTACGATATCCTTTTTCTCTTTATTGTCTGGAAGAAAAGAAAGTGTCTTCTCGATCACGTTCCTGAGCTTTGTCGTTGTATCAATCCGGTTTCCTCTGCGAATCTCATCCGTGATCGCTTTTGCCAGTTCTTCACAATATGGTTCATCAGAATTTTCATATAACATTCCCGCAAGTTCTTCTCTTGAGATGGTATCTAGACGCTCTGCTGCACTGATTCCCTTTTCCTGATTCAGCCGCAAATCCAGAGGCCCATCGGCTTTAAATGAAAATCCTCTTTTGGGATTGTCGATCTGCATGGACGATACGCCAAGATCTGCCAAAATAAAATCGAATCCTCCCACTTTCTCTGCAATTTCATCAATCGTGCAGAAATTCTGAAGGCAGACCGTCAGGATTTTCTCTCCGAATCCCTGCTCTTCCAGTCGTTTCTTCGTCTTTGCCGATTCCTCCGGGTCTACATCTGTAGCATAGATATGCCCCTGTCCTTTCAGACATTCCAGCATGGCTTTTGTATGCCCGCCATATCCTAATGTTGCATCAAATCCGGTCTGTCCCGGCTGAATATCCAGGAAATCCAGTATTTCCTTTACCATAATTGAAATATGCATCCCGGCAGGAGTATTACCCTTACGTATCACATGCTCCACGGTCTCCTGATATTTTTCCGGCTGAAGCTCTTTGTATTTTTCCTCGAATTTCTTCGGATATTTTCCTTTATACCGCACACGCCTTTTGTGCGGTGTCTGCTGCTCCTGACTCATATTCTTTTATTTCCTTTCCTAAAATACACTCTGACTGAATTTTTCATTTTTATATATGATGTCGGGGGCAAAAGCCCCCGACTTTGATGCCCACGGATTGCTCCGTGCTACTCACTCTCACAATCCTATCAAATATTTTGGCACATTCCAATGTCATCCGATGTGGAACTATGCTGCTTTCAGTCTTACCATTTCGTACACAGTCAACCATTTCTTTGATTTCATACACAAACCCATTTTCCGTCACCTGATCGGAATATTGCTCTATCAGCTTTCCCTGCCCATCGTACAAAACGATCTGATCTGCATAATGCGGATGTCGGATCATTATTTTTCCTTCTGATCCTGTCAGTTCCAGTCTTTCATCTACATTTGCCAGATACGTGGCAGTCATAAACGAAAGATGCTCCTCATACCGAAGTATAACATGTTCCGTCACATCCACCTGATCTTCATTGTAGATTACCTGAATCTGTTCTTCCTTCCAGTCTTCACCACAAAAATACATCGTCAGTGCCAACGCATAAATTAACAGATCCAATGCCGCCCCTCCACCGGCTTCTTTGTTAAAATAGCGATTTTCTTTATTCTTCGGAGCTGTAAATCCGATTTCAACATTACTGACTGCAAGTTTACCGATACGCCCTTCCCGCAACCATTCTCTGGCTTTTCTATTTGCAGGAAGAAAAAGACTCCATACTCCCTCCATAACAAAAATTTTCTTTTCTTCTGCCAGCTTGAAAATTCTTTCTGCCTCCTCCGAACTTCCTGTCAATGCCTTTTCACACAAAACCGGAATCCCGTATCTGATACATAATTCTGTCAACTGCACATGCATTCCGGTAACCACACCAATATAGACCCCATCCAGCTTTTCTTTCTGAAGCATTTCTTCATAATTTCCATAATAGGTATGTATTTCATATTTCTCTGCAAACTCTCTGGCTCTTTCTTCTGATCTCGCTGCTACAGCAGTCACACAGACCTCTTCTGTCTTCTCTGCTGCATCGCAAAATTTATTTGAAATATTTCCGGCACCCATAACGCCAAAACGAAAAGTTTCTTTCTTTTCCATCCCTTTTCTCTCCTTTACAAGTTATAATCTTGTCATGGCAATCGTTCCTGCAGTCAGAAGTACCAGCCCGGACTTTCTAAACATTTCTTAAATTTTTTGCTTTTTACCTAAGAGGATCGGCATCACCGTCAGAAGCATTGTTCCAAAGCTTGCGATCCCACCAATATAATTGCTGACCGGCTCTGCAACAAAGACTCCCTCAACTCCCATAAAATATGGGAGTAATATCGTCAATGGCACAACGATCACAACTTTTCTCAACAGACTGAAAAAAATTGCCTGCTTCGGGAATCCCAGTCCCACGAATGTCGCCTGTCCGCAGAACATAAATCCCATCATAAAAAATCCTGCAAAAAAGAGTTTCAGTGCCGGTGCTGCAATCTTAGCCAGTGCTTTGTCAGACGTAAAAAATCCCACCAGGAAAGACGGGAAGAAATGAACCGTCAGCCATGCCAGCACCATATAGCTCAGAATCATACCGCACGTAACAAAAATTCCTTTCCTGACCCTCTCATATTCCTTTGCTCCGAAATTATAGCCAAGCACCGGTTTTGCACCTTCCGCCACACCGTTTGCCGCAAGATTGAAAATTTCACGCACAGAATTTAAAATCGTCATCGCACCGACATACAGATCTCCACCCCAGCGTGCCAGCGTTGCATTGCAGGCGATCTGACTCAGACTGTTCGTAACGCACATAATAAAGCCTGACAGTCCCAGACCCAGGATGGAAAGAATCATTTTTCTGTCTTTTAGCTTCATATACTTTCTCTGCAATGGGTACTGCACCTTTTTCCCAGTCAGAAACCACAGAACCCACATACATCCTGCCATCTGACTGAGAACCGTTGCGATCGCTGCTCCCCGTACTCCCAGTTTCCACACAAAAATAAAAAGCGGGTCAAGAAAGAGATTCAGAACAGCCCCGATACAGACTGTCATCATTCCCATTGTCCCGAACCCCTGTGCATTAATGAACAGATTCATCCCTGAACTGATCATGATAAAAAGTGTCCCCAGCAGATAAATCTGTAAATAGGATGCTGCCACAGGATAAGTTGCATCCGATGCTCCCAGAAGATACAGGATCGGCTTCATAAAAATATAAAAGACACCCATCAATACAACTCCGGTTAAAATAAGAAGTACAAAGCTTACATTCTCAAGCTTTAATGCCTTTTCCTCCTCTCCTGCACCTCTTGCGATAGACATCAGTGGTGCTCCACCGCCTGAATAAAGCTGCGTAAATGCACTCACGATCGATATAATCGGAAATACCAGCCCCACACCGGTCAGAGCCTGATCTGCTCCCTGACCGATATGTCCTAAATAGACCCGATCTACCAGATTGTATAAAAGCTGCACCGCCTGTGCAATCGTGACCGGAACTGCCATGGACAAAATATTCCGGATCATTGATCCTTTTGAAAAATCATGCTCAACATTCTTTTTATTATTCATCGCTTTCATACTGACTATTATAGTCTTCTTTTCATAAAACACCAGTACCAACTCATTTATCTTCTTTTTTACTTTAACGTGCTTTCTCCAACATTTTATAAAGAATCAGCCCGATTCTCACATTCAACATTTCATTTGGATTCTTAAAATCCATTCCTGTCATTTTTCCAATCTTGTCAATTCTGTACGTTGCAGTTTTATAATGAATAAATAATGCCTGTGCAGTCTTATTCAGACTTTGATTATTATCAAGGTAAGTTTGCAGCGTCAGAATCAGATCTTTCCGCTGCGGTTTATTATAACTGTATAACCGTTGCAAGGATTCCGGGATATAATCCATTAGTGTGTTCAGATCATCAATATCTCCAAGGAGTTTAAAAAATCCAAGATCTGAGTACAGTGTAACTGTCTGATTTTCATTTCCAGAAATAACTTTCGCAATATCCCGATAGGAGATCGCTCTTTTTGCCTCATAATAAGAATCTTTCAGATTATAGATCCCTTTGACCATCTTTCCGATTCCGACCTGGATCTTCTCTGTCTTATGGCGGTAACGGATCGCATTCTGCAATGCCGCACACATCTCTTCCATTTTATTCAGATATACCTCGCGCTTCTGCTTTTCATCCACTCTTTGAATCATCACGATCTGATCTATATTCCGGTATACATGCTGTCCCGGGCAAAGTGTCATGATCTCCCCTTCAATAATTCCGGTTTCCCGCAACTGTTCACTTGTATACATATCTCCCCGTTCTTTTTGGAAAGTATAAAATGTCACAACCCGGTAATATTCCTCAGAATGGATCTCCAGCAGATTTGCTGCTTCTTCCATTTCTTCTTTTCCAAGCATCCCGCTCAGTACATTATGCACAATATCTCTGTGATATTTCTTTTCAATCTCATTTTGCACAAATTCTGTAACAAAACCATACTGCAGTGTAATAATCGCATTCTCGATCGCCATGCAATCCATTGCTGACAACTTTCTATTTTTCTCTGTCACCACCAGATAAGCTTCCACCTCTTCCATAACACTGATCTTGATTACGTACTGGATTTCTCCTGTCCCCTTTTTCCGTTGCCGCATATAAGAAAATTTCGTAATGACAGATGGAATATACTCTTCAAGATCTTCCCGTAATTCCAGACGCGAATGATCCCCTCCACTGGTCACATAGCAGTTGAGATTACTGTAATAAAGTGTAACTGGATTATCCACCATGTCACTGAGAAGTTCCAAAATATCCTGCGTCTTACTGGATGTGATATCTCTTCCAAAAGAAAGTGTATTGAAATTATCCTGCGTCAGTTTAAAATACCTAAGCCGTGCAACATCTTTTGTAAAAATCCGGTTCATGACAAAACTGATCATTACCCAAAAGCTGATTTTTTTTGGCATTTCAATCAATGGAATCTTTTTACTTTCGCAATACGTTTTCAGTAATTTGATTTTCTTCTCTTTTTCGCTGATCTGTTCCCGTTCTTTCAAAAGGATTCCACTGATATGCTTCTCCTCAAAAGCGATCAGATACTGATAAAATTCCTCCGCACTGCAATCTCTGTATACATACAGGCTGGTCAGAAGCAGTTCCCCTCCCGTCAGATATCTTGCCATTTCCGGTACTTCTATAATGCGGATACCTTCAATTTTTCGTTTACAGGACTCTTTCCCCTCAAGCAAATTTAACTGCTTCCATTGTTTCTCTGCCAGCAATTTTTCAATCGTATATTCCATTTATTCACCTTTCAGATTTCTTATTTTTCTGCGACAAACTGAGCCGATTGACAAAATGATCATAATAAGACTGATCCATTGAGATGTTGAAATTTCCATCATACTTCCTCTGACCGCATTATATCGCAAATTTTCAAGTACAAATCTTATCATACCATATGTCAGCAAATAAGTTTTTATTATAATACCACTTCTTTTTAATGTGTCTTTTTATTGATATATCTTGCCTTATATTTTGAATAAACGATCGTCTGGTCTTTATACAGACTGTAATATCCTGACAGGGCATAACTGATCGAAATGGCGATCAGATAATACGCTGCCCCTGAAAATCCAAATAATTCAAATGAGATCAGCATGGATGCGATCGGACAGTTCGTCACTCCGCAGAATAATGCCACCATGCTTGCCGCTGCTGCAACTTCCGGAGAAAAACCAAGCAGTCCACCTGCCACACAACCGAATGTGGCTCCCACTGAAAATGCCGGAACGATCTCCCCACCACGATAACCTGCCCGCATCGTGATCGCTGTCAGGATCATTTTCCACAAAAAGTCCAACGGTCTTGCTTTTCCCTGTTCCACTGCCCTTGCGATCAGCTCATTACCTGCTCCCATATAATCTCCTGTTCCAAGAAGCATTGTGATCCCGATCACCAGACATCCTGCCACACAGACACGAAGATACGGGTTCTTCAAATATTTTCCATAAATCCCGGATACTGCCTTTAATGCCACGCAGAATAAAATGCTCAGCAATCCACAACCGGCTGCGATCACTGCCATCTTCAAGCCGCTCTCAACACTTAATTGTGGAATCCTTGCAACCGGAAATGTCTCCGGGTTCAGACCAACTCCTGTCGCAAACTCTGCGGCAATGATCGATGCGATCACACACGGCAGTAATGCTGCATAATACATCACCCCCACGCTGACAACTTCCATCGCAAAGACTGCCGCTGCCATCGGTGTTCCGAAAACTGCAGCAAACGCCGCACTCATTCCACACATGATCATCACATGATGATCTGTCTCATCCAGATGCACCAGCTTTGCCAGCCAGCTTCCGATACTGCCTCCAAACTGGATCGATGCACCTTCCCTTCCTGCAGAACCTCCGGTCAGATGCGTCAGTAATGTAGAAATAAAAATCAGCGGGGCAGAGATAAAGGGAACATTATCTTTTGACTTGATCGTTGATAAAACCTGGTTCGTTCCTCCATCCTGTCTTCCCAGCCTTTCATACATAAATACGATCACGATTCCTGCCAGCGGAAGGCAGAGAAATACCCATAGATGACTGTTTCTGTATTCAGTTGCCGCACTGATACAGGCTGCAAATGCACTGCTTGCCCCACCGACCACCAGTCCGGTCAGAATTGCCAGTAACATCCATTTGATAAAATTAGTAACATCCCGCCTGATCCGTTCGTAATAATATTTTATAAGAATTTTCTTTTTTGAAGATCCGATCGATAACCCTTTTTCTTTCTCTGTCTGCATGATATTCCCCTTACCTCTTTTCTATTTTCCAGTGTATCAAAAAAGCGGGATAAAGTGAAGTGTTAACAGCACTTTCCGGTCAGCTTTCCAGTTAGTTTCCTAAAAATTTTTCAAAAAAAGAACCCGGAAATCTTCTTTTATCAAGAAATTTTTCGGATTCTTTTTTCCTGCTTAGAACCGGTTAAGTTTCCTTTGCAACAGCATTATTTCTTTTTGCATTTATCATAAAATGCAAACATTCCTGCCAGTAATGTTCCTGAAATTGAATGCCATGTACAGGATACTGCACAGATGATCGCTGACTCCGGTGTAGATGCAAACTGAGCTGTCGTTGTAGCAAGATTGGTTGCAAGTCCTGCATTCTGCATACCGACCTCGATCGCAATCGTTCTCTTCTTCGCTGTATTCATGCCAACCAGTCTGCCTGCCCCGTAACCAAGCAGATAACCAAGTCCGTTGTGAAGGAAGACTGCAACAAAGATGATAACTCCTGACTCAAAGAATTTTGCACCCTGAGAAGATACAACTCCACCAACCACACATGCCAGTCCAAGTACGGCGATTCCCGGCATTATTTTCTGCAGTTCACCAAATGTCTTTTTCTTTCCGAATAAATAGTTCAGCAAAAATCCAAGTGCAACCGGAAGAATGACTGTCTCTACGATAGACACCAGCATTGGAAGTGCCTTAATTGAAATATGCGTTCCGCTGGCAAGGAATGAAACTAAAAGTGGTGTCATCACTGGTGAAAGGATCGTGGAAACCGTTGTCATTCCAACAGAAAATGCCACATCCCCTCCGCACAGATAAGACATGATATTGGATGACACTCCTCCTGGACAGCATCCGACCAGAATCAGGCCAAGTGCGATTCCGTCTGGAAGGTTCAAAAGCTTTGTCAGTCCTAATGCCAGAAATGGCATGATCAGATACTGGGCGATCGCACCCACACAGATATCAAAAGGTCTCTGGGCAAGAATTTTAAAATCCTCAGTTGTCAATGTCAGTCCCATACTGAACATAATGACTCCGATGATGATCGACTGGCACGTAAACCTATTGGATACCGGATCTGTAAATAACTGGAGATTAACCCATCCCATCATTCCCGGTACAAAGAACGTAATGACTGCAATCGCAATTACTACGATTGAAGTATAATCTGATAAAAATTTGCTGACTTTCTGTAATGCTTTCATTACATTTCCTCCTTACTTCTGTCCACTCAATAAAAAAGTCCCTTTTCAGAAATCAATCTGAAAAGGGACGAATATAATCCGCGTTACCACCCTGATTCCGCAAAAAATCTGCGGCTCTTCACATACCAGCATATGCTATCCATATAACGGTGGATACCGGCGAGGTTTACTGACGTGCATCACGCTTTCAGCCCGCTTCTTAGAGAGGATATCCTTATCCGGTTATTACCTGCTCACACCACCCACAGGCTCTCTGAAAATAATCTCGAATATGACTTTGTTCTCATCAACGAATTTGGTGAACAATATTTTCTTTACGTGGATTATTATAGTCCTCTCACGAAATAAGTCAAGTGAAAATTTTTACTCTTCGCTCTGCTGATTTTGTTCAATTTTTCCAACTGTCACATGATGGATCATTCCAAGAACTGATTCATTTGCATTTACCGGAATTAACCGGATTGATGGATGTCGATTCTGAAATACCCGGAATATTTCATCTGCAAACCCCTGCCCCATGAAATCAATTCCCTGAAAATCAAAAATGATCTCCTCAAACTCATCCAGCCGACGCAGAATCCTTCTTGCCTGTGAACGTGCCACCGGATTTCCCAGCGGACACATCTCTCTCATTGGGATTTCGGTTCTCACAAACCCTCTTTCGATCGGTGCAAAACGGTCAAATATATCCTTTGATGTATGTGCTGGCTGATTTTCCAATTTCATCACTACCATCGTCCCCACTTTCTCTAACCTCGTATAATATGCAATCAGATGCGACCGGATAAAACTTTCCCTGTTTTCGCTTTTCATGGAAAAAATCGCATGATCTGATAATATTGCAAACTCTGTCAACATCCTTGATGAAAAAAAGATGCCTTCTCCTGAATGTTCTTTTAAATTTGTCGTAAGCTTTCCTTTATATAATTCAAGAACTGCCTGTTCTGTACTGACATTTTTTATCCCATGAGCTAAGAGATACTTCTGTATATTCTTAAAAACTCCAATCCCATCATCTACAATAGAAATCTCTGTATACAGGCAATCTCTCTTTACTGCATAACTGATCTTTTCTGCTTCTGAATGCTCGATAGCATTATTCATGATTTCAGCAAATGTATATGCCCATATATCTTTTGCATTTTTCGAAATTTCCTTCAGTTCCGGTAAAATCTCTGCGTAAAAGATTTGATCCTCTTCTAAAGTTCCATCATTACTGACACTCCATTTTTTCTCATAAGTTACAAGTCGATAACCACACTGATTTTTATTTGATACTTCAATCAACTTTTTATCTATGCACATCTTTACATAACGCCGTACAGATGTCTCTGAAATAGAAAATACTTCTGCTGTCTTTTTCAGAAAAAGTGTATCATCCATACGGATTTTTTCTAACATATATAATTGTATCGCTTTTCTCTTCTCTTCACTGAATGACACGCTTCCTTTTCCTTTCTTTAAATCATAATTTTTAAACTATATTTTCTATTTATTAAACTATAGCATTTCCTGATTTAATTTTCAATACACAAAAAAAGACCTTCTCCGGTGTTCGGATTTTTCCACATTCATCCACCGGAAACGGTCTCTTTTTCACTTTTCTCTAAAGTTATCCACTTTTTATTTCACTTCTACAAGTTCAATCTTAAAGTTAAGCTCTTTGCCTGCCATCTCATGGTTTGCATCAAAAGTGATCGTCTTCTCTTCTTTTTCCAGTACTTTTACCGGAAATGGCTGTCCGTACTGATTAGAAAGATAAACCTGCTGTCCAACTTCCAGATTCTCTGATCCCGGAAGCTGTGCGATCTCAAGTGTAAAAATTGCCTCCGGATCCGGCATACCATAAGCTTCTTCCGGCATCAGATGAATATCGACAATCTGTCCCACTTCCATATCCGCTACAGCCGCATCAAATCCTTTAATCATCTGACCTGCTCCACAGACAAATTCCAGTGGCTCTCCACGGTCATAAGAAGAATCAAACTGCGTTCCGTCATTAAAAGTTCCCCGGTAATGAGTACGGCATGTCTTTCCGACATTACGTCCTGTCAGTGTGTTCTCATTTGTTCCTGTATCTGGCATTTACAAATCCTCCATTCATTTCATTCAGTCTCTGTGGAACCAGTATAAGCTGATATGGCTGTAAAAGCAAGCCCCAAACCTTTACTGCATACCACTGTATACACTGCACTGAATACATTTGCTCCGATCCTGAGTGCCACCGCATACGGCATCCCGAAAAGTCCTGAAGCGATCGACAATGCACCAAATGTGTTAAATGCAGTCTGCCATGCGTACCCCGCAGAATATCCTACTCCGATTCCTCCGATCATTCCGATATATGGATAAAATGATTGGGGAAGCAGCAGATACAGTCCGGCAAATAACAGACATCCTACTATATTAAATGCAGCTCTTTTTCCGGCTCTCTCCAGCCCGTCCTCCGGGAATGGAAGACATACCGACATACAGGCGATTCCCGCCCACATTGCCCTGGGCAAGCCTGCCAGCGACATAAACAGCATTGCACTGGAAGCGATCAATGCCAGCCGGATATACCATCTGCTTCTTGCGGAATGGACATCAAACTCCCTGAACAGATCAAGGAATGTCCTGCGATATGGTCTGTTCTTCTGATTTTTATAAAATATGATCATACAGAGAATCATTCCGACCAACAGCCCTTCCACTCTGCGGACATACATCTTGCCTGTTACGTCATATCCCTGGAGCAGAAGATACCCCAGTACAAAAGTAGAATGATTATACATGATCACATTATGACATCCAAGGATCATCAAAAGTAAGATGCAGATTACATTAATAAAAAATGCAGGAACCGGAGAAACCAGATTGCTGATCCTCGGTCCTGTCATCAGGATCGTAAAGATTCCCAGGATCGATCCAAGACCATGTGTAGTCCGTATTCCAAAATCTGCCTGTCGCAGTACAAGCACAGCTAACAGGACTGTAACTCCTACTACACTGTTATCTTTTCCCGTCAGACTACTGTACAATGATACCACTGCCACGCAAAAAGCCATGACCAGATATACCTTAAAATTATAGATCAGAATATGTCTTCTTTTTTCCTTCTTATCTTCTGTTGCCCGGATCAGTTGCTTCGACCCAACCGAACTAAGCTGTAGTTCCTGATAAATTGTCATACTGCCATTTCCTCCTGCTATTTTTCTATTTCATACGCAGCCTATGTAAATCAGTTCTTTATTTCTCAGATTTTTCTAGAGCAACGAGAAACTATAATACAATTTTACAGATACGTCAAGCTGAATCTGGCATAAAAATACCCCCGGAAACTTTACTCATCCCCCGGAGGCATCCATACCTGTTCTGCTGAATCTATTTGTCATTCAGCCTGTTGTATTAAATTTTCTCTCTTTTGTCCTGTAGATTACAGCCCTATCTTTCACGCTTTTTTGTAAGCTGCACGATGCTTGATCCTGCTCCAAGAGAAAGAACCAGCATGGTCATCCAAAGAGCAAGATCCGCAGTATCTCCGGTCTTCACACTCTTTGCCTGCGTAACTGCCTGGGTCTGGCTGTTCTTTTTGCCATCTGCACTGACTTTATTTCCATTCGTCTTATCAGAACCATTTCCCTTATCTACGGCACCGTTATTTCCTGCATTGGAATTATTATCATTTCCGGAATTATTTCCGTTATTGCCATTATCTCCATTTCCGGAATTATTTCCGTTGTTGCCGTTATCTCCATTTCCAGAATTATTTCCATTATCGGATGAATCCTTTGTAATGTTGAAAATAATCTCTTTTGACATGCCTGTATAATTGCCGATTCCGGTAATTGTCAGTACATATTTTCCGGCTTCAACAAACTCTGCTCCTTCAAAAGATCTTGCTGTAGCGTCATCACCAAATACATAAGTAATGGCATAATCTGTTCCTGCAACAAGCTCTTTATCTCCTTCTTTTACTGTAACAGTCGGGATTTGATTATTTCCGTCATAAACCGCAGAATCTATATCTACCGTTACTTCAAATACCCCGGTAGATGGTGTTGTCACAAATTTTTCCAGTGGTGGAACTGCATCTACACCGGTTGTCCAGTAGAGAGCCTCCAGCGGATCATTTGTAATCTCATTCCCGATCAGTGTTCCATCTGCAATATGTCTTCCGGAGCTGGTCACTTTGATTCCGTCTTCCAGAGCCTTACCCGGTGTTGCCTTATTGGAAGTGCGGGCTGTTGCTCCCTGAAGAAATACTTCATTTGTAGAAATAGTTCCACTTCCTGTCACGGCATTTCCACCGTCACCCCAAAGTACATCGCCACCGATCGCAACGACTTTTCCGTTTCCTGTGATTGTTCCGTTATCCAGCTCAATGGCTGTACCGCCCTGTGCATAGAGCTGCACATTTCCGCCACCGCCATAAGTAACAAGAACTGCACCGTCTGTCAGATTCAATGTGCCGTCTTTCACTCTAAGGGCTGTCTGACCTTCCTCACTTCCGGCCTCATCACCTTCAATAAATACCTGTCCCTTTACTGTTACATTTCCAGTTGTCGTAACAACCGGCTCTGCACTGCTACGATCAGTCAGATCTCCATTGGCAAGGTAGTTAATATGAGAATAAATTGCTGCATTTTCCAGAATCGATCCATCTTCCATACGAAGCTGTCCACAGATTGAAGAACCTGTTGTAAATTCCTGATTAAAGGAATCATAATTCATAGAAAATGTACCGCCGCTTTGTACTTCTATAATTCCCTGTACTACAGAATCTGAAAGTGTCAGCTTTCCGCCGTTTTCCACAACAATACGCACACTGCTGAGAATTTCCATATTAGTCAGTGTCAGACTGCATCCTGACGGAATGTAAAGTGTCTGAGGAATATTTCCTTTCTTCACTTCTTTCCATGCAAGATCATAACCAAGATATCCATAAGTTCCGCTTTCATGAGAACCGAACCATGCTTCTAGCACTGCCGGTACACGGACACTGTTCTCTTCACCGTCTACATTACTTCCAAAGTTTTTGATCGCCCATGGCTCCATAATATCCCATGCGTACAATCCGCTTTCATACTGTCGGAAATTCTCGACTTTCAGCCGATCTGCCAGAGTTTCTTCTCCCGTATAAATACGGAATGGAAGTGTATTGCTGACAGCCGTACGTCCCTGCATATCTGTAATGGAAACCGAAATCTTGTAAGTTCCTGCATCCTTTGGCGTACCATTCAGTGTCAGGTCACTGCTGAGTGTCATATAGACACCCTCCATACCACTGTCACTGTTTTCCGGTGTTCCAGCTTCTGTGTCCGGTACAATGCTTACTTTGCACTTACTTCCGTTCAGGCTGATCTGAGAGGAATGATCCAGCTCTTCCCAGTCGCTCTCTGAAGGCTCTGTTCCTTTTTCCGTAATTGCTCCATAAACCTTTACGGCACTGTTCTTATTACCGGATGCCCCACCAACACTCGCACTGGATATTCCGTCATAATCTTTCTGTCCTACAATTGCTGCCTCAAAAGAGCCATCAATCTTCACGTGAAGTTCATATGGATCTCCCTGTCCGTCATCGGGCTGTAAAGAGATATTTCCATTCTGATCTACGACAAATTTAAATGTAAGATCTTCATAACCATTTGCTGTGATTGTGACAGAATCTCCGCTCTTCAGTACCGGTGAGTCTGAACTTCCGCTAAAATCTTTTGCAGAAAATACAATCTGATTATTTTCTGTATCAATAAAATATTTTCCTCCGGCCGACGGTTTGAAAGATGATTTCTCCCAGGATGTTCCGTTGACTCTGACATCAGTAACTGCTGCCACATAACCATCTGCGTTTGCAAAGACCAGATGCCACTCATTTCCAAAAAAGTCAGTCTCCATACTTACCTGACTTAAATCAATGCTCCCCGGCTCTACCGATGCAGTTTCCCTGAATGTTGCCGCTACCGTTACATTTTCAGATGGCATTGTAAATGTATAAACGCCTTCTGTATTCTGCACATCTACAGAAGCACCGCTCACTCCATTAACATTCACCGCTTCTACTTCATATCCTGCATCTGGTGTAGCTGTTACAGTAACCGTTGCTCCTGCCTGAATCCCTTCCGTTGCACTTAAGCTGACGGTACCATTTGTGGCTGCTGCCACAGTTGCCGTATAAGTTTTTTCTCCTGACGGTGTACTTACGACTGTCGCTGTATAAGTATAAGGATAACTCGATGTATCTTTCGTTACCTTAAAAGTCACATCCTCATATCCGTCTGCTGTCACAGCGATCGTCAGCGGATAAGTTCCCGGGCTTACGATCTTCAGAGCTTTATAACTTCCAAATGCTCCGGTCGCATTCCCAATTTCCCACAGATTTGTATCACTTCCAAAGGAATTGATCGTTCCTTTCGTATATTGAACCTCATTAACTGTTACACTGCTGATCTTATCCATCCAGGCTGTATCTTCAAATCCCAGACTTAAAACCTCTGTCCAAAAACCACTGACTTCACAATTTGTAACTGTCGTCGGAGCTGCTTTTTTCTCCGCCGCCATGACAGGTGTTCCTGCTGTTGTCAGGATCACCATCACGGACAGAACCAGTGATAGTAATTTTCTCCAATTTCTTTTCATAAATGCCTCCTTAAAAGTTCGATAATAATTTTGTCTTTCTGATAAGGTTTTCGCTATGAAATTTCCCCTTTACATCAATCAGATACCTGACGCCTTTCCTTTTCAACTCTTTTCAAACGCCGGATATCATATTGAAATATGCCTCCTTTCATGCTATACTTTCACTTGATTTTCTTCGGTTAGCCTGTGCTAATCACCGTTGCACAATGCTAACACCATTCATTTTCTTTGTCAATCAAAGAAAAAAATTTCTCTTTTTATTGAAAAATTTTTACCATTAATTACCATTTGGAGGCTTTCATTTATGAAAAAACTTTTATTTTTTTCCGCTCTTTGTGCCTTTTTGCTCTGTGGATGTTCCGAATCTTCCACAAATTCTTCTTCCGGGCTACAAAAAAGCAATTTTTTTGCTATGGATACTTCGATTGAATTTAATATTTACGGGGATGCTTCTCTGTTAAAAGAGGCACAGAATGTGCTGACCGATCTGGAATCTGAAGTTTCTGTCACAGATCCTGACAGTGAAATTTATAAGATCAATCAGGATGGAACTGGTACACTGACCGGGAATGCTGGCAATCTGATGCAGGAAGCTCTAGAAATGTGCAGACGCACAGACGGTGCATTGGATATTTCTGTTTATCCGATCGTACGTGCATGGGGATTTACTACGGAAGAATATCAGGTTCCTGAGGAAACAGAGATTGAATCCCTTCTCCCGCTTGTTGATTATACAAAGATCCAATATGATACTGCTACAGGAAATGTATCCATTCCAAAAGGAATGACCATTGATCTTGGAAGTATTGCAAAGGGATACGGTGGACAGCTCGCTGCCCAGTTGCTCCGCGAAAAAGGTGTGACTTCCGCCCTCCTGAACCTTGGCGGGAATGTGCAGACCATTGGAAGTAAACCGGATGGATCTCCATGGCAGGTGGGGATCCAGGACCCGACCGGCGATACTCCCATGATGGTCCTTTCGGTTTCCGATCAGGCAGTCATCACTTCCGGTGGTTACGAACGCTACTTTGAACAGGACGGAAAGACTTACTGGCACATTATGGATCCGTCCACCGGCCACCCTGCAGACAGCGGGCTTTGTTCGGTCACGGTGGTTGGAAAAGACGGTGGAATCTGCGATGCTCTTTCTACTTCTCTTTTTGTTATGGGACTTGAGAAAGCCGCAGCACTCTGGCAGCAAAGCAATGACTTTGAAGCTGTTTTTGTGACCGATTCACATGAAGTCTACATTACTGAAGGATTAAAAGACTGCTTTGCCCTCACAGAAGATCATGTGGATACCAATGTAAAAGTACTTGAAAAATAGCTTCTTTTCGCAGAAGCTTCACGATTCTGTCATCCCAAGTTTCACCATCTTTGGTGCATGCTTCAGTGCCGGGATCACTTTCCCGATCAGATCTTCCGTCGTAAATTTCAGACTGGAGGTATTGATGCAGGGATGACAGCCAAAATATCTTTCTGTCAGTACATCTTCGTCAATCAGAAGCCGTACTTTTCCCTCTATATCATTCATCAATCCCAAAACGCTGACCGACCCCGGTGTGATGTCCAGATATTTCTCCATATATTCCGATTTCGCAAATGAAAGTCTTGAAGACCCGATCTGTGCCGACAGTTCTTTTGTCTTAAACGGCTTGTCTCCCGGCATCAGGAGCAGATAAAATTCCGTCGCCTGCCGGTTACATAAGAACAGGTTCTTACAGATTGCTGTTCCATCTCCCAGTACACGGTCAATTTCTTCACACGCCTCCATCGTCATAGCTGCCTCATGATCAACTCTCTGATATGCTACTCCCAGCCTGTCCAACAGGTCATATACCCGGAGTTCTTTTTCCAGTCTGCCTTCTGTATTGTCCGGTCTTCCATTTTGTAATTCCATTTTCATCCTCTTTTCTCTATAAACAATTTCTTATAAAGCAGTATAGCAAAAACTTCCCGGTCATGCTATAGTAATAAAATGATGATGTCGGGGTCAAAAACCCCCGACTTTGATGCCTACGGATTGCTCCGTGCTACGCACTCTCTGTGATCAGCAACTAAAAAGGAATGTACAGACTATGAAAAAAGGAATGAAAAAAATACTAAAATATCTCGGGATCATCGTGTTGATCGTCCTGGTTCTTCTCCTTGCATACATCATCTATCTTTTTGCAAGTTACCACCGGATTCCCGATAATCAGCCACTTCAGGTTGAACAGACAAAAGAGAGTATTTCATCAGGAGATACCCTGACAACAGAGAAAGAATACTCTGCCCTGACTTACAATATCGGCTTTGGTGCCTATACCCCGGATTTCAGCTTTTTCATGGATGGTGGAAAATCCTCCTGGGCCAAAAGTAAGGAAAGTGTAAAAAAGACCGTTCAGAGTGCCGGAGAGCTGGTTGCTTCTAAAGATCCTGATTTTGCACTGATCGAAGAGGTGGATCTTAATTCTACCAGGAGTTACCATGTGGACGAGTATTCAATCCTCAAGGAAACGATTCCAAGTTATAATACCGTATTTGCACAGAATTATGATTCCGCTTTTCTCTTCTACCCATTGAATCAGCCGCATGGAAAAAGTCGGTCAGGACTTGCACTTTTTTCAAAATATCCGGTTACAGATTCTCTGAGAAGAAGTTTCCCGGTATCCACCTCCTTCAGTAAATTTTTTGATCTGGACCGGTGCTACAGCATTTCCAGAGTTCCTACAGACAACGGAAAAGAGCTGGTTATCTTTCTGCTGCATATGTCGGCCTACGGAAACAGTGATGCAATCCGTGAAGGGCAGATCCGTATGCTGAGTCAGGATATGCAAAAAGAATACGAAGCCGGGAATTATGTTCTCTGCGGAGGTGATTTCAACCATGATCTGAAAGCCTCCAATGATGACAATGATGATGCCGCTGATTATGAATCCTGGGCTTATCCATTCCCAAGAGAAGAACTGCCGGAGCATCTTTCCTTCTGCATCGATCAGCTTTCTGACACTGAACGTAACGCTCTCTGGAACAGTGCAAGAAATGCTGATATGGAATACATTCCCGGTGAAACTTATACTGTAACGCTGGACGGCTTTATCATTTCCGATAATATAGAATGTCTTCAGTATGAAAATGTCAATACCGGTTATTCTTATTCCGACCATGATCCGGTATATATGAAATTTAAACTCTTAGACAACTGAAAAAGTTCTTGTCGTATACCTGACAGCAAAAAAGGAACAACTGATCCTTCACCGATCAGTTGTTCCTTTTTTTAATACGTCTTTATCAAATTTTCCACCATTCTCCCAGCCGCTTTCTTCAATTATTTATTCTTTTCAGCTATTTTCTTTTATGATTTTCTTTAAGATCTCCGCAGAACTTTTTAACTGTGCCAGCTCCTTCTCACTTAACTCGATCGGAACGACCGTTTCGATTCCATTTGCATCTACCACTGCCGGAATACTCAACACCACATCCTCCAATCCATACTCGCCCTGCATCAGACTTGATACTGGCATAATGGACTGCTCATCACGGACGATTGCTGCACAAATCCTGCACACTGCCATCGCAATTCCATAATAAGTCGCATGTTTTCGGGCAATGATCTCATAAGCACTGTTCTTCACATGATCGAAAATCTTTTCCATGGATGCATCATGGTCAAAATGACCTCGCAGCTCGCAGAAATCATTGATCGGAAGTCCGCCAACTCTTGCATCGCTCCACGCTGCCAGTTCACTGTCCCCATGTTCTCCGATAATATACGCATGCACACTCCGGCTGTCTACACCTAAATGCTCACCAAGCTCATACCTGAATCTTCCTGTATCCAGAACTGTACCCGAACCAATGACCCGGTTTGCCGGATACCCTGACTCTTTCAATGCAATATAAGTAAGAATGTCTACCGGATTCGACACAATCAGTAAAATGCCCTCAAATTCCCGTTTCTTAATCTCTCCAACGATCGACTTCATAATCCTGCTGTTTTTTTTGATCAAATCCAGCCTTGTCTCATCCGGTTTCTGATTTGCTCCTGCTGTGATGACGATCACAGCAGCATCACTGATATCATCATACGTTCCTGCGTAAATTTTCATCGGACTTGCAAATACCATTCCGTGACTGATATCAATTGCTTCTCCCTCTGCTCTTTTCTGATCCGCATCAATCAGTACCATTTCTGAAAATAACTGACTCTGCATTAAAGCAAATGCAGAAGATGATCCTACAAATCCACAACCTACAACTACTACTTTTCTACTGTTAATTCCCATATATGTATCCTCCTTCTCCTAAAATCTCCAAATTTATAAAATTATTTCTTTCTGATCCAATTATATCGTAATATTTTTCTTATGTCAATATTAATAATTATTACTATTATTAAATATTAAGGCTATATTGTCTTCATTTTGAATCGGGACTATATCATATTTTTTTGAATTGGGGCTATATTCCATTTTTAAGTAGCTTCTCTTTTTTGTCCCGGCACAGATTCAGGCTTGTTACTTGAGTAAATAAAAGGGACTATCTGTCATCCATGAAGCCATCTTCATGTGACAAATAGTCCCTCACTACTTTTTATCCTGCCTCTGTATTGCTGTCCTGTTTTCATTAACTGGCGAGGTAAAGCGAATGGAGTTTTTATACCCATTGCCCGGTCAATGCCAGCCCCGCTTTCATTAACCCTGCCAGCACCATCACCCAGACAGGATTTATTTTTGTCTTTCTTAAGGATATCACACAAAGGATAAAAATGACAACCATACTCCATTTTGTTTCTTCAAAGGATATTGCTGATGCACTGCCCCAAAATGCCGAGATCAGGATCAGAATCCCTGCTGATGCGATCATCGCCACCACCGCAGGACGCAGAGAGCCAAGCACACCCCGAAGCAGCTCCATATTCCGGTATTTCAAATACAATTTTGCAATCACCGTAACAAGGATACAGGATGGAAGTATACACCCTGCTGTCGCAGCTATCGCACCGGGCAATCCCGCAACTTTAATTCCGACAAAAGTTGCCGAATTGACCGCAATCGGTCCCGGTGTCATCTGCGAAATTGTGATCAGATCCGTAAACTCCGACATGCTCAGCCACTGGTGCATTGTAACAACCTGTCCCTGAATCAGCGGCATAGCGGCATAACCTCCACCAAAGCTGAACAGTCCCACCTGCAAAAAGCTGAAAAATAACTGAATGTAAATCATTTCATTTCCCTCCTTTTTGCAAAAAGAGTGCGAATCACACCCAGAAGACCACAGACCAAAATGATAAGGACTACATTGACTCCGAAAATACAGGAGACAATAAAAGCTCCGATCATGATTCCGACCGAAACGGCATCCTTCTCCTTTACGATTCCCGCTCCCATCTCATATGTAACCGACGCAATTACAGCACCTACTCCTGCCTGCATCCCCTCCAGCATCTGACTGATAAAAAAATTACTGCGAAATGCCTGATAAAAAGCCGAGATCACTGATATGATAACAAATGGCGGAAGCATTGTCCCCAGGATCGACACCAGCACCCCTGCAATTCCTGCCAGTTTATATCCCACTACGATTGCCCCATTCACTGCGATCGCTCCAGGCGAAGACTGTGCGATTGCCACAAGATCCAACATTTCTTTCTCATCAATCCAGTGCAGATCATCTACGAATTTTTTCTTCATTAACGTGACGATCACATAGCCGCCACCAAAAGTAAATGCACTTAAATATAAAGTTGAAATAAAAAGTTTCCATAAAACTTTCGCTTTTGCTTCTTTTCCTTTTTTCTCCATGAAATTTCCTCCAACAAAACCAGTATATTACTGTTCGGGGAGGATGTAAAATATTTATAACACTTCACCACTATCTCATTTTTCTAAAATCAAATTCATCAGTACGATTCAACAGTTGTGACCATCTTGCCGAAACCAGCTTTGCATACTGGATTGGAACGAGTCCATAACTTCCAAGTGAATAACCATCATTCATTTCCAGAAACACAGTCTGAAGCTTTCCATTCTTTTCAATTACAGCAAAATCCAGACTTCCTCCCATGGGTCTTTCACGGATTGTTCTAAACGCTTCTACTATCTGATCCACTACTTCCGCATCAAAATGATAATGGTAGTCTCCCCGATACGGTCTGATATCTACCAATTCATCATAAATAAGAAACCCTCTCCATTCCATCTTTGGAGCGATAACATCGCAACAAAGTACTTCATAATTTTCATAACAGCTTCCACAGCCTATCAAATCCTTTGATGAGCGAATCACATGTCCGGTAAATGCTTTGCTTTTTACCGGTTTTACAAAAACCCCCCATTTTTCCGGATGAGTATTGATTGAATTGATTGTATCTTTCCAGACATTTCTTCCCATAAATTTTCTCAACTCCACTGGATAATCTTCGCAAGCTGGAACTACACCAAATTTTTTAAGAATCATTTCCACCTGGGTAATATAATCAAGTACAATATCTTCCTTTGTGACACTTTCATAAATATCACTGATTTTTTGATATCTGACTATTTCTGCTCCCATTTCACGGAATCCATAAACTGCCTGTGAAATATTCTGCGAATGATATTCCCCATTCTGTCGAATTTTTGCATAGACTTTCATTTTTCTCTCCTCGTATTTTTTCTTTTTCATATCATTGAATTATGTAGCAAACTGCACTATGTCCTCTCTTTGTACCACAAGAATCTCATCAATCGTAACATCCAGTACTGCTGCCAGCACAACCAGATTGTCAATCGTCGGCATTGCTGTCCCATGCTGCCACTTATAAATAGCCTGTGGTGTCGTAAATCCAAAAATATTCTGTATTTCTCTTACTGACAAGCCTGCCGCCTTTCTCAACTTCATAATATTTCTTCCTGTAGCTACCATATCAATAGCTGGTATCATCATCATTTTTCTTCCTTTCCGCTTCCGGCAGGAAAAATTTTTCCATCTATTTTTCCTGTCTGAGTACATCACCCCAGCCAGGTTTCCCTGCCGGCAGATACACTACTCAGAAGCTTTAAAATTATAAATTGGTTTCATTACATCAATCACATCTACGGACTCTCCAATCACATCAATGATATCGTCGAGTCTTTTATATGCCATTGGTGCTTCATCTAAAGTATTTTCATTAATCGATGTTGTATAAATTCCTTTCATTACATTTTTATACTCATTCATATTAAGCTCTGTTTTTGCCTTTGTCCGTGACATCAATCTTCCTGCTCCATGTGGTGCAGAAAAATTCCACTCAGCATTTCCTTTTCCGATTGCAAGCACACTTCCATCTCTCATATTAATCGGAATCAGCACTTTTTCTCCTTTATGTGCTGCAATAGCTCCTTTCCGCAGAATCATTTCTTTTATGTCAATATAATTATGGATTGTATGAAAAGCCTCTCTGCCCAGCATGCCCGTCCTCTCCAAAATGATCTCTGCCATTTTTTCTCTGCTTCGCTTTGCAAATGCCTGACAGATTTCAACATCATACAAATAGTCATCAAGATATTTTCCTGATAAAAAGCACAAATCCTCAGGCATATTTGTCTCCGATTCATATACCTGCCAGTGGAGCTTCTCTAAGGCCTGTTGAATCTCTTTTCTACGCCCCTGTTCTTTGTAAGTTCTGATAATCTCATCACGTTTTTCAAGATACTCTCCATATCCCCGGTCAAGATTAACTGCAAGTTGTTGATAAAACTCTGCAACCTGCTTTCCAAGATTTCTCGATCCAGAATGAATGATCAGATATTTCGTACCATCTGCTGCTTCGTCAATCTCAATGAAATGATTGCCTCCCCCCAGCGTACCGAGCGATCTTTCCAACCATTTTGTATTTTTTAACTCCCGATAACACCGAAGTTTCGTCAGATCAAATTTCTCCTGTCTTCCTTCCCAGACGTTTCTCCCTGACGGAATAAAATGTGCCGCCTCATCAACCTTTTCAAAATCAATTTTGATATTTCCGAGATTTACAGTGTACATCCCACATCCAATATCAACACCTACCACATTCGGCACTGCTTTATCTTTGATCGTCATTGTAGTTCCAATCGTGCAGCCTTTTCCGGCGTGAACATCCGGCATAATACGAATTTTCGTCTCTTCCGTTATCACATAATCACACATTCGACGAATTTGCTCAATTGCTTCCGGCTCTACCACTTTCGCATAGCAGATTGCCGTATTCACTTTTCCTTTTATTTCAAATCCACTCATTTTCTTTTTCCTTCCCTTATGATGTCGAGGTCAAAAGTCCCCGACTTTGATGCCCTGATATCAAAAAACCGCCTATCCAGTGCATCCACACAAGATAAGCGGTTCTGAAATCTATATGGTTATCTGTTGCCATCCTCTACCCGAACGACCTCACACCCCTGACTACAGTATTTTCTTCAAGCTTACTCTTATCTGAATACACAAAACTGACACCACACTCTTCACATTTGAGTGCCGCATCATCTATAATTTCCAGATTTAAATAACTTGAACGAATGACTGTAAACATCTTTTTCTCCTGGTATGATGTAGTCATAGACCAATAAGGTCATCCACATCATATTCTCTAATCTATATCCTGGTTGGTAAGAGGATTCTCCTCCATAATCACTCCAACCATAGATACGTGTATAAGTTACATACATTTTTGTATGATTATTCACTCCTAGACTATGTCTGTTACATAAGGTATTATTTTCCATTGGATAGGGAAAAGGACG
>ERZ773133.956-NODE-956-length-37238-cov-9.419816_pt1 | contig 37238 bp, 30 predicted proteins | sample MGYA00580861_ERZ773133 | MGnify/ENA primary metagenome ERZ773133 (study PRJEB29015, sample SAMEA2737844) | human gut metagenome | biome: human gut; feature: human-associated habitat; material: faeces | place: China | collected 2012 ...
AAACCCCTTGAAAATAAAGGCTTTTTCTGTTTGTCGTTATTATACCGTAACGGCATACCCATGCCTCGCTCATGCTTTTCGCCGGTGTTTCCATCGCCAGTGTGGCAAGGCGCCTCGGACATGCCAGCATGACGACCACCCAGAAAACATATCTGCACATTATTCAGGAATTGGAAAGCAAGGACATTGACATCATCATGCGTTCCCTTGCGAACCTGAATTAAACTACTTCGCATCCAAATATGCACGTCGATTTATAATAAAACTGGGAATACCATCCATAGATATTCCCAGTCTATTCCAGCCTATCAATTTCTCATTCGTCGTTTGCAGAAAGCGTCCTATATATCCGCATCCCGACATTTCGTCAATCGCGCAGCGGCAATACATTCTCCATCAGATCATGCTTGAACTTCTCTACTATAATCTTACGGAACTTGAATTTCGGCATAGGGTCCTCTACACCCGCCTTATAAGATGCATACGCGCGATCCTTGAAAGTATTTTCATTTGCCATCTCGCCATCCCGGTAATTATATACTTCATAACGCACATCGTCCTCATTCAGATTCCACAGCTTCGCAAATGTCTTGATTTCCGTATCAATCGCATCATAGCGCATCTGGTTGACAACCACTGCGATATCCTGACCTTTGTACCGATCTTTGTCCTGTTCGATATTATCAATCACCTGCTCCAACAATTCACCGAGCTTCTGATTATCCTCGGCAAATTCCTTCGAGATCTCGCGCAGCGCCAGAATGTTCTTCGCAAATATCGCATCCTGAAAATCATTGCTCGACTGATCCAGATAATTCACCAATCCCTGCAACAGTTCGACAATATACTCGAAATCCACCCGCATCTTGCTGTACGCAATCAGATCATAGTCGTCCATAACCGGATCATCGTTTTCCGCCTCATCCTTCGGTTTCTTCAGCTCTTCCATAACATTTTTATACATTGCCGCATAGTTTTCATATTCCTCCTGCGAGAAATCATAGTCTGCAAGCAGTTCTTCCCGATATCTGGAAAATGCTTTCAAATGTGCAAAACTCTTATCCAAACTCCGGAATGCATAGATAAACGACTTCTTCTGCTCCCTTGACAACTGACGAATCTCTTCCGGTGTCCGTCCCAATGCATGAATCGTCTTTACATCAATCGAAAAAACATCAAGCACGCTCTCCCAATCTTCTGATACTGCTACGCCTTCACCGCCTCTGGAATACAGCCGCAATGCCCGGTCAATCTCTTTCTTAAAGTCTTTTGGGGACTGAAATGTTACAACCTGTCCATATGTCTTATTCGCATCAAACAAACGATTCGTTCTTGAAAAAGCCTGTATGATATCCTGTGGGCTCATCGGCGATCTATCCATATACAAAGTGGACAGACATGGAGCATCAAATCCCGTCAACAAACGATTAACAACGATAACCAGATCCAACTGCTGACTCCGCTCCATATAACGTTTTTCCTTTCGAGCCAGACGATCATTCAGATTACTATTATACGCGTTGATATTCTCGATGTCATAATGTGTGCCAAACATCGCATTGTAATCTTGCAGGGACTCGCGCATTTTATCCTGATTCACCGTTGATGCCTCATCATTTTCCGTCACAGAATATGTGATTGCGAATTTCGGGAAATCGGGAACTACCTTGCAGATCTCCTCATTTATCTTTAATGCATCTTTGCCCGCTTTGATCCGTTTCAACAACTCATAATAACGCTGTGCTTTCGCGATGGATCCAACTGTCAGGATACCTTCGTAGGTTCTTCCCTTGCCATTCTGCATGCCTAATTTCGTATAAGACTGATTGAGCACCACATCCAGGACCTGTCGCATATGCTCTTCTGTCTCAAATACCGCATCATCCACATCTTCTTTTTTCGGTCCGAGATTCTCAACCATGAATCCGAGAACTGCTTCGTCATGAATGGCATTCTTGATTGTGTAGCTATGCAGGCATGCTCCGTAAAGCTCATCAGTTGTCTGCGGAAGATCACCCTTCTGCTCATACCGGTTCTCCTCAAAGATTGGCGTACCTGTAAATCCATACCATAGAGAATGCGCAAAAAATCGTTCAATCTTACGTTTTGTCTCCGGCGTGACTGCTCTGTGACATTCATCTACCACAAATGCAACCCGAAGGTTACGGATTTTGTCATATTCTTTTGTTCCCTCCTGCAGTCTCTTGGTAATCATCGTCTGCAGCTTCTGCCGCGTCGTGACAATCATCTGTCGGTTGCCATCTGTCAGACGCCGAATCAGGGCATCCACATTTTCTGTGTCATCCACATCAATCGTATCGTTATCTGCATAGGATTGGAATGCCATCTTCGTCTGCATATCCAGATCTTTCCGGTCAATCAGGAATATTGTCTTTTCTATGGACGGAATATCCATCAACAGATTCCGTGTCGCCTTATAAGATGTCATCGTCTTTCCGGAGCCCGTTGTATGCCAGATATAGCCTGATATACTCCGCTTGGACGCTGCGCGCATCGCTTCAATCGCATGAATCTGATATGGTCGCAAAATCAATAATTTCTTCTTCTCATTATCAAGCACTGTATATTTCGCAATCATCTCATGTGCCTGTGGAATCCGCAAAACAGCCTTCGCGAAATCCAGATAATCACAAACCGGATAGTTCTCGTTGTCCACCCATCCGGTTATAAATTTCTTACCTTCCGCTAATTCTGCTGCCCTTGCCGCTGCAAAATATTTCGTGTCAACGGCATTACTCACGACAAACATCTGTATATTCGAAAAAAGTCCGCGGAATTTTCCCTCAGAAATATACTTCTCTATCTGCCGATACCCATCCATATAGGAATGATCCTTGTTCTTCAACTCAATATGTATCATTGGGATTCCATTGATCAACAGGGTCACATCGAATCTTCGGTCCCGCTTATCATCCACCTCATCTGTCTTGAATGCCTGATACTGGTTGATTACCTCGTAGACGCTCGTTCCCCCGGCAATATGCTCGTTGTTCATCACAACCAAATGCAATGTCTCATTACCTCTTTGTACATGCACATAGACTTTTCCGTTCTCACCGACCTGCCATTTGCCTGCATCATAAAAAGAAGCATGCGATACATCATTTTTGATCTTTGCAAATTCACTCTCACTGAGTGGCATATCGTTCAGCTTTGCCTTGTTGTTCTGCTCCAATATGTATTTGAAGTTATCCCACAACTGCTCCTCCGTCCGAATATCCTTCCGATATGTCCACTGTGAATCCCCACCGCATAATTGGTCAATTAATCTCTGCTCAATTACTGATTCTAATTCTCCCATTTCTTTCGTCCTTTCTTGTAATTTTTTATGATTTGTTGCGATATTCCTATCGCATTTTATGCTTTGATTGACAAACATGTGATTTGCCATATATTGTTTCAATTTTTTCAGTTCGCAACACTTACGCTGATGAAGAGTGATGAGGTTATCAAGAGTAAAAAAATACCCTCCGATCTTTGTTTGTTCAACTTGTGATGTCGGGATTGCAAACTCTGTATTAGATACCAAATTCCAATCAGCTCTTGGCATTTTTGAACCTGTTGATTGATTTGCAATATCATCAAATTGCTGAGTTTGAATAAGTCTATATATAAAATTTTTATCTACATTGTTAGGCTTTAATACCCACCAATCTCCTACTGCAACCCCTGAAAAATCAGGATTTAGCCAATTATGGAGATATGGTCGAAGCTTTCCATACAACACTTGTGAACCATCAAAAAAAATTCCCTTTTTTATACCTTCTTTTTTTCGAATATCCTTATTTATTCGCCCTTCTTCTGCAATTACATCTTCATACTCTACATATGGAAGATCAATTGTAGATTCTCTTGCTAGTGATTCTCTCAAGACAATTTCCCCCAACTTACGCTGTTCCCAAGCGTAAGTAATTTTTTCAAATCAAACGCTATACTTGTCGCATCTTTCACAAGAGTCCCTTTTTAATAACATTTTTTTATTCAAATAACATTTATAATGTTACTATCCATTATTTATGTTATCTTAATTTCTCCCTTACCAGCATCAAGGCATATCCCATCAGATTTTGTCCTTTCCATTCGCTTGGATCTAATCTTTTCGGATCACTCATAGACAATCCGATGCCCCAAATCTTATCATTTACCGCTGCCTCCGCAAGAACTGCATTGCCTGTATCGAGCAACGCTCTTTTTAACTCTGGGTTCTGCGTGAATTTCGCCACTAAACCTTCATAAACTATAATCTGTCTCATACCATTCCAGACATGATTATCAAAGCCAGATACCTTACGTCCTAGCTCTTTGATATAAGCTACATCATCCGTTGCAAGTATCTGTGTCGCAATACTTTCATCGTGAAACCGCAAAGCTTTTTGATGCATCATATACTGTTCCAATGAAGTATATTTCACATCACCAATTGTAAAATCAGACAGATACCAATTACTGAAACATCCATTTTCCTCGTCTGGATTGTGAAATGTTAATACTCTCACTCTGGTTCACCCACCTTTTGTACCGCTAAATCGAGTTCTAAATCATGCAATCCCGGATATGCTTTCTTCAAGAAACTAAGCGGGATTTTCTTCACAACTTCCCGGCTGGGAATATTATAGAACCACTGATAATATGCATAAAATTCACCTACCCAATCCGGAAGGAATCCAGCAAGTGCCTTTCCATCTTTCAATACATAATCTTCGGTTTTGCAGAAATACTCCCACAAAGTTTTTGCATCCATCGTATTCACATATGCCTGTGATTCATCGATGCTTTTCCGTGTGTTACTCTGCATATAGGAATTGATAAAATCCTCTGTATCCTTATCCGGGAATGTTTCCGCAACATAATCGAATAACTTTCCCTGATTCTCAACTACATCACTTAAATATGCTTCTGCGTATGCTCCCATACCCTATCACCTCTACAATAATGTACTAAATACCTTCGTTACCTTATTTGCTTCTGAATCAACCAGTTTTCTCATATTATCTCTGGCTTCTATATCCCGTTGATTGTATTGTTCATTGAATTCACTATATGGAACTGAGATCATATCTTCTTCGATTTCATGCAATTGCGCATACGCCCGTTCTGATTTGATACAATACTGGATTCCCAAACCGCCCAATGATAACAGTTCCTCCAATATATCCATATCTATGTTGTCGCGCGCAAATTCTTTTGCAATATAAAAGTACGATGCATTGGCTCTCCATCCCTTTATCACATCATAGCCGCTTGTATCAATTCCGTATTTATCAATGAACTTCGCTGCTAACATTCTATATCTTTTTGAATCTGCCGCATCCCGATGCTTCATAAGCTCTGCTAACCAGTTCAGTACATCTTTCTCTTGAAAATCAAGAATCTTTAATCCAGTACAATCCAATTCATATTTATGTACCCATCCATTCTCGCTATTCGGTACACAAACCGCCCACTCCTTGGCTAGATTCAATACTTCCGTCAGATAAAATCCACGACCATAATCATGTTTATCATTTCCACCACCAAAGGCAGGCGTCACTATTTTATTTTGTGTTCCATGATATAAAATAATTTTACCCATTCCGAAATCCCTCCATTAGCCAATCAGTCCTTTTACACTTCTGCTTTAATTATACTATCTAAAGAAAAAATGTATATACAATACATATTTGCAAGGAATCGCTTCTAAAAACCAGCGTTTGCATATTAAACAAACATATTCTGCAACATGAATTTCTTCAATTCTTTTAGTTTTTCACACTTACGTTGATGAAGAGTGATGAGGTGATCAAGAGACTTGAAATATTCGCCTATTTTAACCTGCTCTTCATATTTCGGATATGAAATATCTAAATTATTTACTTGCTCTAATGATAGATTAGGTTGTGCACCAATAGTCGGATTTTTTCGAATAAAATCTTCAACAGCAGGTCCTTTTAATACCGTTGTGAGATATGGAATATATCCTTCCTTGACTCTAATTATCGCTATAGCCTGATTTGTATTAGCGGGCAAAACATTTGATTTTACAACACTTACACGTCCAAGTGTTCCAGCAATTGAAAATAGAATATCATCTTCTTCCAATTTTGAACGTTTCAAATATCTCTCATGTTCTTCAGTGCTTATTTTTGACAATACAATAATTTCTCCATTATCTGGATTGATGTTTTCTACTTTAATAAAATTCACTTCTCCATTACCTGATTTATCTTTTGGGGTAGTGCCTTTTGTTATAAGTGAACAAAGTGTACCCAACTTACGCTGTTCCCAATCGTCCGTAAATCCTTCAAATCGAATTTCTGGATTTTTCTCACCATTTTTCGGAAACATTTTTTGCAGCATGTATTTTTTCAGTTCTTTTGTTTCGTCACACTTACGCTGATGAAGAGTGATGAGGTGGTCAAGTTCCGTAATAAAATTTGAAATTGCTTTTTGTTCGTTTATCTTTGGGAACGTCACAGTTCCCTTTAATGCATTTTCATCTGATACTTTCATATCATTTTTTGCACCTTTATTTACCAATGGATGCATATACGAATTCATTCTTGAATCTAGTTCAAAATATATTTGAACAAAATCAGAATCTGTATTCTCCTTAGGTTTATATACCGCATACAAAGTTGATACAATACCCGCTTTCCCTTTATTTGTCTTTATAATTCCATAAGGATTTGCTTTTAATGGAGACTTTGTATACACTACATCTCCTTCATTAACAATTCCATAATTTTCTACACTTACTCCCGCAAAAGATCTTCCTTGAAACTCAATTTGATTTACTATTCCAACCTCTCCAGACACTGATAAGACATCTGTTTTTTTATAATCTCCTTTTTTGTTCTTTTCGTTTGACACGTCTAGGTAATCTATCAACTTACGCTGTTCCCAATCGTCTGTGAATCCCTTAAATCGAATCTTCGGTGTATTCATATTTTACACCTCCTCAAGCACACGAATAAATGCCTCGACAGCCTCTTTCGTCGCATCATCCTGGAAGGTCAGTTCTTTCATCATTCCGACTAACGCTGCATTTTCCTCTTTGATCTGTTTGTCTGTCTCGCGCATACTCTGTGTCAATGCATTTAAGTCGATTTCTTCCTCTTCTTCCGTTGTATCCACATATCTTGGGATATTCAGATTGAAATCATTTGCCACGATGTCATCATAAGACGCGAGATATGCTTCTTTCTCTACCGTCTTACGATTATTGTATAATTCCAGAACGTGATCGATATGTTCCTCTTTCATCACATTTTGCTTTTTCTCTTTTTCGAACAATTTGGATGCATCGATAAATAACACATCGCGCCCTTCGCGGTGCTTCTTCAGCACGATAATACAAGTAGGAATCGACGTATTGTAGAACATGTTCGATGGCAGACCAATCACGGCATAGATCGAACCATTTTCCAGCAATGTCTTCCTTATGCTCCCCTCCGCTGCTCCACGGAACAACACACCATGTGGCAACACGATTGCCATAGTTCCTGTCTGTTTCAGATGATAGAAACCATGTAACAAAAATGCATAATCTGCCTTTGATTTCGGTGCCAGCTTTCCACCGTAATCCATAAATCGCTCATCCTGTTTGAATCCTTCTGCCGCCGACCAATTTGCAGAATACGGCGGATTCATCGTAACTGCATCAAACTCGGTTTCTTCATCGGTTGGCCAGTCTGCATCCAAGGTATCTCCATTTCGCAGATGCTGATTCTCCGGCAGTACGCCATGCAGAAACATATTCATACGAGCAAGGTTGTAAGTGGATGGCATCAGTTCCTGTCCGTAATATTTGATAAAGTCTGGCTCTGTGGAATAATTTCTACAGCTAAGCATCAATGAACCGGAACCCATACACGGATCATATACCTGCAATCCTTTTTTATTTTCCTGTCCGGTCATCGCAATCCGGCATAAGATCTGCGCCGGTCCATGTGGTGTATAGAATTCTCCTGCTTTCTTTCCCGTTTCCGAAGCAAACTGACCGATCAGATATTCATATGCATTTCCCAGCACATCGCCCTCGGTATGAATCAGATCTGCATCATCCAACACCTTAATTACTTCTGCGATCGTCGCACTCTGCTTCTGATCTCCGGTTCCCAATCGATTTGAATACAGATCTACATCTGCAAAAAGTCCATGAAACAGTTCATCAGACTCTTCAATCCGATTAAATGCTGCCTGTAATTTCTCTCGATTGAATGCGTTGTTTTTCGCATCCTTTAAGATGCTGACATAAGTCATGTCCGGATCTAATGTATAATGCAAAGATTCTTTCAATTCCTCCAGCAGCTCCTCTGCATCTTCACTCTCCATAATTTCTTCGTAGGCGGTCTGTGCCTCTTCCAGACTCTCCGGCTTCGCATCATTCAGCAGATCATACACTTTTGATAGATACGAATCTGATAAGTATTTATAGAAAACCAATCCAAGCAAGTATGTCTTGTACTCATTGGCGTCCATCTTTCCACGCAGTACATCTGCCCCACTCCATAGTACCTGCAATAAATCTTTTCCTTCTGCCATTTTTATATCCTCCCTCATTCGTCGCTTCTGTTATAATTCACTTACGCTTAATTCTATCATAATTGTGCGGATGATAAAAATAAAATTTTTGATTTTGAATTTAATAGAATTGATTATTTTTCCTTCACCTCAACATTTCCCCTTGCATTTCCCCGTTTCCTGTGCTATAAAGTAAACAGCGTTTACCAAAGGAGTACAATTATGCGCGAGAGCACAAAAGCGACCAGAGCGACAATTTTACAAAGTGCGAAAGAGATTTTCTTGGAATGTGGCTATCAGGAAGCATCCATGCGAAAGATTGCTTCGCGGGCAGGCATTACCCCCGGTGCGATATACAAGCATTTTTCAGGAAAGGAAGAAATGTTCGGCGAGATATTCGCAGAGAGCGGAAATAAGCTGATGGCACTGAGTGAGTCCATGCTGGATATTGACTTTTCGGCAATGTCCGACGAGCAGCTGATGCAGGTATTCTATTCCCGCATATCCATCCGGACCCTCGAGCTGTTAGAGGACGATATGCAGCTCTTCCACATGCTGTTAAAGAACGATTCCGGCACCTATATCCGGAACTTCCGCAAAGTTTATATCACTCGATGCAACGAATTCGCAACGCGCTTTTATCATGAGTTATACGTGCGTGGACTTGCGAAGAATCAGCTATCCGAGAAAACATGTTACATGCTGTCGTTGTCTGAGTTCTCGATGATCTGTGAGATGATCGCCGATGATACCTGCAAGGACGGCTTCACCGAGGAGATGAAGCAGGCATTTTTAGAGGCGATGGATGTGCTGATGCACGGCATCGAAGCGGCACTTGGATTACAAGTCCAAGATGTGCCAAATCATTGAGATAGATTTTGCTAAGAAAGGATGATTTAGTTGAAGTACGGATTCTCACAGAAATTATTTGGATATTTTTATCACAGCTCCTGCATGAAGCAGGCAAAAAGACATCATTTGCAGATTGACAGCAAGGCGATCAAACAGGAATACCGTGCCATCCTGACGCGCGCCAAGGATATCGGCAAATCCCGGCTGATGAGTTCCTACTGCATGGGCGCATATTTCATCGCATTAAACCGGAACACAACCTTATCCCCGGAGGAATGTTATGCCCTGTATAAGGACGGCCTCTCCGCTAATCAGTTGTTCCACAAGGTCATGGGAAATGCAGACAGCTATCTCGATGCGAAGAAGCTTCCAGCCCGGAAAAAGTGGTCTGCCGACTCCCATAAACACAAATACGAAAATGACTGGGTCGTTGACATCTTAGAAGGCGGCGCGAATGATGATTTCGAGCTTGGCTACGATTATCATACATGCGGCATCTGCAGTCTGTGCCGGGATGAGGGATGTTTCGAACTCGCCAGATATCTCTGCCGCATGGACTATGTGCTTGCCGACATGATGCACATGCGCTTAGTCCGGACACAGACGATCGCAGAAGGTGCAACTCACTGTGACTTCCGGTACAGCCGGATTGATTCGACGCCGGGAAAAAATTCTTAACAATCGCTCTCCCGCTTCATGCTTGCCCGCCGCTTCCGGTCCACTTCGATCCATTCATCGAGCGTGAGCGGGACATAATCCGAGAACATACAAAAACAGTTGATCATCTGGCATGGAATGGAAACCGTTTCTTCCCCGCCAGATTTTCCAAGCACCGGGCGTGTGCAGGTGCGTGTCTGATTCTGGAATTCATTGATCAGGTACTCATCATACGTATTATGCACATGTCCATACAGCATGTACGTCTTCGGTTCCCCCTTTGCGTTCCGGCGGTACTGTCCGTTGTAGCACATGACCGGATAATGGCACAGGATTACCTTGCGATTGTTATCATTGATTTCCCTGTAATGCGTGATCCACTCAAAATGCGATGGATCAAATTGCTTATTTGCCGCAAAATAATCATGGTTCCCGAGGATCAGGTACTTCCTGCCATTTAAACGTTCGAGAATGGCATTCGCAATTTCCCCCTTCTTGGAGATGCAGAAATCCCCTAAGATCACAACCTCATCACGCTTACGCACACGCGAATTCCACTGTGCGATCATATATTCATTCATGGCTTCGCCGCTCTCAAAACCACGGCAGTCCATACGGGTATTCAGATTTTCATGGCAGAAATGCAGGTCTGCAATGTAATAACGCATGTAAACGTTCCTCCACTTTTCTTTAATCTACAGCCTTCCCAGATGTGGTTATGACTTACACAAACAAATTATCGCGCGATTAATCTCCACCCTGCATGGCATTCCGGGCACACTCGATTCCATTTATTATTTCCTGCTGCCATTCCATAATAATTGATAATATGTTTTCCGATTGGTCTCCGGCAGGTTTCATTGGAACAGAAATTCCGCACCCATGCCGTTCCACACGCAGGACAGGTCACCACATAGTGATCCATATTCGCGCCTCCTGAAACCATCGTCTCAATATTCTCCACCTTTACTTTATGTCCACAGTCCCAGCACATAGCATCATAAATTCCAAAATAATGCTCCATGACCATCGTGATCCAGACACGCAGGTAAATATCTTTTCCAGGGAGAAGATAATAAGACCCGATTCGGTTATCATTCACATAGTGATACTCCTCTTTCTGTGGGTTTGCAGCCTGCTGATCTGGATTTTTCTGCGCATTTTCCGTGAAAAACTTCCGTGCACGCTCTGATATCAACAAATCTCTGTCATCAGCGGTTTTTCCTTTCAGATATGCACTGTATTCCTGCCACAAGGAATCCAGACTCTGTCCACAATAGGCGTGTGGATTTCGATCCTGATACTCCCATTTGTCGGTACAACTATATGCATTGCTATGGAGAATAAATGAACCATCGATTGGCTGTACCTGTGACAGTTCCACAATGTATTTCTGCAAAGCGACTGTCATAAGATCAGAATACCAGCGTCTGGTTCCATCCTCTCCAGTTAAGCTATTCCGTGATCGGTATTTTGCATCAAGGCAAAAATGCTTTGTCTGTCCGCGATAGGTCATTTCCACATAAAAATCCGGTGCCAGTTTCTGCTTTGGTCTTCCACCTTCCGGGATAACCTCTTCCTGCCAGTCCACAGTATCGCCAAGAATAAATTCATGGTTATAGTAGATATCTACCTGCATCTCATCTGCTACTATATTTCTGGATGCATCATACAAATGTCCTTTCAGATGGAACACCGAATCCTTGAAATCTCCTTTTTTCAACAGTTGATTAATATATTTGTACAATTGTTTTTGAGGGGAATCTCCATACCCTTTCCCCTCATCATTCAAAAATTCGAATCCATAATCAACCACAAAGATATGCACCAGCTTTACCAAACACCAGCGTTCATACAACTGCTCTAATTTCAGAATTGGAATATCATCGGTCTCATTGTAATAAATTTCCTGATCAAATTCACTCGCATGTTTCATCAACTGGTACATGGCATGGTACTTTGGATTTGATGCAAAGATATTTGTACATCGAAGGCTCTCCCGGGTTCCCGGGATATGAGAAAGCTCTTTCGCTCTGCAAAGTCTCTTCATCCGTTGAATCAGTACATTCCACTCCTGTTCCACCTGTTTCATAAGTTCCGTGGACTGTTCCTGTCGGCGCTGCCGCTTCTCCCCTTCCTCGATCGCGAGTACCATTTGTCCGATAGATAAAGCATTTGCTCCCCAGCCGCTTTCCTTCTGTGCAAGATTCCTTAACAGAATCTTCGCAATCTCTGGTCCGTATTCAAGATAATCCTCCTGCTCGGAGTAGGTAAATCTCATCGTTTCCCTTACATTTTTCTCCCTGACTGTAATCGTGTTGATCTTGGAAATATATATGTGTAATTCATGTTTGTCCATCCTCGCAGATTTGACAGAATCTACCAATTCCACACTTCCATTTATATCAAAACGTACCCAGTCACTGCCATTCTTTAAATTTCTGCTTGCCGCATCCCGACGCGCCTCAGATACAACATAGTATAAAAATCGAAGCAGCTTATAATTCTTCATCCTCACCCGGATGTCCGTTCGCTGGAATTCATCCTGACTCCGGGTCAATGCACTGTATACCGCATATTGGGATGCAATATCATATTTATTCAGAGCGAGATCTGTCAGACATACCGATTGCCCATCTATATCATGGATTGCAGATGTGTCCGCAAAGTTCTTGTGATATACATTCCACGCTGGAGCCTGCTGATGTTTCCACCATACAAGTGAAAATAAAAAATCATCTTTTTGAACGACTTCCTCGCCATTTTGCATCGGATACCGCTCTGTATCATTGACCGTATTCGTGAACAGTTCCCTCTTTACCGTATCAAACTGCCAAATGCGCATTGCCTTCTTGATTTTCTTCAGCGTCTCTTTATCCGAAATGCTGTCTTCCTCTTGAAAATCATCCAGATACCCGAATTCCGCATGCATAATACTTTGCAACGCACTTGCTTTCTGCCGTCTCAGATAGGATTCTATCCGATGAAAGAACTGCACGATCATCCGGTTTTCATAGATATTACGCGTCTCCTTATATTTGACAGCATGCACATCCGGATTCCCGGTAAACCGGTATTCGAGCAGACTTTTGACCGTCATATTCTTAATCCGGTGAACCGGCATCTTCACATATTCCGTAGTCAGATCCCGCTCCATATTTCCATGCAGCCGCCTCCATGTAGTCTCAATCTGAGAGACAAGATTCTGCATGTTCCGAAGCTGATTATGCTGAACATTTTCAATAGAAACTTTGGTATGTGACCCGGTATCCATCAGCAATTCACTTGATATCGCATACAGCTCATTAATCATCGCCTGATAATCCTGCTCCTCAATCGACGGCAAACTTTTGACCCTGATTGTATCCCTCGTACCATTTTTGTAACAGACATAAACCCGCTCCGTTCCTGCAACGGTATAGTGGCTGCTGTCTACATCCTGATATCTGCCTCTTATGGACTTCCAATGTCTTGGAGGAACATAATAATCCGCCTCTTTATCCTCAAATTTCTGGTATGCCGTCTCCTCGCCAAGCATTACCGCAGACACACGTTCCCGATCTTCCTTCGTCACGCATATAATAAGATCTGCATTCTCATAAAGCCATTCTGCATCCTCACCATCCCGCTTCTTTGTACGCAGATGGGAACACAAAACAACCTTCGTCTCCTCACCTGGCTGAAAAGGTCCAAGCTGTACGCCAAGCTCCTCTAATGCAATCTTCTGTTTTTCATTGAACTCTGAAAATCGTACCCGACGGATTGGAGCGATGCCCTTCTTATCCATTGCGCGAAAATTATATTGTGCATTTCCAAGTTTGATTTCTATCATGTCTTATCTCCAGTAATAGCTTTCTTCAACCAGCTCGCCATTTACATCTGCAATCATCGCAAGAAGTTTTTCCTTCGCAGACGGATATTCCCTAGTCTCAAGCTCCACTACCAGTTTCTCAGCTTCCTTCACATTGTTCCTGTCAATCCGAACCGCAGATAATATCTTGTCGAAGATCAACCAATCGATATCCACATTCGGATTCCAACAAAGAATCTGATCCATATAATGATAAAACCGATTGGATATCGTACAGATATCCTGGAACAAGTCAATTATTTCCTGAACTTCCTTCCTCTTTGACACAATTCCCAGTTTCTCGTCCTCTGACAAAGAAGTTGGATTCAGAGGCAGGAAACTATCTACCGAAATTGTACATATTTCCTGTTTCGGAAGTGCATCCACTTCAGCCTGCAATTTTTCTTTTTCCTGATTTTGCAATACTCCTACACGAATCGCATAGCTTCTATCTACCACTTTCGGGCTTAAACTCTTGGTTGTCTCATCCATATTGATGGTTCCAATAAAGCGCACATTATCTGGAATCCGAAACTTCCCCGGATATAACTGTTTCATGCAGATATCCTTCGCCTCTTTGCAGTTTTCGGCTGTAATACCCTGCTCATCAAGCTCCAGCAGACGCATGAGATTCGCATTCTGTGTCTGTCCATACAAAGTCAGTGTCCGGTCATCCCGCGTCATCGCGCTTAACACTTCTGAGAAATAGTACTCCACATGCGCAAGATTCATTTCATCCAAAACAACAAGATACAATTTGTCGGGATGCTGGTTCGCCTCGACCAGACTCTCCAGAAATGGTGTCGAAATATACCAGTCTTCCAGCGCATTGTAATACCCTAACAGATCATGGTTATCCGACCAGCTAGGCTGCACTGCAACTGGTCTGCATTCTGCACCAATTGCCTCCGCAACTGCCTGTGGAAGAGACGTCTTTCCAGAGCCCGGTTCTCCCCAAAGGATCGTAAGCTGTTCCGTGTGCAGACTATCAAGAAACCGTGCAACCACAGATCGATCATACTGGAGTCTCTTTCTCCGCCACAGATAGCTCCAGACATAATCAGTAAGTTCTTTTGCTCCCAGGCTGACAACCGCTTCTTTCTCTGTTTCCTCTGGTAATATTTCCTCCATTGGCAGACCATACTTTCTGGCGATCCGCTGCATCGCCTGAACCTTTTGTTCCAGGGATGCGGCAAGCTTCTCATAGTTGCCCTGTGCTTCCGCTTTCTTCTGCTCATATTCCAGATCCAGATCGTGCCGTCTTTTCTCCATCGCAGCCTCAATCCGCTGGAAGTTCGTTTGTTGCTCTTGCAGCTTCGTTGTAAGCTCCTGGCTCTTCGTTTCTGCATCCGCAATCTGCGCACGAAGCTTATTGATCTGGTCGTTCAACGCCTCGAGATTTCCAAAATCATCATAGAACCGGCAAATAACCGGCCATCTCCGATCTTCATCTTCGACATGCTCCAGACAAAGTTCAAATATATAAATTGTGGAATCTTCTAACCGGATAGCTTTTCCTTTTATCGTACTTCCCAGATAGGCGATACCTTCCATCCCCTCAAGCAGCGCACGCGTGATCACCTTATCCTTCGATGGTGAATACGGATATATTCGTACACTTCTACGTGTTCCCATCTCGCTTGCCCATTCCTCAATCTTTACTTTTCCATAGAGTAACAGTTTTTTCTGACCCTCTGTCTCCTGCTCAAATACACAGTCTTCTCCAATCACGTCTTTTATGTACTGTACCTGTTTCTCTCGTTCCCAGGTGTTAAATTCGCCTTTTGATACAACTTCCATCTCCGGTATTTATCTCCTCTTCCTGTATTTTATATGTGTTTTTCCGCACTATGCCGGCTTGCGCAGGCGCAGCCGTCGCAATGCTCATTTTAGCACAATTTTATATGTGCTTCCAGTATTTTACAACGATAGTAAAAGCCCGCAACGCGATTCTTTCCGACCACGCTGCGGACTTCTCCTTCATAGTTCCTGTCCGGCAGTTTTATACCTGGTTATATTTCCACTGTTCGCTCTCTAACTGCACATCGACCATATGCTTATAGATACCATTCTTCTCCTTCAACGCTGACGGTGTTCCCTGCTCAGCTACCACGCCATCCTTTAATACAATGATCTGGTCAACCCCATCGACCGTACGCATACGGTGTGCAATAATCAGAACTGTCTTGTTCCGGATCAGCTTGGAGATGGACTCCTGAATCACGGACTCATTATCCACATCCAGCGAGGCGGTTGCCTCATCCATCAAGATGATTGGTGCGTCCTTTAAGAATGCACGTGCGATGGAGATTCTCTGCCGCTCACCACCGGATAATTCGGAACCATTTTCCCCGATCATGGTGTTCCATTTGTCCGGTAATTTCTCGATAAAGTCCGTACAGTTTGCAAGCCTGGCTGCTGCCATAACTTCCTCGTCCGTTGCATCCTTGCAACCGATCCGGATGTTCTCCATAACCGTGTTGTTAAAGAGTGTCACATCCTGGAACACGATGGAATACAGGGAAAGTAATGTCTCCGGCTCGACCTTCGATACATCCATACCTCCAACTGTAACAGTACCTTTCTGGATATCCCAGAATCTTGCCGCCAGTCTCGATACGGTTGTCTTACCACCACCAGATGGACCGATCAGAGCTGTTACCTGCCCCTGCTTTGCCGTGAAGCTGACATCGGAGAGCACCTGCTCGCCACTGTCATAGGCAAATGCCACGTGGTCAAATACAATATCATAGCCCTTGTTCGTCAGTATCTCTGCGCCGGTCTGCTCTTCGTGTGACAGGATCTCATCCATACGCTCACAGCTCGGCTCCAGACTGATCAGAGCGGACAGGTTCTGCAATGCAATCTGCAAAGGCTCATACATTCTTGTTACAACAAGCAGGAACACGAACAATGTCAGTACATTGATCTCTCCATTTACAAGCAGGATACTACCAACCAATGCAACCGTTCCAATGCCGAGCTTCAGGATCATCTGTGCGGAACATACATAAGCTGCATTCTTAAATTCCAGCACGATGGCATTTTTCTCTACGGCTTTGATCTTCTTGTTCAAGCCTTCCATGTACGTCTCTGTCATGTTGTTTGAACGCAGGTCACGGATCGTCTCCAGTCCCTCCTGAATTCCATCAAGACAGGAAAGCTTATATGTCATTGTCTTCTTCTGTACAGACTTCAGACCTTTTCTTGAAGTCAGTACGATGATAAATGCAATCGGCATCACCCATACAGCGGCAAGTGCCATCTTCCAGTTGAAGAACAACAATCCAATTACAATAATCGTTGTGGAGATCATCGAACCGATCAGCTCCGGAATCCAGTGGGAGCTTCCTGTCTCGAGCAATGCACAGTCTGACATGATCGTATTCGTCAGATCGGACAGATCCTTCTTCCCGAAGAAGGAAAGTGGCAGGCGGCGAAGCTTCTCAGCAAGCGCACGTCTACGCACACCACTTTCGACATAGGTGGAAAAGAAGGTTGCGTTATATTGGAAATAAGTTGTAACTGCTACAAGTAAAAATACTACGACGATTCCGCCGATGAAGAATCCAAGCTTATCCTTTGGCACCTTGCCATCAAGCAGATACGAGGTAAGCTGATACAGAAGCCCAACCGGCAGCATCAGCACAAGGTTCGCGATTGTGACTGCCACAAACGCTTTTATCATGTTCTTTGCACCGTTTTCGGACAGTGCGTATTTATGTTTCAATTTCTCGATCATGCGGTTGCACCTGCCTTTCCTACCTGCCAGTTCACGGACTTGTTATATTCGTTCCACATATGTGTGTAGATGCCGTCCTTGGCTGCCAGCGCATCATGTGTACCGGACTCTGCAATCTTTCCGTCCTTCAATACGTAGATCTGATCCGCATTTGTCACCGTCGACAGACGATGTGCGATCATGATTACTGTCTTATCCTTGGACAGATTCTCAAATGCGCGCTGCACCTGTCTCTCATTGTCCGGATCAGCAAATGCGGTCGCCTCATCTAAGATCAGGATTGGCGCATTCTTAAGGAATGCCCGCGCGATCGACAGGCGCTGCATCTCACCACCGGATACATACGTTCCCTTCGAGCCGATCACCGTGTTCACACCGTCCGGAAGCTTCTCGATGATGTCGCTGCACTGCGCCTTCTCCAGCGCTTCCATTACCTCGGCGTCCGTCGCATCCGGTCTGCCCATACGAACATTTTCCAGAATGGAGGTCTTAAGCAGCTTACTATCCTGAAATACATATGATACCTGATTCATCAGCTCCTTGCTGTCAATGTTCCTCACATCCACACCTCCGATCTCGATGCTGCCACTCTTGACATCCCAGAATCTTGCAATCAGTGATGCCAGCGTCGTCTTACCACCACCGGACGGACCAACAAACGCGATATGGGAACCTGCCTTGACGGAAAGCGTGATGCCGTCGATCGCATTTGCCTTTGCCTCATCATAAGCAAATGTCACGTCCTTCAACGCAATGGATGCATCCTTCGGCGTCTGCTTATTTGCTGCCTCCGGAAGCTCCTTCGCATTTAACACCTCATCCATTCGGTTCAATGCATCCTCGACAAGCATCCGTGATTCGCCCGCATACGCAACCTTCATCAGTGTTGTTGTCAGTACCGAAGTCACCAATATGTAGAAGATCAGGTTCAATACGAATTTATCTGTGACTGTATTTCCGCCTAATGTATAAGCAGCTACGATCAGCGCTGCGAAAATACCATTACAGAATACGGTAAATCCGATCATCGGAATCATCATGGATTTCGTATAATCGATCGTCCATTTCTCATATTCATCGATGGCTGCCTTAAACCGTTTGAATGAGAAGATTGTCTGTCCAAATGTCTTTAAGACCGGTACGCCTCGGACATACTCTACCGCCTCGGAGGACATTGTCTCCAGTGAGTTCTGATACTGCTTCATATCCTCTGCCATCTTCGGTCCCATCATCATCGTACCCATGATAAGGAATGCGAATACGGCAGGAATCAGGCTGATCAGACCAAGACGCCAGTCAAAACTTGCCATCAGTACAAGCAACCCGATCGGTGTTGCTCTTGATACGACCTTATCTGGCAGGTTGTGTGCCAGAAATGTCTCTGTCGCTGCGGAGGAATCCATAACGATCTTTCGAATCTTTCCGGTTTCCTCTGTCTCCACATAACCAAGCGGAAGCTTCATGATGTGGTTCATCATCGCGATACGCATATTTGTCTGCACGCGGAATGCTGCCTTATGGGAGCACATCAAAGCTCCGATATAAAGCACCATTGCGAGCAGGGCAAATCCTACCGCCTGCCATCCATACGATGTGACGTGCGTTGCTTTGGAATAGTCCGGTCTTACTTCTAAGACCTCCTTTATGATGCGCCACACATCATAAAACGGAATCAGCGCAACCCATGCACTGATTGCTGCCAAGACGCAGGATGCATAAGAAAAATACTTATGCTTCCCGGCAATTTTCATAAGTCTTGACAATGCACTTTGCTTTTTTGCCTTCATGAAAAAACCTCCTTGAACGTTTATTTTAAGTTAGTTTTCACTAACCTATATTTGATTTTTTTGGCAGTGCACATCGCTATGCACTGCCTGTTATTCCAATCCAAAAACTGATTTCCAGCCTGCGAAATTGAAGATTTGTACATTCTTCATAAAGGCTGCTGCCTCATCGTATGGCTTGTCGTGTGTCAGCACCTCGTAGATATACTGCCAGCCGGTTCTACAGAATACGTGGATGAAAAATTCATCCGCGGTCGCATTCTCATTTGCATACTGCTTCGCAAATATGTTGTAATACTGCTCCTCGATTGCCGCGAGCTTATCAAAGTAATCTTCATACTCTGTCCCCGCCGAATGGCAGAATAGAAGCTGAAATTCTTCCTTATACCCGTAGATATACGCCAATACCTGATCGGTTCCCTCGTTGCCCTCCTTGATGGCGTGATCCATGTCCGGACACTCGGTTGCCTTCTGTATGCTCTGCACATACATCTCCATCAGACCATCTGCCGCTTCCTGTACGATAGCGGTGAAAAGTCCGCTCTTGTCGCCAAACCTAGTATATATGGAATTGGTACTGACTCCGCATGCCGCCGATATCCGCCGCATGCTGGCATCATGGAATCCGTAGGTAAGGAATTCTTCCTTCGCTGCCTGAAGCAGGGATTCCGTCACACCGGCTGTCTCACGTCGCATGAGCTACTCCTTCTCTTCGTTAGTTGTTGCTGTTATTTATATTGTTTTATTTTTCATAACACCGTTATTATAACAGCGTTATTTTATTTGTCAATAGGTTTTTATATTATCCAACCATTACCTTCAACACGATCATCCCTGCCAGATATACGATTGCCAGCACATACACGACGCCATCCGCACGTACATATCGAAGCGGATACATCTTCGTTCTCGGTCTGCCAGCCTGATAACAACGTGCTTCCATCGCAAGTGCCAGATCGCCCGCCCGTCCAACTGCAGATGCAAAAAGTGGCATCAGAATCCGTCCGGTACGTTTCAACTTCTGGAACACATTTCCTGCCTCGAAATCCACGCCTCGTGCCGTCTGTGCCTTCATGATCCGGTCCAGCTCTTCGATCAGAATCGGAATGAAGCGGAGCGTAATCGACATCATGAGTGCAATCTCATGCACCGGTACATGAATCTTTGTAAGCGGATGAAATGCTTTCTCCAGGCCGTCCGTCAGCTCGGTCGGCGTCGTTGTGTATGTCATAAGTGACGACCCCAAAATCAGCTCCATCAACCGCACAACACGGACAACCGCCTGCATGATTCCTTCCCGGTAGATGTGAATAAACTTCCACTGGAAATACAACACTTCCCCTTTTCCGAAGAACACATTTACGATACAGATAAATACCAGCAATATCCACACCGGCTTTAGCCCCTTGATCATATATCGAAACGGCACCTTCGATATCACGATACATGCAATCAATACTACGCCTGCCACCGCAAATACAATTAGGCTTTTGCTAAGAAACAGCCCGATGATATAGAGAAGCGTTGCGAATAACTTGACACGCGGGTCCAGATGATGAATCGGAGAATCCGAAGGATAATATTGTCCAATTGTAATATCTCGAATCATAAATTATCTCCCTGCTTCCTTTCATCCAATCTGTTCTCAGTATCAACGCTTTTTCTTCCTGCTGTACTGTTTGTGCAATTACCAAGATAATCGAGCAGCTCTTTCTCTCGAATCACATTCTGTGGAATTTGGTACCCGTTTGCGCGCAATTTGTCCGCCAGTTTCACAGTTTCCGGTACATCCAGTCCACAGTCTGCAAGCGTCTCCCGCTTGGCAAATACCTGCGCCGGTCGGTCATCCAATATCTTCTTTCCATCGTCCAGCACAATAATCCGGTCTGCGTATTCCGCCAGGTCCTCCATACTATGCGAGACAAGTAAAACTCCGATTCCCTGCTCCCGGCTCATCCGCCGGATCCGGTCGAATATTTCGCGCTTTCCTGCTGCGTCTAATCCCGCTGCCGGCTCGTCCAATATGATATATTCCGGATGCATCGCAAGCACACCTGCAATCGCCACACGCCGCTTCTGTCCGCCCGATAGCTGCAATGGCGATGCTTGATAATATTTCTCTGGCAGGTCAACAAACCGAAGTGCTTCCTCCACACGCGTCTCGCATGCTTCCCCGGTCAAGCCCTGCTTACCTGGTCCAAATGCGACATCCTCCCACACGGTATCGCAGATCATCTGATGCTCCGGATATTGGAACACCATGCCAACCTTACTGCGCAGATAATTCCCAGAATATCCCTTTGCATGAATATCCTTTCCCTCAAATGTAACTGTTCCGCTGGTCGGTTTCAGCAACCCGTTCAGGAGTTGTATCATGGTGGATTTACCAGAACCGGTATGTCCGGCAAGTCCAACAATCTCCCCCTTGCCAAGCGACAGATTCACGTCGTCTAAAGCAACCTTCTCGTACGCTGTTCCCAAGCTGTAAATATAGCTAACATGTTGCAGGGAGAGGAGATCTTGATTTTTTTCATCTGTCTCTGCTTCAGCCTTTTTGTTTTTTTTCTTATCTACCAGCTCAGAGCTTGCTTCCCATTCTCTTCCAGTTTTATCATATTCTGCTACTTTTTCCCTTTTGTCAATCGTAGCCTCCTCTACTCTCGCATCTCCAATCTTTTTCTCGAACACATCACTATCTATTAATTTCCTCACACGATAAGAAAGCGGTGCCTCCATCCCCATCTCCGCAAGCAATGCATCCGCTCCGAAGAATTTCTCTGGCCTTCCATCAAATCGCATCTGTCCGTCCGCAAGCAGAATCACCCGGCTCGCAAGTGCCGCCTCTTCCATATCGTGGGTAATCAGAATCACAGTCATTTCCTGTTCCTGATTCAACCGCTGTAACGCTTCCATCACTTCTTTCCGTCCTTTCGGATCAAGCATCGCAGTCGGTTCATCTAAGACAATATAATCCGGGTGCATCGCAAGAATTCCTGCAATCGCAATCCGCTGTTTCTGTCCGCCCGACAGATGATTCGGAGCCGTCTTTCTCCGCTTCCACATCCGCACCTGTTCGAGTGCCTGCTTCACACGTGCCACGATGGTATCTGACTCCATACCCAGATTCTCCGGGCCGAATGCAACCTCTTCTTCCACATTTGCTGCCACCATCTGATTGTCTGGATTCTGGAACACCATACCGACGTGCTGGCGAATCTCGTACAGCTTCTCCGCATCCCTGGTTCCCATCTCGTCTACCGTCACCGTACCTTCCGACGGTCGAAGGATTGCATTTAACTGCTTCGAGAACGTCGTCTTGCCGGAACCATTTCTGCCAAGCAGCGCAATGAATTCGCCCTTTTTAATTGTAAGATCTACACCCTTTAAGATTTCTTCCGTCGCAATCACGTTTCCATCAACGTCGCGCTTTTTATATTGAAATCTTACTTGTTCTGCCCGTATCACCGTCCGGTCCTCCATACTGTGAAATAAATTTATTGTGGCTCTTGCTCTATCCACATCTTCTTTAACCGCGCTTTATCCACTTTCCCACTTGTGTTCTTCGGGAACGCCTCCAGAACAATCACACGCTTCGGAATCTCAAAATCCGCCAACTTTTCCTTCAACTGCTGCCGCAGATTCTCTGGCACGTCCGTGCCTTCCACCGTCACAAATGCACTCACGATCTCCGCCGGCATGTCCGCATCCTTTTCCTTCGGAAGCAGAACGACCGCCGCCTCTGTGATACCGGCGACTTCCTCCAACGCATTTTCAATCTTCATCATCGACACCTTGCGTCCACGCACGCCAACGATATCATCCGTCCGTCCAAGGAAATAGAAATTCCCCTGCAAATCCATCCGCCCGCTATCCTTCAGCGAATACGGCACGGTAATATTCTCCACGTGAAATGCATTGTCCACGTACATTTCATCATCCTGTATGAACACCCGCACTCCCGGAAATGGTTTGCCGATCAGGTTCCGCTCTTCCGTCATGTCCGCGGACTTCACATACGTGATATAATTCAGCTCGCTCGCACCGTAATATAATGTAATCTCCGTATTCGGAAATATCTTCTTCAACACTTCCGCATCCTTTCGCCCAAGGCTCTGCGAGCCCGAAATGATCGTGCGGATATTCGCATTTACACCCTTAAATACGCGAGGCAGCATAAGTAACTTGGACGGAATCAGGTAAATACCGTTCGCCCTTTCGCGCGCCATCACCTGCTCCCATTTGCCCGGCAGGAATACATCCTCCGCAATCAGCGTGCCGCCTGCCGCAAGCTGTCCCATATAGAGATTCAGATTCCCGGTAAATGCAAGGCTTCCCTGTACGAACAGCCGGCTGTCCGCATCCACGCCAAACACCGCATTCTGTATCGCGAAGAAATCCGCCCAACTTTCAAAGCTTCGGAATAAAATCTTCGGAATCCCGGTTGTTCCGGATGTCATCACTGCCATTACCGCGCGCTCCGGCACGGGCGTATCAAACAGCGGATCTGTTACTTCAAGTTTGCTGTCCGCCGGCACGATAACTGGTACCTGATTTGTTCCCGCACACGCCAGAAATAAGATCAACTGTTTCAGGATTCCGGTCTCCCGAATCGGATACAGATGTTTTTCTGCAACCTGCGGAAGGCGCGCGCGTGCATCCTGCACAAGCACATAGAGCTTTCCGTATGTATAGCGATCACCATTGATGATGATTGCGTCTTTGTCCGATGGTTGTTTTGTCAGATAATCAATATACTGCATGTTACATTCCTCCCGCCCGCAGCAACAGCGCATGTCCGATGCCGCCGGCTGCCGCAATGCTGCATACTGCATAGCCCGGTGTCTCCTGCAGCGCCCGGCATGCATGTATCGTAATGATGCCTCCTGAGGCGCCATATGGATGTCCATATGCGAGCGCCCCACCATACCGGTTGTAATGGTCAACTGCTTCCGGATAGGCACGCGCAAAAAGCTCATCAATTACTGCAAATGCCTCATTACATTCAAATACCGCGATATCTTCCGCCGTATGTTTCGTCTTGGCAAGTAATTTCTGAATGGCAAGTATTGCTGTCTCCGGGCTTTTGTCCGGGTTCCCGCCAACCGTTACGGAATCAACGATTTCCGCAAGCGGTGTCAGATTATGCTCCTTTACATACCGCTCCGATGCCACCATCAAAAATGCCGCACCATCATGCATCAAGCATGTATTTCCGGCTGTTAGTATCGCTCCGTCCGGCAAAAGCGGTGGTAGCTTATCTAAGAATCGTTCACTTATGCGATCCCTGATACCCGCGTCTGCAGTTGCCCCCTGCACGCCGACCAGATATGGTTCTAGCACGCCAGCTTCTCTTGCCTGTTTTGCGAGAGAATGTGAACGTAATACCCATTTATTTAATTCCTGTCTGGTCATCTGCACATCCAGTGCCACACGCTCTGCGCCGCGGATCATCGCATACGGATCATGCTCGCCCGGTGCAAATTTTGCGACGGAATAAAAGGATTCCTCGCCTCCATAGCGTTCATAGTCCGGATGATTCCGGTTATACGCACGTCGCGGTGCCGTTGACGAACTATCCACGCCACCTGCCACAATCAGATCTGCCTGTCCACTTCGGATCTTCGCCGCGGCAATCGTCAGTGCTTCCAATCCCGATCCACACTGCATATCCACTGTGTACGCGGGAACCGCCTGTGGGAAATGTGCCGTAAGCGTTGCCAGTCTGCCAATATTTCCACTGGCTCCAACTCCATTTCCGACGATCACCTCATCGACAGTCTGACGTACATCTTCCGGTACAAGCGCACAGAGTACCTCCGCCGCAAGCACCTCGGCTGGCAGATGTTTATACATTCCATTTTCGACACCGATATAGCTGCGGCGTCCGTCTATAATATACGCATGTTCCATACGATTTCCCTATCCTCTCGTTTACATTCATAGATCTGCTTTCCGCGTTCGGTTCTTGCCTGGATCTGCAGCTTCTCATCCACAAATACGGGTTTTTCAAAACGGAATCTGCAAATAAATTCCCTGCTATTCTTCATGTCTGTCTGCATCTCATTTTCGGTTTCCGTCTGCACTCCTGCCTGCGTCTCGTTCTTCATTCCCGCCTGCAACTCTACATCAGTTTCCGTTTCCGGCTGTTTTTTCATCCACATATCAAGCATCCTCTCCACCATCAAAAGCCCCGGCACAACCGCATGCGCCGTCCGGTGAATCGAATTCGTATCGCCTACGGCATCCACAAATCGAAGGATATCGGAATGCGTAAATGAAAACGTTTTTTCCCCGCCTGTGTCCGCGTTTTCTTCCGTTCCGACCGAATGGTGTAGATTCATCCGCTGTTCTTCCAGCTTTGATTTCTCGACATTCATGGCCATATTTTTTTCCATACCTGCTTGTTTGCTAGTAACTGCCCCCTGCACCTCCGGTTTCACTACATGCAACTCCAGTTGATACACGATTCCATCCTCTTCCATCTGATTCCGCATAACCGCAAAGCTTGCAGTTTCCTTCACAATCTCGGACTTGCAGGAATTTTGAATTTTGATTTTCTGATTTTGAACTACTGTCAGATCATTCCCACAGCCAAATTCTGTGCCTGATACGCGTTCTCCTGCCGCTTCCCGCTGCGCATACACACACGCCCCAATCATCCAGCCATCGTACCCGGCAAGCGTGTGGAAATCGGCGAGTTGTTCAAATGTTTTTTCAAATTTGTTCTTCATTTTCTCACTCAATGTTTCCTATTATATTTCCCAAAGTTTGCAATGTCAACTTTTCTCTCTATTTTAGGTTGACATTCTTATTTTCATCTGCTATTCTACATCATGTACCTGCTATGAATTCAACAATAGCATGGCTATTATAACAGAAACTATGGAGAAAAAGAAATGGACACAAAAACAAAAAGCAAATTTTCAACCTACTCAATTGTCATGATGGCACTTTTCGCAGCCATCCTGTGTGTATCCGCTTATATCAGCATCCCGCTGCCAAACGGAACACACATCACTCTTTTGAATTTTGTAATCACCCTGATTGCACTTGTATTTCCACTTGCAGAATCCTTCTTCATCGGACTGATCTGGATGTTACTCGGACTGGTCGGTGTTCCGGTATTCGTTGGTGGACAGGCAGGTCCGGGATATTTATTTGGCACATATGGCGGTTTTTCCTTCGCCTTTATCTTCATCGCCATTTTGATTCCGATCTTTCGCGGAAAGAAGTACAATCGTATCCGTTATACTATTGTCGCTATGTTATCCGCTGTTCTCGTTGATGCAGTCGGTTCTCTCTGGATCATGATCGCATCAGGTTGCAGTATCAAGGCTGCTTTTGTAGCCGGTTTTCTTCCTTTTATTGCACTTGATCTTGTGAAAGCAGTCGTTGCTGCACAGATCGTACCAGCATTCCGAAAACTAATTTATCTGCGTAGAGAGGTCGAGGACGAGGATTAACATAAATCGAAACTCCCTCCCCTCAAAGAACTTGAGCCGTTGCAATCGCAACGGCTCTTTTTCATTCCTATCAATTATCACTTTCATCTGTACTTACTGTATTAGTTCCGGCTTCGTCCGCAATCACAAAACTCACTTCATACGTTTTGCCCATCGCATCACCGACGTTCTTCACATACTGCTCTAACAGCTCCTGTGCCCGCTGCTGCGCCTGCTGCAACAGGGATTCATCCGACTGGACATTCTCCAGCATATTTTCCTGTGCAGTCTTGATTGCTTCCGTCTGATCGTCCGCATTGATCTTCTCTGCGCCAAGTCCTTCACGGGTTGTGTAATAGGAGTCTTCATTTAACGACGTCTGATCCACCTGACAGCTAAGCACCTCTGCCTTTGGCATCGTGATCGTTACCTGATCGCCATCTACCTGCATATCCAGATTCGCAATGTCCACACCGAGCTTTACGATGCCGGAATACTCGATCCAAAGCTCTGCCGATGTATCCCACCACAGAACTTCCTTTTCCTTCGTCAGCTTTGCCACATTATGATAATAACATTTGAGTGTTGCCAGCTCACAGATTGTCTGCATCTGCGTAATGCTCAATTCTTTCGTTACTTCTTCACCTTTTTTTCCACATGCAGTGAACAGCATAATAACTGCAAGACAAAGGACTACGAATTTTTTTAATTTCTTCATTTGTTTCTCCTCCTTCGTCCCCTACTGAATCACCAGTTCATACGACTCATCCTGATTCTCTATGATCGGCATGAGCAGTGCCTTGACTGTATTCTCACAATTTTCTTTCGCCATCTGTAAGAACACTTCATTTCCCCGGCATTCAGAACCTGCATCTGCGATACATGCCGCATACGCTTCCTCGGATACATCTGCCGTGTTCGCACTCTTCTTGACAAACATATAGTCAAGCGAAGCCATATCGACATCAATCTGCTTGACCTGCAACTGCGGCAGCGTCACAATGATTTTCTTCGCCTGCCCTTCTCCGACATTGTCATCGATCTGAACATCAATATCTGCCATGTTGATACTTGCCTTCACTTCGGCCTCATAAGAGACATAGTAGGCAACCTTCGTCGGATGATTCTTCTGCGGCACCTCTGCCACACCGTTGTAGGTAATCTCACAGACTGATAAATCATCTATCTGCAACACCTGTTCTAGCTGGCTGCTTGTAAGGATCGTCGTCTCTACCTTCGGTTTCAACCCGAACCATCCAAGCTGCTTTGCAAGCTTATAGCCAACCACAACCAGAATAACTACGACCGCTAAGATGATCACCCACTTCAGAAGCTTTGTTACATCGCGGGCAGAAAGCTTCTGTCCTTTATCTTTATTCCTTTTGTGTTTGTTCTTCCTGCCCTGTTCTTGCATCCCAGTCTCTTTTGCTGTATCTTCTTCGATTTCGTTCATTCCGGATTTGCCCATATGTCGTCTCCTTATGCTTATTTTTCGCTTTCATCCGTATCGTTCACTTCTGCTCTCATATATAGCATATATACCCGCCTACTGTAGCGACACCTTATCTCCATCAATCTTAAAACAGCCAAAGCTCTTCAGGAAGCTGGAAAATTTGCTGTATCCATATTTCTTGATACTGAAATTCCGGTTCTCATTTTTTAACGTACTGTTTAAGAGTCCCATATTGCTGTTCTTCTGTGGATTCTTCTTCAGAATCTGAATAATCTGCTCCTCAATTTCCCTCTTCGGTACAACATCATCGATAATCTTCACATAATTCTGACGATTCTGGGAAATGACCTCGAAATTACCAAATGCCTCATTTATAAATGTTGTAAGCTTCGAGTACCCATAATTCCGCACATCGAAATCAGAGAAACGCGCCTGTAATTTGCTTCCAATCTCGCCGACATGCGTCAGTTTATTATTATCAGCATTGCCATCAATGATATCATAGATTACCTTCTGAATAGACTTAATGCTTGTAATATTCGAGCTGTTTTCATTTTTCTCGGTTGATACTTTCGCAACATTTTTCTCATCCGTGACCTGTGAGATATCTTCGCGAATGAGCGCATCCAGCATCTTGAAGCTCGTACACGCCTTGACAAATGCTTCCGGCGTCTTGTTCTCACCCATGCCGACTACTTCCTTACCAGCCTCTCGCAGACGCTCTGCCAGCCGGGTAAAATCACTGTCACTCGACACCGGGCAGAATCCATCCAGATTTCCAGTATAGAGCAGATCCATCGCATCAATAATCATCGCCGAATCCGTCGCATTCTTACCCTGGGTATAGGCGAACTGCTGGATCGGAACGATGGAATTTCGAAGCAAAGTTGCTCGATTCCATCCATTGACACTTCGCGCCCAGTCCCCATAGATTCTTCGCACCGTTACCATACCACGGTCCGCCAATTCATCAAAAATTGTATCTATATATTTGGCAGATACATTATCCGAATCAATCAATAATGCATATCGTTTTTCTTCACTACCCATCGTTACTCCTCATCCTTATATCCCTGTTCCAGCCGTACTTCAAATTCGCTTTCCGGCATCGGCTTATCAAATACATATCCTTGCACAATATCACAGCCAACCTGTCTTAAATACCGTAACTGTTCCTTCGTCTCTACCCCTTCTGCAATCGTCTTCTTCCCGAGCTTGCGCACCAGATCAACGATACTGACAAACATTACCATGTCCGTCTCCTTGCCCGGATATTCTGTCTCCATTGGAATAAATGACTTATCAATCTTAATCACATTCAGATCTACCTTCTTGATCATGTTCAAGGATGAATAACCGGTTCCAAAATCATCAATCGAAGTTGCGATACCTTCGCTGCGAAGTCCATCGACAATCTCCGACATAATCTCATAGTTCTGAAAATCCTCACTCTCTGTCAGCTCAATCTCGATATAACCATGATCGATACCGTACTTGTCAATCACATTGACGATCTTTTTCACCAGATAATCTTCCTCCAGATGTCTTCTGGAGAAATTCACAGAGATACACGGAACCGTCTTTCCTTCATCCAGCCGCTTGCGGATAAACCGACATGTTTCTTCCAATACATAATAATCAAGCCTGCACACGCTTCCTTCCCGTTCAAGCTGTGGAATAAATTGCATCGGTGGAATCAGTCTGCCCTCATGCATCCAACGTACCAACGCCTCTGCACCACAGATTTTGTTCGTATTGGCATCGACCTTCGGCTGATAATAGACCACAAATTCATGTGCCTCGAGCGCAGGAAGAAAGCTTGCAATGATTCCCTGTGCCTCCATTATTTTATTCTGGATCTCTGTCGAATAAAATGCAACCGTTCCGCTGCCCTTCTGTCTGGCAGCCTGATATGCAATACTTGCGCGTGCCATAACATCTCGCGGTGCCCGGATATCATCCAGCTTACCGACACCGATCGTCGCCCCGAATACAAACTCTTTTTCCTTGATTTCGGTTCGATGATACAGCCGGAGATTCTGGAGCTTCGATAAAATAATTTCACTCCGTTCATTCTTCACCAACGCGACAAAATTATCGCCACCCAGACGCGCGACAATCTCATCATCCAGCAACATCTTATCTACCATTCCGGCGTAATTGCGTAATATAACGTCCCCCTCTTCATAAGGGAAAATCTTATTCACATATTTGAAATTATGCACATTGAAGAAAAATACCGTGTATGTATGAATCTGTCCGGTCGCTAACTGTTTGCCAATAAACTGCATAAACGCCTCCGGATTCGCAACACCGGTTGCCATATCCGTCAGCAATACGCCGCGCAGTAATCCCTGCATCATAACACGGCTAAACTGAATATATATCTCCTTCAGCAAAATCTGCTGCGTATCCTGTTCTTCCTTTGAGTAGTCCACATCCTCACACGGATAAACGGAAAACGTCATTGTTCCGCCATCCGGCAGTACAAATACCTGATGCTTTGCTTTTCCATATGCCCCCTTCTGATTATCAAATAATTTTCCAACCCGATGCTCCCCGTGCGGACGGATCTTAGATACCGGAGCATCCAGCTCATATTTCACTTTGCCAAGCTTCAGATCGTCTGCAACAATCGCAAGTGCCTGCACCACATCTTCCTCACACTGTTCGAAGGTCTGAACCTCCCGGTGCAAGACTTCTGTAAATGCTTTGTACTTCTCATTGAACTCCAACTTTTCACACATTTTTTATTAAACTCCCTGTTTTCCTCTATCCCATTATGCAAACAACGTCTCTACCTGTGCAGCATCAAATACCACATGTCCTGCATGCTCTACCTCGATCTGATACAAGGCATTTGCTGCCAGATGTTCCGCCGCCTGCTCGATATCACGAATTCCCGTCGTATTCTCAAACTGATGGATCACCGCATCTAAGCCCGCATCTGTCACAACACACTCCTCTTCCCGAAGCCCGATGCGCTTCAGTACCTTCGGCATTGCGAACTTCGTGAATATAATCTTCTTTTCTTCAAATGTATAATCCGGAATATCAATCAACGCGAATCTCGACATGATCGGTGCACTGATATCTTCCTTGTTGTTTGCCGTTGCAATCGGGTAAACTCCTGTCGTTGGCACCATACATTCCATATAATTATCTGTAAATCCAAGGTTATCCAGAAGTGTCAGCAGCACATCCGCCGGATTTCCGTTTCCCTTGCCGGATGCCGCCTTATCCAGCTCGTTGATGATAAATACCAGATTCGATTCGCCTGCATTCGAGAACGCTTCCATGATAATTCCAGGTTTCGCATTTGCATAGATTCGCGAACTTCCCGTAAGCTGCTCCGGATCCTTAATGGAACTCATATCGAGAGTTGTCCAAGGCAGTTTCAGAATCCTTGCTACCGCATATGCAATCTGAGATTTTCCGGTTCCTGCCGGTCCTACCAGAAGAAGTCCATACGCCGGTAATGTATGTGTCCGGTTGATCTGGATGATCGTCTCCATGATTCTCTGTTTTACACGCTCTAATCCGTACAGCTCTTCATCTAAGATTTTCCTTGCCCACACCGGATCTATCGCCTCGAAATAATTGCTCTTCCACTGCACGTTCAGCATAATAGAAAGAGCACGCTGTGCATGTCTGCGTTCCTCCTGTGACACCTCACTCGAACGAGCAACTGCAAGATTCCGCCGTGCCCACAGACGGATATTGTCCGGCATCGTCTTACCTGCACACATCATGAAATCAGAAATGCTCTGCAGACTTGTGAGCTTCATCTCATCGCCGACTTCGTCCGCGTCCTCGTCCTCCTCGACTTCCTCTGCCGCACTACTTGCAAGCAGGCGCTCGATCATGAACTGCAGGAAACCATCCTCTGCGGACAACTTTGTCGCACCGCCATATGCAGTCTCCCGGATCTTATAGACGGCATAGCCATCCTCCATGTTCTGTCCAGACAGACGGATTGGAATCCGGTTATCGCCGAGCCATTTGATCAGACTGATAAACCGCGCATCCACGCGCAGAATATCTGCCGACCATGTTCCATCCGTATCGTTAAACTCAAACGCCGTCCGCTTACTCTGATTTGCAAACATACCGGACGCATGATGTGACCACTGCCGTTTCGTATTATCTAACACTAAGATTGGTTCTTTCGGTGTTTTCTCTTTTGCATCGGAAAGAAATGATGTATATGTACAGACAGGCTTCGCCTGCTCCTTCGATGAGCTTGACGAGCTTGAAAAATCAAAAACTGGCATAATAAAATTTCCCTTCTTATTTATAATAGTCTCTAGTTCCCCTACATCCTATAAAACCACATTTTCGTCAAATTTACAATATACAGATCATAAATTTGTCAGTTTTTCACAGTAAACAGAAAGAGCACACCATTTACGATGTGCTCCTGTCTTTCTTCGTCCAAATCCCTGGTTCATTCTTTCTTATATTGTAATTGCAGCCGCTCAATTTCTGCCTGCACAAGCGAAACAACTGACTCCGGGGCTACAATTTTCGCTCCATCGCCAAGTCCCATTACCCAGAATACAAACTGCCGACTGACTGCAACATCCACATTTACTGTGAACTGCTTTTCGCCCTTCGGAATCAAATTTACATCCCTGCCAAACCGGTCCAGAATCACGTTTGCCAATTCATTATCACATAGCAGCTTGACACGCTCTTCCGTTCCCCCAAACATGCCAAACATCTTCTTATCATAGACAGCCGTGTCAAACTCATTAAAGACTTCCCTGCCAAGTCGCTTTTCTTCTGTCATCTGAATATCCAGCATCTTATCCACCCGGAAATGCTTGATTTTCTCCTCCTGCTCGTCATACGCAACCAGATAATAGTTCCCATCACTGCAAGTAAGCGCCCAAGGGCTTACCTTATAAAATGCACCACCCTTACGAAGCTCCGCCTCCTTCTTCACATTCCACTGAAAATAATGGAACTGGATCTGTGAATTTTCTGAAATTGCAGCATGCAGATGATCTACATTTCGATAGATACTGTCATTCATCGTTTTTACACGTCCTGCAACAAAAACCTGTCGCTGCAGCTGTGATGCCTCGAACTTTCCCGCAAGCTTTTCAATCTTTTTTATCAGTTCATTCGTCTTTTTCTTTGTAATGAATTTCGCGGACTGCACAGAATCCACTAGAAGCTTTAATTCCGGCAGTTCAAACGGACGGTTGGCAACATAATAACTGTATGTACGATCCTTCTGCACCCGTTTGATATCCATTCCAAACGATCGGAGACATTCAATATCATCGTAAATACTCTTCCGTTCTGCCTTGATCTCGTGTTTCGTCAATTCATCAATAATCTGTGCTGTAGTCACGCGATGGTCTTTATCTGTCTGTTCTAACAGAAATTTCCGAATGTATAACAATTTTAATTTTTGATTTTCCGATTTTGCCATCGCTTGTACTACTCCATATCCTCTAATTCATCCACCGCATCCCAGTAATTCTCCATCCATGCCGCCTGCTTTTCAAAATCAACCGGCACTTCAAGCACTTCTTCCATCGACATAACCGCCCCCGGTGCATACAACAAACCATCTGCACCTACGATTGCCAGTCCACCGACATCCAGCTTACGTGTATACATCAAGGCATCTTCCATCATCACGATCATTGTCTCTCCGGTATCTGCCTCCAATACGACACGCACCATCGGTTCCTGTCCTTCCGGTCTACCCTCGCAGCCAAAATCGTCCTCATCAATTCGAATTATCTTGTATATCTGTTCTTCCATATAATCTCCCTGGCATATGGCTCTCTATCTTATACATATCACGTTTCCTCATTTCCCATATGCGCCACCGACAGTTGCATCAGTCCACACGCTTCTTACCCCAGAAGAATAACGCTACCGTACCCGGTCCTGTATGACTGCCGATTGTGGTACCAATGTGATTGATCTCTACCTTCCCATTTAACTTCAGGAACTTCGCTTCGATCAGATCCGCAACTGCCCGTGCATCGTCATAGCAGGCAGACTGGGAAATATAACATTTGCCGGAATAATCCAATCCATCCTCGGCACATTCCTCCATCCGGTCTACGATTGCCTGAATTACCTTTTTCTTTGTACGGATCTTATACCGTGGAATCAATTTTCCCTCATAGTCCACATTCAAAAGTGGGCAGATATTCAACACCGAACCAATAAATCCAGCCGTCTTTGTTACTCTGCCGCCCTTAATGAAGAATGTCAGATCAGAAGTGAAAAACCAATGATTCAGATTCAGCTTATGTTCCTCTACAAAATCGCGAACCTCATCAATCGTCTTCCCCTGTGCCCGAAGCTCCGACAATTTATCCATCAACAAACCGTATCCCGAAGATGCCGCCAGGGAATCAACAACATAGATCTTACGATCCGGGAACTCCTCCTGTAGCGTCTCCTTCGCGATATTTGCCGAATTGATAACACCACTGATTCCAGATGACAGACTCACATGCAGGATATCCAGTCCCTGCTCTAAGAATGGCCGGAAATATTCTTCGAACTCCTCTGCATTTACCTGAGAAGTCTTTGTATCTGCGCCATTTGCCATACGGGAATAAAACTCGTCAAACGGAATGCTGACACCCAGATTATCCTCGTACTGCTTTCCATCCAGTTCAAAGTGAAAACATATATATTTTACATCTATCGCATCAAAATGCTCTTTTGAAAGATCGGCTGTTGAACAACAGCTAATTACATAATTTCCCATACTTTCATCCTCTCCTTGTATGCACTTATTTCTGTCCCCTTAGGACATTCCTGTTGTTATCATAGCCAATTTCACTCAAAAAATCAATTGCTATTCCAACCTTCTGTCCTTAATTCTGCCCGAATTTGAATCTGTCTAATCGTAACCAGTTTCACAAGACGTCCTGCTAAAAATGCGATGACTAACAACATCGCTCCCAATAACGGCATGGACGTAACAATTATTCCGCCAATCACCGCACTACACACATAGATACCCTCTATAATTTTATTACTGTTTACATATTGTCTCATTTTCATACGCGTCCTTTCTTTCAGTCAAATCTCATCGATCCCGCTTTGTTGTACTCATCTTACCCTTTTATGTGTACAAAAAAACTCCCACGCAAGAAATTAATGAATTTTCTATTAAATTTTTATTTATCTCTATAATTTCCGTCCATATATGGTACAATATCTCTAATTTATTTTATGAAAGAAACCATTAAAGGGGGTATTTCATGAGTAATATCATTGATTATATGAAATGGCGTGGAGACCTGACTTTTGCACAGGATTCCTTTAATGAAATTGACAACCTGATTCTGTCGCAGTTAGTCTATGTAGAACTGAATAATATTGTTCCCGGGGACGAAGAACCGACGATCTCTCTGCTCGACGCAGCCAAACTGTTTTTCAAGCAGAATAACGAACAGGAATTACTCGATCATGTCTCCATGACCAAAAACGCGATTCTGGTATTTAAAGAAATGGCGAAAAGTGTACGTTTTAAAAATGTACAATTATCCCGCTATGTAAATGATATCAATGAACAGGAGCAGTCACAATTTTCTGCTATCACGATCAAATTACCAGACAACAGCACCTATATTGCATTTTCAGGAACAGATGCAACGCTTGTCGGCTGGCATGAGGATTTTAATATGCTTTATCTAAAGCAGACACCGGGACAGGAAAAATCACTGGCTTATTTAAATGCCCTTGGGAATCTGGACACTCCGCTTCGTCTGGGAGGACATTCCAAAGGTGGAAACTTCGCTATCTATGCTGGAATGTATTGCGAAAAATCTCTGCGTGATCAGATTATCGCTATCTACAACAACGATGGACCAGGATTTTCGAAAGACGTTGTGGCAAGTGCAGCATACCAGAATCTATTGCCCCTTATTACAACGATTGTCCCAGAATCCTCTGTGGTTGGGCGGTTATTTGAACATCAGGAAGATTATGTTGTTATTAAGAGTGAAAATAAGGGATTAAAACAGCATGACGCCATGTCATGGGAAGTGCTTGGAAATCATTTTGTACACGCTGTTACACCTGCCAATCAAAGCCTGCTTGCAAATCAGGCAATCCGGGAATGGATTGCGTTAATCCCAAGAGAAAAGCGCAAAGAAATCGTAGAAGCTGTTTTTCAGATTTTGGACGCAGCCGGTATTGAGACCGTCGACGATTTTCTTACATTGAAATTAAAAGATATCCGTACAATCATTCAGACAAAAAAGAAATTGCCACGCGAGACAAGTGATTCCATCTCTGACGCGGCATTCCTATTGATTAAAATTATGATCAAAACCTTTACCTCAACCTAAAACAATCTTCCATGCCTCTGTCAGCTTCTCGAGGTTCCAGCTTGCATTTGCCGGACTGGTAGAAGGCAGACAGATGGCATTTCTTTTTGTCTGCGGATAAATATATCGCTGATATAACTGCTCTGCCTTTTTCCCGTTCACAAAGATCTGTTCTATCTTTGTGGTTTCTAAGATTTTTGAAATCGGATTCGGAACGACATTCCGAATTGAGCTATCGGAAGAACCAGTAATCTCACATTGTCCGATCACATCCCACACAGCAATTCTATGTTCCAATAAAAATGCTTTCTTCTCCTCTATCGTACCAGGTACCTCTGCCTGAAATACATTTGCAAGCACTTTCCAAAAACGATTCTGCGGATGTCCATAAAAGAATCCTGCCTCTCTCGATTTGACTGAAGGAAAGCTCCCCAATATCAAAATACGAGAATGTTCATTATACACTGGTGAAATTGTATGTATCTGATGCTGCTGTTCCATACCTCTCCCTCGGGGACGCTTCTTTTGTCACAAGAAGTGTCCCTCTGTCTCATGTTATAATACAAAAAAAAGACCTCATCGGTCTTTTCTTTCTGTACCTTCAGAACTTCATACAA
>ERZ773133.981-NODE-981-length-36416-cov-3.599956_pt1 | contig 36416 bp, 27 predicted proteins | sample MGYA00580861_ERZ773133 | MGnify/ENA primary metagenome ERZ773133 (study PRJEB29015, sample SAMEA2737844) | human gut metagenome | biome: human gut; feature: human-associated habitat; material: faeces | place: China | collected 2012 ...
GCCCTGGCCGTGGTGCTGGCGGCCGTAGCGGGTGGTACCTATATAGCCGAGCTGTGGGGCGGCAAGACCATCCCCGAGGTAGTGGGCCTCTCCCAGCCCGAGGCGGTTGACGCCTTGGCAGCCAAGGGGTTCGTTGCGCAGGCCGTCGAAGTGAAGTCCGACGATCCCCAGGGCACGGTGCTCTCGAGCGATCCCGAGCAGGGGCATCGCGCGGAAGAGGGCAGCACCGTGACGCTCTCCGTGGCCGTACCACGCATCGTGCCGGCCATCGTGGGCGCCACCAGCGAAGAGGCCGCCCATGCTCTGGAGGCCGAAGGGTTCACGGCGGTCACCTACACCGAGGAGAAGTCGAACGAGGCCGCGGGCACCGTGCTGGCCGTGAGCCCGGAAGCGGGCACGGAGGCAAAATCCGGCGACGCTATCACCGTCACCGTGGCCGTTCCCTACACCGTACCCGATGTGGAGGGCATGTCCGAAGCCGACGCCAAGGCCGCGCTTCAAGCCGAGGGCTACGAGGTGACGAGCGAGTGGTACACCACCGAGGACATCGAGGAGGGCACTGCCGTCTCCACCGACCCGGCCGCCGGCAGCGAGCTGAACTCCGGCTCCGAGGTCACGCTGTATGTCGCCCACTCCCGCGGCACCGAGCTGGTGGACCTTACCCGCGAGATCCTGCCCGGGGCCAACCTCACCAACGACGAGGGCAGCTTCAAGGTGGAGAACATCAAGAGCTGCACCTACCGCGGCGACGGCGAGGTGCTCTACACCGTGGAGGCGCGCCAGTACGAGGTGGTCACGATGCCCTTCGGCCTGGGCCAGGAGACGGTGTTCGCCAAGAAGCTCACCACCATCGAGGGCGGCATCGTGTGGAACGACGACAACGAGGTCTCCTACGCCAGCCCCTCCATCCGCTACTAGGCGCGGGGCGGCTTCGTGGCGCAACCGACCTACTCCCTGCGCGCTCTCGTGCTGCGCCGTACGAAGCTGGGGGAGAGCGACCTCATTCTCACGCTGCTTTCCGAGGACGGCAGCCAGAACGTGTTTATTCTGAACGTCAATCGATATTTCGGCGTGAATAAGAAGCTGGAGAAGAACCCCGAAAAGCTGGAGGATGCGCTGAAAATCATGCGCGTGCTTTCAACGGTGGAGGGAATGAGCTCTCTGCATGCGGACACGACCTTAAAGTCGAACCTGCTCCCGCTGAAGGAAGCCAAAGCGGACGCCACCTATTTTAAAGATATCGCGGCGGTCATCGACGCGGGCAATACGGCGACGATGATTTATAACGGATGGGAAAACACGCTGGTCAACACCGGAACGAAGATGCTGGAATACATGCAGAATCAGGCGACCCTTGAAGACGTCATCCGGCAGGTGGACGGCGATCAGGAGCGCGTGGTCAACGGCGATCCGGAAATCATCACGACCGCCACGGAGGTCATTTCGCAGGAAAACTGCGCCAGGCTGGTGGGCAGATGCTTTGCCGAGGCGACGGGCAGCGACCTTGCGCTGGTCTCGCTGGGAACATGGATCAGCGGCAACGGCATCAATCAGAACAACGACTGCGTAGGCGGAAAGCTGTACGCAAAGGGCATTTCGCAGGAGGATATCTGCACGATTCTGCCGACGGGCTGGTCCGGCACCATCAAAACCGTTGAATTGACCGGAAAGCAGATTAAAGAGCTGTATCGGGAGGGTTACGATGCGGCAGGTACGGGGAAGAATTACCCCTATGTGCTGGTGTGCCCGATCGAGCTGGAGGACGAAAAGACCTATCAGGCGGCGGTTTGCGGAATCAGCGAAAAGCTGAAATCGGAGGCGAAGGTCACGGACAGCGGCGTCGTGGGCATGGACGCGGCGAAAGCGTTCTTTGGCACATTCAAGACGCTGAGCGAAGCGGACGCAGAATGGAAATAAGCGGGGGAGCAGGGAATGCGTGAAACAAAGTGGTATCGGAATCTGATTATCATCAGCTGCGCTGTCGGCATAGCGATGTTCTGGTCGTTCTTTTTCCTATACCATACCTATATTCAGAAAAGCATTTATGAGGAACGGCTGAACCAGATGGAGGAGGTCACGCACCAGATATTTCAAAATCTGGAGGACGTGATCAATGCCCGCTGGGAGCAGACGGCAGAGCAATGCAGATATATGGAGCAAATGCCTCTTAAAACGGTGGATGAACTGTACGGCTATATGACAACGATGTCTGAGCTGTCGGGATATGAGGAAAGAGGCATCAATCTGATTGCGGTGAAAGTGTTCGGCGAGGCGGAATTCTGGTTCTCCATGATCAAGATCACGCTGATCGTCGGTCTGATCGTCACTGCCATCGTGATGCTGATCATCGGCTTCAGCTACCCCGCCACGCACATCGAAGGCGTGGACGGCACGGTGTCGGGTGCCACGGTGAGCCTTACGAATATCACCGACGGCTTCCAGCTCGCGCCGAACGGTTGGATGAACTTCTTCATGAGCTTCCAAATGGTGTTTTTCGCCTACCAGCTCATCGAATTCGTGGGTGTCACGGTGTCGGAAACGCAGAATCCGCGCGAGGTGCTGCCGAAGGCGGTGAACGAGCTGATCATGCGTATTCTGATCTTCTACGTGGGCGCGCTGATCGCGATCATGGCTATTGTGCCCTGGCGTAACTTTCACGAGAATTCCGATGGCTCGTTCGGTTCGCCGTTCATCATGGTGTTCAAATATGCGGGTCTTGATTGGGCCGCCGCCCTGGTGTTCTTCGTGGTGATTACGGCTGCCGCGTCGGCGTTGAATTCGCTGATTTATTCGGCCGGTCGTCACTTGTATCAGCTTGCTTCGGATTCCGAGTCGCCTGCGATGGCGCGTTTGGCTGAGGTTTCCGACCACAAGGTGCCTGCGAAGGCGATCGTCGCTTCGGGTTGCATGATTCTGTTCTCCCCGATCATCAACGCGATTCCGGGTATTTCCGGCGCGTTCGTGCTATTCGCTTCGGCCGCCAGCGCTGTGGTGATTTTCATTTACGTGCTGACGATGCTCGCCCACCACAGGTATCGTCAGAGCAGCGATTTTCTACCGGACGGTTTCGTCATGCCCGCTTGGCAGGTGTTTGATTGGATTGCGATCACGTTCTTTGTGCTCGTGTATGTCACGTTGTTCCTGTCGACGGACACGATTGGTTCTGCGATTGCCGGTCTGATTTGGCTGGTTGCGTTTGGCGGATATTGCCTGCTACACGAACGATTCCAGAATCGCGATCTTAAGGAAGCCTTGCAGCAGTAGCGTTTGCAGGTAACGCAGGATACAAGTAAGGGGCGTTTGCCGAACGTGAGTGCATCACGTACGTTCGGCAAACGCCCCTTTCAGCATGGTCTTTGCGCGAATCCCCATTACGGGATTCAGCGCAAATCAGCCGATGTAGTCGGCCTCGTTCGTCGGGCTGGACGGCACGGCATGATCTTCCGTAACCTTGCCCAAGCCAGACAAATACGCTTCACGACCCGCTTCGATCGCCTTCTTGAACGCGCGTGCCATCAGCGGAATATTGCCGGCGGAAGCGATGGCCGTGTATGCCATCACCGCGTCCGCGCCCATTTCCATGGCTTCCGCAGCCTGGCTCGGACGGCCAATACCAGCGTCGATGATCACCGGAACATTGGAGTTCTTGATGATCACTTCAATGAAATCGCGTGCACGCAGACCCTTATTCGAGCCGATCATCGCGCCCAGCGGCATTACGCAAGCCGCACCCGCGTCTTCAAGACGCTTCGCCGCAATCGGATCGGGGAACATGTACGGCATGACCACGAAGCCTTCTTTTGCCAGCTGTTTCGTGGCTTTGATGGTTTCCTCATTGTCGGGCAGCAGATACTTCGCCTCATGTTCGATCTCCACCTTCACGAAGTCCGTCTGGCACACTTCGCGGGCGAGACGTGCAATACGCACCGCTTCCTCGGCATTGCGTGCGCCGGACGTGTTCGGCAGCATGGTGATGCCTTTCGGAATGTAATCGAGCAGATTGTTTTCGGTGGTACGGCAGCGACGCAACGCCATGGTGACGATCTGCGTGCCCGCGTTCTCAATGGTCGCCTTGATGAGGTTCAGATCGTAGCGGCCGGAACCGAGGATGAAGCGGCTCGTGAACTTGTGTCCGCCGAGGATCAACGGATCGGCGTCGCCGGTGGCGATTTCGTCATACGCGTGCGCATCCGGTTCCGGCAGCAGTGCGGTGTTCGTGGTGGTGCCGACCAGCTCGTCGAGCGTGGCGTTCGGTGCCGCCGCGAAGTCTTTTTCCGCGGTGGTGATCGTGTTTTCGGTGCTCATGGTTAATCCTTACTATGCGATTAGTGTTGTGTCATTCGTTGCAATTTGCAATTTGCAATTTGCGATTTGCGATTTGCGATTGCAATTGCGTTTGTGTTTGCGTTTCGCGGTCAGGCGTCTTCTTCGCCGAGAATCAAGCGAGTGATCATATTGGCTTCATGGCAGGCGACCACACCCACGCGCGGTGCCATCAGACCAGCGCCCGGCACCGGAGCGGTTTCGCCATCGCCGCAGAAGTAGAAATTCTTCGAAACGCGACGAGTATTCACCAAATTGGAACTGCGGAATCCCGCCATTCCAGAAGCGCTCACCAGCTTCTTGTTCGGCAGATTCTCAAGCACGGCATTCACCAGCATCGTCTTGTTTTCCGGCACGTCGAACGCTTCGCAGATAATATCCTCATTGTCGAGCAGCGTCGGCACGTTCTCGTCGGTCACTTTCACGGTATCAATGGTGATATCGATAAAAGGATTGATCTGACGCAAGTTACTGCGCAATGCTTCCGTCTTGTACTGCCCAAGATCCTTCAAAAAATACTGCTGACGATTCAGATTCGTCATATCCACGCGATCAAAATCAATCAAATGCAGGTGGCCGACGCCAATGCGGGTCAACGCCACCGCAATCGTCGATCCGAGGCCGCCGCAGCCGCAAATGGCCACGTGCGCCGCGTCGAGCTTGTCTTGCGTGGCTGCGGTATGACGGTCGAGCAGGGCCGCACGGATTTCTTCGCGGCTGACGAGCGTGGTCGGGTCGGGCTGGTTGTCGAAAGCGTGCTGGCGGGCGTCGATCTGCGCCTGCGATGCGGATGGTTCAAAAGTCATGGTTGTTCTCGTATTCTCGTTTTCCATTCGTGCGTTGTTTTTGCCGGGTTGGTTGTGTTTTGTATGTTCTTGCGATTGTTACGCGTGCATTGTGCCGGTCGTAATCGCAAGAAATTTTGAAAGTGGTTCAGCCGCCCTGCACGAACGTGACGATTTCCAACGTATCGGTGCCCTTGAGCTGCGTCTGCGCACGCTGGGTGCGAGGCACGATCTCACCATTGAGCTCGACAGCCACGCGGTCGGCGCGCAGGCCCTTGCTTTCGATCAGTTCGGCCACGGTGATCGGCGTGGCGATGTTCTCTTCCTTACCGTTGATGATCATTGCGGTTCCCTTCTGTGTCTGTCGTGACACATGCTTCCTGCACTCCAAATGTCCGTTTCTGGTGAATCGGACATCCGGAGGTTCATTGTTGGTCTTTAAATGTCCGATTCTGCAGAATCGGACACGCACGGCATCTATTTCAGTCCACGGATGTCCGTTTCTGGTGAATCGGACACGTAGACGCTTGTTCGAGCCGCTTGTGCGTCCGTTTCTGCAGAATCGGGCACTCAAGGTTGGTACGAAAAAAGGGTCGCCGAAGGAACCGTACCCTATGAGGTGGTGCGCCCCTCCGTGACCCTAATCACGCGATATTCGGTTATCGCGAACGGAAGATGAGATACGTCTTGCGGCGTGAACAACCCGTCTCCTTACGGCGGCATTACCCGCATCAAGTCCTCGGTCGAAGCTCTATGAGCTCCCTCTCAGCCTTTCGGCTCCCGTTCGGTTGTGCCTTCATCTTCGCGCACGCGCCCGACAAGCTTGCGCCGGTTCACGTTGGGTTAGTCTTGATGTGAACATGTGCGAATCGGCTGAGTGCTTGCAAGGAAGGGGAAGATGATGATGGACGGCGAGTTGGCAGGATTTGCGATTCCTCGGCTTGGTATGGGAACGATGGCTTTGGCGATTGAGGGGCGCCCGGATCGCGATACCGCGATTCGTACGATTCATGCCGGTTTGGACGCGGGTGTTCGCTATTTGGACACGGCTTGGTCATATTATCTGCCGAGCGAGCCTGGCACCGGCACTGCGAAAGATTTGGGGTACGGCGAAAAGTTGGTGCGTGATGCGCTCACTTCGTGGAATGGCCCCCGAGATGAAGTGCTGGTCGCCACGAAAACCGGATATCGCCGTACTTGCGAAGCGGCCGCGGCCACTGACGGTACGCATGCGGTGGGCGCTGATGAGAGCCGCCCGCAAAGCCAGCGTTTGCAGGCCGAAGGCAGCCGCTACGGTTGGATTGCCGACTCTCGCCCCGAAACCATGATTCGTGACGCCAAGGAGTCCGCGTTGCACTTGGGCGTCGATACGCTCGACCTGTTGTATTCGCATGGCCCCGATCCCGCGGTGCCTTACGAAGACCAATGCGGCGCGTTGAAGCAGCTGCTCGACGAAGGCGTGATCAAATATGCGGGCATCTCCCGTGTGAATGACGAGCAGATCGATCTTGCGCGCGGCATTATCGGCAGCGGCTTGGTCGCCGTGCAAAACCAGTTCTCGCCGTCGCATCCCGATCCGGAACATACGATGGAGCATTGCGCCGAATTGGGGCTCGCTTTCGTCTGTTGGTCGCCGCTCGGCGGATTCCTCGATACGTTCGATCAGAGCGCGTACGATCCGTTCCGCACGGTTGCCGCGCAACGTGGTTGCTCCTACCAGCGTGTGGTGCTGGCGTGGGAATTGACCCGTTACGAACGTCTGTTCACCATTCCCAGCGCTCGCAATCCGCAGGAAATCAACGATTCCTTCGCTGCAACGCAACTTCAGCTCACTCAAGAAGAGCTTGCGATGCTTCCTTGCTGATTATCGTTTCCTTTTTGGGCGTTTTCCTGTACTTGCACGTTGCGATCGAAAAATGTTTACAGTAAAAGATATTATCGAGACATAACTGATGGGCATCGAATAAGGCGAGGTGAAGCGTGGGCTTCGAGCGGGAGTCGTTTGACAAGCTGATGAAAGTGGTCTGGGGTAAGAAGTCTCAGATGCAGCAGGCGATGTCGCGTGATTCCAAGGGCGAGCCATTCATTATTCGCGAGCTTGAGTTCAAGGGCGCGCAAACGCCTTCGCAGTTGGCTACCGCGTTGAAGGTCACGTCGGGCAGGATTTCCACGCTGTTGGCTGCGTTGGAAAAAAAGGGTCTGATCGAGCGTGAGGTCGATCCCAACGACCGACGCATTGTGCATGTGAATCTTACCGAGCAGGGGCGGGCGAAGGCCAAGCAGCAGCGCGAGGATATGCGCGACGCCGTCTGCTGGGTCTTTTCGCAGATGGGGGAGCGTCGCACGCGCGAATTCGTGGATCTTACCGAGGAATTTGCCACATACGTGACCATCTGCATCCCTGGCCAGCCCCGCCCCACCGCCGAAGAAGTAAAGCAAGCCTTCGCAAAAGCCGAATCTGAAGATCCTGCGTAGGGACTGCCTACCACGTAAGCGTGCGACCGGCATGCGCCGCTCGCGACTGTAAGCTTGGCCAAACGGCCTCGAGTGTGTCGCGAATGGTATATGTTGGCCGCGCGACCGAGCTGAGAAGAATCGCTCTCAGCAAATACACAGAAATATGAGATTGTCTTACACTGTAAGTAATTAAATATCGTAAGACAATTCAATAGGACTTATGTAAATCATTAATCGCAATTGGATCAACTCATGTAGTTGATCCAACCAATCCATCAATCGCAAAAACTTCAAACGCAACACAAGAGAAGGAATCCAAGCATGTTCCGCATTATGCGATACCTCTCCAAAGCGGAGATAGGCCAGATGCTCATTGCACTGGTCAGCATCGTCGGGCAGATCTGGCTTGACCTGACCCTGCCGGACTACATGTCCGACATCACCACCCTCGTGGAAACCCCCGGCAGTGAAATGCACGATATTTGGATCGCCGGCGGCAAAATGCTGCTTATTTCGCTTGGATCGGCAGCATGCGCCATCATCACCGGCTATTTCGCGGCACGCATCGGCGCATCGTTCAGCCAGCGTCTGCGTTCCATGGAATTCCGCAAGGTAGAATCGTTCGGACCGGCTGAAATGAGCCGATTCTCCACAGCCTCGCTGATTACGCGTTCCACGAACGATATTACGCAGATTCAGATGTTCATCACCATGGGATTGATGATGATTGTCAAATCGCCGATTATGGCGGTTTGGGCCGTCTGCAAGATTGCGGGAGACGGTCTCGAATGGACGCTCGCCACCGGCATCGCGGTAGTGGTGCTGCTGGTCTCCATCACGATCCTCATGGTTCTCGTCATGCCGAAGTTCAAGTCCATGCAGCGACTGACCGATAACATCAACCTTGTGGCGCGCGAGAACCTCACCGGCCTGCGCGTGGTGCGCGCCTACAATGCCGAGGATTACCAGGAAGCCAAGTTCGCCAAGGCCAACAAGGAACTCACCGACACCCAGCTGTTCACCAACCGTGCCATGGCCTTCATGATGCCGTTGATGAACACCATCATGAACGGTCTTATGCTTGCCGTGTACTGGATCGGCGCCTACCTGATCGACGCCGCCGACGCGGCCGACAAGCTCACCACCTTCTCCAACATGGTGGTGTTCTCCAGCTACTCCGTGCAGGTGATCATGAGCTTCCTGCTGATGAGCATGGTGTTCGTGCTGTGGCCGCGAGCGGACGTGTCCGCACAGCGCGTGCTCGAAGTGCTCGACACCGAGCCGCTGATCACCGACGGCACCCGCAGCGACGCCGGCGAAGCAGGCAAGCAGGGCGAAATCGAATTCCGCAACGTATGCTTCACTTACCCGGATTCGCGCGAAGCCATGCTCGAAGGCATCAACTTCACTGCCAAGAAGGGCGAAACCGTGGCGTTCATCGGTTCCACCGGCTCCGGCAAATCCTCGCTCATCAACCTCGTGCCGCGTTTCTATGATGCGACGCAAGGCGAGGTGCTCGTCGATGGCGTGAACGTGCGCGACTACACGCTCAAGGCATTACGAGACAAAATCGGATATGTGCCGCAACAATCCTTCCTGTTCAAAGGAACGATCGCATCCAATGTCAGCTATGGCGACAATCCGCTCGACACCACCGATGCCGGCATCGTCGACATGGCCGATACCTCGACCGCGGCCGGCAGAAAGCGCGAAAAAGAGCTGATCGCAACGCAAAACGAGCATCGCACACTCACTTCGGAACAGCGCGCCGACGTGCGCAACGCATGTGAAGTCGCACAGGCGACCGAATTCATCGCAACCAAGGAAAAGCAGTACGATTCCGCGATTTCGCAAGGTGGATCGAACGTGTCGGGCGGGCAGAAACAGCGTCTGTCGATTGCACGTGCCGTCTATCGTCATCCGGAAATCCTGATTTTCGACGATTCCTTTTCCGCACTTGATTTCAAAACCGACCGTGCCGTACGCGACGCGCTCGCCAAGGAAGCGAAAGATTCTACCAAACTGATTGTCGCGCAGCGCATCGGCACCATTATGGACGCCGACCGCATCGTGGTGCTCGACGACGGCAAGGTGGTCGGCCAAGGCACGCATAGCGAACTGCTGGAAAACTGCGATGTGTACCGTCAGATTGCGCAGTCTCAGCTGAGCGAAGACGAATTGAACGGCGGCAAGTCGGGCGAAAGCAAGCTGCCGGGCGAAACTGGCAAACCGATTGAAACCGGCAAGCCGTCCGTCGAAAGCGAATTGAACGAAAGCGAGGGTCGCTGATATGCCAGGAGGACCTATGGGACGCGGCCGCGGAGCCGTTGAAAAACCGCAGGATTTCGGTGGTGTGATGAAGAAACTGGTGCATTTCTGCCGCCACTACATTCCCGCCATCATTGTGGCGCTCGTATTGGGCGCGATCGGCACGGTATGCCAGATCGTCGGTCCGGACAAGCTCAAGGACATGACCAACGAGATCGCCAAAGGCCTGCCTGCGCTAGTCAATGGCAAGCCGGTGCTCGGTGCGATCGACATGGACGCGGTCACGCACATCGCATGGCTGCTGGTGGCGCTGTATGTGGGGTACGCGGTGCTGTGCTACGTGCAAAGCTGGATGATGGCGAACGTCACGCAGCGCACCGCACAGGAGCTGCGCGAAGCCATCAGCGTGAAGATCAACAAGCTGCCGCTCAAGTATTTCGACAAGGTCAGCTACGGCGATGTGCTCAGCCGCATCACCAACGATGTGGACGCCATCGGCCAGACGCTCGGCCAGTCGGTCGGCTCGCTGATCACGTCGGTCACGCTGTTCGTGGGCGCGCTCATCATGATGTTCTACAACAATGTGATTATGACGGTGTGCGCCATCGCTTCCAGCCTGGTTGGCCTGCTCATCATGGGCGCAATCATGAAGGTTTCGCAGAAGTACTTCTCCCGTCAGCAGATCGCATTGGGCGATGTCAACGGTCACGTCGAAGAGATGTACGCCGGCCACACCGTGGTCAAGGCGTATTGCGGCGAGGCTGATTCGATTCGCGCGTTCGAAAAGTACAACGGCGATTTGTACGATTCGGGATGGAAGAGCCAGTTCCTTTCCGGCCTGATGATGCCGTTGATGAATTTCGTCGGCAATTTCGGCTACGTGGTTGTGTGCGTGGTTGGCGCTGTGCTTGCGATGGATGGCAAGATCGAGTTTGGTGTGATCGTTGCGTTCATGATGTACATTCGACTGTTCACCCAGCCGCTTTCCCAGTTCGCGCAGGCATTCCAGAACCTGCAGCGTTGCGCGGCCGCTTCCGAGCGCGTGTTCAGCTTCCTTGAAGAGCCGGAGATGGCCGACGAATCCGACAAGCAGGCGCTGCTCGGCGTGAACGGCAAACCGGTGCGCGGTGACGTTGAGTTCAGTCATGTGAAGTTCGGTTACGATCCGAGCAAGACGATCATCAACGATTTCTCCGCTTCGGTGAAGTCCGGTCAGAAGGTTGCGATTGTTGGTCCGACCGGTGCCGGCAAGACCACGATGGTGAATCTGCTGATGCGTTTCTATGAGATTTCGGGCGGTTCGATTGCGATTGATGGTGTGGATACGAAGTCCGTGCCACGCTGGAACGTGCATGACCAGTTCTCCATGGTATTGCAGGATACGTGGGTGTTCCATGGAACAGTGCGTGAAAACATTGCGTATTCGAAGCCGGGCGTCACCGACAAGCAGATCGAGGACGCATGCAAGGCCGTGGGTCTGCATCACTACATCATGTCGCTGCCGAATGGCTATGACACAGTGCTTGACGACAAGGCCACGCTTTCGCAGGGTCAGAAGCAGTTGCTCACCATTGCGCGAGCCATGGTTGAGGATGCGCCGATTCTGATTCTCGACGAGGCCACCTCTTCGGTCGATACGCGTACGGAAGAGCTGATTCAGAAGGCCATGGACGCGCTGACCGTGGACCGTACGTCGTTCGTGATCGCGCATCGCCTGTCCACCATCCGCGATGCGGACATGATTTTGGTCATGAACCATGGCGACATCGTGGAAAGCGGTACGCATGAGGAGCTGCTCGCCAAAGGCGGTTTCTACGCCGACATTTACAACAGCCAGTTCGCCCTCACCGACTGATTCGCCGTTTTGGCTGGCTGATTCACAGGAGCCGCACGTCCCCAAAGGCGTGCGGTCTTTGTTTATTTCGGCTGGTATTCGGCTGTTATGCGGATCGCAGGAAGAGTTCGGCCGGGAAGTTGCGGCTGACTGCGATTTGGCGGGATTCGTCCAATGTCGCGTATGTGAAATCGAACGTGCGTTGCAGTTGTGCTACGTCGGAAACGAACAGGGCCGTGGCCAGGCCGTCCGCAACGGCGGTGGGGTAGTCGCGTGCAAGATTGAGCGTTGCGTTTGCTGGAACGTATGCCCAGCTGGCTTCGGTTTGTTGCGCGGGCAGTCCGTCGATGGCATTGAGCAGATGATGAATGGCGATTTGGGTGCGCTCGTTGACTGCCACGTTCCAATGGCGTCGGCTGGGTGCGCTTGCGCACAACGCTCCGTTCGCAATATGTGCGATTCCGATTGCGTGGGACTGATCTTCCGGATCCTCAAGTGCGACGGAAATAGGCTGTTCCGTATGAATCAGCAAATCACCTCCCGCATCAATCACGAATTGTGACGACTGCAGCATGCGCCCGAGCAGATCGACGAGATAGCCTTTGCCGCAGGCACCGAAATCCAACTGCACCGGCTCATGCGTTACCAATGTGGTTCCGTGGCGGGTCACATCGCGTCCCCAAACGGCGCGTCCGCGCAATGCGCCCAAATGTTCGGGCGCATCTTGCGTAACCGTGAGACTCAGCGACGCATCGTATCCAAGTCGGATCAAATCCTCGCCGACGCACGGATCAATCGCGCCGGAAGTGGCGGAAAATAGCGCATCATACAGATCGAACAGCGGCGCGCACCAATCCGGAAAATCGAAACTTCCGCCATGCTCGGCCTTGCCGATCGCCGCAATCAGCGAATCATTGCGGAATCGAGACAGCACGTGTTCGTAATCCTCAATGAGCGATTCCATTGCGGGACGCACCTTGTCGTCGATCGGCGAATCCACGGAAATCACCATACCGGTGCCGAGCGCCCTATAAAACGCCATGACAAACGGCAAGCGTTGCGTCAAAGAATCCATGTCTCCGATGCTACACGCCCATTTCCTCCAGATACTGGGGGAAATGGGACTTTCGCGATGGGGCGCATGGTACAGTTGCCGGCAGGGCGTCAACATGGAGGTTGATATGGGGAACGTCGAGAATGCAAGTGCAGCCATGCGCACAACAAAAACGGTGAAGAGCCTGCCGATGCCCAAAGTCTGGGCTTTCGCCGTCGGCCAATTCGGCTGGGCGCTACTTTCCGGCATTATTTCGAATTGGCTCGTCTACTTCTACCAGCCTGACAGCGAAACCATCTCGCAAGGGCAAACCGTGTTCGTACCGCAAGGTCTTGCCGTACTCGGCGTGGTGACCGTAGTCGGCGGCATCACCGCGTTCGCCCGCTTCTTCGACGCATTCGTGGATCCGGCCGTGGCAAGTCTTTCCGACCGTTGCACATCAAAATCCGGTCGTCGCATGCCGTTCCTCAAATTTGCGGCCCTTCCGCTCGCCCTCGTCACCGTGCTGGTGTTTTGGAGTCCAATCAACGATACGAGCTGGATCAACGGCGCGTTCCTGTTCGCCACGGTGATCGGCTACTATATCGCGCTCACGTTCTACTGCACGCCCTACAACGCGCTGATCGCCGAGCTTGGTCACGATTCCAAACAGCAGCTCACCATCTCCACCGCCATTTCGTTCACGTGGGTGGCCGGCACCGCCATTGCATACGTGGCACCGGTGATTTGGGCTGGTTTCGTGCCGGGCTTGGGGCGTGTGAACGCCATTCGTTTGACGTTCACCATCATGGCGGCCATCGCATTCGTGTGCATGCTGGTTCCGCCGCTCACCATCAAGGAACGCGATTACGTCAACTCGCAGCCCACGTCCGAATCGACCATCGAATCGTTGAAGCAGACGTTCGGCGACGGCGAATTCCGCAAGTTTGTCTGCTCCGACGTGGTCTATTGGGTTGCGATCACTACATTCCAGACTGGTTTGCCGTTCTTCGTGACAAGCCTGCTCAAACTTCCCGAGACCACGACCACCATCTATTTCGTGCTCATGACCGCAGTGTCGGTGCTGTTCTACATGCCGGTGAATGTATTGGCGAATCGTGTTGGCAAGAAGCGGATTCTGCTGGTCGCTTTCGTGATTTTCACATGTGCGTTCGCGTTTGCGGGCGCGCTTGGCTCCGGTCTGCTCGCTGCGATTCCGCCGATGGCGCAGGGCTTGATTCTCTCGATTGTCGGCGCGATTCCGATGGCCGCGTTCGGCATTCTTCCGCAGGCGATTGTTGCGAATATTGCCGACGCGAGCTCGAAAACGACCGGTCAGGATCGTCAGGGCATGTTCTATGCGGCTCGCACGTTTGCGATGAAGATGGGTCAGTCGGTGGCGATGCTGCTGTTTACCGGCGTGAGCACGATTGGCATGGCGTCGGGCGCCGGCTATCGCATTGCGGCTGTTTGCGCCGCGGTATTGTGCGGCATCGGCGGTGTGGTGTTCGCGTTCTACAACGAACGCAAGGTGCTTGACGTGCTCGAATCCTGATTCCGTCCATGCGCCCGCTGGCCTCACGATTTTGTTTTTCGTTGCTTTTTCGGAATCGTGAGGTCACCAGGGCGGAATCGTGAGGTCAGAAAGTCCAGCTCCATCCCAAATCCCCCAATTCCCGAATCTTCCAATCGCACGAATATGCATGGAGAGGAACGGCGAAAGCGCCTCAAAAAATCACTATGTGAGACGACGCGCGCGGATTACAGAAAAGAAGAATGGCGGAATTCCGCCATTTTAAAGGTTTCTACAACAAAACTGCCAAAAAATCAAGACTGTTCTTTCGATTTTTTTCGTTTTATCTTGTGAAGTCGGTGCGCACTGTGTGTATGGCAAAGGTGGCGCACTCGTGAATCGGATTGTGAACGGCTGAGAGAGGAAGCGGTCTTATGTCATCCTGCGATACGCAGCGGGCTACAAGTGTGTCCGGTCGCCTTGTCGCGTTCATTGCGGCATTGATGATCGCGTTGACCACGCTTTTCGCGACTACCGCAGTTCCGCAGCCGGCAATTGCCGCCGATGACGGTCAAACGAATTTTGATTCCTGGACTGCCGCTGCGAAGAACATCGAAGACCAGCTTGCGACTGCCGAAAAAGACTACAATGACGGCAATTACGGTCAGGCTGGCACCGATTTCCAGACTGCGCATTGGATCGGTTACGACGCATCCAACTTCTCGAAAGTCGTCAACGACACCATCAGTGCCGACAAGCAGAAGGAACTGCTGCGGCAATTCACCGATCTTGAAGGTCTTGCCTACCAGCAGGACCAAGGCGACGTCATCGCAGCCAAAATCGACGCGCTGACCGCCGAAATCAACGCAACCGCGCAAACGCTTGACGCGAACGCAGACCTCGCCAATCCTAAGGAATACGCGAAGCAGCGTGCCGCGCAAACCGCGGAAGAGCGCAAGAAGCTCGACGCGGCCAAGAAGAATTCATCCAAAGGCAAAGGCGACCGCACGTGGAGTGAGGTTGCCAGCGAAATGACCGTCATTCTCGACCAGGCATACGAGGCTGCCGCTGCCGGCAAGGGCGACGAAGGCGCCACGCTGGTCAACAACGCCTACTACCAGTACTACGAGAAGCTCGGCTTCGAAAAGAACGTGATGAACGCGATTTCCGGCGACCGTGTTTCGCAGGTCGAATACCAGTTCAAGATGACTCGTAAGACCATGCGCGATGGCGGTTCCGACAAGGAAATCAAGCAGCTCGTCGACGATTTGAAAAGCTGGCTTGTGAAAGACGCGGCCATCCTCGACGGTGGTGCGTCCGGCAATGTCAACGGCTTCACCAAACTCGTCACCAGCTCCGCCGGCCAGGCGTTCCTCATTCTGATCCGTGAGGGCCTCGAAGCGCTGCTGGTGGTGGCCGCAGTGATCGCCTACCTGGTGAAGTCCGGCAACAAGCGTTTCACCAAGTGGATCTACCTTGGTGTGGTCGCAGGTTTGGCCGGCTCCGGTCTGGTCGCCGTGCTTTTCACGTTCCTGTTCGGCGGTTCCGGCCCGATTCAGGAGATTTCCGAAGGCGTGTGCGCGCTGATCGCCACCCTCATGCTGCTGTGGACCAGCAACTGGATGCTCAACAAGAGCTCCGTAGAAGCGTGGAACAACTACATCAGGAACAAGACCGAAGCGGCTGTGGCCGGCGCGCAAAGCAAGGTCGAATCCGGTCAGGGCCTGGGCTTGGGCATGATCGCCTCGCTTGCCATGTTAAGCTTCCTTGCCGTGTTCCGTGAGGGTGCCGAAACGGTGATCTTCTACGAGTCCATTTACTCCATGAGCCAGGATGCGCACGGCATGTGGGTTGGCGGTCTGGCCGCCGCCGCGGTGCTGATCGTCATCTTCCTGATTCTGCGATTCACTTCGGTGAAGATTCCGATCAACCCGTTCTTCCTCATAACTTCGATTGTGATGGCCGCATTGGTTGTCATTTTCGCGGGTGGCGGCATCCACGCGCTCATCGAGGGTGATCTTATTGAAGGCACCTACTTGAGCACTGTGCCAACTAACGATTGGATCGGCTTGTATCCGTACGTCGAAACGATTACGGCGCAGGTGATTGCCGCGATCGCGGTGGTTGTGCTGTTCGTGGTCGGTTTCATCAAGAAACACAGGATGAAGTTGGCCGCGCAGGCGGAACAGGCTAAGTAAACGCCAATCAATAATCACAAGTAAAGATTTAGAGATTTCCATAAGTTTCCAACGTTCCTCAAGGAACCAAAGAAAAGGAAGAGAACACAATGAAGAATAAGAAGATCGCCGCCCTGCTGGGCATCCTGCTGACCGGCTCCATGGCTTTCTCCCTGTCCGCATGCGGCAACTCCAACGATTCAGCATCCGACGCCAAGTCCGACACCTCCACTTCGAACACCACCGACAGCTCCAGCGATTCCGGCGCTGACGACAGCTCCAATGCCGGCTTCGAAGAGATCCAGGTCGACGAGAAGCACTCCGATCAGGATGTTGACGCTCTGACCGTCAACGCCGTGTACTTCCAGCCGATCGATATGGAACCGTCCGGCATGGGCCTGAAGGCTGCCGACGCTTCCTTCCACTTGGAAGCCGACATTCACGCCAACGAGAAGGGCACCAAGCTCGGCTACGGCAAGGGCGACTTCGTGCCGGATCTGACCGTGAACTACGAGATCATCAACAACGCGAACAACGAGACCGTTGATTCCGGTACCTTCATGCAGATGAACGCTTCCGATGGCCCGCACTACGGCGCCAACATCAAGCTCGACGAGGCGGGTTCCTACAAGCTCGTGCTGAAGATCGAATCCCCGGAGAAGAAAGGTTGGATGCTGCACGTTGATCCGGAAACCGGCGTTAAGGGCCGCTTCTGGACCGAGCCGCTCGAGGTCACTTTCCCGGAGTGGAACTACACCCCGCAGGAGTGGTGATCTGAAACGTGAGTTCCGGCACATGCCAAGCGAAACGGTTTGGATGTAAGCCTGAATTCATGTTGCGATTCAACTCGTGGTTAACGCCGTTCACGTATCGCGAAACGTATGCAAGTAGCGCGAATATGGGTACGGCGTTCGCGGTTGCCTGGATAGTCGTTCGACGCACTCAAGGCCGTTCGGCCGAGTCTACGGTCGAACAACCATCCAAGCAACCGCTCTCTTGCGTTTTGGGGGATGCGCTTTTGGGAGATAACGCGCTTTTTTGGGAATCTTGGTAAGGGGGTTCCTTTTGCGTGCCGAATTCACTAGGCTTTGACAGGGATATACAACGAAAGGTGTGAGATGCTGACGCAGTACGTCACGGTGTTGCAGGGAACGCTGGCACCGGCTTTGCTGATTATGGCGCTGAACGTGATGCTCACGGTCGGTGAGGGGCGTGACAAGCCGTTGAGCGCGTACTGGCGTCTTGCAGGCTTCATTATTGGATTCGCGGGTGCCATTGCGTTCGCCGCGTTGCGTGCGTCCGCGGTGATCAATCAGCGTACGTTCGTCAATTACCCCACATTGTGGTGTTGTGTGATTTTCGATATCGCGGTGTTCGTTATTGCGCTGTTCGCACGTCGCATCACTACGAATTGGCATGATCATCGCGCGTTGCTTGATATTGCGAATCTTATTGGCTCTCTTGCAATCGCCGCCACCACCTTCCGTGCATTGCCTGATGTTATTTTGCGACTTACGATTTTCGTGGAGCCGGGAGATCCGATCTTCACTTCGGATATGCTCCTTCGTGCGCTTGGTTTCGCGTTGGGTGTGGTCACTGCGATTGTTGCGGCGTTGATTTTCCGTACGATGCGTTCCACTGCGATTCGTTGGTCGTTCACTACGGCCGTGCTGCTGTTGATTGCGCTGCTGTTTGTTTCGCATTTCACTGATCTTGCGCAGATTCTGCAGTCCAAGCGCATTGTTCATTTCCCTACGGAAGCGTTCCTGGCGTTGGTGTGGTGCATTAATCATCAGCGTCATATGGTCATTGCCATGGTGCTGGTGTTCATCATTCCGGTGATTGCCAGCATTGTGATGGGCTTCAAGATCAAGCCGGAAGGTGCCAACGAGGCCATTGTGCGATCGCATATCGCGTTCCGTCGCCGTGCGAAGGCGGCCGGCGCATGGAGCCTTGTTGCGATGATCGGCATCACGTTCGCGCTCACGTATGGTGTGGCGCAAACGAAGAAGGTCATTACGCTGTCTCCGCCTGAGGATTATTCGCTGAGCGACGGCGTGGCCACCATCAAATTCAGCCAAATCAACGACGGTCACCTGCATCGCTTCCAATACAAGGCGAAAGACGGCACGGTGATGCGTTTCATCATCATCAAGAAGAATGGTGGAGCGTACGGTGTCGGTCTTGATGCTTGTGATAACTGCGGTGACGCGGGCTATTACGAGAAGGATGGCAAGATCATCTGCAAGAAGTGCGATGTCGCCATCAACCTCGCCACTATCGGATTCAAGGGCGGCTGCAATCCTGTGCCGTTCGATTATCAGGTTGAATCCGGCAAAATCGTAATTCAAACTTCGACGCTCGACGCATTGTCGACGCATTTCCAGTGAGCGGAAAGAGGTAGTCATGTTCTTTTTTCGAATGATTTTCCGCTCGTTCAGCAGGCAGTTCAAACGCAGACTGCTGATCGCGGTCACCGTGTGCCTGTCGGCCACGGTCAGCGTGGCCATGCTGGGCGTGGTGTTCGACGTTGGAGACAAGCTGAACGCGGAACTGTCGACGTACGGTTCCAACATCACCGTGCAGCCCAAGGCCGATGCCGTCGTCAACGACCTGTACAACACGGGGGGTGACGCGAATAGCAACGCTTCCGGCACTTCCGAATCCGATCCGACCACATTTTTGAAGGAATCGGACGCACCGAAGATCAAAACCATCTTCTGGGCGTTCAACATCACGAATTTTGCCCCCGAACTTAATATTCATGCTGACGTGAACTGCGCGTCCGAATCGGCGGAATCGGTGGATTCCGGCTCCTGCAAGGCTTCCAGCGTGCCGATCGTGGGCACATGGTTCGCGAAGACCCTGCATATGGATTCCGGTGAATCCACGGTGGCGGGCATGAACGGCATGCGTTCGTGGTGGAAGCTTGACGGCTCCTGGCCGAAAGACGATAGCGCGCAAGGCCTGATCGGCACCACGCTCGCATCCAAACTCGGCGTGACCAAGGGAGACACCGTAACCCTCTACAAAACCACCGCCGACGGCAGCCGCAACAAGCAGCGGATCGCCATCACCGGCATTTACGATTCCGGCGATAGCGACAACAATGCGATGTACATTCCGTCATCCACTGCGCAGGTGCTTGCGAATCTGCCTGATTCCATCGACAAGATCGAGGTCAAGGCTCTGACCACGCCAGACAATGATTTGGCCCGTAAGGCGTCGAAGAATCCGAATGCGCTCACGCAAGATGAGTGGGAAACGTGGTATTGCACCGCGTACCCTTCGTCCATCGCCTACCAGATCGAAGAGGTTATTCCCGGTTCCGTAGCCAAGCAGGTGCGTCAGGTGGCCGCATTGCAGGGCGATGTGCTGCAGAAAACGCAGGCGGTGATGGTGCTGATGACCGTGCTTTCGCTGGTTGCGGCCGCTATTGCAGTGGCGAATCTGATGGCCGCCTCGATTGGTGAGCGCGGTTCCGAATTGGCGTTGCTGAAGGCGATTGGTGCCACCGATGGTGCGGTTTCTCGCCTGATGCTCGCTGAGACGGCTGTGATTTCGTTGGTTGGTGCGATTGTCGGTGCGCTGTTGGGTTCCGGTGTCGCGCAGATTGTGGGACATGTGGTATTCGGTTCCGGCATTACGATGCGTCCGATGGTGTTTGTGCTGGTGTTCGTATTGTTGACGCTTACCGTGCTGATCGCATCGTTCTCGTCGATCCGTTCGATTCTGGGACTCAAACCTGCGGAGGTCTTGCATGGCCGTTGATTTCAACTTGGGTTCCGTAAACTCGGCCGCGGCTGCGGCCTCGGTCACGAACGGCACACTGTGCTGTTCGTCCGCGGAGGTGTTGCATGGTAGGTGAGTTCAAGACAGTCCGTAAGGGGCATGAGATGACTAATCGCAAGATGTTCTTCACCATGCTGTGGGGCGCGGTGTTCCGCCGTCGTTCGCGGGCCGTTATGGCCGTGATCGCCTCCATGGTGGGCGCTGCCACGCTGTTCTGCCTTGCGGCAACGTGTATTGCCGTTCCGCAGCAGATGAACGAGGAAATGCGTGCGTATGGCGCGAATCTTATCGTCACGCCGTCCGAATCAGCCGAAAAGTCCCACGGCATCGACACCGATACCGTCAAAGCGTTGAACCAGATGGTGAAGGGTTCATATAGCGCCCGTTCCGCCGCCTACCGGTATGAAAGCGTGCGCATCAACTCGGCGCCATACACGCTGGCCGGTATCACAACCAAAGACGTGAAAGCGCTCAACCATCATTGGAACGTGACTGGCGATTGGCCCAGCGAAGGCAATGTGATGCTCGGCCGTGACGTGGCCGACGCGCTCGGCGTCTCCATCGGTTCGACCGTCACCATCGGCTACCGCGCATCCGACGATGCGCAGGATTCCGGCGCTCTTAGCCAAACCGAAGCGCAAGCCAAAGAAAACGGCCGCGTTTCGTCCGACATTATGGAGAACACCGGCACTGAATTCCGTGTCGGAGGCATCGTCGATACGGGCGGCAGCGAAGACGAAATCGTCTACGCGGTCAACGCTGACGTGGCCAAACTGGCCGGTTCCAAGCGTGGCGCGGACGTGATCGAATATTCCGTCAATGCGGTAGGCAGCGAACTCAACGATGTCGTCAAATCGATCAATGCGAATCCGTCAACCGGCGTGAAAGCGCAGACCGTCACCAAAATCACCTCATCCGACACTCGTATCATCGCCATGCTGCAAACCCTGTTCTGGATCGTGTCGCTGGTCGTGCTCGTGCTGACGTTTGTGGGCGTGGGCACCACCATCAGTTCCATCGTGTCTCAGCGACGCAACGAAATCGGCTTGCGCAAGGCGTTAGGCGCATCCTCGCGCGCCATCGGCATCGAATTCTATGTGGAATCCGCCATCTACGGACTGATTGGCGGCCTGATCGGCACTGCCATCGGCTACCTGCTGGCCCGCGTGCTGTGCGTGTCCGTATTCGAGCGTGCCATCGGCTTCAACTGGCTGTTGGGCGTCGCTTCGCTGCTGTTGAGCGTGCTCATCGCCGTCATCGCATCCATCCCGCCGGTTCGCCGCGCAACCCGTATCGACCCCGCCATCGTTTTGAGGGAGGAATAATCATGAGTTCCGAACATACGTTGAATACGTTGCTTGAATTGGATCATATTTCCAAGATTTACGGCGATTTGCGTGCCGTCGACGATTTGACTTTGACCGTTCCGCAAGGTGAATGGCTTGCGATTGTCGGTTCGTCGGGTTCCGGCAAAACCACGCTGATGAACATGATTGGCTGCATGGACACGCCTTCAAAGGGTTCCGTCATGCTGGAAGGCCGCAAGTTGGAGGATTTGAACGCCAAGCAGCTTGCCGACGTGCGCAAGAACATGATCGGATTGGTGTTCCAGAAGTTCTATCTGGTACCGCATCTGACGGCTGTGGAAAACGTGATGGTGGCACAGTACTACCATTCCGTAGTCAACGAGCAGCAGGCGTTGGAAGCATTGGAGCGCGTCGGTTTGAAGGAGCGTGCCCACCATTTGCCCGGCCAGCTTTCCGGTGGTGAGCAGCAGCGTGTGTGCATCGCACGTGCGCTCATCAACTGTCCGAAACTGATTCTTGCGGACGAACCGACCGGCAATCTGGATGAGAAGAACGAGAAAATCGTGCTTGACCTGTTCCGTCAGCTGCACGAGCAGGGCACTACCATCATCGTCGTGACCCATGATGCGCTCGTCGCATCTTGTGCCCAGCGTGAGATTATGCTCAACCATGGCGTGCTCGTCGGCGAGAAGTGGAATGATGAGGCCGCACGGAAGGTCTATGAGCAGTCGGGCGGCAAGCCGGCATACACCGGTTCCACTGCGGAAGGCGCACAGAATGGCGAGACGGCCATCAGCTTCGCCGACCCGACCAAAGCCGCGAAAACCGGCGGTGAGGAATAAGCTGAAATCAGCCGAAATCGCGTTGAAATCAGCCGAACAATCCAAGCCATAGCACTGACGAATCGTACGGAGCGAACATGAGCAACGAATCATCGAATGCGATCAAAGTGATCGCACTGTCTGCGGCAAGCCTTGCGCTGCTGTCGGCATGCGGCGAACCCACGGCGACACCGATGGACGATGAATATGCCGGAAATTCCGGCGAAAGCGTGCAATCGCAGGAAGAAAATTCGAAGAACAGCGGTAGCGCCACCGACTCCGGCGATTCTGCGGATTCGGACGACAAAAACCATGCCGACGATCCGAACAGCACTACATCCGACAAGCAAGACACCGGCAACTACGCCGACGGTACCTACTCGATCAACGGCCAGTACGGGCCGGTGGGCGAAGACACCATCGACGTGCATGTGACGGTCAAAGATCAGACCGTCACCAATGTGGAGGTTATCGGGCATCCGTTCACGTCCATCTCCAAAAAGCACCAGAATGCGTTCGCCGAAGCCATCAACGGCGTGGTGGACGGCAAACCTCTCAAAGACCTCAAGGTAGACAAGGTGGCCGGTGCCAGCTGGACGTCGGAAGCGTTCAACAAGGCGTTGGACGTGGCCCGTCAGGAAGCGTCGATCCAGTAGGTCCAGTAGCGGCGAAAAGTCTGCCAACGTACAATGAGCGCCTCAGCTACAGCCTCACTCAAAGAGTGATTAAAGGCCGTAGCGGGGACGCTCATGAGTTTCAGATACTACTACGCAACTCTGCTCTGCAATGCCTTTCAGGCGGCCATAACGGGCCACAGAACAGCCGTCATGTTCTCAGGCCAAGGAATACTCGCGTCGCCATGCAACGCCTTACAGGCGAGCATGGAGCCGAGTATCGTGCTGAACAGGAATTGCGGATCCAATCCATGGCGGAACACACCGGCCCTCACACCGCGATCGACAAACTCAGAAAAACGCTTCTCCGCGGGAACGAGCACCTGATCCGCAATCGCATTCAACGAAGGATTATCGGAAGAAAGCACCACACCGACGGCCTTCAAACCAAGCTCACTGTCGAAAAAACAGCCCTGAATGCGTTGCAGTATCGTCAGCAGACCGTTTTTCGACAACTCGACATCGCTGAAATCCGGCAATCCCGCAACTTCCAACTGCACGCGGCGCAACAGATCGTCGGCATTCTTATAGCGACGGTAAATCGTGGTTTTCGCAACACCGGAACGACGGGCGACCTCTTCGATGGTCACCGCGCCGACGCCATCGGAAATCACAATCGCAAGCGTGGCCTTCATGATCTTATGATCGGTCTGCTCACGAAGCTGCTCGCGACGGCTCTGCGCCTTGCGAACGGCCTCATGTACGTCACTGACCGCGTCGGAAACCACATCGGAAACGGTTTCGGAAACCGCCTCATGCACTCCGGTAATCATGCGACCACCTTGGTGCTTTCCACCTTTGCCACATACCACTTATTGAATTTGACCAGCGGAATACGCAGCAGCAAGCCAATCAGCAGCAGCGGAATCAGGAACAGCAGCAGCGAGCCGATCGCATGCCAATAATCATTGTTGTAAATACCGGCAATGGCCGCACGCAATGCCGTAATCGCATGCGTGGCTGGCAGGAACGGGCTGATATCGCTGATGATCTTCGGCAGCACGGCAAGCGGATACGCGCCGTTCGCGCCGGAAATCTGCAACACCAGCGTCAGCACGCCAATGGCCTTGCCCACGTTGCCGAAGCTCGCCACCATCGTGTAGGTGAAGAACGAGAACACGAGGGAGGCCACCCAGCCGGTCAACATGAACAGCCACGGGTGCACCGCCTGAATGTGCAGGAACAGCAGGCCGCCGCCCAGCGAGAACGTGCTCTGCAACAGTGCGATCACACCGAACACGCCATAATGGCCGAGGAACAGCTGATGCGGCTTCGGATTGTCGAGCTCCTCACGATTCTTGCGCGACACTGTGGTCTTGAGTGTTACGGCCATAAGCAGCGATCCCACGAACAACGGCAGAATCGTGTAGAACGGCGCCAGTTGCGAGCCGAAATTCTTAACAGGGAACACAGCCGTGCGCTTCACCTGGACGGGAGCTGCAAGAGCCGCCGCCAGCGAATCGGTGTTGTTGCCGAGCACTTCCTTGACGGTGTCCATATTGCCGCTGTTCAGCGCGTCGGAAAGCGTGCCATTGAACGAAGACAGCGCGGTGCTCGCCTTAGTGAGGCTTTCGGCGGTGGAATCAAGCACCGTGCGAATATTGGTCAGCTGCTTGCCTGCCGACTTCGTGGTGCTGTTGAGATCTCCCAACGCGCCCTTCAGATCGGTGGCCGTGCTGCTCAGTGCGGTGGCCGTGCTGCTGATCGAATCGGAAATGTCGTTGAGCTGCGGCTTGAGCTGGCTGTCGAAATCGGTTTTGATGCCGTCGATGGAGGCCTTCGCCTGCTGGGCAAGCTGGCTCACGCGCTCGCGGTCGGCTGTGGTGTCGCTCACTTTCGCGTCGATATTGTCGGCGCTGGTGTTGAGTGAGTTCGTTAGATCGTTGAGTTGCGTAATGGTCGCGCCCACGTTGGTTTTGAGATGATTGATGGCGATTTTCGCGACTTCCGGCACCAGATTGTTGTTGCTGAGCTCGTCGAGGGCATCGTAGATGTTCTGATAGCCTTGCGCCTGCTTGGATACGTTCGCAGCCTGATTGCGCAGGGCGGTGGCCGTATTGCCGGCTTGGGTGCCCGCATTGTTGAATACGCTGTCAATATCGGTGGAGACAGCGCCGAAGCTGTTCGACGAGCTGCTCAACGCGGTGCTGAGCGCATTCGTGCTGGTTTTGACGGCTCCGGTCAGATCGTTGATGCCGTTCTTCGACTGTTTGAGCTCGTTGACGGCGTTCTTCGCGCTGCCGCTCACGTTGGAAAGCAGGCTGTTGGAACTGTCGAGCAGGTTCTGCGCGCTCAACGTCAGCGAGCTGAACGTGGTCAACGCGGACGACGTGTCGGTGAGCGTATTCGCGAAATTGCCCATGTTGTTGCTGAAGTTGGTGAGCGTGGCCTGCGATTTCGGTTTGTCAAGCTCATCGGCCAGCTGCGAGGCGATGTTGAGCGCGGTGCTCGTCAACGTTGCGGAGAACATTTCGTTGATCTGTGCTGCCACGGTGTCGGCTCCCTGGCCGGTGATCTTCGGAGCGAGTGCGTTCTTCTTCTCGTTGTTGTAGTAGGTGAGTGTGGCATGGTCGCCGTCCGCGGTGAAGAATGTCATCATGCGGGTGCTGAAATCCTTCGGAATCACCACTGCTGCATAGTATTTGCCGGATTTGGTGCCGTCGATGGCCTCTTTTTTGGTGGTGAAGGTCCAGTCCATCTGGTCGTTGGCGCGCAAGGTGTTGACCACCTGATCGCCGATGCTGATCTTCACGGGAATGAGATCGGACTTGTAGCCTTCATCGTCGTTGGCGACGGCGAATTTCAGATTGCCGGTGTTGGCGAATGGATCCCAGCTTGCGCTCACGTTGAACCAGGAGAACAGGCCTGGAATCACCACCAGTCCGGTAACGATGATGATGGAGACGATGTTGCTGGTCAGGCGTCGAACGTCGCCGACGAACAGTTTCCAGATGTTTTTCATGCGTTGCTCCTTTCGCTGTTACCGTTGGGATTGGTGTTGCTCGCTGTGCCGGTGTTGCCGGTCGCGTTCATGGCCTGTACCAGTGTTGCGATGCCGTCGGCATCGGCTTGGCTGGTGTCTGCGACGTTGGCGATCGCCTGTTTGGTTTCGTGTTTTCTTCGTTGTGCCTTGCGCATCAGCTTGTCTCGCCTGATTTGTTGCGCACGCTTCTTGCGGCGCAGCCTTGCAGCTTGGCGTTCCACCAGTTGTTCGCGAATCGCTTCGTCGCTGAGGCTGCCGAGTTCCACCTGGCGTTGCAGGCTGAAACGCATATATTCGATGACCATCAGGAATCCGATGATGAGCAGCACCCAGATGATCCAGGTGGCAAGCACCACGATCTTCTCGCCGTTGGTGAAGGAGAAGATCAGCACCAGAATCACCGGCACAATGAAACCGGCAACCAGCGCGCCACGCTTGAGCTTCGGATACAGTTCGGCGAAGCGGCTCGCACGTTCCTCGATCGCCTCACGGTAGCCGCCCTTATCGGCGAGCACTTGAATGGCCTGGGACACGTTGTAGCCGCGTTCCGGAAGCTGTACCTCCTCGCCGATGATCATGTCGCTTTCCTTGATCTGACGGGCGAACAGGCGGTTGAGATTGACCAGCAGCGGGCGAATCGCAAGTCCGATGAAGAACGCGGCCACGGCGAACATCAGTAGCGCGCCAATCGACTTGAGCCAATGCCCGTCGTAGAAGCCGGCAATCGTCTCACGGAACGCGTCAATCGAATAACTGAATGGTACGAACGGGTAGACCATGCGGAAGAATTTCGGCATCATCTCAATCGGATACAGGCCGGAAGCGCCCGGAATCTGCACGATGATCAGCGCGACGCACAGTCCCTTGCCGATATGCATGAACGAGGTCGATAGTGCGAATGTGATGCTCAGATATACCAGCGATGTGATGACGCCGGTAAGTATGTACAGCGGCGCGTTCACCGTCTGCACGCCGATGATGAGGTTGCCGATGGTGGTGATCGCGCCTTGGATGGCGCCCATGATGCCGAGCAGCATGTAGCGGGCGAAATATTTTTCGGAAGTGGTCAAGTCGAGGTCTTCGAGGCCTTCATCGTCGACCTCCACCTTGAAGATCACCACGAAGGCGAACGCGCCCACCCACAGGGCCAGGTTGGTCATGAGCGGAGCCATGCCGGAACCGTAGGAGTTCATCGGATACACGTTTTTCGTGTCGATCACCGTGGGGGACTGCATGAACGAGGCGATTTTCTCCGTGTTGAGGGAGCTGTCGCCGGTCAGGCTTTTCAGCATGTCAACGCTGCCGAGCGCTTTCAGGTCGGTGCTGACGGTGATGAGCTTGTTCTCCACCTGTTCAAGCTGCTTGTCGGTGTTCTGCAGCGTGGTGCGGGTGTCGTTCGCCACCTGGTCGAGCTGGTCGAGCACGGCGGAGGTTTGGGTGACCACGGTGGTCTGGCTGGTTACGGTGCCGGACAGTGTGCCGGCGGTCATGGCGAGCGAGCTCAGACCGGAGTTGAGCTGGGGGAGCGCGCCGGAATTCAACGTGTTGCGGGCATCTCCCATGCTTTTCAGCGAATTTTGCGTGCTGGTGTTGAAGTCGGTGGCGAGTTTGGACACGCTGTCGGACGTGGATTGTGTGTTCTCGCTCAACGTTTTGAGGTCGTTGAGCGTGCCAGCGGCCGTGTTGTTGGTGTCTTCGAGCTTCTTGATGATGTCTTGGTACTGCGCGTTGTCGCTGACGTTCTTGAGCTTCTCGATGAGCCGGGCGTTGCTGTCGGTCACGCTTTGCATGTTGCTGACGGCCTGCTGTGCGGTGCCGCTTGCGGACGAGACGGCCGTGGTCACCTTGTTGATGCTGGTGGTGGTGTCGCTGGCGGCCTGCGAAATCAGGCCGGAACCGTTCTCCAAAGCGGTGTTGGCGTTGGAAGTGAAGGTATTGAGGCCGTTTTGTGCGGTGCCGATGGCGGTGGCGGTGTTCGCCAGGCCCTTGCCCGCACTTGCTGCGGCCAGCTGCACGTCGTTCATTGCCTGACGGGCGGATTGCGTTTGTTGCGGCACGTTGGCGAGCTGTGCGTCAAGATCTTCGATGGTGGAGCGGATGAGGCTTACGTTCTTCTGGGTTTTGTCGAGTTCTGCTGTGGTTTCGTTGACGAAGGAGTTGGTTTTGCCGTTGATGGTGCCATTCGCGGAGTTCACGGCTTTAGTGAGCACTTCGCTGACGGTGGAGACGAAGGTGTTGTTGACGGTACGGTCGACGGTGGTCGCGCCTTGGTCGGTGATTTTCGGGGAGATTGGGCTCGATTTTTCGTTGACATAGTATTCCAGCGTCGGCCGGTTCTTGCTGTCGGTCACGACGTTGGCGAGATCCTCGCTGAAATTGGAAGGGATGATGATCGCCGCATAGCAGTCGCCGGACTGTACCGCTTCCATCGCTTCGGCCTTGCCCATGAATTCCCAGCCAAGCTGGTCGTTGTCTTTCAGCGTGTCTTCGATCTGGTCGCCGAGGTTCATTTTGCCGAGCAGGGCGTTGTCGGTGCCTTTGTCGACGTTGGCCACGGCAACTTTGATGCCTTGGGTATTGCCATACGGATTCCAGAATCCGTAGATGTTGAACCATGCGTACAGCGGCGGAATGATGGTTATACCGATCATGATGACCCAGGCGGCAGGTACGGTGACGAGTCGTTTGAGGTCACGACGCAGAATCTGCAGTACGTTGCGCATTGTCTCCCCAGTCCAATGGATGTTCGACCGTGTTCGCGCGTAGCGATACGTTATTCGTAGCGCTACGCCTCCCGTATCGTAATACCCGCTCTCGGACAAATTTGGGCACAGGCGTAAATGCGCTCCGTCCATGACTGAAATAAACACGACAAACCGCGGCGGGACTGTGAATCTTGCTGTTGGAGACCGCGCAACTTGCCTTCTGTGTCTGCGCAAGTCGAGTCTGCTGTCTGCGCATCTTGTGATTGCGGGATGACATGTGACTTGCGCAGGCAGAAATCGCAGGTTGTGCGCGTTGCGCGCAAACAATCATCTCGTGTAGCGCACTGCGATTGGGTTTTGGTAGCGTTGTTCTGGGAAGGACGAACAAGCATGAGCAAGATTGAAGATGTGAGCGAGGCCATCGCCGACGAAACCGAAATCGCAGCAATCGAAGAGGCTGGCATCATTGCGCAATCGCAATCGGCGGAAGATGACGGTAATCCTGCTGACCGCAGGCTGCCGCTGATTGCACGTATTTACGGCATCGTCATGTTGATCGAAGGCGTGGTGACGTTGCCGATCATCGTGATTTCCTGCCTGTATGCAATCCACGCCGCGCTTTCCGGCAAACTGGCGTTTGGCGCGCTGAATCTCACCACTATTCTGTCGGTTATTCATGCTGCAGTGCTGCTGGTCTCCACCGCATGCCTTGCGATTTTCGGCATGCTGCTGATTCTCAACAAGCGTCGGCATATCGCGCAATGGACGTATCTGATGATTCCGCTCACGCTTGCGGAAGGCCTATTGTCGTTGTCGTTGCAGGGTTTGGGTGTGAATCTGATCAGTCCGACCGTGCAGCTGCTTGTATTGGTTGCGTTGCATATCACGGCTGATCCGTCGCTGCGCGAGGAGCGACGTTTGCAGTTCGCGCTTCGTCGTTTGGATGCGCGCAGCGAGTATGAGACGGCTGTTTCGAAGGGTATGGCCGGCCGTGATCTGACCGGCAAGGGCTATATTTCGCTTGATTTCTTCAACCTGTTTTGGCTGTTTGTGGTCGGATGCGTGTTCGGTCTGGTAGTGGAGACGCTATACCACTATGTGCTGTTCGGCGAATGGCAGGATCGCGCCGGATTTTTGTGGGGGCCGTTCTCGCCGATCTACGGCTTTGGCGCGGTGATCCTGACGGTATTGCTCAACCACTTGTGGCGGTCGAATTGGATGCTGATCTTCTGCGCCAGCGCGGTGATTGGCGGCGCGTTCGAATATTTCACCAGCTGGTTCATGGAGGTTGCGTTCGGTATTCGCGCGTGGGATTACACGGGTCAATGGCTGTCGATTGATGGGCGCACATCCGGCAAATACATGTTTTTCTGGGGAATACTCGGCTTGGTGTGGGTGAAGCTGATTCTGCCGCATTTGCTTGCGATGATTCAGCGTATTCCGTGGAAGATTCGCTATACGTTGACGGCGGTGTGTTTCGCGCTGATTTTCGTTGACGGCGTGATGACGTTGATGGCGCTGGATTCCTGGTATTCGCGTATGGCTGGTATTGCGCAGAATTCGCCTGTTTCGCAATTCTTCGCCACGTATTTCGATGACGACTTCATGGCCAATCGGTTCCAGACCATGACGCTCGACCCGTCTACTGCCGGCCGCATGTAGCGGGCTGGCTGGGCTGGGCTGGGCTATGCGGCGAAGCTTTGTGCGAGCTGGCGGATCAGATCCGGCCTATGTCCACTCCATGAGGAGTTCGGTGAGATGACGACCGGAATCTGCTCGAAGCCAGCGTTTTTGATCTGTTCGAAGGTGGACGGGTTCTTCGTCAGGTCAACGGTGTCGTAACGCACGCCCAGCTTTGCAAGCTCTTGTTCGGTGGCTTCGCATTGCGGGTTGCTCGGATTGGTGAAGACGGTCACGGTCATTCGATTTCCTCCCTATGCAAAAATGGCTTCCGTCGTTTGCGAAAGCCGTGTCGGCCACGTTCTTCGGTTATGCTCGCTTACGCAAGCCACTATCTAGCATACACACTACAGGTAGTGGTGTGTCGTGAGTTTCCTCACTGTATATAGTGGGGAATTCCCCAGAATTCCCCAAAATACGAACGTTTGTTCGAATATGTCTAGTGTACCCCAAACCACGGAATTCACGTCCGCGCGCATGTCGTGCGTGTTTTATGGAGAGGGTTGTATATAGGGGGGTGGCTTGGTGGCGTCAATGCCTGCCTGATGGCACGGCGAAAACTGTTTATTCATATGTAAAACACCGGTAATATACCGCAAATGACCTCAGTTGTCACCCCCCCCCTAAAATGATAAGCATGCGTAGCGCGAATTTGCGTGGGCGTGTTGAACAACCTTGATGATTCCGATTTGCCTACTGTCTTAAGGACTGTTGGGCTGACAGGAAATTCTGAGGGGGCTGTGAGCATATTCGCGGGAATTGGCTCTACGGTATGCTGAGGTTCGGCGGTTTTCCGCTGAATACAGGAAACCCCTGGAAATCGTACGATTCCCAGGGGTGGATGGTTGGTCGCTGGCTAGGGCAGCGCATCAGGGTGAAGAAGTGTTTTCGAAGGCTCTTCCTCACCTATCAACTGCGTTTGAGGTATAGCCCTCGCCGGCAGCCAGCCAAGTCTTATCTTATACACCCTTAGCTATGTCGGCGACCTTATTGCAGGGTGTGTTCAATGAAGCCATAACGTGCCATTAAATACGGCAATTTGGCTCCGCGCAAGTACTCCAGGGGAAGTCGTTGCACGGAGCCAAATTAATCGCTTTCAGGCGAATGCCACCTTGACTGAGTTAGACTCAGGCGCGCTTGCGGAGCACGGTGATGCCGGCGAAGCCGAGCAGGGCGATCACGGCGAACACCGCAACGCCACCAACGGTAGCGCCGGTGTTGCCGAGAACGGCCTTCTTGATCTTCTGGGCAACGGTCTTCTTGGTGTTGCCCTTGGTGTCATTCTTCTTGGTGGTGTCGGCCGGCTTGCTGTCATCCTTCTTGGAGTCGTCGGCCTTGGTCCACTGTGCGTAGACGAAGGTGTTGGCGGAGACGAAATCGGTGTCGAGGACCTTGCTGTTGCCGTCCTTGTCATAGGACCAGCCGGCGAAGGTGTAGCCCGGACGCACGAACGGGAATTCTTCGCCCTTCAAGGAGTCAACGAGGTTGGCGCCATCCTCGACAGCTTCAACCATGGCCTCCGTCAAGCGTCACACCATCCTTGCCTTGGATGGATCCGCCGATGGCATAGCTTGGATCGGCCAGATTTCCCTCACCGGCATGGGTGAGGATATGGGCCAGCATGGAACTGGTCGTGGTTTTGCCATGAGCTCCTGCGACCGTCACCGCACGTTTTGCGTTCATCAGCAATGCGAGAATGTCGCTGCGGTGCACGATGCGTTCGCCTGCTTCGTATGCTGCGACGATTTCCGGATTGTCGGATTTGATGGCGCTGGAGAATACGACGGTATGCTTGCCTTCGACGTTTTCTGCGCGCTGCCCGAATTCGACGGTAATGCCGATTCCCTGCAGACGATCGGTTTTGGCGCTAGGTTCACGATCTGAACCGTCCACTTCAACGCCCTGTTCGTGCAGCATTTCAGCGAGCACGCTCATGCCCGCGCCTCCAATGCCGATGAAATGGGTGGCCCCCAAATCATTCACGCCTTCCTGCGGACTGAACGACGCATGGGTTGGATCAAGAACGATGGTACCGGCTTCACGCTGGTTGTCAGACACGACTGCTCCTCTTGCATGTTTTTTCTAGCTTGTTCCATTATGGTCTCACCCATGGTCTCGCATATGGCCGATCATGGGTGGGATTTTGGAATGTGGCGAACGCACCTGCCGTCGCCGCAGCCTACTTTTCGTCAATCATGGAAAGCACGCGCTTGGCCATGACTTCTGCGGCATCCCGAATACCGTATTGCCAGGCGTTGTCGCCATACTTGGCAAGCAGATCCGAATCGGCAAGCAGCTTCGGCACATGCTGTTTGACCCATTCGGCGGTGAATTCGCGATCGGCCACCATCAGACCGCCTTCCGCATCGACGACAGGCTGGGCGTTGAATCGCTGCTCGCCGTTGCCGATTGGCAGCGGAACATAAATCGCGGGGAGTCCCAAAGCCGTCAATTCCGATACGGTGCCGGCCCCAGAGCGACAGATAATCAGGTCGGCGCAAGCGAATGCGAGATCAATACGTTCCAAATACGGCGCAACACGATAATCGCCATCATTGCCATGGTCCGGGCCAAGCTCGCCAAGCACCTGTTCGCCGGCGCTCACCGACACCAATGAACGCACTTCATCATCTTTGCCTTTCCCAGTCAGATGAATCACCTGGGCGTGTTCCAGCAGCTCCCTAGCGGAAGCCGCCACCGCACGGTTCACGTTCACCGCGCCCAGCGACCCTCCAGTCACCACCACCAGTGGACGGTTCGGATCGACACCGAGTTGCGCTGCGGCCGATTGTCTTGTGGCAATGCGGTCATGTTCCATGCCATGGGCTATCGCTGCGATTTCGGCACGCAATGGCAATCCCACACGCTCGGCTTCAACACCCTTGCGTGGCTTCAAGCCGGTTTGCGCATAGGCGGTGCCAATCATGGACGCCCAGCGAGCTCCCAATTTGTTGGCCATTCCAGCACGGGCATTCTGCTCATGCATCGCGATCGGAATGCCCATCTTGTGCGCTGCCGCATATACGGGAGCGGACGTGTATCCGCCGAAGCCGACAACCACCTGCGCCTCATGACGGGTGAGAATGTCACGGACTTTGGCCGTTTCAGCCTTCCACTGCGCGGGAAACTTCAGCGCCGCCATATTGGGCCTGCGTGGGAAAGGAACCTTCTCAATGGTTTCCAGTTCGAAACCGGCCTGGGGAACCAAATCGTGTTCCAAGCCGACGACAGTGCCCACCACTGCGATATCGGCGTCTGGTTCAAGCTCGCGAATCACATGCGCCACGGCGAGCAGAGGATTGACATGACCTGCCGTACCACCGCCGGCAAGAACGATATGCTTCTGATTGCTCATAGTGTACGAGCTTAGCCCACGGCACCCCAGTACGCCGCGCGCCATACCGTCGCACACGCGGATGCTCACATTTCATCTACGTTTGCACACCGCAATACGCGGTAGCGTATGCTGCGGTCGCAGCCGACACTCAGACCCGCTGCATCTCCGCTTGGATCTGCGGCTGCTGCTTCATCATGCTGATGGTTACGCCTGCAGCGCCCAAACACAGAATCAACGACGAACCGCCCGCGGACACAAACGGCAATGGCACACCCATCACCGGAAACAATCCCACCACAACGCCGATGTTCACGAATGCCTGGCCGACGATCCACACGGTAATGCTGGCCAATACCAAAGTGATGTACCTGTCCTGCGATTGCAAAGCCACCACGAGCATGCACCATCCAAGCACCAAGAACAGCAGAATGACAAGAGAGGCGCCTACAAAGCCCGTTTCCTCACCGATGATGGCGAAAATGAAATCGTTGTGCGCTTCCGGCAGATATCCCCATTTTTCTCCGGAATTGCCGATGCCCACTCCAAGCAAACCTCCGGAGGCCATGGCGTATTTGCCATGCACCGCCTGATAGCAGACCCCCTGCATGTCGGATGCGGAGCAAGTTTGGTATGTGGCCATGATACGGCTGAGTCGGTTCGGACTGGTGATAACGAGTCCGCCAACCAAAACCGCACCGCCGCATGCCACGATAGCCAACCATTTGCCAGGAAAATCTCCCAACAGCAACGCGGCACCTGCGATCGCGAACAGAATCATGGCCGTGCCAAGATCCTTGCCACTCACAACCAACAGCAATGCAAGACCAAGCCACGCAATCAACTTGAGATATGCCTTATATGGTCCGACTTTGTTTATCTGCTTCTGCGCGTAGATCAGTTCCCGCGGCAGCCATATGCACAACGCAAGCTTAACGACTTCGGCGGGCTGGAAGGTAAATCCAAAAAGGCCGATCCAACCTTTGTTGCCTTGGACATCGATACCCAAGGGGGTAAACGTCAGCGACTGCAAAAGCAAAGCGATAATCAGGAAGACGAAACTGAATTTCCTGATGAGCTCCGCCGGAATCATCATGCAGGCAACACCCACGATAAGTCCAAGAACGCAGAATCCCCCCTGTTTCAGTGCTTGGGACCACGGAGACTGTCCGTTGGCAATCATGTTTACCGAAGAGCTGGAAAACACCATGATCACACCGAAAATGGTGAGAATGATCACCGCGGTTCTGAACCCATGAAAACACCAAATCGGATTAAGCAGACTTCGCAGACCGACATAACCATGAAAATCGTCGACCTGCTTTCCGACGGCGGCCTTCTTTTTCTGACGACTACTATCAACCTGCCTGGTTTTAGGCTTTTCCATGCTCGTTCACCCAACGCTGAGCCTGCTGTGCGAACTGGTTTCCACGATCGGCATACGACTTGAACTGATCCATCGACGCACATGCAGGTGCCATCAGCACCACATCACCGGATTGGACATACTCGCCCGCGGCATCAACCGCCCGTTCCATAATGACCCCATTATCCGCCGGATCGATGATGGTCAGAGGAATGTTGGGAGCGCTCGTCTTGAACGCATCCAGCATCGGCTGCTGATCCCTGCCGATGATGACCGCGGCTTTGATGGTATGCGCCTGATCAGCCACCAATTGCTCGAAACGGCTGCCTTTGGCCAATCCTCCGGCAATCCACACCACGGATTTATCGGCAAAACTATTGAGCGAGGCCTTGGCCGCATGCGCGTTGGTCGCCTTGGAGTCGTCAACGAAACGAATGGCTCCCCCATCCGCCGTAGTGGCGGTGGCGACGGTCTGGATACGGTGGCCACCTGGAGTGAACTGCTTCAGGGATGCGATCGCCTTCTCCTTATCCGCGCCAAGTCCCAACACCAACGCCAACGCGGTCAATGCGTCGGCAAGCAAATGCGGATATACCGTGCCATCCGGCTCGGTCAGATGTGTGAACTCGGCAACTTTGGCAACCTGTTCAGGCTTGCCCGTCTCACCGCCCGCGATGCCGGACATGTCGACGATCCAGCCGTCCTTCACGCCAATCTGGCCATCTTGCGGTTCCGACAATGTGAATCCAACCCTACGGCAGCCTTCCGCGGTTTCGGCTGCGAATGCCAGCTTGGTCACGCGCTCATCATCCGCGTTGTACACCAACGCCTTCTTGGCATGGTGGAAGACCTTCGCTTTGTCGGACGCGTAATTGTCGATACCGCCATGCCAATCAAGATGGTCGTCAGCGATATTGGTGATCGCCGCGCAATCCAACTCAAGAGAATCGGTGAAATGCAATTGGAAAGAACTGAGCTCAACACACAGCACATCATTTGCCGGATCGACTGCGGCATGGGACACCGCTTTGCCGATATTGCCGACAGCAGGTGCGGTCAAACCGCAAGCCGTCAACATCTCCGAAGTCATTTCCGTAGTGGAGGTCTTGCCATTGGTACCGGTGATGCCAATCCATTGCGCAGGATGCCCAGTGGCATCGCAATCCACCCGCAGCTGCCAGGCAAGCTCGACCTCGCTCATCACCGGAATGCCACGACGTTGCGCTTCGAGAATGAACGGGGTCCTCGGATTGAATACCGGAGAAGTCATCACCAAGTCGACATGATCCCAATCAATGTGGTCGAAAGAGTGCAGATCGGCATCAGGCTTCTTCTCATCCACGCCCAACACCTTTTCGGCGCGG
>ERZ773133.987-NODE-987-length-36074-cov-6.313807_pt1 | contig 36074 bp, 28 predicted proteins | sample MGYA00580861_ERZ773133 | MGnify/ENA primary metagenome ERZ773133 (study PRJEB29015, sample SAMEA2737844) | human gut metagenome | biome: human gut; feature: human-associated habitat; material: faeces | place: China | collected 2012 ...
ATATATGGGACAACTACTGGAACTAATTATACAATTGTGAACATTCCTCCATATACAACAGATATAACTGTAAGGCTTACTAATGTATATGCAGGTCATAAGATAAGAGGAACTACATTTGAATATGGCGACGAGACAAAACTTATAAAAGAGCTAATTGCAAAATCTTTACTGTCAGCAGTACTCAGTTCGTTTATAATAATAGTTGGATTTGGAATGATTATATTATGGATTTTCTGTAGAAAGAGAATTGCACAGACACAAGCACTGTTTTATTTTGGTATATTTGCAATGATTATAGGTGCATGGGCTCTTAATGAGACTGATATTGCAACGATTCTTGTGGAGGACAGGAAGATAGGTTCACTGATAGGGTATGTACTGATTATGATGATACCTATTCCTTTTATGCAGGCAGAGAAGAATTTTTTCCAGATAGGGAAAAGTGTTGTCAATAATATCTTATGCGCCGTATATGCTGCGACATCTGTGATACTGCTTGTATGTCATATGACAGGAGTGTGGGAGTTTAAGAATAGCGTGTACATTATACATATGATGCTTGTTATGTCACTTGTATATTTCTGTACAGTTCTTATTAAAAGAGTGCGTATTAAAGGCTTTGACAGGAAAGTAAAAGCAAATATTATAGGTGCGGCTGCACTTGGGATTTCTATGATTGTTGATCTTATTGCATATTATAAAGGAATGCAGCAGACAGATGTTATAGGAAAGCTTGGTATTCTTGTATTTATTATTGTGCTTGGTTATGAGAGTATATCAGAAGTATATGAGAAGATTAAAGAAGGCCAGAAGGTGGATTTCTACAAAGAGATGGCTGTAACTGACACTATGACAGGGGTTTATAATCGCTTTGCATTTGAGGAGTGGGAACATGAAACCTCTGATTATGAAGGGTATTCTATAGTGACATTTGACCTTAATAATCTCAAGTGGTGTAATGATAATCTGGGGCATGCAGCAGGAGATGCCTATATACAGGCATCAGCCAGAATTATTAAAGAGATATTTGGCAGACATGGCAAATGTTATCGTATAGGCGGGGATGAATTCTGTACTGTAATTAATCAGAAGTCCCAAAAATTTGATAATGCAAGACATGTGAAGCAGCTAAGGGAACTTGAAAAGTATGTTGAAGAGGAACTTGAAATCAAAGGACTTAATGTGCAGATTGCATGTGGTTATGCCGAATATGATATAAAGACAGATAAGAACTTTGAAGATACGAGAAGCAGAGCTGATAAGAAAATGTATGAGAGTAAGAGAAGATTGAAAAGAGAGTAAATTATGGATAAATACGGAATTTTAAAGCATTATTTTGGGTATAATTCATTCCGTCCGGGTCAGGAAAAGTTAGTTGATGCTATTCTTGCAGGGCAGGATGTGTTAGGAATTATGCCTACAGGTGCGGGAAAATCATTATGTTATCAGGTGCCGGCATTGTTAATGTCCGGCATTACTCTTGTTGTGTCGCCACTTATATCGCTTATGAAGGATCAGGTTGGAGCACTTAATCAGGCAGGTGTACATGCAGCTTATATTAATAGTTCTCTTACAGATAATCAGATAACTAAGGCACTCGCATTTGCAAAGCAGGGACGGTATAAAATTATATATGTTGCACCTGAAAGGCTGGAAACCTGGGGCTTTCTTGATTTTGCCACGCATGTAGAGATATCTATGATTACTGTAGATGAAGCTCACTGTATATCACAGTGGGGGCAGGATTTCAGACCAAGTTATCTGAATATATTGTCATTTGTTAAGAAGCTGGCAAGGCGTCCTATAATAAGCGCATTTACAGCGACAAGCAAAGTAAGAGATGATATATTGCAGATTCTTTCACTCGAAAGACCTGTAATACTGACGACAGGTTTTGACAGAAGCAATCTGACATTCAAGGTCAAGCATATTAAGGACAAGGATTCATATATACTTGACTACCTTGTAAGCCACAGACAGGATAGTGGAATTATATATTGTGCTACAAGAAAAAATGTTGAAAAAGTCTATGACATGCTTAATGCAAACGGACTTTCTGTGACTAAGTATCATGCAGGTCTCTCAGCAGAAGAAAGAAAAGAAAATCAGGATTCATTTATATATGATATCAAGCCAGTTGTTGTTGCAACTAATGCATTTGGAATGGGAATTGATAAGTCAAATGTAAGATTTGTAATTCATTATAATATGCCGCAGTGTATAGAGAATTATTATCAGGAGGCTGGACGTGCAGGAAGAGATGGAGAGGATTCAGAATGCGTATTGCTGTATTCTCCGCAGGATATTATGATAAATAAGTTTTTCATAGAACACAGAGAGCCTAATCCTGATATGGATGCAGAAGAACAGGCACGGCTTATGATTCTTGATAAAAGAAGGCTTAATGCAATGGTCGATTACTGCAAGACAACAGGCTGTTTAAGAGAGTATATACTTAAATATTTTGGAGAAAGACCAGACAATCCAGGGGGTGGAAGATACAACTGCCATAACTGTTCTAATTGTGTTGTTGATGAGGCAGAACAGGAAGCAGAAGAGGCTTATATGTATCCGGGAAATCGTTTCAGTGCACCTGTATCAAGGAATGCTGCAATGGTGGCAGACAGAATGAAGCGTTCTGCAGCAGCTGCAAAATCAGCATATGCAACGTCTAAGTCAAAGAAGCCGGAGGATGCACTTAATGACAGAGGCGTTATGTTGTTTAACAGACTGCGTGAGTTAAGAAAACAGATAGCTGTTTCCGTAGGCGTTCCGCCATATGTAATATTTTCAGACAGGACGCTTATAGATATGTGTCTTAAAGTTCCGTTTAATGAGGAAGAAATGCTGTCAGTAAGCGGTGTTGGTGAGAATAAATATGAGCGCTATGGCAAGGTGTTTATGGATGAAATATACGATTTTCTTGATGGAATGAAGCAGAATCTGGCAAGATGAGATTAAAGTGTTTATGGACAGAAGAATGAATGGGAGATATGAATGAAGAATTATAAGATGATAATAACTTATGATGGTACAAGGTATTATGGTTGGGAACATCAGCCAACTACAGATATGACAATTCAGGGAAAGTTAGAATCAGTCCTTTCTGCCATGATAGGAACTGAGGTTGAGGTTATAGGTGCAGGAAGAACAGATGCTGGAGTGCATGCAAAGGGAATGGTAGCCAATGCACATATGGAAACAAAGATGAAGGAAGATGAGATATGCGATTATATGAACAGATATCTTCCAGAAGATATCTGTGTGCAGGAGGTTCGTGTTGCATCTGACAGATTCCACAGCCGTTACAATGCACAAGGGAAAACTTATTGCTATACATGTTATGTTGGGGATAAGAAGCCTGTATTTAACAGAAAATATGTCAATATAATTGAGGGTAAGCTGGATGTTGAAGCCATGAAGAGGGCAGCAGATATACTTACTGGAGAACATGATTTTGCATCATTTTGTGGCAATCCCAAGATGAAGAAATCGACAGTCCGTGAGATTTATTCAATAGATGTTTCTTTAAAGGGTTCATTCCTTAATCTTACATATCATGGAAGCGGATTCCTACAGTATATGGTAAGAATATTAAGTGGTACACTTCTTGAAGTTGGACAGGGAAAGAGAACACCAGAGAGTATGTATGAACTTTTAGAGGAGAGAAACAGAAGCCTTGCAGGTGCAACTGCGCCGGCAAAGGGACTGTGTCTTCTGAAGGTTGACTACTCGAAGGAGGCTTGATAGTCCGGACGCCGTACAGTAACTGTGGAAGGGTGTGTGGTGTCCTTAGGCATCTGCCCTCAGGATTCCTATGTCTAGTGAAACTAAATGCCGCAATCTGCTAAGTTTTTTATGTGGCTTGTAATCAAACGCGCTTCGCTTGAACGAGATTACAAGCCACAATCTTTAGCAGATTGCGGCATTAACTTTCACACGACATAAGAATATTCGGGCATACACCTAAGGACACCACACACCTATCCCACAGCATACTGTACGGCTGACTTTTTCTTCTTCAAGTAGTCAGCCTCCGGACGAATGCTCGCCTGCGGCATTGCATTCTGAGTGGGGTGGTGGCTTTGAGATTGGGAGCTGTTATACAAGACCGATTTATGCCGAACCGTGTGTAAGTTAATGCCGTTATATACAAAAAGTGCTGTGTAAAAATCTCGTTCAAGCGAAGCGCGTTTGATTTTTACACAGCTAAAAGACATTGTATATGACGGCATTTACTTACACTAGGTGCAGGCATCCATGAGGTCTTGTATAACAGCTCCCAATCTCAATGCCCACCTTTGTACTAATTAAAGAACCTTCGACAAGAAATCCTTCAATCTCTCACTCTTAGGATTGCCAAAGAATTCTTCCGGAGCCCCCTCTTCATTGATGACTCCATCGTAGAAGAACATGCATCTGTTGGCAACTTCTTTTGCAAATCCCATCTCATGAGTTACGACAATCATTGTCATTCCTGATGCGGCAAGTTCCTTCATGATTGCGAGAACCTCACCAACCATTTCAGGATCAAGTGCAGATGTTGGTTCATCGAAAAGCATTATCTCAGGATTCATTGCAAGTGCTCTTGCTATAGCAACTCTCTGCTTCTGACCACCACTCAACTGGTTAGGATAAGCATCGGCTTTGTCAGAAAGTCCTACTCTTGCAAGAAGTTCATCAGCTTTCTTATCAGCTTCTTCTTTGCTCATAAGTCCAAGCTTAGTAGGAGCAAGAGTTATGTTTCTTCTTATAGTCATATTAGGGAAAAGGTTAAAATGCTGGAACACCATTCCAATCTTCTCTCTTAATTCATCCACATTTACACTCTTATCTGTAAGATCCTGCTCATGGAATAATACATGACCTTCTGTAGGAGTTTCAAGAAGGTTAAGCGAACGTAAAAATGTTGATTTACCGCAGCCAGATGGTCCGATAATTGCAATAACCTCTCCTTTGCGGACTGTTGTATTGATTGATTCTAATACAACATGGTCGCCAAAAGATTTCTTCAAATCTTTAACTTCAAGAATGATTTCGTTAGTATTATCGCTCATTGTTTCTTAACCTCCTCTCAAGTTTCTTAACAAGCTGTGAAAGTCCCATAACCATTACAAGGTAAATGATAGCAACACCGATAAGTGGAAGCATTGGATCATAAGTTATGCTTCGGATAATATCGCCGCCTCTTGTAAGGTCGTTAAGACCGATGTAACCGCTGATAGATGTTTCCTTTAACAGAACAATGAACTCATTAGCAAGTGCTGGGAGAACATTCTTGAATGCCTGAGGAAGAATAACACTTATCATAGTTGTTTTATAAGAAAGACCAAGGCTTCGTGCTGCTTCAAACTGTCCGTTATCAATAGACATAATACCTGAACGGAATATTTCGGCAACATAAGCACCTGAGTTGATACCAAATGCAAGTATCGCAACAATAAGCTTGTCAATGTGTACAGAGCTGAATATTACATAATAGATAATAAGCAGCTGTACCATAGTTGGTGTTCCTCTGATTACAGTAAGATAAATGTTGCAAATGAAGTTAAGAACCTTCATGTGTCCTGTCTTATCATGGTTAGAACGGACAACTGCAATAAGGAAACCAATAACAACACCCATAAGTGCTGCAAAGAATGCAATAATTACTGTATTTAACAGACCCTTAAGAAGATAAGTGTATCTTGCTTCTTTGATGAAGTCTGTCTTGAACTTCTCAGCAAAACTCATGCCTGATGAAGAAGCATTGTCGTCACGGACAATAATAACCTGCTTAGAAGTTGTATAAGTAGTTGTGAAATCGATATTTTTCTTACGCTCATCAGTAACTGTCATACCAGCCATACCGAAATCAGCTTTACCAGAAGATACGGCAGTGATAATTGAATCAAATTCCATATCCTCAATTTTTAAATTCATTCCGAGGTAATCAGCAATAGCCTGTGCAATATCAGCGTCAATACCAATAATAGAACCCCCTTCATAGTACTCGTATGGCTTGAAGTAAGCATTTGTAGCCATAACAAGAGTTCCATTAGTACGGCTTATACCGTCTGGTGATTTGTAACCTGAAAATGTAGCATTATCGCCAACATAATCGTCAATAAGTTTCTGGATAGTTCCATCTGCCATAAGTACTTCAATAGCCTCATTGAGCTTTGCAGTAAGGGAATTGCCCTTAGCAACACAGATGGCATAATCCTCATTTGCAAATTCTTCTTCGAGAATTGTAAGGTCTGGATTAGCTTTAACAAATGCTAAAGCAGGCTGTTCATCAATAACAACAGCATCAGCTTTACCCTGCTTTAAAGCCTGTATAGCATCAGAACCTTTGTTGTATCTTGATACAGTTGTGCCTGAACCGTCAGTTTCGTAATCACTTACGAGAGTATCACCAGTTGTTCCTAACTGAACACCAATAGTCTTGCCTGCAAGATCATCTACAGAAAATACAGTGTTCTTAATCTTCTTGCCCTGACATGAAGTAAGAAGAACAGAAGAGAACAAAAGAGTGAGGGTCGCAAAAACCAGAAGGAATCTCGACCTGTACTTTTTAAAATTCATTAGTAACTCCTTTCCATGCGAACTGTGGTGTATACGGACGCTGCAAAGCAAATATATTTAGCTGCGGAGCACGCTTTCGCTTCTTGTCGCTAGCAACGGACACTAAGTTCACCGCAATTAGGCTTTCTTCGAAAGCCGCTTGCGGTTTACTAAGTGCCGGCTGCTCCAAAGAGCATCCGCAGCTAAATATATTCACTTTGCAACTGTGTATACAACAGTTCAATATAATATATTTCATTAATTATACACACATAGTAGGGAAATTAGCAATTAAAATATTTGCGATGGAAGAAAATGTGGAGAGTACAGATTGGGATTGGACGTTGAAGTAGTGGAATACACGGAGGAAGTCCAAAAGGGAAGAAGTGGCGCGGTGGATTGGACGTTGAAGTAGAGGAATACACGGAGGAAGTCCAAAAGGAGCAAGAAAGAGCGGTGGATTGGACGTTGAAGCGGAGGAATGCATGGAGGAAGTCCAAAGGAAGAAAATATGTACATGGGAACAGATGACAAGCAGGCGTCTGTTCCCACAGATTGAGGTTATTAGTTAGTCTTGCTGCATATGCCATTGCAAGGTCCAGCGCATGCACCAGAGGAAGTCTGACTGTTATTGCCATTATTACAAGAGTTCTGGCAGGCTGTGCTGTTAGTGTTAAGAGTGTCGGTGCAGTCACTCATGCAAGGTTTCTTGCAGTCTTTTTTTAAGTTACCTTCGCATGAAGGTGGACTTAAATCGAGAGGCTTGATGGCTCTGTCTAAGAGGTTGCCGCAAACGAACTTGATGCAGTCAGATTCTTCACCGGAAACAATACTTCCCTTAGGTGTTGAGATTCTGCCGGCACTTGTTACGCGGTATCCACAGAAGTAAAGGCTCTGTAAGATGAGAGTGAGACCTACAGTAATTTCGTCATCTGTAGTATCAAGACCTAAAAGCTTAGGTATTGCATAGAGGTTGAGTCCCTGGGTTACAACATTGTCAGATGACAAGAAACCTATACTGTTAAGTGCAGGCGTATAAACAGGTGGAGTTGCGTTATTCGAGTTGTAGGAAACTCCGTAAGGAGCGAATATTTCAAGGGTGACAGATGTCGGATTGGTATCTTCATCATAAGTTGTAGCAGTAGTTGAGTTAGGAAGGTAGACTGCCGTTGGGGTAAGAGTTGCTAATGCCCTGCATGACTCATCATAAAGCGTTACTGCAAATGTTACAGTAAGGTTGGCGAGTTTCACAGAGTAGCAGTTAGGCCTTCCGGCTATCTGGGTGATTTCAACATTTTCATCACCATAAGTGTAGGCTATATCTATAACACTGACTGATGCGTTGGTAGCTGTTGGATAAGTCGTTGAAATATCTGTACCGACAGCGAATGTGGTACACAGATTAATACCTATCTCGTCATAGATAAGAGGGGCAAGAATACTGAGTTCATCGGGGGAACCGCATATCGGGTTCGTGCACACATCAAAGCAGCCATTAGGCATGTTCTGCACAATATTGCTTACAATGCGGGTAGAACCACATTTGCTGCATTTACATTTAGCCATTATCTTTTCCTTCTTCGTTTCTTTACTACATTATATGTTCTATCTACATTCGCGTGACCATATAATAGTATAAAAACGGGAGTGTCCTTTTATGGCAAATGTATACACAGCCGGAAGTGACAGACGGCTTATAATCTATAGCATATCACGATATATATTTTTGAGAACGGCGTACATAGACGGTATAGAACGTCCGATAATGCTTGTGTCAGACTTTTTGGACGGACTTTCAGATGTGGTGTTGGGAGACACAATATATTATGCGTATCAGAACCAGAACGGAGATATTCTTGTTAAAAATGTGATGAACAATGAAGCACTTTTTCATGTGAAAAGCAGCGAGAACCCAGATATGCACTGTCCACAGCTTGTAGTAAATAAAGACAGGTTAATGCTGTTTTATATGGTGACAAACCCGCTTACGGACAGACTGTCGCTGCGAGCTGTCTACCCGCTGGAAGAAGGTGACAGTCTTAATATTCCTGCGGATTGTGAAAATGTTGATATGTATGAAGTGTTTGGAATGCAGGGAAAAGCATTTTTGTATGTAGACAGTTTCTACGAAATAACATCAGATGGGAAATTCATTAAATGTCAGGATACAGACATGCTGATGCAGAATGAACAGAAAATATCAGAGTACGAAAACCAGCTTAATACATATATGCAGGAAAACAGACAGGCAATACAGACAATAAGCCAGCTTGAGGCAACAATAGAAAGTGTAAAGGCACAGTATAATGAACTTATGGAGACGGCAATTGCGTATAGGGATGAGGCAATTAAGTGGCGCAGTAAGTTCATATAGACACAAACTTTATATTATTAAGCCACCCGCCGCCACCTACCCCTTAGGTACAGCCTGGTCCACAGGGGCTGGAACGATTCGTTAGAATTGCGTTAATTTATCAGGTGGTGTTTTTGGCTTAATGTTTGCGTCCATTCGCAGATGAACATTTCTGGCATTGTGTCCGCCTGTGGCATACGCCCTCAAGGATTGCTGCACTTAGTGGGAGTAAATGCCGCTATCTACAAAGCTTATTACGGTGTGCTAAATCAAACGCGCTTCGCTTGAACGTGCTTTAGCACACCGCCCTTATGTATATAGCGGCATTAACTCCCACACAGTTCGCAATATATCGGGCGTAGGTCACAGGCGGACACAATGACGGAAGTGTACAGATGTCGAATGAACACAAACAATAGAAAAAGCCCAAAGCACCACCTGCTAAATTAGCAATTCTTAACGTGTTCCAGCCCCTGTGGACCAGGCTGTGCCTGAGGGGTGGGTGGCGGCGGATGACAACAAAATATGAAGTTTGCGCAAATATTTATTGAAATCTTCCTCCATAATTGCGATAATAATACAAATGGAGGAATTATGGATAACAGGAAGCTAAACAGAAGGAATTTTTTACTATTATTATTTGTGCTGGCGGCATGCGTTGTGGGTGGCCGTTCTATATTTGGGTTCTTTGCACTGCTTACAGGGTATGAGACTGCGACAACAGAAGTGTCTGCATTTGCAGCTTCTGAGATGTATATGATGTTTCTTTTATTTCTTGTATGTATAATTGGAGGCATTGTTATGAGCTGTCTTAGTAAGGCTAAGGTGAGCAGGACATTTTTTCTGATACGCAATACGGTGCTGATTGTGGCACTTGTGCTTGGTAATATGTCTTTTCCTAATATAACAATCATGAGTACGGTTGTTATGTCTAAATATATAGGTGATACTGGAATGTATGATTTTGCAGTCAACTCACCGCTTCTTGTGTCAGCGTTAAGACAGCCATATCTGTTCTACACATACATGGCAGCAGAGGGGTTTATGATTATTCTTGCGTGTGTCACAGTGTATAAGTATATTGTGGACAAGAAAAAGAACAGTAATTATAATAATATGTACATGTAAATGTGTCTGCTGCACTAATAAGGTGTGGCAGACAATTTTTGCGCAGTTAACAGATGCGCTTAATATGCCGGTTTATATGCGGGAGATAATAAAATGAAGGTAATGACACCACATTATTATAAGGATTTCAGATGCATTGCAGGAGCCTGTACAGATACATGCTGTGCCGGGTGGGATGTCGATGTTGATAAGAATTCTTACAAATATTATAAAACAGTTAAAGGTGCTTTTGGAAAACGTCTGAAGAGTGTAATGGTACCATCACAGGACGGAGAATGTACATTTACACTGAAAGAAGGAGGACGCTGTCCTTTTCTTAATGATGATAATTTGTGCGATTTATATATAGAACTTGGAGAGGATAAGCTTTGTGAAACATGTGCAGAGTTTCCAAGATTTATTAACGATTATGGCAATATAAGAGAGATTGGCATAGCACCCTCGTGTAAGACGGCTGGTGAGCTGATGTTTTCTTATAAAGATGAACTTACATTTGATACGGTCGAGGATAACAGCCTTACGCCTGAGCCTAATGATATAGCTGCATATACATATATGCAGCTTAGGCAGGCAAGAATAGTGGCTTTTGGAATAATATCAGACAGGGATATAAGCATATTTGAGAGGCTGATGCTCTATCTTGATTATGCAAAGCGTATCCAGAAGCATCTTGATGCTGAAAGGGACGAGCTTATAGCTGGTGTTGCAAAGCGGTTCTGTGGAGCTGATTACAGAGAGAAGCTGCTTGACAGGTTGAAAAGCCGGGATGCGAAGCTGCATGGCACAAGGCTGATAAAGGGATTGAGGCATTTCTTTGATGACTTTAAAGGAATGGAGGTAATCAATCCTGACTGGAATATTCATGTGGCGAGAGTAAGACAGTTCCTTGACGGACTGGCAGATGATTCTGAGCTTGCAGCAGTAATGAAAACTTACCATGCGGGAAGTGAAGCATTTGCACATGAATATGAGCAGCTTGCAATGTACTATGTGTATAGATATATGCTTGACGCAGTGAATGATTATGATATCCTGCTTAAAGCCAAGAATGCGGTTATAGGCATACTTGCAGTGGACATTATGGCAGCAGCTAATCAGGTGTCCGGCTGTATGCCAGATTTTACAATGCGCGTTGATATAGCACATTTGTATTCAAGACAGTTTGAACATTCATATTACAATTATGAAGTTTATAGAGAGTACTTTGGCATGAAGAGATGTTATTCATATGAGTTTCTTATGGACGTTTTAGTGTCACTGAATTAACGGAGGAAGTTTTCTTATGAAAATGATTATGAGATTCCTTAAGGATTATAAAAAGGAATGTGTTCTGGCACCGCTTTTTAAGATGCTAGAGGCGATATTCGAGCTGTTTGTGCCGCTGGTAGTATCATCAGTTATCGATAAGGGTATTGTTAATGCAGACAAGGGATACATTATGCAGATGTGTTTTATGCTTATACTTCTTGCAATCATAGGACTTGTATGTGCCATCACAGCACAGTATTTCAGTGCCAAGGCTGCAGTTGGTGCAGCAACAGGAATGAGACACAGTTTATTTGCACATATCCAGACATTCTCATTCACAGAGATGGATACACTTGGTACATCGACACTTGTAACAAGAATGACAAGTGATATTAATCAGGTACAGAATGGTATCAACATGGTACTGCGACTGTTCCTTCGTTCACCATTTATTGTATTTGGTGCGATGATTATGGCATTCACTATTGATGTGAAGGCAGCACTTGTATTCGTTGCGGCAATCCCGGTACTTGCACTTATCGTATTCGGTATCATGCTTGCAACAAGACCTATGTACAAAAATGTACAGTCAGGACTTGATAAGATTCTTGGAATAACAAGAGAGAACCTTACCGGTGTGAGAGTTATCAGAGCATTCAATAAGGAACAGGATGAGGTTAAGCGTTTCAAAAACGATAACGAAAGCCTTAACAGATTGCAGAAATTTGTTGGTAAGATATCAGGACTTATGAATCCGCTTACTTATGTTGTTGTAAATGTATCAATAATTGCACTTATATGGATTGGTGGAGTAAGAGTTAACGCCGGTGCGCTTACACAGGGACAGGTCGTTGCACTTTACAATTATATGTCACAGATATTAGTTGAACTTATCAAGCTTGCCAATCTTATCATTACAATAACTAAGGCACTTGCATGTGCAGGAAGAATTGAGTCTGTATTCGATGTAACATCTGGAATGGCAGATGGCAGCGTTAAGGAAGCTGTAGCTAAGGAAGAACAGCCAGGTGTTGAATTTAAGAATGTTTCACTTACATACAGTGGTTCAGGTGCACCTTCAGTTGAAGGAATTAATTTCAAGGCTATGAAAGGCCAGACAATCGGTGTTATCGGTGGTACTGGTTCAGGTAAATCAAGTCTTGTTAATCTTATTCCGAGACTGTACGATGCTACACAGGGTGAAGTACTTGTTGATGGTGTAAATGTTAAAGATTACGATATTGAAACTTTAAGAAATAAGGTCGGTATCGTCATGCAGAAAGCAGTACTTTTTAAAGGTACTATAAGAGAGAATATGTGGATGGGAAAGAAGGGTGCTACTGATGAGCAGATAGATGAAGCACTTGAGATTTCACAGTCTAAGGAATTTGTGGATTCTAAGCAGGGACGTCTGGATTATGTTATAGAGCAGGGCGGTAAGAACCTTTCAGGTGGCCAGAGACAGAGACTTACTATTGCAAGAGCAATCGTAAGAAAGCCGGATGTGCTTATTCTTGATGACAGTGCATCAGCCCTTGATTTTGCAACTGATGCAGCACTTCGAAAAGCTATAAGGGGAATGAACAATTCTCCTACTGTGTTCATAGTTTCACAGAGAGCGGCATCACTTATGTATGCTGATCTTATCATCGTATTAGATGACGGACAGGTTGCAGGAATGGGAACACATGACGAGCTTCTTGCAAATTGTGAGGTATATAAAGAAATATATGAATCACAGTTTAAGAAAGCAGATTCAGAAGGGGGTGTAGCATAATGAAGAAGAATAAATCAACATTTGTAAAACTCCTTAAAAGAATTAAGAAGCACAGCTTTTTTATAATATTATCGCTTATTATGGCAGCAGTAACTGTTGCAACTACACTTTATGTGCCAATTCTTGTAGGTCGTGGAATTGACTGCATTATCGGTGTGGATAATGTAGATTTTGCAAAGATTGTGAAAATACTTATAAAAATCAGCATATTTGTTGGAATTACAGCACTTTCACAGTGGCTTATGAATATATGTAACAACAGAATCACATATGAAGTAACAAGAGATATAAGAAATGAGGCTATAGAAAAAATTCAGGTGCTTCCACTCAAGTACATTGACGGACATTCATATGGTGAGATTGTGAGCCGTGTAATAGCTGATGTTGACCAGTTTGCAGATGGTCTGCTTATGGGATTCACACAGTTCTTTACAGGTGTCATGACTATACTTGGAACACTTATATTCATGATTACAATCAGTGCTAAGATTACACTTGCTGTTGTTGTTATCACACCACTTTCATTTTTAGTTGCAAGCTTTATTGCCAAGAAGACCTTCAGCATGTTCAAGCTCCAGTCTGAGACAAGAGGTGAGCAGACAGCACTTATTGATGAAATGATTGGTGGACAGAAGGTTGTTAAGGCTTACGGCTATGAAGATGAGGCGGTAAGAAAATTTGATGAGATTAATGAAAGACTTCAGAAGTATTCCTTAAAGGCAATCTTCTTCTCATCTATCACTAACCCTTCAACAAGATTCGTAAACAGTCTTGTATATGCGAGTGTTGCTATTGTTGGTGCATTTTCAGCTATCAATGGCGGGATTACAGTTGGCCAGTTATCGAGCTTCTTAAGCTATGCGAATCAGTATACTAAGCCATTTAACGAGATATCAGGTGTTGTTACTGAGCTTCAGAATGCTCTTGCATGTGCAGCCAGAATATTTGAACTTATTGAAGAAGACCCTGAGATTCCTGATGCAAAAGACGCAAAGGTTGTTGATGAGGTTGATGGAACAGTTGACCTTAATGATGTGTGCTTCTCTTATGTGCCAGATAAGAAGCTTATTGAGAACTTCAATCTTCATGTTAAGAAAGGACAGAGAATTGCGATTGTAGGACCTACAGGCTGTGGTAAAACAACAGTTATTAATCTTCTTATGAGATTTTACGATGTTAACAGCGGAAGCATTGATGTATCAGGAACTGATATCAGAGAGATGACCAGAAAGTCTTTAAGACAGGGCTTTGGTATGGTTCTTCAGGAGACATGGCTAAAGTCAGGAACTATAAGAGAAAATATTGTTATGGGCAAACCGGATGCCACAGAAGAAGAGATTATTGCAGCAGCCAAGGCAGCCCATTCATATGGATTCATCAAGAGAATGTCTAACGGATTCGACACAGTTATAGGCGAGGATGGCGGAAGCCTTTCACAGGGACAGAAGCAGCTTTTATGTATAACAAGAATTATGCTCGCAAAGCCGCCAATGCTTATACTTGATGAGGCTACATCTTCTATTGATACAAGAACAGAGATAAAGATACAGAATGCATTTGCAAAGCTGATGGAGGGAAGAACAAGCTTTATCGTAGCCCACAGACTTTCAACTATCCAGTCTGCGGATGTTATTCTTGTTATGAAAGACGGACATATTATAGAGCAGGGTAATCATGAAGAATTACTGGCTAAGAATGGATTCTATCACAAGCTGTATTACAGCCAGTTTGATACAGCAGCCCAGAATTAATATGGAGATATATGTATGTTTATAGAGGCGGAGAATATTAGAAAATCATATGGCAGGAAAACGACAGTGCTTAACAGCACTTCATTTCATGCTGCCAGCGGAGAGTATATTGCCATAGTCGGTGCCAACGGCTGTGGCAAATCTACTCTTCTGGAGATACTGGCAGGAAGTCTTAAGGCAGATGGCGGAAGTCTTAAGATAGATGGCAGAGATGCATTTGCAGATGCGAAGATGTTTCAGAAATATATTGGTTTTGTGCCGCAGGAGAATCCACTTATGGAGAAGCTGTCGGCAAGGGATAATCTTAAATTCTGGTATTGTGATACGGGAAGAAATATGGAAACAGACTTACAGGGCGGTGTTCCTGCAGTGTTAGGAGTGTCAGGATATCTTGACAAACGTGTTGATAAGCTGTCAGGAGGCATGAAGAAGCGTTTAAGCATATGCTGCGCACTGGCTAAGAATCCACCTGTACTTATATTAGATGAGCCGGGAGCTTCATTAGACATTGTGTGTAAACAGGATATTATGAATTATCTGTCTGCATATACGAAAAGCGGAGGTACAGTCATTATAACAAGCCACGAAGAAGGTGAATTAAAGCTTGCTGACCGAATGTATCTTTTAAAGAATGGTAAGCTTAATGAACTTGACCATCCGGTTACCGGCAATGAGCTTTTAGAGATTATTCACAGATAGATTTAATTGGGGGATTAGATGAGAAGGAAACTGGAATTATTAAAATTGCAGATTAAATCCGCATTTTTATCTATACCGAAGATAATTCTGGGTACGGTAGTGACGGCAGTACTTGTGATTGTAATAAGTACATGCGTAGGCATTGCAACGGCACAGGACAGTGATCTGAGAATGAAGGTTGCTGTTGTGTATCCTGATTATGATGAGACAGAAAACTCTGATTCGGCAGATGATAATAAGGAGTTTCGATATATTAAGATGGCATTCAATTATGTTAGTGAGATAGACACAATTAAGAATGTCTGTACATTTGAATATACTGACAGACAGCAGGCTATAGATGGTTTAAGGAATAATTATTATGTTATGGCTATTATTGTGCCAGAGAATATGATAAGTGATATTATGTCGGGCGAGAATACACCTGTTGAGGTTGTGTGTCAGTCAGAGGGCGTTAATAATACTTCGATGATATTCCGTGAGATGGTGAGGGCAGGAGGTTCTGACCTTGCAACTGCAGAGGCGGGGATATATACATTTGACGATTTGTTCAATGGTGTGCTTAAGAATTACAGGGGCTTGCGGGGTACACATGAGAATAAGCTTAATGACATATATCTTTCGTATGCACTTAACAGAAGCATTTACTTTAAGACAAGGGATATATCGGTTAAAGAAGGCCTGAGTACAGTACAGTTCTATGTATGCACAGCAATTGTGATGCTGCTTTTATTTAGCGCAATAACATGCGCCGGCAATATGAAGGGCGAGAACAGGTCGCTTGCAAAGAGCCTTAAAGGTGCGGGAATATCAGCATTTGATACCGGAATTGCAAGAACTACCGGAGTTGGCATTGTGTATATAGTGATATTTGAAGTGCTTTTTATTATAATTAATATAATGAGGCTGGGGATACCTGCAATATCAGGAGTTATGGCAGTTTCGACAGTTGGAGAATTCATTGCTTCCATACTGGGGATTGTGGTGCTTGTGTATGCGGCAGTTTCATTTATTAACTGTATATTCTCCGTAGTCGACGACACGGTGTATTCAGTTATTACGGTGTGTATCCTTGGAATGGCGTGCATGTATGCATCCGGATGTATTGTTTCATCAGCATTTCTTGCGCCGGGGGTGCGGGTTGTTGGCATGTATCTTCCGACTAACGGCTTATTCACACTTGCAGGTCAGATAATTAAGGGAACTGTGGATATCAGTACCATTATGACAAATGTTTTGTGGATAATTATATTTCAGGCAGCAGGGGCATTGGCGGTTAAGATAAGGAGAGACAGATAATGAAAAGATTGTTATACTGGCTGTATCTGCTTGTTAAAAGGCAGTTAAAGAATCCTGTGATTGTCGTGGCGCTTATTGCAATGCCGGTTGCAGCGTTAATAATTACGCATACCGCGTCTCTTAAGGAAACAGGGCCTGTAAGGGTTGGAATAGTGCTTGAAGATGACGATAAGATTGCCATAATGACAAGAGATTATCTTGTGAATGGCAATTATTCAGTTCAATTCTACGAAGCAGAATCGCAGGAAAAGCTTCAACAGGATATAATGAATAAATATACAGAGTGCGGCTATGTAGTTGGTACTGGGCTTAAGGATAAGCTTGACAGTGGCAGCTACAGAGACATTATAGAGCTTATCATATGCAGGTCAGATTTTGTCAGCTCAATGACTGATGAGATATTCTTTTCTGCTATGTTTAAGGCATATTCGCCTGAGGTTGCAGTTAATTATGTTAATTCTGTAGACATATTTAAAAAGCATTCAGAAAAGGCAGAGGAAGAGATAAGAAAAGGGTACGAGGAATACATATCCGGAGATGACACATTCAGAATTGATTTTAAAGTGTTAGATGGTGTACAGGATAATGGGACACAGCTTGAAGATAAGACAGGAGAGTTTCCGTTAAAGGCATTGCTTATAATTCTTGTATATATAGGCGGACTTTTTGGAATCGTGGAATATTATCTTGATAAGAATTCAGGAACATTTATAACACTGCCTCGTATGTACCGTGTTGCAGGAAAGCCGCTGTATGCATTCATATCGTGTGTACTTTTTGCAGTATCAGCAATGTTAACACTTGCGGTGGCAGGACAGCTTAAGGGGGCAGCAGATATACTGCATATAGCTGTGTATGTAATAGCAGTTACTTTATTTGCATGGCTTGTGGCAATACCTGTAAGGAGTGCCAGTGCAATGATTTCAATAATACCGGTGCTTCTTATAGCGTGTCTCATATTATGTCCGGTATTCATTAACATAACGGCATATGTGCCATTTGCAAAATATATAAGAGCATTGCTGCTTCCGTGGTATATGCTTAAGTAGGAGGACAAGGGGACTGATTCCTGCCGCAGTGTTAAGAAATGGTGAGACGCTTATTAAATCGGGTGATATAATATTCGTATTTTCTAAGCGTTATATGGCGGATGCACAGACAATAAGCGTATAGATGGTGAATGATTATGATGATATTTGTGACAACGACAGATGCATTAGCAGATGAAAAACTATATGAAAAGGCATATTCACTTATTCCGGAATACAGGAAAGTTAAGGTGGATAAGATGAAAATGCGTGAAAATAAGCTGCAAACAGTGACGGCAGGCCTGCTTCTTAATTATGCAGTAGGAAAATGGAGAAACAGAGTTAACAAAGAATGTGATAGTGTTTACTATGAAAATGTGGACATTTTTTCTGTGATAGAAGCAAATAATCAGTGTTTTGATTATGAAATAGCTTATAATTCGCAAGGAAAACCTTATTTTTTGTCATTTCGTGAAATTTTTTTCAATATTTCTCACTCGTCTAACTATGTAGTATGCGCTATAGGCGATAAACCAGTCGGAATTGACATAGAAGGAGGCCGCAAAGGTAGACAGAATCTGGCACGGCGCTTTTTTGACAGGGCTGAGTCTGATTGGATAGAAGAAGCCGAAAGTGATGAAAGATTCTTCAGAATATGGACTCTGAAAGAAGCATATGGCAAGGCAACAGGTTTTGGTGTACTTGAAGTTTTAGATAAAATAGTTTATATATTAGAGCAGGGGAAAATTAAAGCATATATAGGTGGAATTCCCCAGAATTTCATTATTGTAGAAAAAAAAATAGGTAAGTTCAGATTATCAGCAATACAATTGTGAAATTTATAGCATACTGTCAATTAATGAGTTGAAAAACATTTACGAAGGCAGTATAATAAATAATATGTATATCTATGGAAAGCCTAAGGAGGGTTTTATGAGCAGAAATCATTTTAACGAATTAAGTCCATGTGAAGCATTAATTATGAAGCTTATATGGGAGGCACCACAGGACATACCTGTGCAGGAACTTATTGATCAGTTAAGAGACGATTATGGTAAGGATTACGCAAGGACAACAGTTGTTACTTTCGTAGGTAAGTTGAAGGACAAGAGATTTGTTGACACATACCGTAAAGGAAAGGCAGCATTTATTCATCCTCTTCGTTCAGAAGAAGAATACAGAAGACAGTTGTTAAAGGAAGAGGCTGACTTCTGGTTCAATGGAAAGGCTGTTGACATGGTAGCTTCTATCTGTGAATCACAGAAGTTAGAAGATGATGAAATTAAGAGAATTAAGAAGATTCTTAATGGTCTTAATAAGTAACAATTACATTAGCAAAAGCAATAAAAAGCATCACCTGATACGAAAGTCGGATTCGTTAGGTGATGCTTTTTTGTTATGCATATATTATATAATTAATGGTTTTTATCCTGATATTCAAGTGCTGCTGTTATGAAACCTCTGAATAATGGATGTGGACGATTAGGTCTTGACTTTAACTCTGGATGAGCCTGTGTGGCAACGAACCAAGGATGATTCTTTAATTCTATCATCTCAACAATTCTTCCGTCAGGAGATATTCCTGAAAGCATCATACCATTCTCAGCAAGAACTTTTCTATAATCATTATTAACTTCATATCTGTGTCTGTGACGTTCATGTATAAGCTCTTCGCCATAGAGTTCATAAGCTTTGCTTGTTTTATCAAGTACACAAGGATAAGAACCAAGTCTTAATGTACCGCCGATATCATCAATGCCTTCCTGGTCTGGCATAAGATGGATAACAGGGTGGGTTGTGTTAGGATTAAGTTCAACACTGTGTGCGTCGTCATATCCTATAACATTTCTTGCAAATTCAACAATTGAAAGCTGCATTCCCAGGCACAATCCTAAGAATGGAATATTATGTTCTCTGGCATAACGGATAGCTTCAATCTTTCCTTCTGTACCTCTGTCACCGAATCCGCCTGGAACTAATATGCCAGATACGTCAGAGAGAAGCTCATCAGCAGTTTCAGGAGTTACAGTTTCTGAATCAATCCATTTGATAGTTACATCACATGAATTATATACACCACCATGCTTTAATGCTTCAACAACACTGATATAAGCATCATGAAGCTGGATATATTTACCAACTAATGCAACAGTTACCTTCTTAGTAGGATTCTTCCAGGCCTTGCACATTGCTCTCCATTCATCAAGATCTGGTTCTGGACAGTCAAGGTGTAAACATTCACATGCTACCTGTGCAAGATGTTCTTCTTCCATTGCAAGAGGTGCATCATAAAGAATCTCAACATCTAAGTTCTGAAGTACATGAGATTTAGGTACATTACAGAAAAGTGCTATCTTATCTTTGATACCGGCCTCAAGTGGATGTTCTGTACGGCACACAAGAATGTCCGGACGGATTCCCATTCCCTGAAGTTCCTTAACACTTGCCTGAGTTGGCTTAGTCTTCATCTCACCAGATGCCTTAAGATAAGGAATAAGCGTTACATGAATAAGAATTGCGTTCTCATGTCCGACTTCATGCTGGAACTGTCTGATTGCCTCAAGGAAAGGCTGACTCTCTATATCTCCAACAGTACCGCCGACTTCTATAATTGCAATTTTGGTTTCATCAGTTGAATAATCTCTGAAAAAACGGCTCTTTATTTCATTAGTAATATGAGGGATTACCTGGACTGTGCCTCCACCGAAATCTCCACGGCGTTCCTTCTGTAATACAGACCAGTATACTTTACCGGTAGTTACATTAGAATTCTTATTAAGGCTCTCATCAATAAATCTTTCATAGTGACCAAGGTCAAGGTCTGTCTCAGCACCATCGTCAGTTACGAAAACTTCTCCGTGCTGGATAGGGTTCATAGTACCTGGATCAATATTAATATAAGGGTCAAACTTCTGCATGGTTACAGAAAAACCACGGGCTTTAAGCAGTCTGCCTAAAGATGCGGCAGTGATACCTTTTCCTAAACCGGAAACAACACCACCTGTTACAAATACATATTTAACAGCCATCTTTTCCTCCAATCTGAATGTGTAATCAAAAAAATATGCAATATTATACAGCTCTGTATTATAAATTTCCATAGTTTAAAGAAAAAAACTAAGAATATAAAGTAAATATAAACATCTTATTAAACACTTAGATTTTGGTTGATTTATATTTTTTCCTTCTTTATAATGAAAACAGACTTATTTGGAAATGCTTAAGATAAGTACAGTATCATATCAGGAGAAGAGTATGGATAATTATAACAACAACGGTTATGACAATGGTTATAATAATAACGATAACCGCAACAATAATCGTAATAACAACAATAATAACAAGAAGCCAAAGAATGTTAACCTTATAATATTCATTATTATAGCGGCAGTTGTAACATTTATAGGACTCACGCTTCTTAGCAATATGTTTAGGAATGCAACATACAAGGAGATAAGCTACGACCAGTTCATGCAGATGATTGATGAAGATAAGGTAAAGAAAGTGGCATTAGAGCAGGACAGAATCCTTATAACACCTGTTGAAGAGGAGAAACAGTCTGGCATAGCAGGAGTTTCATACACATATTATACAGGGTATGTTAATGATGATACTCTTGTACCACTTCTTAAGAGAAAGGGCATTGAGTTTGAAGGATATATTCCTGATTCGAGTTCTTCAATTGTAGAATTTCTGCTTGCATATGTACTGCCATTTTTATTCATATATATAATCTTTGCATTTGTATATAGAAGAATTGCTAAGAATGGTGGAATGATGGGCGGAATGGGTGTTGGAAAGAGCAACGCCAAAGTATATGTCCAGAAAAAGACAGGTGTTACATTCAAGGATGTTGCAGGTCAGGATGAAGCTAAGGAATCACTTACAGAAATTGTCGATTTCTTACATTACCCTGAGAAATATGCCAAGATTGGTGCAAAGCTTCCTAAGGGTGCACTTTTAGTAGGACCTCCGGGAACAGGTAAGACGCTTCTTGCTAAGGCTGTAGCCGGTGAGGCAGATGTACCTTTCTTCTCACTTGCAGGTTCTGATTTTGTAGAGATGTTCGTTGGTGTTGGTGCATCACGAGTAAGAGATTTGTTCAAGGAAGCAACTAAGCAGGCTCCATGTATTATATTTATTGATGAGATTGATGCTATTGGTAAGAGCAGAGATTCCAAGTATGGCGGTGGCAATGACGAGCGTGAGCAGACATTGAACCAGTTACTTGCAGAGATGGATGGTTTTGATTCATCTAAGGGAATATTCATTCTTGCAGCAACTAACAGACCGGAAGTACTTGATAAGGCTTTACTTAGACCAGGACGTCTCGACAGAAGAATTACCGTTGACAGACCTGATAAGAAGGGAAGAATTGAGACTCTTAAGGTACATTCTAAGGATGTGCTTATGGACGATACAGTTGATTTTGATGAGATTGCAATGGCAACAAGTGGTCTTGTTGGTTCAGACCTTGCCAATATCATTAATGAAGCTGCTATTGCGGCAGTTAAGAATGGAAGAAATGTTGTTACACAGAAGGACCTTCTTGGTGCTTTTGATACAGTTGTAGCAGGTAAGGAGAAGAAGGAAAGAGTTCTTAGCAAGAAGGAAAAGCAGGTTGTTGCTTACCATGAGATTGGACATGCCCTTATAAGAGCTATCAAGAATAATTCTGATCCGGTCCAGAAGATTACTATTATACCTCATACTAATGGTTCACTTGGTTATGTGCTTAACTTCCCAGAGGAAGAAAAGCATCTTGAGACTAAGGATGAACTTATGACAGACCTTATATCACTTGTTGGTGGCCGTGCTGCAGAAGAAGTTGTATTTGGTTCAGTTACTAATGGTGCTTATGATGATATCAAGAAGGCAACTAACCTTGCCAAGACAATGATTACAAGATATGGTATGTCAGACAGATTCGGACTTGTTGCATTATCAACAGTCGAAGATGAGTATCTTAGCGGAAGAGCATCTATGAACTGTGCACAGGCAACAGAGGCTGAAGTTGATGATGAAGTAAAGAAGCTTATTGCGTCATGTTATGAAGAGGCTAAGCAGATTATAAGAGATAACAGAGAAGTAATGGATCAGCTTGCAAGATACCTGTATGACCATGAGACTATCACAGGCAAGGAATTCATGAAGATATTCAGAGAGGCAAAGGGAATCCCTGAACCAGTGGATACTTCATTATTCTCAACATCAGAGAAGGTTGCAGAGAGTGTAACATTTAATGAAGATGGAAGTTATTCATCAACAGTTAGTGGTGAGCCCGAGAGCGATATATGGAAGAATATAACTAACCATTCAGATGATAATAATAATGAACATCATGACAATTCAGATGATAAGAATGATGGAACACAGGAATAATAAGAATATTTAAGCATAAGACAGGAGTCCGAGATAATCAGGCTCCTGTTTATTATTATTGCGTGTAGATATATGACGGAAAATGTGGTATATTTTTTCTATTGATTTCAATATGTATCGTTATTTGATTGTTTAAGATTAAGGGGAAAATCTATGAGTTTTACACATTTGCATGTGCATACAGAATATTCACTGCTGGACGGTTCCAGCAAGATTAAAGAGATAACGAAAAGAGCGAAAGAGCTTGGAATGGACAGCCTGGCAATAACTGACCATGGCGTAATGTATGGTGTTATTGATTTCTATGAGGCGGCCAGGAAGGTCGGAATCAAGCCTGTTCTTGGATGTGAGGTATATGTTGCTCCCGGCTCAAGATTTGATAAAGGCGCAGGGCAGAGCGAGGACAAATACAATCATCTTGTACTTCTTGCAGAGAATAACACAGGTTATCAGAACCTTATGAAGATAGTTTCAAAGGGATTTACAGAAGGATTTTATTATAAGCCAAGAGTAGATAAGGAAGTATTACGGGAATATCATGATGGCATTATTGCAACAAGTGCGTGTCTTGCAGGAGAAGTGCAGAGATATCTTTCAAGAGGCATGTATGAGACAGCAAGAGATGTTGCATTAGAGCTTCAGGATATATTTGGTAAGGGTAATTTCTTCCTTGAATTGCAGGACCACGGAATTGCGGAACAGCATTATGTCAATCCGCAGCTTATGCGTATGCATAAAGAGACAGGAATTGAGCTTGTATGTACCAATGATGTTCATTACACATATGCAGATGATGTAGATGCACACGATATATTATTGTGTATCCAGACTGGTAAGAAGCTCTCAGACGAGAACAGAATGCGTTATGAGGGCGGACAGTTCTACTTAAAGTCAGAGGAAGAGATGGCGGAATTGTTCAAATACGCACCGGAGGCTGTCGAGAATACACATAAGATAGCAGAACGATGTAATGTTGAGATAGAATTCGGAGTTACTAAGCTTCCAGCATTTGATGTACCAGAAGAATATGGAAAGAATTCATGGGTATATCTTAATGCGTTATGTTACGAAGGATTAAAGAAGCGTTATCCTGAAAAGACTGCAGATGTAAGTCTTGAGGATGTTATAGAACAGGCAAAAGCATCAATAGTAGCTGACAGAAAGGATGTTGTTATTAAACGTGCGAAAGATACTAATGATATATTTCAGAGACTTTCGTATGAACTGTCAGTTATCTACTCAATGGGATATGTAGATTATTTCCTTATTGTGTGGGATTACATTAATTATGCCAAGACACACGATATTCCGGTAGGACCGGGACGAGGTTCGGCAGCAGGAAGTCTTGTTGCATACTGTCTTGGAATAACAACACTTGATCCTATTAAGTATAATCTTGTATTTGAGCGATTCTTAAACCCGGAGCGAGTATCCATGCCCGATATTGATGTGGACTTTGCTCCGGAGGGCAGGCAGAGGGTTATTGACTATGTTATAGAGAAATATGGTAAAGAATGCGTATGCCAGATAATTACATTTGGAACAATGGCAGCAAGGGCGGTTATCAAGGATGTAGGCCGCGTTATGGATCTTCCATATGCGATGGTTGATAACATTGCCAAGATGATACCACAGAAGGTCGGTGTCACAATAGACAGTGCCATGAATGGTGATACAGACAGGGATATTAAGCCTAATGCAGAATTTAAGGCACTGTACGAGCAGGATGCGATAGTACATGACCTTATAGATAAAGCCAAGAGACTTGAAGGCCTTCCAAGACATGCATCAGTCCATGCATCAGGTGTTCTTATCAGCCAGAAGGATGTTGGTGAGTATGTTCCTGTTGCAGTAGGCGCTGATAATGTCAAGGTAACACAGTTTGAAGGCCCTACATTGGAGCATTTAGGACTGTTAAAGTTCGACTTCTTAGGGCTAAGAAACTTAACTGTAATCCAACAGACAGAGAAGTGCGAACAGCAGATAGATCCTGCGTTCTCAGTGGATAAGATACCATATAATGATAAGGCAGTGTTCGATTGCATAAGTCAGGGCAAATGTGCAGGCATATTCCAGTTAGAGAGTGGTGGAATGAAGAATTTCATGAAGGAATTAAAGCCGGACTGTCTGGAGGATCTGATAGCCGGAATATCACTTTACAGACCGGGACCTATGGATTTCATTCCACAGTATATTAAGGGAAAAGAGAATGCCGGTAACATAACATATGAGTGCCCTCAGTTAGAGCCAATATTAGAGCCTACTTACGGCTGTATGGTGTATCAGGAACAGGTTATGCAGATTGTGCGGGACCTTGCCGGATATTCATGGGGCGGAAGTGATAATGTGCGAAGAGCCATGGCTAAGAAGAAGCTTGATGTGATGGAACAGGAACGCCAGAATTTCGTATATGGTAATGAAGCTAACGGAGTGCCTGGATGTATTAAGAACGGCATAAGCGAGCAGACAGCCAATAAGATATATGATGAGATGATGGACTTTGCAAAATACGCATTTAACAAGTCACATGCGGCTTGCTATGCGGTTGTTGCATATCAGACAGCTTATCTAAAAGTACATTTTCCTGTACAGTATATGGCGTGGCTTATATCGAGTGTTACGGATAAGACAAGCAAGGTTGCAGAATATATTCTTGCGGCAAGGGAGATGGGAATTAAGATTCTTCCTGTTGATGTCAACAATTCAGTGGCTGATTTTAGCGTTGAGGGTAAAGATATAAGATTCGGATTTAATGCGGTAAAGAGCATGGGAAGGCCTACAATCAGCGCAATTATTGAAGAGAGAACCAATAACGGAGAGTTCCATTCAATGCAGGATTTCATAACGAGAATGGCTGGCGTAATTAATAAAAGAACTGTGGAACATTTGATATTTGCAGGTGCATTTGACACATTTGGACATACAAGAAGAGGCATGCTCAACGTATATGAAAGAATGATAGATTCGGCTGTTAAGCAGAATAAAGACGCTATCTCAGGGCAGATGTCGCTCTTTGACCTTGTAAGTGAAGAGGATAAACAGAGCCTTGAGATGAAGATTCCTGATATTTCTGAATTCGAGAAGGAGGATCTTCTTGAAAGAGAGAAAGAAGTTCTTGGTGTATATGTAACAGGACATCCTCTTGATGAATATACTGGTATGTGGGAGAAGCATGTATCTGCGAGAAGCACAGATTTCCTTATTGATGAGGAAACAGGAGAAACTAAGGCAGCAGACAGCACTAAGCAGACAATAGGCGGACTTGTAAGGAATATCAAGGTTAATACGACTAAGACAGGGCAGCAGATGGCTTACCTTACAATTGAAGATTTCGTTGGAAGTGTGGAAGTCATACTGTTTCCTAAGGCATATGAGAAGAACAGAAGAGTTCTTGATATGACCAATAAAGTGTTCATTACAGGACGTGTGCAGGCTAACGTAGGTGCAGAGGCAAAGCTTATTGCAGACGGCCTTGTAAGCTTTGACAGTGTACCAAGAAGACTTTGGTTAAGATTTGACAGTCTGGCACAGTATGAAGCGTGCAGAGATGATTTATTTGACATACTTAATGAATCAGATGGTAAAGATACAGTCACAATATATTGTGTGGCAGAGAAGCAAAGAATCGCACTTCCGCCAAGTCAGTGTGTGAAGGTTTCATCGGAGCTGCTTTACATTCTTAAGAATAAATATGGTGAAAAAAATGTTGCTACAACATAAAATTTAATTAAGATTGGTAAAAATTTGTCAAAAAATGAAGATTTTTCTTCTATTATGTGGTAACATAAAACAGAAAATATTATGAAGAGATAAGAAAGGGGAAGTTATGGCAAAGGAAATTAAAACAATAGGCGTATTAACAAGTGGTGGAGATGCTCCAGGCATGAACGCAGCTATCCGTGCAGTTGTCAGAACTGCTTTGAATAAGGGACTTAAGGTCAAAGGTATTCAGAAGGGCTATAACGGACTACTTAATGATGAGATAATCGATATGGACAAGCGAAGCGTTGCTGATATTATCCAGAGAGGTGGAACGGTCCTTTATACAGCACGTTGTATGGAATTCATGACTGAGGAAGGTCAGAAGAAGGGTGCTGAAGTATGCAGAAAGCATGGAATTGACGGAATTGTTGTAATCGGTGGAGACGGTTCATTCAGAGGTGCACAGAAGCTTGCTGCACAGGGAATCAACACAATAGGAATTCCTGGAACTATTGATCTTGATATTGCATGTACAGATTACACAATAGGATTTGATACAGCAGTTAATACAGCAATGGAAGCTATTGATAAAATCAGAGATACATCTACATCGCATGAAAGATGCAGTATTATTGAAGTTATGGGTCGTAATGCAGGATATATTGCATTATGGTGTGGTATTGCCAATGGTGCAGAGGATATCCTTCTTCCAGAAAGATATGACAATGATGAGCAGGCACTTATCAACCATATAATTGAGGGAAGAAAGAAAGGTAAGAAGCACCATCTTATCATTAATGCAGAAGGTATAGGACATTCTACAGGAATGGCAAGAAGAATTGAGGCAGCAACAGGTGTTGAGACAAGAGCTACAATATTAGGATATATGCAGCGTGGTGGTTCTCCAACATGTAAGGACAGAATGTATGCATCTATTATGGGTGCTTATGCAGTTGACCTTCTTGCAGACGGCAAGAGCAACAGACTTGTGGCTTACAAGGATGGCAGATTCGTAGATTATGATATTGATGAAGCACTTGCTATGACGAAAGATATTAATGATTATGAATTTAATATAAGTGCATTACTTTCTAAGTAATATATTTAATAATATTAGGAGTGATACATTTAAAGAAAGGTAACCTGATAATGATAACCAGTACCAGCAGTTCGCAGGTAAAGCATGTGATGTCACTGCTTTCCAAGGCTAAGGAAAGAAAGAAGAATAATGAATATGTGGTAGAGGGAATCCGCATGGTGTCTGAAGTGCCGGAAGATTCACTTGTGAAGATATACATGTCAGAAAGATTCCAGAATAATAATCCTGAATATGCCAGGGAACTGCTAAGAAAACAGGGAATTACTGCAGACATGATTGAGATTGTGGCAGATAATGTATTTGACAGAATGTCACAGACACAGACACCACAGGGAATTATGGCTGTTGTGAAGATGAAGAATAACAGTCTTTCTGATATGCTTGCAGGCAATCCGCTCCTTATACTAGTAGAGAATCTGCAGGATCCCGGCAACCTCGGAACTATCTTAAGAATGGGAGAGGGTGCAGGAGTCACAGGAGTTATCATGAGTCCTAATACTGTGGATATATACAATCCTAAGACTATACGTTCAACGATGGGCTCAATATTCAGAGTGCCATTCGTGTATGTACAGGATTTTAGTGAAGCTGTTACACAGTGTCAGAAATCCGGCGTTAAGGTCTATGCCGCACATCTTGATGGTAAGAACACATACCTGGGTGAAGATTACAGTACACCGACAGCATTTCTTATAGGTAATGAAGGCAACGGACTTACCGATGGCATTACAAAGCAGGCTGATACGCTCATAAGAATTCCTATGCAGGGAGAAGTAGAATCGTTAAATGCAGCTATAGCGTGTACAATTCTTACATATGAGGCAGTACGCCAGAGAACAATATAGAATACAGATGCTTGCAAACCCGCTCTATGAGCGGGTTTTTAACATATTTGACAAAATGCTGTAACTTTGTTATTATAATTCCGTAATAAATTGTAACAATTCTGTAACAATTTTGCAGGCGTAGCTAAATAAGCCGCCGGAAAGGGAAGTATAATATGAGACTTAGAAGTAGCAAAGCTGCTTGCTATATTGGAGCTGCAATCGTGTTATTCATTACACCAGTTCTTCCAGCAGTAGCGACTACCTATGAGAAAACACAGAATACTGACACGGGAATTAAAGTTGCATCTTATTCGGCTAATACAGAAGAAGTTCTTGTGACTGGGTATGAAGAAACAGGAACATACAAGAATAAGGCAGTAGCAATAACTGATCCTTATCTTGATGTTTATGACACTACAGATGAAGATACATCAGAGGTTGTTGGAAGATTATATACTAACACACTTGTTGATGTTGATTCAGTTGGTAAAGAATGGACTAAAGTGAGTTCAGGAAACTGCGAAGGCTATGTGCTTACACAGTGCTTATGTTTCGGGGAAGAAGCAGAAGCATTAGCACAGGAAGTAGGAACAGATAATCTTCTTACAGGTTATACAATAGCAGAGATTCAGGCTATCGAGGCAGAGGAAGAAGCTGCAAGACTTGCAGAGGAAGCAAGACTTGAGGCAGAAGCAGAGGCAGCAAGAGCTGCTGCAGCAGCAGAGGAAGCCAGAAAACAGAGGATAATCGCTAATACAATATCTGGAACAGATATAACATACAATCCAACTATGAGCGTATCAGATGATGATATATGGCTTATGGCATGTATTATAGACTGGGAGGCTGGATACCAGCCATATGCAGGAAAGCTTGCAGTTGCCAATGTTATTCTTAACAGAGTAAGAAGCGGACATTATCCTGGTACAGTTACAGGGGTTATATATCAGAGATCACAGTTCTCTGGCGTATCTGATGGAGCAGGCAATCCATCAGAAAGATTTGCGCAAAGACTTGCCAATGGCCCTAGAAATACAGAATGTATGCAGGCAGCACTTGAGGCATTATCAGGTGTTAACAATATAGGTGGTTATACATCATTCAGAGCATTATATACTGTAGATGTTAACAACTATTCAGATTTCGTAATAATTGGAGATCATATATTCCATTGATATGGATATGCAATGTGGTGTGGTTATCAGGAAACTGGTGACTGCACCACATTTTTTGTAAGAAAAGAAGACACATTTGACGAAGAACTATAATTGCGATAGAATGAACAAAGTTATTAATTATTCAATGTAGGCGAATTTGCCATACAGACAGGAGGATGTCATGGATTTAAAGGGACGCGACTTTTTAACACTCAAGGATTACACACCTGAGGAGATTTTATATTTGATAGACTTAGCAGCAGAGCTTAAGGATAAGAAGAAAAAGGGCATTGTAGAACAGCCACTTATCGGAAAGAATGTTGCACTTATATTCGAGAAGACAAGTACAAGAACACGCTGTTCATTTGAGGTTGCGGCACATGACCTTGGAATGGGTGTTACATATCTTGACCCAACAGGTTCACAGATTGGCAAGAAGGAGAGCATTGCTGATACTGCAAGAGTTCTCTGTACAATGTTTGAGGGAATCGAATACAGAGGATTCGGTCAGGAAATAGTTGAAGACCTTGCAAAATATTCAAGCGTGCCTGTATGGAACGGACTTACTAACGAATACCATCCAACACAGATGCTTGCAGATATGCTTACAATCAAGGAAAAGCTTGGCAGATTAAAGGGCGTTAAGTTCGTATACATGGGTGATGCAAGATACAACATGGGTAATTCACTTATGATTGTCTGTGCTAAGTTAGGACTTCATTATACAGCCTGCACAGCTAAGGAATATTTCCCAGACAAGGAACTTGTTGCACAGTGTGAGGAATGGGCAAAGATAAGCGGTGGTTCTGTAACACTTACAGAAGATGTTAAGGCAGGAACTAAGGATGCAGACGTATTATACACAGATGTATGGGTATCAATGGGCGAGCCTGACGAAGTATGGGCAGAGAGAATCAAGGCACTTCTTCCATATCAGGTTAACAAGGCAGTTATGGACAATGCTTCTAAGGATGCAATATTTATGCACTGTCTCCCAGCATTCCATGACCTTAAGACTAAGATTGGTAAAGAAATTCATGACAAATTCGGTCTTGATGAGATGGAAGTTACTGATGAAGTATTTGAGTCAGAGCAGTCAGTTGTATTCGATGAGGCTGAGAACAGAATGCATACAATCAAGGCTGTGATGGCAGCTACACTTGGAGCTTATAAGTAAAAATGTAATTCGCAACGGTTAATTCGTAAGGTATGGAGGCGTTATGTATTATACAACGAGTGGCGCGTACAGAAAGAGCAAGATGCTCATAGACTATGCCAATATAGCACTAACATTTGCAATAGGAGTGGTATTCATAATTATACTGTTCCTGCGCAGTGGAAGCGGAATATTATTCGCAGTCGAATTCATGCTTGGAGCATTAGTTAACGGACTTACAGCGGCTAAGAATTTCATGAGCGACAGAACAGTGTCAGGCGTTATTCTTACGGTTGTTACGTTAGGACTTCTGCTTATGGCAGTAATAGCATGGCGGGTAATGGTATGAAGACTAAGATTTTAAATGTTTTGAGAAAATCAGATGGATATGTGTCAGGACAGGCACTGTGCAATATGCTGGGGGTTTCAAGAACGGCTGTCTGGAAGGTGATAAACCAGTTAAAAGAAGAAGGCTATGTTATAGAGGCAGTCCAGAATAAGGGATATCATATAACAAAGTATCCTGATATTCTTACATCAGGCGAGATAATGAGTCAACTTACCTGTGTGGATACAGGCAGTACAACCGGGATTATCCGCGAAGTAGTGTATTATGACGAGACAGATTCTACCAACAACGAAGCTAAGAGAGCGGCAGAGAGAGATAATGCAGCAGATGGGACACTTTATATAACAGAGAGCCAGACAGGCGGCCGCGGCAGACGCGGCAGGAATTGGGTATCTCCTGCGGGAAGCGGGATATGGATGTCGCTTCTTTTAAGACCGGATATAGCACCAGTCAATGCGTCAATGCTTACAATAGTGGCAGCCATGGCTGTTCAGGAGGCAATCCACAAGGTTCTTACAGAGGACGGACATGACGCAGAGTGCAGAATAAAGTGGCCTAATGATATAGTTCTTAATAAGAAGAAAGTATGTGGAATATTAACAGAGATGAGTGCTGAGATGGATTATATACATTATGTAGTTATCGGTATGGGAATTAATGTTAATACGACAGAATTTGATGATTCAATCAAGGCAACAGCTTCTTCGCTGTATCTTGAGACTGGCGACCATCTGAAAAGAAGCCGTATAGTAGCCGCATTTTCAGAGAGCTTTGCAAAGTACTATGATACATTTGTTAAGACACAGAATCTGGCTGGGCTTAAAGAAGACTATAATTCAATGCTTGTCAATAAGGGCGGCGACGTCAAGGCAATATATGCTGACAAGGAAATTGTTGGAAAAGCACTTGGAATCAATGATGAGGGCGAGCTTATCATTAAGACAGACGAGGGCGAGAAGATTATCAGAACCGGAGAGGTTTCTGTGAGAGGATTATATGGATATGTTTGATGAAAATGTAGTTTTATGTGTATCTAATTCTTATGAGAAGAAATACTATTTTAACCCTGATTTTGATAAGCTTCCTGATGATGTAAAGAACGAGTTAAAGATTATGTGCGTTCTTTTCACAGAGGAAGTTGGTGGAATACTTGATATGGAATTCGATGAGGAGGGCAATCTTTTGTTCAAATCATCAGCAGACGAGGGTGATTTACTGTATGACGAGATAGCATGCGGTATGCTCGTCAAGAAGTATCAGTATGAGAAGAGAGAACTTCTTGAATCACTTGAGATGTTCTTCAAGGTATTCTTCTTAGGCATGGAGTAATTATGAGAATTGGAAATGTTGAGATAAAGAACAATATTGCATTGGCACCGATGGCAGGAGTAACAGACCTGCCATTTCGACTTTTATGCAAGGAGCAGGGCTGTGGGCTTATGTGTACAGAGATGGTCAGCGCCAAAGCAGTGCTGTATAACAATAAGAATACAGAAGACCTGATGAAGACAGTGCCAGAGGAGCGTCCGCTTGCATTGCAGCTTTTCGGTTCAGACCCTGATATCATGGCAGATATAGCGAAGAGACTTTCTGAAAGAGAGTTCGATATAATTGATGTCAATATGGGATGTCCTGTTCCGAAGGTAGTCAATAATGGCGAAGGTTCGGCACTTATGAAGGACCCTGTGCTTGTCGGAAGAATAGTCGAGAAGATGGCTGATGCACTTGATAAGCCACTTACAATCAAGATAAGGGCAGGATTTGATGAGAATAGTATAAATGCGCCTGAGATAGCACATGTTATTGAAGAGTCAGGCGGGGCTGCCGTTGCAGTCCACGCAAGAACAAGGCAGCAGTATTATTCAGGACATGCAGACTGGGATATAATAAGACAGGTCAAAGAAGCAGTATCAATTCCTGTTATTGGTAATGGCGATATTAAAAGCGGCGAAGACGCTGTTAATATGATGAAGCAGACAGGCTGTGACGGAATAATGATTGGAAGGGCCGCAAGGGGAAATCCATGGATATTCAGACAGGTTTCTGAATATATGAATAATGGTACAATAATTGCACCTCCATCTGTTGAAGAAATATGCCAGATGATTAAGAGACATGCCAAAGGACTGTGCGAGATAAAAGGCGAATTTACAGGAATACGCGAGATGAGAAAACATTTTGCATGGTATACAGCAGGAATCAAGCATGCAGCGGCATTAAGAAATGAAGCTAACCAGGTTACTAATCTGGAACAGTTTGATGGGCTTGTGGACAGGATACTGGAAGGGCTGCATTGACAGACAGGAACTGATAGTTTATAATATTGTGACGCTTGTGGGGTTTTATTCTCTAGTAGAGCAGAAGCATATTAGTGTAGCATATATATAGAAAGGTGATAAGAACATGGCAGAGAAACAGTTTCTTACTAAAAAGGGGTATGACGAAAGAGTAGCAAGACTTGAGGAGCTTAAGGTTGTCAGAAGAAAGGAAGTTGCCCAGAAGTTAAAGGAAGCAAGAGAACAGGGCGATTTATCAGAGAACGCTGAGTACGATGCAGCTAAGGACGAGCAGAGAGATATCGAAACAGAAATCGCAGAGCTTGAAGTAATTCTTGCTAACTGTGAGGTTATTCAGGATAACGATAAGAATAAAGATGTAGTTAAGATGGAGAGCGTTGTTGTACTTCACGATGTAGAATTCGATGAGGATATCGAGTATACAATCGTTGGTTCATCAGAGGCAGACAGCCTTAATAACAAGATTTCTAATGAGTCACCACTTGGTGCAGCTCTTATTGGAAAGAAGAAGGGTGATACTGTTAAGGTAGAAGCACCTGTTGGAGAGATTGAATATACAGTTGTATCTGTAAAGAACGACTAATTTCTGAGAGAACGACTAATAAAGATATATTTCAGTAACGTATAGAAAAGGAGATACTCATTCATGGGAGATAATAAATCTGCACAGCAGCCTGACGTTAACGAGCAGATTAAGGTTCGTATGGAAAAGTTAAAGAACCTTCAGGACGCAGGTAAGGATCCATTCCAGATAACAAAGTATGATGTAACACATCACACAGATGAAATCAGAGCCATCTATGAAGCACATGAGAAGGAACTTCTTGGTGACAGACCAGCAGTTAATACTGAAGGTTTAGATGAGCAGCAGGCAAGAGAAGCAGTTAATGCTGATTACAATGAGAGAAGAGCCATTATGGACGCTTCTCCAATTAATGTAAGCTTTGCTGGACGTATGATGTTCAAGAGAGTAATGGGAAAGGCATCTTTCTGTAACATTGCTGATCTTAAGGGCAGAATGCAGGCATATATTTCAAGAGATGCAATTGGCGAAGAAGCATATGCAGACTTCAAGAAGTCTGATATCGGTGATATCTTCGGAATTAAGGGATTTATCTTCAGAACTAAGACAGGAGAGATATCAGTTCATGCTGAGGAAATCACTCTTCTTTCTAAGAGTTTACAGGTACTTCCAGAGAAGTTCCACGGAATCACAGATACTGATATGAGATACCGTCAGAGATATGTTGATTTAATAATGAATCCTGATGTTAAGGACACATTTGTAAAGAGATCTAAGATTATCAAGGAAATCAGAAAGTTCCTTGATGGCAGAGACTTCATGGAAGTTGAGACTCCGACACTTGTATCTAATGCAGGTGGTGCTGCCGCAAGACCATTCGAGACTCATTACAATGCACTTGATGAGGATGTTAAACTTCGTATTTCATTAGAGCTTTATCTTAAGAGACTTATCGTTGGTGGTCTTGAGAGAGTTTACGAAATCGGACGAGTATACCGTAACGAGGGTGTTGATACTAGACACAACCCTGAGTTCACACTTATGGAGCTTTACCAGGCATACACAGATTACGAAGGAATGATGGAACTTACTGAGAGTATGTTCAGACACCTTGCCGAGACTGTATGCGGTACAACTAAGATTACTTACAACGGCACTGAGATTGACCTTGGAAAGCCATTCAGAAGACTTACTATGAATGACGCAATTAAGGAATACGCCGGTGTTGATTTTGATACAATTAAGACTGACGAAGAAGCTAAGGCTCTTGCTAAGGAGAGAGGAATTGAGTTCGAGGAGCGTCATACTAAGGGCGACATCATCAATCTCTTCTTTGAGGAGTACTGCGAGGAGAATTTAATCCAGCCTACATTCATTATGGATCATCCTCTTGCAATATCTCCACTTACTAAGAAGAAGCCATCTGATCCAGAGAAGGTTGAACGTTTCGAGCTTTTCATTAACACATGGGAAATGTGTAATGCATACTCAGAGCTTAACGACCCAATCGACCAGAGAGAGCGTTTCGCACAGCAGGATAAGAACGCAGAGAACGGCGACGAGGAAGCACAGCACACAGATGAGGACTTCCTTAACGCACTTGCAGTAGGTATGCCACCAACAGGAGGTATCGGTTACGGTATTGACAGACTTGTTATGCTGCTTACAGATTCACCTGCGATTAGAGATGTTCTGCTCTTCCCGACAATGAAGAGCTTGGATAAATAAACCTAGTGTTTATGCGGGATTG
>ERZ773133.998-NODE-998-length-35782-cov-41.213816_pt1 | contig 35782 bp, 29 predicted proteins | sample MGYA00580861_ERZ773133 | MGnify/ENA primary metagenome ERZ773133 (study PRJEB29015, sample SAMEA2737844) | human gut metagenome | biome: human gut; feature: human-associated habitat; material: faeces | place: China | collected 2012 ...
TGAAATGCTGTTACTTCCAGTTCGTCTGTATAACGTGTCATTCCAATCCGGATTGCTCCCGGCTCGATAAAATGACTGAAATGCCAGATGTATCCTGCAATATTACTTTCCATCACCACTTTTTTCTTTGTATCAAAGAGAAACGGTGCATCACAGAAATTTCCCACATGATTCGGACCACCCTGCTCATCCAGAAGCAGATTCCAGTCTAAAAATGTCTGCATTCCATTGTTTAAATTACCTATCATATCATGTGCATATTTCTGTGCATTCTTAAGATAATCGTTCGCAGCAAATTTACTGTATTCAATACATGCCTCGGATAAGAGCAGCTTTTTATCCGGAAAACGTTTCTTTATCATCTGCAATGCTTCGAAATGATCTCCACTGTACCAGTGGAATGCCAGACCTGCCACCATATCAGCTGTCTCTCCGGTAAAGATTGTCTCTGCCCATTCCAGCGCACGCTCTTTATTATGATCCCAGATATAAAGTTCTATATCATCAAGATGATGTTCTACCAGTGCAGGATGAAGATAATCTTTTATAAAATCCCGTTCTTCCTGTGCGGTATAAATGCAGGAATCCCATGGCTGCACTGCCTTTGGCTCATTCTGCATCGTCATTTTCGTCACATGATAGCCACGGTTTCTGTACTCTTCTATATAACGACACAGATATTCTGCCCACCGTCTTTTATAAGCTTCTTTTAATTTTCCACCGTGATTTCTCTCTCCATTAGTCTTCATATATGCTGGCGGGCTCCATGGAGATAACATAATATCAAGTTTTGCACCATAGGATGCTTCTGCTGCATCTAATAATGGAAGAATATATTTTTCAACCCGTGCAAAAGAAAATTCTGCAAAATCTTTATCTTCTTCATCAGAATCTGCTTCATAATGCTCAATTGAAAAATCACAGCTGTCAATTGGAATCCGCACTAGATTGTATTTCATGTCATTTTTTCCAAAATAAGTCTCTACCAGCTTTTTCTTCTGGCTGTCATCTAACAGGGAATAGACATATCCAGCTGAATCCGTAACTGCTCCACCAAATCCCTCTATTTTCTGCATGGTAATCTGCGGATACAGATTAATTAGTTGATTCTCCTCTCCTCTATCATCTACAAATACATGATGCTCTTCTTTTGTTTCTTTTTTATTGCCTTTATATGTAGTTGTATAATAAGTCAGTTCCATAAACTTCCTCCTTTACCGCTCTTTTATCCGATATTCCTTCGGTGACATTCCTTTGATTTTCTTAAATACTTTGGAGAAATATTTTTCGTCATTAAACCCCACTTTATAAGCAATCTCATAATTTTTAAGGAAATTCTGCTCCAGATAACAGCACGCTCTTTCCACACGGATCTGATTCAGATAATCGGTAAATCCACATTTCAAATTCTGATTCATCAACGTAGAAAGATAGCCTGTGGATATCTGCAGATATTCCGCCACATCTGCCAACGTAAGACTGCTTGCGTAATTTTCTTTCATATATTCTTTGGCTTCACTCACTAGTGGATTCTCTTTTTCTTTATCGGCGGCTGCCTCAGACTGTTCTTTCACAGTCTCTTCTTTTCCAATATATTCATCTGCCAGATTATTCAGCAATGTAAGAATATCTGCTGCACGGACCGGCTTTAAAAGGTACTCTTTGGCTCCGAATTTGATTGCTTTCTGAGCATAAGTAAATTCATCATAACCACTTAGAATGACCGTAATCGGTCTTATCCCGGCTTTAGCTGCTTCCCGCATCACATCCAATCCCGACTTAATTGGCATCTGCACATCCAGTATCATCATGTCTGGCTGTTTTTGATAAATAACATCTAAGGCTTCTTCTCCATTTTCTGCTTCATAAATTTTACTGAAACGGTCTGTATGAAGTCTTAGATATTTCGCAACACCTTTACATATAACATCTTCATCATCTGCGATCAGTAATTTAATCCCCATTAATCTCCCTCCTCAAATGGAATCTCAAGTATTACAGTTGTCCCTTCTCCAACTGTGCTTTCTATTTTCAGAATATATTGCTCATGATACTTCAACTGAAGTCTTTCCCTGATATTTTTTATTGCATATCTTCCAATTCTCTGTTTGGAATAATTGACCGGTTCATTTTCCCATAAAGCATCTATCTGTTCCTGCTTCATTCCTACTCCTGTATCTTTTATTTCAAAATGAATACGGTCTCCGGTACGCGTTCCTGTTATGGTAAGTTTACACGGTTTGCTGACATTTTCAAAACCATGTACAATTGCATTTTCCACAAATGGCTGAATAATCAGTTTGGGAATCTTTGCATCTTTAATTTCATCTGCAATATGTAATTCGTAATTCAGCTTTCTTGGGAAACGCATTTTCTGTATCTTTAAGTACTCCCGGACCAGTTCGAATTCTTTTTCTACCGTAATTATGCTGCGTCCCTGGTTTAAAGTCAGCCGAAACAATGACGACAGTGATAAGATACTCTCTGCAATTTCATCATTACCTGCCTCTGTTGCCTGCCAGTACAAAGAATCCAGCGTATTATACAGGAAATGCGGATTTATCTGTGCCTGCAGTGCGGCCAGCTCACTTTCTTTTTCCGATAAGGTAATCACATAATTCTCATCAATCAGCTTCTTAATCTCTCCGACCATTGCATTAAAGCATTCCGCCACCTGTCCGACTTCGTCATTGGTTTCTACTTTTACCTGCTGCTCAAAATCACCGGCAGAGAATTTTAAAATGGCTTCGCTTACTTTTCGCAACGGATTGGTTACAAGATTTGAAATAATCATAAAAAACGGAAACATGCCAATCAACAGTCCAAACAGTAATGCCAGTGGCATATAAACGACACTTCTTATCTGAGCCTGCACCTGCTGTCTTGGTATAATCTTGCAGGTAATTGCTCCTTCTTTATTCAGCTGGGTACAAATGACTTCATAATCTCCCCAGATGAAATCCTTTTCCCTCTCTCTGTAATCCTGCTGACGGAATTCTTCTGCCGTCAGATATTTTTTTAATTTATCATCCACATCTCCAACGGTTACCAGTTCCCCCGTATGTGGATCTACGACCATTACGGCTTCTCCGCCTTCTTTCACCATATTGGTCATCAGTTCTTCAAATTTACTTTTTCCAACACCTATTACAATAAATCCAAGTCTTTTCTTATGTGACAGATCATAAATTTCCCTGCAGAGCACTACTTTATCTGAGAAATTAGCAAGATACGGTCCACTATCGTCTGCATCCACGCTTTTCCATATCATTCCAAGCTTTGTATCCACCGTTTCCTGATAAATCTGTGTCTGCCGTATATCTTCCATTGTGGAGAGATTTACACTTCCATCCATACCCCTTAAATAAGGTCTTATTCCATTTTCCGGATAGATAGCTATTGTCTTAATCTCTCCACGCATGGAAATCATATCCTGAACCACTTCCATTGGTCCATTATTCTGCCACAATCTTGCATCTGCATTATAAGGAGCAGAATCACGTTCCGATAATAATCCCCTTATCTCCTGGTTAATACAGATATAGGTTGTATAATCTTTTACATCCGATTGTAGCAGACTTATATTCTCTGCTAAGGATTCCACGTTGGCACGGTTACCTTCCAACCGGTCACTGGATGCCTGTTTATAATTATGTACCATCAGGATGCCGCAGATGAGAATCAGTACAGGCGTAAAGATTGCATATGCATAAATAATTAATTTTGCTTTTACACTCAGACCGTTTATCCATTTTCTAATCTTCTGCATCCCTCATGTACCCTCTCTTATCCTTTTACTGCACCCATGGCAACACCCTTGGTGATATGTTTATTCAATATAATATATACAATAACTGCCGGAGCTGCTGTCAATGCCATAACTGCAAACTGTACTGCGTAATTTGACGAATACTCACCGGTAAATTCAAGAACCGAGAATGGAAGTGTCTTCCATTTATCAGAGCTTAAATAGGTACTTGCCATCATAAATTCATTCCAGTTATTTAAGAACGTCATGATTGCTACAGTTGCAATGGAGGATTTTAACATTGGTGTAATAATCTGGAATAAAATACGATATATTCCACAACCATCCATTACTGCTGCTTCCTCTAACTCTACCGGAATGGATTCCATAAAGCTTGTCATTAAGAACAATCCCTGTGGAAGTGAAAATGCAACATATGGTATCAACAATGCCCAGATGGTATCTGTCATTCCCAGGCGGCTGTAAATCTTATAATTCGGAAGCAGTGTCGCATGAATCGGAATCATCAGTCCCATTAATAAAAGTGTTTTTACGAATGTACTTAATTTCCATTTCATTCTACGGCATGCAAATGCCGACATAATAGATACTACAATTACAAGAAGCACTGCTAATCCATTGATTAAAATACTATTCTTCAGATACCAGAGGAAATTACCATCTACAAAAGCTTTTACGTAATTGCCCCACTGGATTTTCTTCGGCATTACCAGAAGTCCGTTGGTAAACATTTCTGAACTGCTCGCCAGTGAAAAATCTAACAGCCAGATTAATGGAAATATCTGTATTACCGCAACTATAATAAGTATAACATACAGGATTGGTTTCGACAGCTTCTTTTTCTTCTTCTTACTTCCGATCATTTCCATAATTATGCGACCTCCTTTACTTTAATTTTTGCTTCTCTTTCTTCAAAAATCTTATTTAAAATTACAGTTACTAACAGACAGATAATAATGAATACCACACCGATTGCATTTCCATATCCATATTTGTATGCTTTAAATGCCTGCTGATACAGATAGTTTGCTGCAAATTGTGTACTATTTCCCGGACCGCCATTGGTTAACAGATATACCGTCTCCATCTGCTTTAATGCAGAAATAACAGCCATGGTTACATTTACCTGAATAACCGGCTTCATCTGTGGTAATGTAATCTTAAAGAAGGTCTGTATCTGTGTCGCTCCGTCAATTGCTGCTGCTTCATACAATACCGGATCAATATTTTTAATTCCGGTGTAGTAAATTAACATTCCCCATCCAAATCCATGCCAGATTAAGACGATTAAGACTGCCCATATTGCTGTGTCATAATTGAACCAGTTAATATCACCTTTTCCGCCAAAGGCTTTGATAATGTTATTCAGCAATCCAAAATCCGGATTGTAAATGAATTTCCACAGATATGCGATAACTGCTACGGAAATTACATTTGGAATAAAGTATACGCAGCGGAAGAAGTTCTCTCCTTTTCCTCCGAGCTTATCGAGGACTGCTGCTACGATCATTGCCAGCGGATGCTGGATAAAAATAAATCCGATTGCTAAAAGCAGTGAGTTCCGAAGTGATGTTCCAAAGGCTGCATCATGGAACAGATTTTTGTAATTCTCCCACCCAACAAACTGATAAGAGCCCATTCCTGAGTAGTTGGTAAATCCATAATATACACTGAGGCAGATTGGAGCTAATATTGCAAATACAAATAAGAATAACCCCGGAAGTACCAGACTCAGAATAACCCACTTGTTACTGTAAAGTTTCTTCACTATATTTTCCCTCCCTATGTTTTTTCTTTATAAAAATTATAGCAACCGGGCCATGTGGTTTACAGATACCAGTCTTTAGAAAAGGTGTAATATTTTCACATACCTATATATGTTTTTTTCTCCTGCATGCATAAAAAAAGAGGAACCGCAGATTGATCTGCGGCTCCTGATAGGGTATGTAATTAAGAGAATTTGGAGAATGCTATGAAATTAATTTTGTTTACTGGCAGGCTTTTCCGATAGAAGAAAGGAAATCGTCTACGCTCATGCTTCCATTGGAAACACTCTGGATCTCACTTTCAATGCCTGTCTTAAATGCAGATGGTCCACAGTCATTGATTGGGGTTCCGGATACACTTGTTGCATTATTTACTGCATCTACAAACTGCATCTGTAATTCTGTTTCATCACCTGTCATATATGCTGACTGATCCTGTGCAGACATTCCTACACCATTTTCCCAGCCATATTTGGAAAGTTTATCCGGCTGATACATATAATTTAAGAATTTGATTGCTTCATCTTTGTGTTCAGAAGATGCGGATACTCCATATCCACCACCATTCCATGCTGCGATATCTGTTGCAGTTCCTTTTCCACCGTCTACTACCGGCATGGTAAATACACGGATGTTGGTTCTGATATCTTCGTCAATATCTTCATTCAATGCCATGGATGCATCCCAGCTTCCCATATAATACATGGCAGCCTGACCATTGATAAAAAGATTCTGTGCAGTTGCATAATCCTGTGAATCATATCCATTCTGGAATAATCCTGCATCTGCTGTTTCTTTCAGTAGTTCTGTTGCTTTTACAATGCTTGAATCTGTAAAATCACCAGTTGCTACTGCATTGCTTACAATACTGGAATAATCACTTCCTGCTACTTTGTAAAGTAAATCAGATAAATAAACTGCCATTGGCCATCCATCTCCACCATCCATTGCCAGTGGAATATAGCCTGCATCCTTGATTGTTCCTGCTAATTCCAACAGTTCATCATATGTCTTTGGAACTTCCCAGCCATTGTCTTCAAACATTTTCTGATTGTAATAGAATCCGGCAACATCTGTATTTCTTGGAAGTCCATAAAGTTTTCCATCTTTCTTGAATCCTTCTAAGGAACCGGATACGAATCCATAATCATCATAATCTGACTCATTTAATTCTGCAAGTACTCCTGCATCCAACACTTCGTCTAAGAATGCCGGCTGTCCCCAGATACTTACAACATCCGGAAGTCCTTCCATGGAGTATGCTTTGAATTTTGTCTTATAAGCTTCTTCATCCAAAGCTTCTACTTCGATTTTTACATTTGGATTCTCTTCCATGTACTCATCAATAATTTTCTGTTCTACCAGTCCCTGACCATTTTTACGGTCTGGCAGGTTGGAGAATACCTTCAATGTAATTTCATCCCCGCTTGAACTTCCTGCTTCTGCGGATGGGCTCTTCTCGGAACCATCACTACTTGCTGTAGTATCTTTTCCGCCGCATCCTGCAAGCATTGCTGTTACCATTGCTGTTGTTAATAACACTGATACAATTTTTTTCCTCATCATAATACCTCCTTTTTTCAAATGTCTCTCTTCATTTGATGATTCTATTCTAGCATTCACTTTTTTTGAAAAACAGTCATCAAACTTTCAAAAAAGTGCAATTTTTTAATATAATTTTGTTCTTTATACGATAAATTTACCCAAAGTCTCGATTAAACGGCTGGCTCTTTCTCTCAAATTTACAGATGCTTCTTTTAATTCTTTTACTGCACCCAGCTGGGAATCTGCACTCTCATATACTTTAACGGAACATTCTGCCGTTTCCCCGGACACTTCGGAAATGCCTTCTATTGCTTCTAATGTCTCAGAACGGGAGCTATCCATTTCCGATACATTATTGCTGATTGTATCCAATGCAATTAACAAAGAGGCTACCTGCGTATCTATCTGCCGGAAGGACTGCGTCGTCTCTTCTACTGCACCACTTTGTGTAGAAACTATTTCTTCTGCTTTTCGTGCAATTTCTGCCACTTCTCCGGTCTTTTCCACGATTTCTGCTACAATATCCGATATCTGTCCTGCTGATACCAGACACTGATCCGATAATTTACGGATTTCTTCTGCAACTACTGCAAATCCTTTTCCTGCCTCCTGGGCACGGGCTGCTTCAATAAATGCATTCAGGGATAACAGGTTGGTCTGCTCTGCAATCTGGTTAATTGCTGCGACAATCTCATTAATTGCTCTGGAACGTTCTTCCAATTCCTCAATTGCATCAATTACGCTGCGGGTTATCTCTACCGTAGATTCCGCACTGCTGGTCAGTCCCTGTACCGATTGTATGCCAGATTCAATCGTTGTTCCTGCAGAAGATGTAAGATTACTTATTTCCTGTGCATGCAGACTTACATCTGCTATTTTACCAGATAATGCATCCATCTGTGTCAGACAGTTTTCTGCTCCATTGTCAAGTTTATTTACTCCTGTTTCTATACATTCCACTGCCTCCTGTATGTTCTGAGAGGTCTTTAAGAAAGTGCCGGACGCTTCATTGACATAACCTGCTGCTTCATTTAACTGGTTACTCACTTCATTGACATGGACAATCAGTTCCTTTACATGTTCTACGGTATGATTGATTCCTTCACACAAAAGCCCGAATTCATCCTGTTTTCTCGTAGTCAGATGTATCGTCAGGTCTCCGTCTGCTACTTTACGCAGTTTGCGGAGAATATAATGTATCGTTCCGGACATATTCTGCGCAATCATTACGCCAAGTATAAGTGCAACAACGGCAAAACAGATGGAAAGAATTACCGTCAATGTCCGGATCTGTGCTGCTTCTGCCATAATATTCTCTTCCGGCACCAAGGCACATAAAAGTGCATCTTTTTCCGGAATCCGGCTGCTTAGGAAAAGATACTTCTTTCCATTTATCTCTGTCATTGTACTAAATGTCTCATCCTCTGTAGAAAGTGCCTCCTTATAAAATCCGGTGTCATATATCATGGTACTATCCGGAATATTGTCTTCCTGTCCATAAAATTCCTGTCCGTCACTGGTCACCAGCACCGTATAACCGCCGGTTCCCGGATTTAAGGATTCCATGACTTTCCGCAGATAGGAAGCGTCCATATCAATAAGAATTGCACCCTTTTGTGCATTATAATTTTTTACAAGACGGATGCTATAGGTACTGCTATCTAATCCAAGTACTTCATCCGCTTCTTTATCCTGCCCGAATATCAGCCAGTCAGTGGAATCTGCTGCCATTTTCTGTCCCTGTTGTGTTTCTACATATTCCGAATATCCGGCACTGTTTACCGGATTTGTATTATCGGAAATACTTTTTCCACCCTCTGCCAGAAAAACAATTCCACTGACTTTCTCGTCTACCACTGTCTTTGTATTTACTTCATCTGTAACCTTTTTCTTCTGGCTCTTTTCCTCTGAATCTGTATACATTCCGGAAATGTATTTCTGCATCTCTGTATCCGTAAGATACCGCTTGAATTCATCTTCCTCACTAGATACTGCAAGCCCGATGCACTGCTGCATCATATTTATGGTCTGCTCGACCGATTCTTTATACTTGCTTACAATTGCGTATGAAGATTTGTTATAGGAAACCAGCCCCAGTATAACGATTCCGGCTACCGGAACCAGAAATCCCAAAATCAGTTTCATCGCAATCGTCTTGTAAAAAGGCAGTTCCTTTTTTTCTTTCTGATCTCTTTTGTGCATACATAATCCTCCTTTTCTTCCCTTTTAAAGTCACCCTTTTCCCGACACTTTCTCCATTATCTGGTTGATATTATTTATCGTATCATTGACTTTTTATAAAAAATAGTCGAAAGCTTTTTAAAAAAGTGGATTATTTTCATATTACACAAAAATGGGACAATGGCTGCTCTCTGTCCATTGTCCCTTATATTGGTTTCCTGTTATTCTTCCTATTCTTTTAACAATGCCTGATAGACATCCCGTTTACTGATGCCACGATCCTTTGCCACCTGCTTCATGGCTTCCTTCCGTTCCATGCCGGAAGCCTCATAATGTGCCATATGTTCCTCGACGGAAAGGCTCTCCCAGGCTTCTCTGGCTTCCCGTTCCTTTGTCTCAAATGTCTTTCCCGAAATGATTAAAACGTATTCTCCTTTTGGTTCGTTGTCCTCATAAATCTTTATAGCATCTTCAAATGTCGTTTTTGTCGCATTCTCATATCGCTTGGTCAGCTCCTTGCAAACCGTTAATTCACGGTTTCCAAGAACTTCATAAAGCTCCTTTAAGGTCTTGAGAAGGTGGTGTGGAGCTTCGTATACTATCATGGTTCGGCTCTCCTGAGCCAGTTCCTCCAAGACTCTGGCACGTTCTTTTTTATCTCTTGGAAGAAATGCCTCAAAGGCAAATCGTCTTGTGGGAAGTCCAGACATGGTCAATGCAGTAATGCAGGCTGCCGGTCCCGGAAGGGATGTTACTTCGATGCCATTTTCATAACAGATACGGACCAGTTCTTCTCCCGGATCAGAAATACCCGGTGTTCCGGCATCTGTTACCAGGGCAATATTTTTGCCTTCCTGTAATTTCTCTACCAGCTTGTATGCCTTTTCAATTTTGTTATATTCATGGTAGCTGGTCATCGGTGTCTTAATCTCAAAATGATTTAAGAGCTTAATGGAATTTCTCGTATCCTCTGCCGCTATTAAATCTACTTCCTTTAAGGTACGCAATACCCGGAATGTGATGTCCTCTAAATTTCCAATGGGTGTTGCACACAGATACAGTTTTCCTGCCATAATCTATCCTCTTTTATTTAAGTGGTATTATATATCTTCTTACTCCGCTTTCTTCGCATTTTCATAAATGCGCGGCAACATCTGATAGAGTATGATGCCTGCTGCCACAATACCAATGGAAATAAACTGGGAAGTAGAAAGGAATCCCACGCTTCCGCGGTAATCACTTCTTAAAAATTCCACACCAAATCTTCCGATTCCATAGAACATTAAGTATAAGGATGCCACTCTGCCTTTTTTCGGCTTACGCTTTGCATAAGCAAGCAGCATCAGGCAAATCATGAAATCTCCTGCAGATGAAATAAGCTGTGTTGGTATCAGCTTGACTCCATTTGGAGCATAGTCGGAATGAGTAAAGGTAATTCCAAACCAGCTGTCCGTTGCTTTTCCGTAACAACAGCCTGCAAAGAAGCATCCGATTCTTCCAAAGCCCTGTGCCAGTGCTACTGCCGGCATAACAAGGTCAAAGTATTCGATGAAAGATACCTTCTTTATCCTGCAGTAAAGCCAGGATACTAAGATTCCTCCGATAATTCCTCCATATACTACATAACCATTTTTAAAGTTCCAGAGAATGGATGGGTCTTTGATAATCTCCGGAATCTCTACAATATAATAAAGCAATCTGGTTCCCACCAGTCCGCCGATGATGGCACACCAGAAGATTCCATAAAGGATATCTCCGCTTTTTTCCATTTTCATCTTTTTTCCACGGTAATAACACATCGCATATGCGGCTAAAAATCCAAGTCCAATCATCAGTCCATACGTATGAAGTGTCAACGGTCCAATTGTTATCTCATTAAACATATGTCTTTCCTTTCTTTCATTACAAATCATAAATCTCATATATTTCATCGGTGTATACATTCGGTTCCTTGTATACAATCAGCGGCTTCTCCACCGTCATACGGGAACGCCCGCCTCTGCAGCCTTCGATAAGTACCATGTTCGGCTCCCGGTCTGCATATGGATATACCAGCCGCATCCGCTTTGGCTCGATGCGATGCTCATGCATACAACAGATGATTTCCGTCAGACGAAACGGACGGTGTACCATAAAAAAATGTCCCCCCGGCTTTAGTATTCTCGCACTCTCCCTCATAATATCCGTAAGATTGCACAATATTTCATGGCGGGCAATTGCCTTTGCTTCCTCCGGATTCGTAAGACCGTGCTGTCCTATCATATAAGGCGGATTTGTGGTTATAATATCAAAAGAAGATGCCCCAAAGATCTTCGAGGCATCTTTTATATCTCCTGTTACGATATCGATTTTATCCGTCAATCCATTTAACGCAACGCTTCGTCTTGCCATGTCGGCACTGTCCGGCTGAATCTCAAGCCCGGTAAAATGCTCTCCGGGAGTCTTCGCCTCTAATAGGATGGGAATCACTCCCGTTCCGGTTCCAAGGTCTAACACTCTCTGTTTCGGCTTTACCTTTACAAAAGCACTTAAGAGTACCGCATCCATTCCAAAGCAGAACTGCTTCGTATCCTGAATGATACGATAACCCTTGCGATTCAGCTCGTCCACACGCTCATCCGGTTTTAATTGAATCTCATTACTTGACGTCATTAATCTTAGACTTTCCTCCCTTATCCTCTAAGGCTTCCAGCTCTTTCATCTCTTCCGGAGAAAGTTTGATATTGTCTCTGCGTCTTCTTGGCTTGAACTTCAGCTCTTTTACCTTATATTCCCGAAGTTCTTTCTCATCATTTACTTCGATTAAAACCTTCACCAGCTGACGCAATACGTTAATGCTCTGTACTTCACCTTTACATCCATCAATTGTGGTAACGGTATCACCCACATTCGGAAGACGGCTGTTTAAATATTCGTATGTTTCAGCCTCATTTTTCAGACAGCACATCAGTCTGCCACATACACCGGAAATCTTAGTCGGATTTAAGGACAGGTTCTGCTCCTTTGCCATCTTAATGGATACCGGAGCAAAATCAGCCAAATAGGATTTACAGCATAATTCTCTTCCGCAGATTCCAATTCCGCCTAAAATCTTGGTCTCGTCTCTCACTCCAATCTGGCGCAGCTCAATTCTGGTACGGAATACTGCTGCCAGATCCTTTACCAGTTCACGGAAATCAATTCGTCCGTCTGCGGTAAAGTAAAACAGAAGCTTATTGTTATCAAAGGTATACTCTGCTTCTACCAGCTTCATTTCAAGCTTATGCTTTGCGATTTTCTCAAAACAGATTTTGTATGCTTCTTTTTCTTTCTCTTTATTTCTCTGCTCGGTCTTATCGTCCTCCGGTGTTGCCACGCGGATGACCGGCTTCAATGGCTGAACCACTGCTTTATCGTCTACCTCTTTCGGGGCAATCAGCACGGTTCCGTACTCTATGCCACGGGCAGTCTCCACGATAACATGGCTGCCTGCCGCCATCTTTGCTTTACCCGGGTCAAAATAATATATCTTTCCGGCTCTGCGGAATCTGACTCCAACTACTTTTGTCATTCTAATTCTCCTTTATTGTCAGCAGCAACAATTCCATCACAAGGTCAAAGTTGACATTTGCCGTAAGGCGCACCTTTGCCTTTTCCAACGCTTCTAATATTGCTTCAATTCCACTGTAGGAACTCTTGCTTGCCTGCTTCTTTATGTCATAGACTTCATCCTTAAATATCAGTCCATTTACATCTGTTGTTGCTTTATATAATAAAATGTCACGAAACCAAATCATCATGATATCAAGATAATCGTTGATTTCCATTTTATATTCGTTAATCTGTTTGATGGCTTCCTTAAATTCATAAAGCTCAATCTCATGGATTCGCTTTAATAACTGCACGGCTGCAGCTTTCAGCTCCTGAAAATCATCCGAAGATGCCAACGCCATTGCCTTTCCCACATTTCCCTGGGCAAATGCCACACACACATCCGCCTGATAATCCGGCACTTTACAGTGCTCCATCAGATATTTTTTGATTTTATCATCGGAAACTACCTTAAGGTTCAATACCACACACCGTGAAAGAATCGTCGGTAAAAATGCATCCGCATTGGTAGTCAGCAGAATGATAACCGCATATGCCGGCGGCTCTTCGATGGTTTTTAACAGTGCATTCTGCGCCTGCTGGTTCATTTTCTCTGCTTCATCTACAATATAAATCTTATATCTGCTGCTGTATGGTTTCACATCTACATCATTTACAAGCTGGCTGCGGATATCTGCCACGGAAAGCGTATTCGGCTTCTCATGTGTGACATAAATGATGTCCGGCTGGTTGTGGTTCACTGCCTGCTTACAGGAATGGCACTCCATGCAGGGCTCAATGCCGTGCTGTTCACACTGCAGGGTCTGGGCAAATGCCTCCGCCAGCATTTTCTTGCCGGATTTGTCCGGTCCGTTCAATATATATGCATGGGATATTTTATCCATTTTTATTGCATTCTGTAAATGCTCTATAATCTGTTCATGTCCAATGATTTCTGCAAATCCTGCCATGTGCGCTCCTTTCTCCTGAAGCTTCCTGCTGTCTTAGGCTGCCCTGTTTTTACGTGAAAATATCCAGCAATAAGCCTGCAATTTCCCCGATTTTATCCAATATGGTAATGTGGTCCGACTCATCCTTCACCAGTTCTTCCGCCAGTTCGTCTAAGTTCTTATCCACCAACTTGACGATTCCATAGACACGATGACGGCCTTTCCGGTCGAGAAAGTTCTCTCTGGAAAATTTATGGGAACGGGTTACGACTTCATTTAAGAAATCCTTCACCAGTCCGCGGTATTTCTTCATGTCCCGGATGTCCATATGCTGTGCAATAAGATTACCCTGCTTGGTAATGTCATCTAAGAGGCTGTTCAACCGCTGCTGAAGCTCCTGCTCTTCGATTGCACTGGTCAATGTAAATTTAAAGCTGCCGTCTCCGGTGTCTACCGGCGTGGTTCCGGTGGTCTGATTCACCGGTGCAGTGTCGTTTACTCTAATCTCCATTTTATCACCTATCCATTATATGATAGCACAAAAGCTGCAATTTCCTCTACTGTCTTTTGCAGATTATCATTCTCAAAATGTCTGGTAATTCCTGCCTTTTCCAATGCTTCTTCTGCAAAATCCGCATCATCTGCAAGAAATCTCCTGCAAAGCTCTGTATACTTTGGCTTATCCTGCATCCGCTCCCGGTCCAATGCCCGCTGCAGACGTAAACCATCTTCTACTTCTATATATATCGGTACGATTGCGTCTTTTCCATAATAGGCACAAAGCTGTGTATACACGGCAAGGGTGCCAATCAGAAGATAACTGTGCTCCGACAGATTGACCTGCCCGTCTGCAATTGTGGCATAGCGCCAGATTCCGTATATAGTATCATATGCGCGCTGCTCTATGACTTTTCCTTCTTTTTCGAGCTTCAAAAGCCTTTGTTCATCAATAAAATGATACTCTACGCCCTCCGTCTCGCCGGCACGGATCGGCCGGGTAGTATATGGTACAATCGTCTGAAGCTGCAACGCTTTCTCATCCCGCAGCATCTTATATATGGTATCTTTTCCTGTTGAGCTCTTGCCCATCAGGCAGAAAATCTTTCCCATGTGTAAATCTCCTGTTTCTACGGTTTTGCCGTCTGTTTTCTAGTATAAAATAATTTTCAGGAAATGACAACTTTTATCTTTCCGTCCTCAGTCACGCCATGAATACGAAATGCATTCTCCCGGCAGGTTTTTATCACTGCCACCGCCTCTTTGGAAATCTCTTCTCCCGGCACCAACATCGGGATACCCGGCGGATAAAGATAGACAAATGCTCCTGCCGTCTTGCCAACACTTTCCTTCATCCCCATTTCCGCTGTCTTTGCATCCAGCGCTTCTGCAATGGATATACGGACCGTCCGCTTTGCATAGGCTTCGGTCAGAAACTGCGGCGTTATTGTTTTTCTTGCTGCGGCTTCTTTTTTATCAATTTCTTCCAGTGCCGCATACAGCCGGTCAAAACCTTCTTCACGGTCAAAGATACTGGTCATTGCCAGCGCATAGTCTCCCTGACACATCTCTAACTGCAAATGGTATTTCTCCCTGAGCAGCTGATACAGCTCTTCCCCGGAAAGTCCGGCTTTCGTGGCACGGAGTACCAGCTTCGATGGGTCTTTGGCAAAGCCTTCTGTCTCTTTTAAATCCACTTCGCCCATGACTTCCACATTAGAAAAATGGGATGCTTTTTCATAAAAGTCTTTCAGACGCTTCTCATATGCATCAAAATACTTCTCTTTCTCTTCCGTCAGAAGACGCACACATTCATCCATGCTGGCCAAGAATAAATAGGATGGAGAACTGGTTTCATAGATATTTAAGAACCACTCCAACCGTTCCTTCTTTATATAAGAAGAATTCCAATGCAGAATTGCAGTCTGTGTAGGTGCTGGAAGCGTCTTATGCAGGCTCTGGATTACCACATCTGCTCCCAGTGTAATAGCTGATTTTGGGAAATACGGATGAAAGCCAAGATGCGCACCATGAGCTTCGTCCACAATCAGCGGAATCCCATGCTGATGGGCAATTTCTGCTATTTTTTCTATATCTGATATGATTCCATCATAGGTTGGTGATGTAAGAAACACAGCCTCAATACTTTCATCCGCTTCTAATGCAGCTTCCACCTGCTCCGGCAGTATTCCACCCTGTATCCCGAATTCTGTAAATACCGGATAGAGATATGTCACCTGTAACTCTCTTAAATATGCTGCATGATATGCTGCCTTATGGCTGTTTCGTGCCATCAGAAGATGTCCCTTTTTCGGTAATGCGGCACTGAGTGCTGCTAAAATACCGCAGGTACTTCCATTTACCAGAAAGAAAGAACTCTTTGCGCCCCATAATGCGGCTGCCCGCTCCTCGGCTTCCTTTATGATTCCTTCTGCGGCATGCAGATTATCAAATCCATCTATTTCTGTAATGTCATATGTATAAGGATTGATGTCACAATCCAGTCTCCGCTTATGCCCCGGCATGTGAAGGGGATACATATCGGAGGATGCAAGTTTACATAATTCGTCTTTTATATATGTCATGGTTCACCTGGCCTGTTATTATGGTTTCATACTCTTTGAATAATAGCTGATTTTCTAATTGATATTGCCATTTCTATAGTACGGCTTGAAACAGGAAAAGACAAGGAATTTTTCCCTCCAGAAACGACTTTCGGGTGACCGCTTTGAAAGCAGCCACCCGAATCTATATGATAACTTTACACAACTCAAATTTTTTATCGATACTCCTTACTGGGTAGTTTACCACTTTTTTCCAACACAAACTTTATGCTTTTGTTGTTGGTTTTCGTTGGTTTGTATTGTTTTTTGTTGTTTTAAAGGGGTTTTTGAGATATAATAAGCTTAATTTTAAAGATGCCTTGTGAAATGTTATTTTATTGAAACGATATATGAGTAAATCAGGAGGACTTGTACATGGAAAAAACGCTCCACATTTTATTAATCGAAGATGATATGAACACCTGCAATCGTATTTCAAACTATATTGCAACTAAAGATAATATGGATTTAGCCGGCGTCACCAATAATTCTTATGTTGGCATTCAATATGTACAGAATACGCTTCCTGACGCTGTTATTCTTGATCTGGAATTGCATCATGGCGGCGGAAACGGACTGTTTTTCCTCTCTGACTTAAATAAACTGGGCTTAGAGAAAAAGCCTTATATTCTTGTTACCACTTACAACTCCAGCAAAATCACACTGGAATCCGCCCGAAGACTTGGTGCTGATTTCATTATCGGCAAATATGAAGATTCGTATTCTCCGGAATCTGCTGTTGATTTTCTCGAACAGCTTCTCCCGATGATTGAAATGACAGAATCCACATCCAATACTTCTTATATGAAAGATAATCAAAAAGATTTAGAGCAGGGACTTATCCGCAGAATCCACCGGGAACTGGAGCTCATTGGTATCAGTCCAAAGGTTGTTGGTTACAAATATCTGACCGATGCCATTATGATAACAATTGATGGACCGACCACAAACATTTCCCAGATTCTTGGTAACAAGTATAAGAAGAGTAATTCCAGTGTGGAACGTGCCATGCAGAATGCCATTAACCGCGCATGGAATTCCAATGACACCGAAACTCTTCTTAACTGCTACACTGCCCACATTAATCCTGACCGCGGAATGCCTACCATTAAGGAGTTCATTTACTTTTACGCGGAAAAGATTACGGATGGACGTTAACCAAAATATTTTTTTATAAAATCTAAAAACCAAGCCATTTTTTCTTCCTCCTTCTCAAAATGTAAGAAGAGTATAGAAAAAACTGACTGGTTACCGGAGTTGCATTACAGATTGCATTTTATATGCTTTTTTCTTTCTTTATATGAGGTTATGTATGATTCAAGATAGTATTCGTTGGTTTTTTAACTTTTTATGTAGCTTTTATCTTTTTTATAAGCTCCTTAATTTGAAAAATCCTAAAATTCTTCAGAAAATATCCTTTTTCATTATCTTTCTTATAGATAGTTTTCTTTTTTGTTTTTTAGAAGCTAATAGTTTCATTTTTATTTTTCCAGCAATTATGCTTTTTAATACTTTTATATTGTCTCGTTTTAACCAGAAAACAATTTCATTAAGTCTTGTAACATTAGTTATTTCTGAAGGGATTCATTATATCCTCTTTCTTCTTGCAGCTTTGCTTACCGCCCTGGTAATTGCACCCTTTTTCTATGGACGCTATGATTTACCCTATGTATCAATACAATTTACAGGTGGACTTCTTGAATTACTCTTAGTATTCCTGCTTTTCAAAATCAAAAGGCTCCGCCGTGGCATGCCATTTCTCTATCAAATCGGCTCTTCTGCCACAGGTTTTATCTTAAGCTGTTTTATTCTGCTCATTGTTACCATAATCAGCTTTTATGATTCAATTCCTGACATGCAGTTCCTCTTTCTCCTCATTGCCCTTTTCCTGATTGGACTTCTGCTTTATTGCTGGTGGCGGTTCCGGATTACCCGTGACTACCGGGAGAAGCTGCGGCAGGCGGAGCTTAAGGCTTTACAAAATGAACTCATTGAGAAAGATAACCGCATCCGGAAATTAGAGGAAAATAATGATGCCCTGGCTAAGATTATTCATAAAGATAACAAGCTGATTCCGGCAATGGAACTTGCTGTCTGCGAATATTTAGAAGCTGGAACCACAGACGGTGATACCAGAAAGAAGGGCGAACAGCTTGCCAGCGGGTTAAAGACCATGGCACAGGATCGGAAAGGTACGCTGAACTCCTACCGCCATGATGAACACGCTCTTCCGGTGACCGGGGTCTGTGTTTTAGATGCGCTTTTTACCTATATGCAGCAGCGCGCCCTGGCGCAGAACATCAACTTTTCCCTGCATATCACAGGCAATATTGTAAAAATGACGGAAGATGTCATTTCCGGGGAAGACCTTTCCCACCTTCTGGCGGATTTGCTGGAAAATGCCATGATTGCCATTGGTGATAATGAGGTGCGCAGTCTTTCTGTCTGCCTTTGTCATGACGAAGATACTTCCACCCTGGAGATTTCTGACAGTGGGAATGCCTTTGATGTGCAGCTCTTTGAGGACTTTGGTCAGACCCGGCACACCACCCACAAGGACAGTGGCGGCAGCGGAATCGGTCTTATGGACATCTGGAAAATAAAGAAACAATACCGTGCATCCCTGCACATCATTGAATATACGCCGGGAACTTCCATATTTACGAAGAAGATTGCTCTGTTCTTTGACCGGAAAAATCACTATCTGATTCAGAGCTACCGCCGTAATGAAATTGAACGGGTACATATGAGAAATGATATGTTTGTTTTACAGTCAAACTGATTTATGTTATGATGGAAGAACTTTTGAGAAGGTAAATATTACATGAGGTAAATGTTATGAGTCATGCACTGGTTATATTATGTGGTGGAAAAAGTACAAGAATTGGAACGGACAAGGCTTTGCTCCCTTTTGGGGACTGCTGCCTGATTGAATATCTGGTCCGGAAATTTCAGCCGGATTTTCCGAAAATCTACCTTTCTGTCCAGCAGAAAAATGATTATGCGCATCTGAATCTTCCGGTGACAACCATTGGAGACATCTATGGAAATGCCGGTCCGCTGTCCGGTATCTTCAGCGCACTTTCCATGATCTCTGAGGAACGTGCCTTCTTCATTTCCGTAGATACACCTTTTGTAGAACCGGCACTGGGGCTTTACCTGCTGTCACAGCCACAGGAGCATCCTATCTGGGCGATTGAGCGTGCCAATGACCAGCTGGAGACACTTTCCGCAGTCTATTCTAAAAGCTGCATTCCGCAGGTGGGAAAAGCCATGCTCTTTCACCAATATTCCTTTAACCGGCTTCATGAGAAATGCAATGCCGGCTATATCCCGGAAGACGAGCTGGCAAATATATGTCCGGTTCCACTGAATGAACAATTTTTTAACATCAATACCCGCACCCATTATTATCATGCCTTAAAGCTGCTTTCTGAACGGGGAGAGCTTTTTGATGAAGACAGCAATCTGGAGCTTCCGGCAACAGGCAATATTGCTTCTTTTATTCCCGTGGTATCGCTGGTGGGGGATTCCATTATTGATAAAAAGACCTTCTGCATCCAGCTATTGGAGACATTAAAAAAAGATGGCATTAAGGCTGCCATCTTTGATTCAGAAAAAGATTTTTCCAATATTACGAATGTAGACCTCATCCTCACCTGCGATTTAGAAGATGAAGACTGCTTTAAAATCGAGCTTTTGAGCAGTGAGTTAAATGAGACTCCGCTGCATCCCCTTTCCGGTCTTGTTGCCATCGCCAGTGATTTCGGTTACAAATGCGAAGAAGTTCCTTGCTTTGACTTCCGCAAGCCAAAGTCACTTCTTGGCTTCTTAAAGACGCTGATCCGCGACTATAGCCATTAAGTATCTACAGGAAACGGCACAGCTCCGGCATCCAGTCTCCGATAAAAATTTCATCTTTGATAATTGCACGCCAGACTGGTGGAAAGAAGGCTTCCAAAAGAGTCATCACTTCCGCCCAGTCCGGCTCTTTTTTTCGCTCCCGCTTTAAGTATGCCGCCCATTTCCGCTTCATATAAGTATAATCCTTATAGTGAAGGACGGTATCCAGCCGGTCTTTTCCAAAGGCCAGCTCTCTCTTTGTTCCAATTTCAATAATCTGCTGCTCAACCTTTCTGCCATCTAACGCCTCTTTCTTTAAGATTCCATAAATTTCTTCATAGCAGGACAGGTCGTTGATTAATTCCATTTTCTCTAAAATTTCCACAAAATTCTCTGCCACAACCTGCTCATAAGGATATTGCAGAAACTGGATTACCGTATTCTCCTGTAAGAAAAATGGCAATTCTCCATGGGCAGGCTGCATCTGCTCGTCCCGAAGCTCCTGAAAACGCAGGGTAATGGGAACTTCATGCTCCTTTGATTTTGCCAGCACCTCTATCTGATAGCTTCCCGCCCTTTCTTTCTCTATCTGATAGACATACTCCGGCTTCCGGCTTAACACCTCTTTCATGAGCTGCCCTAACTGCATTTCCGTTAAATGCTCATCCTTTACCACCTGATAATAATAGGAAAGGGAAAAGACTCTCTTCCGGCGGTAATTCTCCACACCGAGGCTGCTGCCATTTCTAAGATAAAGCTTCTCTGCAAATGTTGATTTACTTATCTGATATAGAAAATACTCGGTTACTGCAGAAGGAAGCAGGTCCACAAAAGGGATTTGCAAGTCCTCACTTCTCTGCCGGATCAATGATTCTCTCAGTATGCACTCTGCCACTACAGCCACACTCCAATTCTGCTCTGAATCTTTGCCACAACCTTGCGGGCTCTGGCATATTCCATTAATTTTGCAATATCTTTCTTTGGCTCATTGATAAATGCCAGCAGCGCCTTCTTTAAATCCTCCCGCTCCAGACGTTCCTCGTACTTGAGGCAATCACAGATAAGGCGCTCCTTTTCGTAAATCTTCATCTCGCCACCGGCAAAAGGAATGGCCGTTACACCAAGCTCCATGACTTCCGGCTCTGTATAATATGGTTTCACCACCGGATATTCCATGCGGAACCTTGACTTCGAAGTATTCTTGCTGATGGCAATACTCCATTCATAAGGACGCTTCTCAATATAACCGTAATAGTAAAGGGCGCTGTCCATACATAAGATTCCATCCGGAAACAGTCCCAGAATAATTTCTTCCTGCGGCTTCTCTTCATACCCCATGGAATAATATCCACTCTTTACATGGTCAAGTATGCCGGCTTTCACCAGTCCCTGAATACTTTTATAGGTCAATCCCAAAGGATATAATTTTTCGGCTTTCACAATGCCATTATTTTCTTCTAAAAGCTTCTTTATCTCTTCAATGGTCTGCTCTTTCTGCTTCGCATTCATAGATATCGCTCCTTCGCATTTTTCTTCTAGTATAAGTTAATTTTTGCCGCTTGTCAATTTCTGTTGCAATTTGTCTTATATTTTTCAGTTTGTCGTTGTAAAAGTTGTTTTCTTGTCGTATAATTTATTTGGAACAATATTTAATGTCGTATATGTCTATTTGAATATACGCTTGTTTTTAATAAATGAGGTATCTATGGAAACAGAAAATACTACCCGAAAAAACCCTTCCCGGGAAACCTGCCAGAAGATTATCAAACGTATTCTGGTCACAGAAGTATTAGAAAAGGGCTGCAATGAACATTTCCGGCAAGCTTCAGATTTTATGGGATATTTCCAGTCCCTGTACCCCGCTTCCGATGCACTGACCAAACAGGTGCAGCGTGCCATCAAGGCAATGGATATGCCCCGGGATGAGAGAGGTTACTTTATTGTAAATAAAACATCCGAGCAATTTGAGCAGGACAAAGAAATCAGCCGCCTGCTGCAATCCAGTGAAGCTTCTTTAAAAAGTCTGGAGGAATCCGAACCGGTACTGATTGAAGTACCAACCGAGCTTGCCGATTATCTGATGTATACTTTAAGTTCTTCCATCAGCTTAAAGGGACATTATGATACTATGGTAAAGGCTTATAATGGTATCATTATCTACACCAGGGAGCGCAGCCGTATCCTTTCCTACCTCCAGACTCTGTTATCCACAAATTGATGATAATTATCCAAATAGTGTGGATAACTCTGCTATGATAACAGAATAATAATGGATTTATCCACAAATTATCAGAATATAACTCGTCCTAACTTTAATGTCCAAGATAACGTAAAACGACAATATTTAAATTTAAATATTGTCGTTTCTTTTTATTCTTGTCTTTTTCAGTTGTTCTATAGCAATTTTCGAGACTATTTTCTTCTTCTGTGCCGTCTTCTCTTGCTGCGATAGTTTCTCTTTATAGTTTTGTAACGCTTATCCGGTCTGCTCTTTGAGAAATATTTGTGTCTGATAATATAGAAATTATCCGCAAATCTCCGAATCAGAAATACTATGACCACAAGGGCTGCGACACCAAGAATTCCCAATAACACTTTCCAGATGTTTATCTGGAACTTATGCTTCGTAGTGGTCCTGGTTCCTGCTTCCGTAGAAATCTCTTCTGATTTTACATTATCAAAAGAGAACGTATCTGCTTTTACTCCGGTGGAAACAATATCCGCACCGCCTACATCATGTCCTGCAAATGTATATCTGATATTTGCCAACACATCATCCGAAGTATTATCATAGCTTACTGTTGGCGCAGCTTCGCTGAATTCTGCACTCTTTGGCAGAACGATATTTCCCGCCGGGTCTATTTTTACAAAGGAGGAATTGGTATTGAGCATTCCTGTATCCATTTCTCCATTTTCAAGCCTTGTCTCATTCTGTGCTACATTATATAGCGAAAAGTTCTCAAAATAATAATTATACAATGCAATACTGTCTGTCCACTGCGCTGGCGACTGGGCATTCATAATGACACAGATAAGTGTCATATCGTCCTTTTCTGCAAAGGTAACCAGCGTACTGTTTGCCGCTGTGGTGTATCCGGTCTTACCACCTACACAGTATTCATAGAGATACTGTCCTCTGGTTTTAAAGGCATGAATCATTTCATTATGATTCTGCAGATAGGTGATCTCATCATGCTTGTTGGTTGGTGGAATCTGATAGGTCTTTGTTGCTGTAATCGCACGGAAAGTCTCATTCTGGTAAGCCGCCTTTGCAATCAGTGCCATATCATAACAGCAGGTGTAGTGAAGGGTTGCATCCTCTCCCTCAGATAGTCCGTGTGGATTGTTAAAATGTGTATTCACACAACCTAACTCTGCCGCTTTGTCATTCATCATCTGAACAAAATTCTCAACGGTTCCGCCTACATGCTCCGCTACCGCATAGGCACATTCATTGGCAGACTCCAGCATGACTGCATAAAGGCATTCCTCCATGGTCATCTGCTCTCCCACATCCCTGGAGATTCCGGAACCATGGGTGTTATAAACCGCCTCTTTGGAAAATGTTACTGTCTCATCCAGCGAACAGTTTTCCAGTGCCAGAAGCGTGGTCATAATCTTCGTGATACTTGCCGGACAATGCTGCTCCGTGGAATTCTTATCATAAAGAACCGTTCCTGTGCTCTCTTCCATCACAATCGCATTGGGTGATTCGGTTTCCGGGTCCTGGGGCCAGTACTCTGCCGCCTTTACCTTTTGTGTGTTTATACCCAATAAGCCAACCAGACAACACACTGCCAGTCCGACGCTTAATATTTTCTTTTTCTTTTTCATTTTCTGCTGCTCCTAAATTCTTCTTAACTTTAAGTATATATCAATCCATTTCCATGGTGCAATACCTTTCCATTAATATTCACAATTCTCTTTCTTTTAAACCATAAATATGATAAATTGTTTTCGAAAGATATATATAAGTAGAAAGGATTTCATATTATGAGACTTCGCAATATCCCGGCGGCTGCGCCGGCTGTAGAAGCCAGTGACCTCTGTATCAAGGATGCCGCTTCCCATAAAGGACACTGGAATGAAATATTTGGAAATGACCACCCGATCCGCATTGAAATCGGCATGGGCAAGGGACGCTTTATCATGGACTTAGCTGCCCGGAATCCGGATATCAACTATCTTGGCATGGAACGTTACGAAAGCGTATTGTATCGCGGACTCCAGAAATTGGAAGAAAATCCACTGCCAAACTTACGCCTTCTGTGTGAAGATGCGGCACTTCTGCCGGACTTCTTCGAAAAGGGCGAGTTAGACCGCATTTATCTTAATTTCTCCGACCCATGGCCAAAGGACCGCCATGCCAAAAGAAGACTGACCTCCCGCCAGTTCTTAGAGCGCTATGACAAAGTCTTAAAAGATGACGGACAGATTGAGTTTAAGACCGATAACGTAGGACTTTTTGACTTCTCCTTAGAAGAAATCGATGCTGCAGGCTGGAATCTGGACGCATTTACAAGGGATTTACACCATGATACTGCCATGAACGAAGGCAATATCATGACCGAATACGAAGAGAAATTCTCTTCCAGGGGAAATCCTATCTGCAAGCTGATTACTTCCAGAAATATTCCCTTATGACCTTTCCGATAGTGCCAGTGCACGGACACTGCCGGATGAATGACCCATGAGATGAACCATTTGCCTGAGCATCCGGAGTTGGTTTATCAGTGAAATTTTTATAAATTTTTCTTTTTTTATTGTGGCTTATCTTCTGAGGGTTTATAATACGTCGTAGCATAAATCATTGATACAATGTAAGGAGATGTATACCATGTACGAATTTACAGAAGATTGTTTGATTCATATTCCACAAATTGATGAGGAACACCGCAAATTATTCCAGATGATAAATGATGCTCTTTCCCTTGTTAAAACAACCGAGGATATTTCCGGAACTGCCCAGAGCCTGCTTCTTCATCTGAAGGATTATGCGAATACACATTTCGCCCATGAAGAGGCTTATATGGAAGAGATTCATGACCCGGAGCTTCCTCTTCAGAAAAAGGAACATGCTGAATTTGCTGAGAAAATCAATTCCTTTATTTTAGATAAGTCCTCAAAAGAGGCTGCCAGAGCATCTTTCGAAGAACTGCTTTCCTATCTGGTACGCTGGCTGTACCACCATATCTTAAGCAGTGATATGATGATTGGAAAAATGTCCGCAGTTGAAGGGACTTCCGAAGACCCATTTGCCTTTACGGACAAATACAAGACCGGCATTGACCTTGTAGATAAAGAGCACCGCCGTCTCTTTGAAATTATAAAAGAGACCAATGACCTGATTCAAAACGATCTGCTGCATGACAAATATGATGAAATTATGCGGCTTTTAGTGGAATTAAAGGATTATACACAATTTCATTTTGCTGATGAGGAAATGCTGATGGAGAAGATGCACTATCCGGAACTGGCTGCCCAGAAGCGTGCCCACACTGTTTTCGTTGAACGCCTGGTAGAAATTGACTTCTCAGAACTTGACGATATGGACAATAACCAGCAGACTTATCTTCTGGAACTGATCCAGTTCCTGCTGGGCTGGTTATCCAACCATATTATTGGTATGGATAAAAAAATTGCTGTCTATATGGACGAAATGAAAAAATAATAAACTGCAGAGCATACAGCATAAAACCGGCTTCCTGATATTAGACTTTATTCTAAATTAGAACGCCGGTTTTCTTATATAAAGTGTCTTTCTGTGACACGCTCTCCTTTTTCAAGATGAACGAAATTACAATCCCATTTTCCAGATAAAAGTTTTCTTATAATATTGCAGTCGGATGGCTCCACCGCCAGCTTCTTATTTAGAAGTTCTGCAGGTCTTTTCAGTCCATCTTTGGTTTTCTTTATATCATAGCTTTGCGTATCTATTAAAGTAATCTTCTCATAACCGCCATAGATTGTATCTAAAACTTCCATCCCCCGTTCTCTGCCATAAGCAGCAAGAACGGTACTGCACTGGCCTCCAATGGACTCCTTGTCAATTGTCCACGCTCTTGTCGCATAAAGAGAATTCTTATCCACATGATTCTCCAAAAGCTGGTGGATGCAGTCGTGGAAACGTGGCATTACAAGCTCGGTATTCCAGCTCACAATCCCTTCCGTGCCCCGCCCGCACAATCCATAGGTGAGCAGGATTATATCCACATCCTGGTGCCTGTCAATCTCCTGCTGCAGCAGATTTCTTAATACAGACGGGTTTCTATGCAATCCACGTTGCAGATATACAACAGGATATGTTATATTTAATTGTTTTCTGTACTTTTCAATTTCATCCTGCTGCATTGCACAGGCAATCAGAATTTTCTTTTCCAAATGATTTCCTCTATATTTATATATTTTTCTATATCCTTTTGCATATAATATCTAAAAAAGGGTATGCCTCATGAAATTCAAATCAAACTGCTTTTCCAGAAAGGCTTTGCTTTTTTCCTACCGTAAGCCTGCCCTGCACACTAAATTTACTACAATTCAAAGGTCTTTTAAAGAAGTAAAAAATATACTGAACAAATAAACGATATCTTCATCATTCCTTATTTACATCTACAGAACCTGCCACGGGCAGCTTCTTACGGATTTTTTATAACAAAAAAAAGCACCAACCCCATGGCTCCACGTCCACAAAATCGGTACTTTACATGCGCCACCAGGGGTTCGAACCCTGGACACCCTGATTAAGAGTCAGGTGCTCTGCCAGCTGAGCTAGTGGCGCATTGCTTAACGCAAGGACTATTATATAATAGAATTTATCGAATTGCAAGTAATTTTTTATTTTTTTTAAAAATTTTGTAAATTACATATTAGCAAATAATGCCGCAATTTCTTCCGGTGTCATCATATGATTCGGGTCAGAATTTGCCTCGATAACAGGCTCTGCTGCCGGTTCTTCCACAACCGGTTCTGACACAGGTTCCTCTTCCGTTATCGGCTCAGATTCTTCTGAAATAGCATCTTCTGTTACAACTGGTGCTTCTTCAGCTGCTGAATCTGCATTTGCAATCAAAGCTGCAATCTCTTCCGGTGTCATCATATGATTCGGGTCGGAATTCATTTCCTTAACCGGTTCATCAATGGTATTTACCATTTCTTCTGTAAATGCAGGTTCTTCCGGTTCCTCATCTGCAAATCCAAGTGTATCATCAAAACCAACTGGTTCTTCTGGTTCCGGTTCATTGTTTTCTTCTGGAGATCCGGTTTCTTCTGCTACTTCTTTTGTAGTTTCAGCTGCTTCGTCATTTCCGAATAAAGCATCTATATTTAATAAATCATCTTCTGCTAAATCCGGCATATCCTCTACAGTTGTCTCCGGTTCTGTTGCCGGTTCCTCCGGCATCACTTCATTGATTGGGGCTTCCGGTTCTTCCGGCATCACTTCGTCGATTGGTGCTTCTGGTTCTTCCGGCATCACTTCGTTGATTGGTGCTTCTGGTTCTTCCGGCGTTACTTCCTCAACTGGTGCGGCTGATGATGGCTGTACCGGTGCTGCTGTATAAGCAACAGCTGGCGCACCAGTTATTTTTCCAATTTCAGCTAATATGGTATTGTGGATGGATAATTCCATTTCTTTCACGGAAGCTGCCATTTCCTGCTGTTTTAGCAGAAGGTCTTTATTGGCATTCTCAACTACGATACGCTGCTGCTCTAACATGTTCTTCTCAAGATTATCCAGACGGTCGGAAAGATTAAATATCTGCTCTAATAATTTGTCGTTGGAATTCATCAATGCATCGGAATTTTCTTTGTTACGGCTTATGGTAACTTTGGCAATGGATTTCTGTGCATCTATGATGTCCTTTGTCGGTGAACCGGCTGCCTCTTCGATACGATCAAGCTGATCCGCAATATCTTCAAAGGATTTGCGGGTTACAAGATAAGAAGCTTTTTCTGACTTAAACAGATTATCATACTGTTCGTACTGGTCAATCTCTTTCTTATAATTTTTCTGGATTGCACTGGCAATCAGAATATAAATATCAGCCAGTGCTACAACTGTAAGTACAATCAATGCCACATAATTGGACGGATAGTTAATCATCACATATAGTTCCCCTAAAACCAGTACTGTTAATACCAGTACAGCCGTCACAATTCTCAGATTGTAAGAATCCTTCTTTTGTTTGATGTTCTGCTTTGCTTCTTCCATTGTAAAAATCCTCCGTGATTTTTTATTTTTCACTAAATAGCAGGAGCAAACCGTAAAAACCTGCCACTATACTGGCAGTTCCCTGGATATGTCCTGCAGCCGGGTACTTACTTTCCCTGTAAGTATAATTAATTTTATTTTATCACAGGTAGAATTTTCCTTCAAGAAGCCTTTTCCAAAATAGAAATGAAAATTAAGAAAGTTTGCTAGTTGATACCTTTACATATGAACTGATTTAAAAACTGATTTTTATCACATGGTCTGCCAAAAAGATAGCCCTGCAGATAATCAGCATGTATTTCTTTCAGCTTTTGATACCACTCTTCTTTTTCTATACCTTCTATACATATTTTGATATCTACACTATGTACCAGTTCAACTATTTTTTTTAACAGCTCAAAATCCCTTGTTTGACTCATAGCTTTTGCTGTAAAATGATTATCCAGTTTCACATAATTAGGATTCATGTTTACAATACAATGTAGATTCGAAAAACCTGTGCCAAAATCATCCAGAATAAACTGTATTTTTTTCTCTTCGAATTTCTTCCGAAGCGTATAAAAATACGGTGTCATATCCGTATATCCGCTTTCTGTCAGTTCCGCACACAGGCTCTCCGGCGGAAGATTATATTGTTCTATAGACGAAAGTATGTCCTTCCAGATATCACTTTTCATCATCTGAATATAAGATATATTTACATTAACCTTAAATCCCGGTATATACTGCCGCATTTCATGGCACATTGCCGCAGCTTCATTTAATACAAATCTTCCAGCCGGAATAATAAGCCCGGTTTCTTCCAGTAATGGTATAAATTCCACAGGCGAGATACTTTCTTTTTTTCCACCTGAATACATGGAAAACCTCATAAGCGCTTCCGCACCAATTATATTTCCCGAGGAACAATCTATAATCGGCTGATAGTATACTTCAAATCCTTCAAATTCATTTGTCACGGCACCTCGAAGTGCACTTTTTATTTTCTCTTTTTTTAAAAATAACTTATAATCTTCTTTTTCAAAAAAATATACTCCGTTTCCTCCCATGGACTTTGCCTGTTTTAAAGAGAAAACCGCTATTTTACGATACTCGTCATAATATTTTAAGAGCTTCGTTGCATGGATAATTCCGGTAGATACTGTAAAAACCACCTTATATTTTTCAGAAATAATAAAATCTTCTATTTTTTTACATATTTCCTTCTGCAATAGCATAACATCATCTCTTGTATGGCTTTCCAGATCAACAATCATATACTCATCTGCAACAAGATGGTACAGCTGCTGGTTATCAGAAAGACATTCCTTGATACCGTCAGCAACACTTTTCAACACATAATTTCCATAATCTACGCCTAATGTACCATTAATCGCATTAAATCCATCAATCCCTATATGTATTAAAAATACTGACGAGCTGTCTTTTATATGGGAAGAAACAAAGGAATACATTTCTCTTTCACCCAAAAGTCCGCTGACATTATCTGCCCACTGTATATTTCCAATTTCGTTTACACAGCCTATAAGATAATGAGGTTTTCCATCGTTATCATTGATTACCTTTCCACGGCAGTTAATCCATACCGGCATCCCTTCTTTATCAAGCCATCTGTAATGCAGATTGTGATTTTTTTCGTTTCCATCCGCAATCCGCTGTAAATGTTCCCTAATCATCGGGCGGTCTTCTTCATATACAAAATAGCGGACACTGTCGGCAGCATTATCAAATGAATTGCCCGGCATCTTAAAACGCTTCACCGCTGCCTGTGAAATGATAAGGGTATTTTTCTGTAAATCTATAATATAAAGATAGTCATCCATACATGGTGCAAATACTTCTATTAAATCTTCTGCTCCTATTTCCTTGAGCAGTCTGCGTATGTTTGTATCCATAGTATAAGTGCCTTTCTTATAAAATTTTTATACTGATAAACTTTCTATTCTGTGGTAGAAATTATAGCTGGAAATCATTATCGTATTATACTGTTTTTTCTGATTCTGCCAATTTAAATTTACGAATCATTTCACGCAGATTTTCTGATTCGCTGCTCATCTCCTGGCTGGCAGCTGCACATTCCTCAGATGTTGCAGAATTGGTCTGTACAACATCATTAATTTGTTCAATTCCTTCATTAATCTGCTGGATTTCTGTTGTCTGTGTTTCTAACGTTTCCGCAATATTTGTAACTTCTTCTGTAATTATTTTAGAGTTCTCTGCAACATCTTCCAATTGCGCCGCAGTCTGTCCTGCAATCACCATACCCTTTTCTACTGCCTTCACAGAGGTTTCAATCAACATTGCAGATTCTTTCGCTGCCTGGGCACTCTGGTCCGCTAACGAATTTACCTGATTTGCTACAACTGCAAATCCTTTTCCGGCTTCTCCTGCCCTTGCTGCTTCGATAGAAGCATTCAATGCAAGCAGATTTGTCTGGGAAGCAATTTCATTAATTGTTGCAATAATTTTGTCAATTTCTTTTGATGCTTCACTAATTTCATTCATGGAATCAACCATTTCATGCATCTTACCATTACTTTCTAAAATGGCATTTCCAAGCTCATCCACCCTTCCACTAATTTCTTTTGCAGATTTTGAATTATTTTCTACCTGTTCAGATACACCTGCAACTGTTGCTGTCAGTTCCTCTACTACTGCCGCCTGATTTGTAGCTCCATCTGCAAGATCATTAGAACTTGATGCTACCTGGTCTGCTGCACTTGAAACTTCATTGGAAACATTTTGAATTCCTCTAATCGTTTCTCCTATACTTTTTTCAAATTGCATAAAAGAATTTAAAATTCCGACAAAATCTCCCCGCCACTCTACTTCCGGTTTAACATCAAAATTTCCTGCTGCAAACAATTTCATTGCACGGTCAATATCGTCTACATAGCTTCCCAGGATACGGATTGATTTACGCATACTGTGTGCCAGTCTTCCAATCTCGTCTTCTGAACGATAATCCAGCGTACTGTGTAAATTTCCTTCTGTCAGTTCCTTTGCGACATCCTCAACTGCCCGTAAAGGTTCAAGAATTGTATCCAGGACTTTTTTACCTGTTTTCTTTGTCAGTGTCCATGCAAAAATTAAACACACTATAATACATACAATTCCTGCTGCAGCAAAAATAAATGTAGTTCTGGCAGCCCTGCTGCTCTCCTGGTCTGTTATATCATCTAATTTTATTGCGATTTCCACCGCTTTATTTAATGCAGGTGTGCAATCATTCATGATTTCATCAACTGCTTCTTCCTTATCACCACTTTTAATTTCTTCTATAATGGAATAACCAATATTTCCCCAATCCGAAAGGGCTGATGAATATTCCTCATAATCTGAGTCAGGAATAATTCCGGTTCCCTTTAAATTTTTCAGTTCAGAATCAACTTCTTTCAGCAGCTTTTCTACTGTTTTCTCATAACTGACATATGAAGAAGTATCATCATCTAATGCCATTTCCCTGATATTTCTTGCTGCCGCATTCACATTAATTCTACATATTTTTACTGCCTGATCTGCTACAGTAACATTTTCTATATAATGTACCATATTAGCAAATAAAACACCTATGACCACTATAGAAAGCAAGCCTGAAATTAACATCATAATAATGACTTTTCTGTAGCCATAGTTTATCCTTTCCTGCAGATGCATGTTTTCTAATTTCCCTTTCATTTTATCTTTTTGTGAAAACATTGATTCTTATTTCCTTTCTCTTTATTATATTTCTCTTTTTTTCCAGACCTTGTTATATCAGAATTTTTTCAAAAGTCAATGACTTTTCAGCTTTAATTTTAAATTCTATTTTTTTGATAAAATTTAACACTTCCTGCTTTGGTTTTTCGTCATTTTTATAGACAGCTATTTACAGTATTTTTCTATAAAAACGGCCGCACCATCATTCTATAGCAGCAAAAGCCATCTTATCGTCTGGCCATGATTTTCTGAGTGCCACATAAGAAATCAGAAAATTTGCAAGCCAGCCAGCCGGTACAGCAAGCCAGACAAATGCAATGCCAAAACGCGGTGCGAGTATCAAAGCAACTGACAGACGAATTGCAAGATTTACCATATTTGCAATGAGAAATGGACGCATGATTCCAAGTCCCCGAAGAACTCCGTCTGTTGCCATCTTGATACCCATGAAAATGAAAAAGAAGCCGAGCCATCTCATATAATCTCCAGACACCTGATATGCCAGCGCTGTTCCATCTTTACCCAGAAATAATGAAGAAATCTGTGTATGCAGTGTTTCAATGACTATAAAAGCAAGGACTGCAAAACATAAATCTAACACCAGTGCAGCGTGGTATCCTTTTTTTATACGCCCGATTTTCTTTGCGCCAAGATTCTGGGAAACATACGGCGAGACTGCATTGCCTATGGACACAAATATCAGTGAAAAAACATTCTCTACCCTCATCGTTGCCGCATAACCTGCAAGAGCCTGTGTACCAAACGGATTTACAACCGCCTGTACAATCATCATACCAATTGACACTGTTGACTGCTGGAGGACCGACGGTATGGCAATGCGGAGCATGGAATGTAATTCCCTCCCGTCAAACCAGCGAGCCGGACTCTTATACTGGCGTATCCGGTATAAAAAGATTAAAAACGAAAATATTGCCGAAATACCTTGTGCAATAAGCGTGGCTAGGGCTGCACCGAATACGCCCAGACCAAGGCCTGCTACCATCCAAAGATCCATTATAATATTCAGAACAGAAGAAAAAATCAAAAGGCATAATGGAATCTTTGATTCACCGATTGAAGTAAACATCGTTGAAAGAATGTTGTACATAAACAGAAACGGAAATCCCACAAAATAAACACGAAGATATAGTACTGCTTCCTCCAGTATATCAGCGGGTGTCTGTAATAAGTCCATCATGGAACGTGAAAAACAAAAGCCAGTAACTCCCAGAAGTATGCTAAGAACCAGAAAACTAATCAATGATGTTGATACGATTGTTTTCATTTTACTATAATCTCTGGCACCAAAATAACGGCTCACAAGTACACCTGCACCTACACCTGCACCAAGTGCTATACAAATGAATACATTCGTAAGGGCAGCACAGGCACCAACAGCCGCAAGGGCAGAAGATCCAACAAACTGACCCACAATGATTGAATCAGCCATATTGTAGACCTGTTGAAAAAAGCTTCCGAAAATCATTGGCATTGCAAAAACAGTCAGTGCTTTAAGGGGTGCATCTGTAATTAAATATTCATCTTTTGACATGATCTTCTTCCTCTGTAACTATTTTAAAGCACTATTACTGCGGCATCAAGTCCCTCAACTTTTCCGTCAAACAGTTCTTCTCCAAGCAAATTATATTTTCCCTCATACTCATTAAATCTCTTCTCACTGCTGCTGCAGTTAAAAATCAATGCCATAGTTTCTTCACCATTTTTTCTAATCAGAACAATGGTTTCTTCCTCATCCCTTGTGATTGCCTCAATCAATTCACCTTCTACGATACATTTATATTTTTTTCGAACCTGTAACAGCTGTTTATACCATTCAAACATCTCTTTATCCTGGTATTCTTCATCCCAGTACATGCCACGTCTGCAATCCGGATCGTTTGCTCCCGGCATCGCATACTCATCTCCATAATAAATCATCGGCATTCCCGGCAATAACAATTGAAAAGCTGCTGCCAAATGCTGTTTTTTCTTATTATTCTTACATAAATGTAAAAATCTTGCTGTATCATGGCTGTCTATCAGATTCCACATAAGAGGATAACATTTCTTATTTAAGCGTCCTTTCAAATATCCAAGATTCTGTATAAACTGGCTGACCGTAATCTTTTCATCTGCAAGCAGATCTATCATATTCAGATAAAACGGATAATTCATGACCGTATCCCATTCATCTCCTTCAAGAAAATCTCCTGCATAATGCCAAATTTCTCCAATTATCAGCATATCTTTCTTTACTGCCTTAACTGCTTTTCTAAAATTCTTCCAGAAAAAATGGCTGATTTCATCTCCTACATCCATTCTCCATCCGTCTATATCGCATTCCCTGATCCAATAGCATGCAACATCTGTAATAAATTTTTCAACTTCAGGATTTTTCAGATTTAATTTTGGCATTCCACCATAATAACCAAAGCATTTGAAGTTTGGAATCTCTCCCCTTTCACTTTTAAGTGGAAATTCATCAATAAAATACCAGTCCAGATATTTAGACTTATTTCCCTTTTCCAAAATATCTTCAAATGCAAAAAATTCATTTCCTGTATGGTTAAACACCGCATCCATAACCACTTTCATTCCATATTCATGCGCTTTTTGTACCAGCTCTTTAAGATCCTCTGCTGTTCCGAATGAGGGATCTATCTGATAATAATCAATGGTATCGTATTTATGGCTTGAATTTGATTTAAAGATTGGTGTCATATATAAAACATCAATTCCAAGACTATGGACATAATCCAGATGTTCTATAATTCCTCTGAGATCACCATGCAGATTATCCATAGACGTAACTGGTGCTTTATACCATACTTCCTTGTCTACCGGCTGTGATGATGCAAAGCGGGACGGAAAAATCTGATATACGACCTTATTTTCTGCCCACTTTGGCACCACAAACATTTCTTCCTCCCGTAGATTCTGCGGGCAGTCAAACATTCTGTCCCTGTTTGTAATACATTCCTTACTAAACTCATAATTGCCGTAATATACTTTTTCCCCCTGCATATCCGTAAATTCAAAAAAATAACGGAGACATATCAGATGCATCTGGATCTGTGCTTCATAATAATCCTGAAACTGTGAGGTGGCAACCTTCTTCATTGGAATTGTCTTTCGCGTATCCTTCCATTCCATTGGTATATACTTATCCTCATAATGAAGAATTATTTCCTTTATATCATCTCTTTTTACCTGGATGCGTATCACAAATAAATCCTTATCTATTGCATAGCAGAATCTTTTGTCCATATCATGAATAATTGCAGAGTATTCCATTCATTTTCTCCTTTACATATTCTGTTTTCTTCTTTCGTATTACTTACTTTTTCTATATCTTAACGTGATAATCCTGGCTTGTCTATAGATAACTTCCTCTGCAGCTTGCCGATTGACAAAAATATCCGAATCTCTGTTATCCGTCTTTTATGTCAATGACATTTTCTCCTTTTCCCTGAACGAAAAAAATCACCCAGACTAGAATTTTTAATCTAATCTGAGTGATGCTTCGTCAGGCCTGTTTTCATCTCTGTAAAGCACCTTTCAGTGCTCGTCCGGTGCTCGGAGCACCCGGAGGATGTAACCATTCCGTTCCATCGAGTTCACACAGTTGGCCACCATTACGATTCAGCTTG
>ERZ773133.1014-NODE-1014-length-35456-cov-16.245728_pt1 | contig 35456 bp, 40 predicted proteins | sample MGYA00580861_ERZ773133 | MGnify/ENA primary metagenome ERZ773133 (study PRJEB29015, sample SAMEA2737844) | human gut metagenome | biome: human gut; feature: human-associated habitat; material: faeces | place: China | collected 2012 ...
ATGTGTTAAGCACGCCGCCAGCGTTCATCCTGAGCCAGGATCAAACTCTCATGTTATAGTTTGTTTCCTTTTCCAGAATAATCTGGCTTATTCAGATGTTACTCTGAATTTACTGTTTTAGGTTGTTCTTTATAAGAACGTTCGTCTGTCTTTCAATCTCTTGATCGACAGCTTGAAATTTAGGATCTTTCAAGGTTTATTCACTGTTCAGTTATCAATGTACATCGTCAATACTTCGTATTGACTTTAGAAGTTGCTCCGCAACTTCCGAACGGATTTTTCAATCTCATTCATCGTTGTCATCTCTCGGCGACAGCTTATTTACTATATCATACCGCCAACCATTTGTCAACAACTTTTTTTATTTTCTTTTACTTCTTTTTCAGAAGCGCTTTGCCTGTCCGCTGTTCTCGCGGTCAGCTTGTATATACTACCATCTGCATCTCAGATTGTCAACACTCTTTTTACAGTTTTTTTAAAAAGTTTTCACGGATTTTCCCCTCACTGTCGGCAGCCCTTGTAATTCATGCCTTTTAGCGTGCAAAACCCGTTCCCATAGACAGAAGAATATTGTTTTCATACAGTTCTTTCAGAAATGCGCTCTGATTTATATAGGAAACAATCACTCTCCCCGTCTCTCCCGTACTGCAAAGGGCAACAATGTAAAACGCAATCCAGACGATGAGAAGCCCCTCCATCAGCCCCGCTAACATTCCCGTGAAACGGTTCACACCTTTTAATATCGGAATATGCGATACGATTCCAAGCAGCGCCGAGATCACTTGCACCAGAATCCATGAGAGAATCAGCACCGTCACAAACGCAATTCCCTGAACGATAAATCCTGCCAGGCTCTGCGCGATCCCTGCATATACTCCGGTCTCCGCAAGCACAGTGTCCGCTGCGCCGGAAGCCCCCGAAACGATCTGCGCCATCACAGATTCCGGAAGATCCAGTCCCAGTTCCCCGGCGCCTCCGTACTGTTCCGCTGCACCTTCTTCCATCTTTCCCTGCGCCGCGCGCCGCACAGATTCCTCACACGCAGCTTCTATTTTTTCGTAAATGGTTGTATTCTCCTGTATCCACTGACTGACATGCGGCGTTGCCCACGAAACAAATACCAGCACAATCACCCAGGCGACGAGTGAAAAAACAATCCTTAAAAATCCCTTTGTGTAGCCGTAGATTGCACAGCACACCAACACCAGGAGGACAAGCATCAATACCCAGTTCATAATCTCCTCCTTATTTTAATCTGATCCGCTGTGTCGTATCTTTGAGCACAAGCGTGTAGTTCAATTTTAATTTTCCCGGTATAATCTCAAAAAGCTCCTCTTCAAACTCATGGTGGAACTTATAAACACCGTGCACCGTATAGATGTCGCAGACATTTGCGTTCCGGATGCAGATCTCATTATTGGTCAAAAATTCGATACTGCTGTAGTCCAGACCGAAATCCTTTTCCATGACCAGTTTTCCGTTTTCATCATACACCGCCAGATGATTGGTCATCGCCTCATCCTCATTGCCGGTCACGATCCCGATATAGTGCTCATTGTAAAAAATACTTTTTGTCTTCTCATCCATCGGGATCTCCGCGATTGCCTGCGGCTTCTGCACACCCTCAAAAATCAATGCTTTCGTATCACCGAACGCAACCATCCGGTCGTTGGAGGTAAACTCCATCTCCGGGATGACCATGTCATCGTAATTGTTCACACCCACGCAGTGATCGATTTCGTTCTGCCCAACCGTGCCATAATTGTAAAACGCAATTGTGCTCTTGACGCTTCCTTCATTGATATTGATCATGGATACCGCCAGCTTTACCGCATCATTGGAAAGCGCAATAGCGATCGGGTATCCCCCGTTCTGACCGTGGATCTCCCCTTCCGCCAGGCTGTTGCCCTCTCTGTCATACAGCGCAAGATACGCCGCCTTGTCTTTTTTCATCAGAACCGCAACCGTCCCCTGCTCTGCCACGCATACCTGCTGAATCTGCATGGTTGTCTCAATGCTTCCCACAAGCTTTGTCGGTGTTAAGATATAAATTTTTGTCCCGCCCTTGTCGTAGATGCTCAGATAATTTCCGCAGGTATCCAGCTTCGGCGACGACATCTCATACGTCTGGTTCCAGATCAGTTCATTCGCGGCATCCAGATAAAATGCTCCGTCATTGCTGTATTTTAAAATATTTCCCTGAAATTCCGTAAAATGTGTCGCATCCGTATCCGACCGCTCCGCGGTTGACATAATGTCATAGTTCTCATAATGACGGAGCGCCATGTAAAGTCCCAGCCCGGTCAGCACCAGGAGAAAAACCGCCGTCACAATCACGGTGCGGCGCAGGATCTTTCTGCGATGTTCCTTTATTTTACGGTTATATTCCTCCATATCGGTATCCCCTACCGTATGAAATCCGCTTTTGTTTTTTTCTGCCATACTTCCTCGTTCCTATGTTGTCTATGCTTTCACTGATTATGAATATTATAGCATGTGTGTATTCCCGTTTCACTATTTTTTTAATTCGGCAGAATCAGACGCTGACCGGCGTAAATGGCATTTTCATCCTCAATGCCGTTGACCTCGCAGAGCTTGTCCAGCATTGCCGTCGTCTGATATATTTTCCGGCAGATTCCCACAAGACTGTCTCCCTTCTGCACATCATAATATCCCTGCGACAGATACATCTGCGCCTCGGTCTGCACTGCTGCCGCCTGCACATTCTCCGCCGATGAGTTTCCGGCAGCTGTCGTCGTGCCCTGGGTCTGTACCGCCAGGCTCCCGTCCGTGGATGCCGTGCTCTGCGTCTGCGCCTCCACCGACGTGCCCGCTGCGTCTGCGCATGCCTGTCCACCGGCTGCCGCCGTATCCCCCGCAGTTTCCGATCCCGCTGCAGTTCCTGCTGCTGCATTTGCCGTTGCATTTTCCGCTGGCTCTGCTGTCCCCTGTGCCCCCTGTGCCGTCTCCGCCTGCTGCGCTGTAACATCTTCCTGCGTTCCCACCGCTTCCGCAGACAGTTCCTGTTTTTCGACATTCCCCATCACCGTCTCTACCTCCACAGACGGCATCCGCTCTGTCTCTTCCGTCTCCGCGTCCGCCGTCTGCGCTTCTGTCACATACCGGGTTCCCTTCATCTGCGCGAGCGTCTGTTCCATATCCACCATCTTTTCATGATTCAGATACGCAGTCACACCAAGCACACACACAACCGCCCCAAGCAGAACCGTGGCTGCATACGCGGGTCTTTCCTGCTTTTCCTGCCGGCCGGCATCCTGCTGCGCCCTCCTGCGGTAAAGACCTCGGTATATTCCTGCACTTTCATTATCGTCCGACGTTTTTTCCATGTCTGCCGGTGCTTCCCGCTCCCCGGCGCTTACTGGCACTGCCGGTTTTGGCTTCTCTTCCCCTTCCACATCCATTTCCCGGTAAAATTCTTTTTCCTCTTTTTTCCAGAGGTCGTTCTCTTCTGGCACCTGCCTGTGCTGGTAATAAATGTAAAATCCATCTCTTCTATACAGGTGCCCGTTCCGGCTGCCGTAGACCGCCTCCTCACATTCCAGGCTGTCCATCAGAAAAAGAATCTGGCGCTTTCCACCGAAATTCCGTTGATGCAGCGCCTCCAGATGCGCTGTCATATTGGGAAGCTGTCCCTTGATATCCAGCGCCCATCCCACAATCACGAACGGATCATGCTCCGGCTTTAACTGCTTATATATGTACGCCCACGTGTGATCGTCCCAGACCGGAATGTCCCGGTCAAACAGGATTTCATTCAACGGAATAACCGCTTCCACAAACGTGCACTCTCTGCCCATGCAGTTCTCAAATTTTCCCAGCAGCACATATGCCGTTTTTTCTTCCACGCCGCCATGCGGATGCATTCTGCGGTACACGGTATCTTCCACATAAATCCGTTCCCCTGCATCCGGCGACCCGATCTGTTTGATTTCTCTTGGCAGTTCCCTCTGTACCTTTTCTTCCGTCTGTTCCTGGTGAATAATCTCTATCATGCCACACGATTCCCCTTTCCTCATCCGGCTGCGCATCCGCGCAATACGCGCACATGGATTTTACAGCCTTTTCTCGGGGAAATCGTACCACAAGCCCTCTGCATATTTTGAAATATTATGGGCTTGTCCGAAAAAATGTTTCGACAGCCTTCCGTCTCTTCTGCCAAAACGTTTCCCGAAATCACAAAAGCCGCAGGGAAGCTACAATCCCCGCGGCCTTATCTGCGTTTTTCTCTAATTCTGTTTTACAAACGCCTTTACTTTCTCGTAGATGCTCTGTGCATCCAGTCCATACTTTTGAATCAGTTCCAGAGCCGGACCGGACTCTCCGAACACATCATTGATACCAATCTTCATGACTTTCGTCGGCTGCTTCTCAGAAAGGATGTCGCATACGGCACTTCCCAGTCCGCCGATCACGGAATGTTCCTCGATCGTTACCACTTTTCCGGTCTTCGCTGCGGACGCAAGTACCAGCCCCTCATCCAGCGGCTTGATCGTATGGATGTTGATGATCTCCGCATCAATACCGTCTGCTGCCAGAAGCTTCTCCGCCTCTCTCGCCTCGTTCACACACAATCCTGTTGCAAATACTGAGACATCTTTTCCCTCTTTTAACACAATTCCCTTGCCGATCTCAAACCGGTAGGTCGCCTCGTCATTAAATACCGGAACCGCCAGTCGTCCAAAACGCAGGTACACCGGTCCCACGTGATCGTACGCCGCATGCACTGCTGCACGCGCCTCCACATCGTCCGCCGGATTGAGCACGACCATTCCCGGGATCGCGCGCATCAAAGCCAGATCCTCCAGGCACTGATGGGTTGCTCCGTCCTCACCCACGGAGATTCCCGCATGGGTCGCTCCGATCTTCACATTGAGGTGCGGGTAACCGATCGAATTGCGCACCTGCTCGTAATTTCTGCCCGCCGCAAACATTGCAAAAGAACTGATAAACGGAACTTTTCCGCAGGTTGCAAGACCTGCCGCGATTCCTGTCATATTCGCCTCTGCAATACCGATGTCCCAGTGGCGCTCCGGAAATGCCTTCTTAAAAATGCCGGTCTTTGTCGCACCTGCCAGATCCGCGTCCAGCACGATCAGATCTTCATGCTCTTTTCCAAGCTCTACCAGTGCGTTGCCGTAACTTTCTCTGGTTGCAATCTTCTTTCCTAATTCTGACATAATGCTGCACCTGCCTTTTCCAGATCTTCCATTGCGATCTTATATTCATCATCGTTCGGTGCTTTTCCGTGCCAGTCAACGGCATTCTCCATGAATGAAACACCTTTTCCCTTTAATGTCTTTGCAATAATCGCCGTCGGCATTCCCTTGGTCGCCCGCGCCTCCGCAAAAGCCGCACGGATCTCGTCAAAATCATTTCCGTTGATGTTGATCGTATGGAAATTGAACGCCTCGAACTTTTTGTCGATCGGGTACGGGGAACATACTGTATCGATGGAACCGTCAATCTGAAGGTTGTTGTTATCCACGATCACCACCAGATTATCCAGTTTCTTAAATCCTGCCCACATGGCAGCCTCCCAGATCTGTCCCTCCTGGATCTCTCCGTCACCGCAAAGTGCATATACACGATAATCTTTCTTATCAAACTTTCCTGCCGCAGCCATTCCCACTGCCACCGAGAGCCCCTGTCCCAGAGAACCGCTCGACATATCCACGCCCGGAATATGCTTCATATCCGGATGTCCCTGTAGATAAGATCCTGTGTGGCGCAGCGTCACCAGATCCTCTTTCGGGAAAAATCCACGCTCTGCAAGCGCAGCGTAAAGTCCGGGCGCCGTGTGTCCCTTGGACAATACAAACCGGTCACGATCCGCCATCTTCGGATTCTTTGGATCAATGTTCAGCTCCTCAAAGTACAGATATGTGAAAATATCTGCCGCCGAGAGCGATCCGCCCGGGTGTCCCGCTTTTGCACTGTGCACCGCTGTTACAATGCTTTTGCGAATTTCATTTGCTGTCTTTTGAAGTTCCAGATTCGTCATGTCGTGTCATGGTCCTTTCTTATATCTGATTGTCATCCGCCCGCCCCAGATGCCGGACAGTTGCATCCTTTTCTCATGCGGTCACTACAGTTCCGTGCGCCCCTCAAGCGCGCGCAGAAGCGTCACCTCATCAATATATTCCAGATCGCCGCCCACCGGCACACCGCTCGCAATCCGCGTAACTTTTATACCGGTCGGTTTGATCAGTTTGCTGATATACATTGCCGTCGTCTCCCCCTCCAGGCTGGAATTCGTCGCAATGATGACCTCATCCACATCCTTTTGCAGGCGCTGCATCAGTTCTTTGAGTTTGATGTCCCCCGGCCCGATTCCGAGCATGGGTGAGATCGCGCCGTGCAGCACATGATATACCCCGTCATACTTCTGTGTCTTCTCGTATGCCGCGAGATCCCTCGTGTTCTCCACCACCATAATTACCTTATGGTTCCTGGAACTGTCGCTGCAGATCGGACAGATTTCCTCATCTGTCAGCGTAAAACATTCCCTGCAATACCGCACATTCTGCTTTGCGTCCAAAATCGCAGAAGAAAGCTCCTCCACCTGCTCCTTTGGCATATTCAGAATGTGAAATGCCAGACGCTGTGCAGACTTCGTGCCGATTCCCGGCAGGGCAGATAATTCCTGTATTAACTTGCTGATCTGTCTGCTATAGTATTCCATTCTCTCCCTCAAACTTCCTGTCAACACTGCCGGGCTTTCCCTGCAGCCTTATATATATTACTTGATAACGCCGCATTTTACAAGGTGGTTTTGATTTTTCTTCCTCTGGTATGCTATACTGGATTTATTCACAGATTGTATGAAAAGAAACGGAGATTACCATGAAAGAAACGATTGCAACCATCCCTTTGATGAATGCCTTCCACGCAGACGACGAATGCCCTTTCTGCTACCTGGAACGCGAGGCCGAGCAGCATGCCATCTCCTTCATCCTCGGCTCTGCCTATATGGAAGATGATATCCGTGCCAAAACAGACGCCACCGGTTTCTGCCGCCACCACTTCAAGATGATGTACGACTACGGCAACCGGCTCGGCAACGCCCTGATCTTAAGCACACACTTAAAAAAGCTGAACCAGGAGCTCGGCGATGAGCTGGCACATTTTACGCCCGGCAAATCCAGCTTTATCAAACGCATGAAGCACACGGATGTCTCATCCGGGAATGCGCCCAAAACGCCTCTCGGCGCATGGATCGCCGCTAAGACCACCGACTGCTATGTCTGCGACCATTTCCATCAGATCTACGGCCGTTATCTGGATACTTTTTTCGACCTGTATAAGAAAAATGAGGAATTCCGCGCACTTTTTGAAAAAAGCAGGGGATTCTGCCTGCCGCACTTCGGCGACCTGATCGAGGCAGCCGAGGACAAGCTGACCGATGACGAGAAAAAAGAGTTTTATCCCAAAGCCTTCTCGATGATGCAGGACAATCTCGACCGGCTCCAAAAAGAAGTGTCCTGGTTTGTGGAAAAAAACGACTACCGCAACAAGGACAAGGACTGGGGTACCTCCGCCGACAGCATCCAGCGCGGCATGCAGAAGTGCGCCGGCGGCTATCCCGCCGACGAGGTATTCAAGGCAAAGCTCTGAGCACCATGTGCCCCCACGCAGGTAGCTCTTGTTTCATGGCACTGCCGCATCAGATAGACATTGCCGTCTGCTGATAAGCAATGTTAAGAAGCACGTCATACTTATTTCAGGCAGAAGTCGTGATCTTCTCATCGCCTTGCTTATCAGCAGACGGTATTTACCCGCTAAAGCGGCAGTGCCATAAAACAAAACTGCACCCGTACAGCGCGATCGCCACACAGGTGCAGTTATAAATTCTATTAGAATGGCATTCCGCCAAGTCCGCCCATGCCGCCGGTAATCTTTGCCATGGAACTCTGGGAAAACTCGTCTAACTGACGGTAGGCCTCGTTTGCCGCCGCCATAATCAGATCCTCCAGCATCTCGATGTCATCCGGATCCACAACCTCCGGGGAAAGCTTTACTTTCGTTATCTCATGCTTGCCGGATACCGTCACTTCCACAGCTCCGCCGCCCGCTGCCGCAGTCACTTCCTTCTCTTCTAACTCCTTCTGAGCCTCTTCCATCTGGCGCTGCATCTTCTGCGCCTGCTTCATAAGGTTATTCATATTACCCGGCATACCGCCCGGGAATCCACCTCTTTTTGCCATGTCTGCTTCCTCCTGCTTTTCTCTTAGGACTGTTCCATCTATCATAATATAAATTGTGTGATTCGTCCAGCTTTAAAAATCCTCTTCCTCGATGTCCATCTGGATGAGCGCGCCCAGATCCGGATAGACCTCGTCACTGGCATGCCCCGTATCGTTTAACTTCACCAGAATCGCAACCTCTTTGCCGATCCGATCCGCCGCTGCCGCTTTTAATGCGTCCTGGCAATCCGAACGGTTCTGCTCGACGTACTCGTAAGCGTTTTTGTCATCGAACACCAGCATCAGTTCCCCGTTCGGTCCGAGCGACCGGGTCGCCATCTTAAGATACGTCTTTGTCACGCCGGTAAGCTGCGATAAGATGCCGCCCCAGTTTGTCAGCACCTGCTTCACATCCTCCGGAATCGCCTTGGGCAGTTCTGCCTTTGGCAGCGAGCCTCCCTGTGCCCCCTGCGCGCTTCCACCTACGCCCTGCCTGGCACTCCCCGGTGCCGCCATCACAACGCCTTTTTCCAGTTTCTTCTCCAGGCTGTCGATGCGGTCCACCAGGGACGTGTAATCTTTTTCCATTTCCGGTTTACATAACTTAATTATCGCAATTTCAATCAGAATCCGCTTCTGGCTGGCATATTTGATCTGGCTGCCAAGCTCCGAGAAAATGCGGATATAGCGCATCAGAATATCGGCGTTCACCATAGACGCCTCTTCTTTCAGGAGCGCCAGATTTTCCGAAGAGATGTCAAGCACATCCTCCATATCGTCCGAGCTTTGCACCAGCATCAGATTGCGCAGATACCATGTGAAATCCGTGACAAACTGCCCTAACTCCCGTCCTTCGATCACGAGCGTCTCCACGGTCTGGATTGCCCCCGTGATATTTTTATCGAGGATCTGCCGCAGCAGGCGGCTGAAAATCTCTGTGTCGACTGCTCCGAGCGTATCCAGCACTTTGTCGTAAGTGAGCTCCTGTCCCAGGTAAAAAGCGATACACTGATCCAGAAGGCTTAACGCGTCACGCATCGAGCCGTCTCCCGCCTTGGCGATATAGCGCAGCGCCCTGTCCTCCACCGTCACCTGCTCCGCATCCATCAGTTCCCGCAGGCGGGCAGTGATCGTGTCGATCGAGATTCTGCGGAAATCATAGCGCTGGCACCGTGATAGAATCGTGATCGGAATCTTGTGCGCCTCGGTGGTCGCCAGAATAAAAATGACATACGCCGGCGGTTCCTCTAAGGTCTTAAGCAGTGCATTGAACGCTCCTATGGAAAGCATATGCACCTCATCGATAATGTAGACTTTGTATTTTCCTTCGGTCGGACGGTACTCCACCTCCTCGCGGATCTGGCGGATGTTGTCGACGCCGTTGTTGGAAGCCGCATCGATTTCAATCACGTTCATGGAATTGCCTGCCGCAATCGCCCTGCATGTCGGACATTCCCCGCACGGACTCCCGTCCACCGGATGCTCACAGTTGACCGCCTTCGCAAAAATCTTGGCAATCGTCGTCTTTCCCGTTCCTCTGGTTCCGCAAAATAGATAAGCATGTCCGATTCTGTCTGCTTTAATCTGATTCTTTAACGTTGTTACAATATGATCCTGTCCTTTTACATCGTCAAACTCCTGCGGACGGAACTTACGATATAATGCCTGATATGACATGCTTTTCCCTCACCTTAATCTCCAAAGCTGATTCCAATCCGCTTTGCTTCTTTTATCATCTGGTCGTTCGGATCGACCGTCTTTAATTTGCCCGCCACGTCTCCGAGCGGTACATATTTGATCCTGCCATTGACCATGGCAACCATGTTGCCGTAGTTCTCGTCCATGATCGCTTTTGCCGCTGCCGAACCGAGTCTCGTGCAGAGCACACGGTCATACGGACATGGGCTTCCACCGCGCTGTGTGTGTCCCGGCACGGTCACGCGCACCTCGACGCCGGTCTCCTTGAAAATGCGGTCTGCAATCTCGTAGGAAACAGACGGATATTTCCGCTTTGCCACTTTTTCCTTGTACTCTTTCTTGGAGAGCGCCGCATCCTCCTTTGAGATGGCTCCCTCGGCAACCGCAAGTATGGTAAATCCTTTTCCTGCCTTCGTGCGCTTGTTGATCGCGGCAATCACTTTCTCGATGTCGTACGGTATTTCCGGAAGCAGAATAATATCCGCGCCCCCCGCAACGCCAGCATAAAGCGTCAGCCAGCCGACTTTATGCCCCATGACCTCAACAATAAAGACGCGATTGTGGGACGCTGCCGTCGTGTGGATACAGTCAATGCAGTCTGTGGCGATATTGATGGCACTCTGAAATCCGAATGTGACGTCCGTCCCGTAAATATCGTTGTCGATCGTCTTCGGCAGATGGATAATATTCAACCCTTCCTCCCGAAGCAGGTTCGCCGTCTTCTGTGTTCCGTTTCCTCCGAGGATCACCAGACAGTCCAGGTTGAGCTTGTGGTAGGTCGCCTTCATCGCCTCCACCTTGTCCAGTCCGTTTGCATCCGGCACACGCATCTGCTTAAACGGCTGTCGCGATGATCCGAGAATCGTGCCGCCTTTCGTCAGAATACCGGAGAAATCCGCGGATGTCAGCAGCCGGTAGTCCCCGTAAATCAGACCTTTATAGCCATTCAAAAAACCATATACTTCCAATTCATCCACGTTCTCGCTGAGTCCCTTAACAACACCGCGCATGGCAGCATTCAATGCCTGGCAGTCTCCGCCGCTGGTCAACATACCGATTCTCTTCATCTGCTTCTCCTCCTGTTTCCATCTTTTCGTACCATCTGTTCATGGTCTGTGGTCCGCATCCGAACCGCAGTTTTTCTATATAGAATATTACCCTCTTCGCCGCCATTTTGCAACTGTGTTTCACAGCACCGGCACGCCGCAGCGCCTAATAACGCACGGAAAATGCCCGCTCCTCTTCGTTTAATTCGAGTTTCTGCCGGCTCACTCTGTCCAGATAAATATAGGAATCCTCCCGAAGGCGCGCAATGATCTCGTCGATCGCCTCCCGTCTCCCCTGCAGTTCTGCCGAGACGCTTCCATCGTACTCATTTCTGACCCATCCCGTCACATCGTAGTGCCTTGCAAGCTGTGACATCCGGTAGCGGAATCCAACTCCCTGCACGCTTCCCTCAAACCGGATTGCCTCCCGTATCTTATTTTCCATACCTTGCCCTCCTGTTATGCTATAAAAATAGTATCTCCCGAAAAAACTTATTTCAAGACTTTTCGCGAAAGCATCTTGCAAAATCAACCAGATATGATATACTAATCGAGTGTCTCACAGTAGAATCCTCTGTGATCCATTCATTCGGAGACGTATCGAAGCGGTCATAACGGGGCGCACTCGAAATGCGTTAGCCCTCCGGGGCACGCGGGTTCGAATCCCGCCGTCTCCGCTGTCACAAAACCCGGCAGAATCATAAATTGATTCTGCCGGGTTTTTCTATGTCTTTCTTTTTCCAGAACAACACTCTTTTGGGCGAAGTATTCCGCAAAGAAAAAAAGAGAAACCGCAATATACGGTCTCTCTCTTTCTTAAGCCGCCAGACGGATCGCTCCGCCTGCCGTGCCCCTGCCAAGGAATCGGAGTAACAGGATTTGAACCTGCGACCTCACGGCCCCCAGCCGTGCGCGCTACCAAACTACGCCATACTCCGTTTCAGATGAATGGATTCATTATATCATATTTTTTGTAATTTTTGAAGCCCTTTTTTAACCGTGTCACCACACGCCCGCATTCCGGTCTGCCCGGATCTGATCCGCAACCATCTGCGCAATCAGCGCATATCCTTCCTCGGTCGGGTGAATTCCATCCACGAAATATTCCGGGTGATCCTGCGTCAGCGCGTAGAGATCCAGCGTTCCGCAGCCCGATTGCTCCGCGATGTCCGGCACAAGGTTCCGGATCTCTCCTCCGATCACATCATTGTTGATCCCATATAGGATCTCTCCCTCCTCCGCAGGAAATGCTTCCGGCGGTGCCATCAGATACAGATACGGATGTCCCGGCAGATTGTGAAGTTCGTCAATCAATGCAAGATACTGTTCCTCATACCTCTCGGCATCCCAGTATTTCTGCTTGGAATCGTTGGTCCCCAGCATAATAATCACCACATCCGGGGACTGCGCCTCTATCACGTTCAGATACCCCATGTTGCGGTAGCTTTTCCGGGAAAGATCCTGCAGGGTTGCTCCTCTCACGCCGTAATTGAAAATAAGATAACGCGGGCCAAGCAGGATTCCAAGCTGCGCCGGATACGACTTCGTCAGCCGTTCCTCGTCCTCCAGACCGCTGCCGTATGTGATACTGTCCCCAATACAGTATATGATCTCTGTTTTTTCGTATTCCTTTTCCCGGATGCTCTGTGCGTCTATCAAAACAACTGCTGCCGTCAGGAAAAATGTCAGAAATACCGCGCGCACACGCCTGATCCGGCAGTAAATTTTCTCATTCATACTCTTATTCCATTCCACTTTTTCTCCACTATCATACCACCTTTACGGCATTTTTTACACATAAAAAGCTCTCCGGATGCTCATACTTTTTCTGAAATATGAAAAAGTGAGGTAATCTTATGGCATCTTATGTATCTCCCGAGATCCGCGACCGGTTTGATACCCTGTCTGCTGATCTGAAAAATCTGATTCTGGAACGGAATGTCTGTCTCAACAACATGTATGACCTGATTCATGTTCTTGAGGATATTGTCGCAGAAGGGGAAGCCGAATAACGGCTTCCCCTTCTGCATGCCATCCGCAAACTTATCCTGCCGGATGTCTCTTTTCTTCCCCGGTCTTCCTCTTTGTCTCAAGAAAACGTCTTTTATATTTAACTGCTGCATAATCGCTGATGCGCTTCTGATAAACCATATCAGAAACTCCGCCAACCATACCGACCACCGGCAGTCCCTGCACGAATTTCAGATACAGCAGTTCTCCCGCCAGCGCATCCGATGTGCGCCGGATCTGCTCGTTTCTGGAAATGGAAAACGTACGCTCCTCACGCATCCACAGATTCAGCTCCATATTGTTCTGGGCAAGCTGCTCGCCGTGCGACAATGCCGTCTCGATCAGCTTTAATATGAAGATCTGCTCCTCCTGCGTGTCATACGTGTATCCGTAGCTGAGTGCGACCTCGTAGATACTTTTCAGCAAAACACCGAGGAACAGCGGTATATCCGGCAGACCCAGACCGAAAAATCCCATGCCGACACCTTCCACCGCCGATACCGCCAGATTCAGGTTCCGGCTGGCACCCGCCTCTCTCCCGAATGCCCGCAGGGCATGTCTCGTGTCGCGCACCTCTGCGGCGTAAGCATTGATCTTATAATTCTGCTCCTTTTTCTCCTTCTGACAGGTCTTCTCTATCACCGGCGTTCCCTTGTCAAAGATCAGTTCAAACGCTTTGTAAAAAGCGGTGTGCAGAGTCGCCTCCAGCTTCTGTGGCACATAGCGCGTGATCTTCTCCTGCCAGCCCGCCGTCCGCGCCGGCATGGCATGGCGCAGAAAGCGCTCCTCTGCCTTGACAACTGCTGCCCATTCTTTTTCGACCGGATTCTGTTTCTCTCTCATCGCCCGCGCCTCCCCTTATGCTTCCAGTGTACGGTTCATGATCTCCATTTTCTCCTCGGCCTCGTAAATGAGCCGGCTGCATTCCTTTAGTTCCTCGGAGAAATCCTCCGTCTCCGTCTGATACAGACACTTATATTTGATGTCATGCTCCAGGCTTGCCCACAGATCCATCGCCAGCGTGCGGATCTGCAGTTCCACCGGCACCAGCTGCTTTTTGTTCATAAAATATACCGGCACCCGGATGACCATGTGAAGACTCCGGTAACCGTTCTCCTTCGGCGTCTCTATGTAATCCTTGATCTGCATAATCATAATATCATCCTGCGCCATCAGACGGTCGCGGATCAGATAGACGTCCTTGATATAAGAGCAGACAACACGGATTCCCGCGATGTCGTAGATGTTGTTGCAGGCAGCCGACAGCGTCAGATCCAGATCCTTCTTCTGGAGCTTGCCCAGAATACTCTTCGCCGACTTCAGGCGGGTGTCAATATGGTGGATCGGACAGCGCAGCTTCCGGTACTTGAACTCGTCCTCTATTATCTCAAGCCTTGCCGTCGTTGCACACATCGCCGCATTGTACATGCGCAGGATCGGATCAATCGTCTGTGAAAACTGGTCCTTCATATCTGCGATCCGCTCCATGCTGTCATCCATCGCCGCACGCATCGGCACCAGATCCCGCACTGCAATCACATTCTCCTGTGCGGTCACCTCTTCGATTTCTATTTCCTGCTGCTTCCCCTGTTCCTCCAATTTATAAAAACCTCCATTGTCTGTTTTCCATCATCAGGTATTATTATATCAGACATTCATGAACCCGCCGTTAAATCCCCATAAAATATTTATTAAATCTTCTGCAACCAAAAACGGACGTACTTCCCGCCGGGAAGTACGTCCGTTTTATGTTACAATTCGATGCCGCAGCCCTGCATGAGCTCGCGGGCGCTGTCGAGTGAATCCACGCCGTGCAGATTCTTGATCGGCGCAAACTCCCGCTTTCTGTCGACCTCGTAAGGAACGCAGTCCGCCATCATGTGCACCATATCCAGAACAAGCGTCTCGAACTTGTATCCGTTCGGTGCATCCGGCTTCACCAGACTGCCGGACTCGTCCATATACGGAATCTTCTTCTCTACCACATGGATCGGCATATGTGCATCTGCAATCTCCTCCAGACGCTTCTCGGAGAAAACGTAATTCAGAATCACACCAAATCCATAGAGCAGGTCGCCGTTTGCTTTCCGTGCAGTCGCCATCTCTTCCGTCATCTCGTAATACTCCGCGATCGACGGCTTGCCGTCCTCGGTACAGAGTACCCCCACCTTTTCATCCGGCGCTGCCTTTCTGACAACCTTCGCGCCGCTCTCGCAACCGTAGGCAATCGTCGCACCGATGAACAGCGGGTCTGCGATTCTCTGCAGGCAGTTATCCACCGCAAATACATTGATCCACTCAATTCCGTGGGAACGGATATCGGAGAGCAGCCCTGCATTCACCATGGAGCCGAACCAGCCGCCATTGCCGTTCGGAGACATGGCAACCCTGGTGCTGGATTCCATATATACCCGGCCCTGATAATCGCAGGCGGGTTCCATCTCCTGCACGAAAAACTTCACATACTCCTTCGGGTAGCCAAAGTACCCATGCTCCTCAAAAAATGCCTGCGTGTCGTCATGGTTGATGTTGCTCGTCATGATATAAAGTGGAACATACGCGCCGGCTTCATCCGTTACGTCCATCAGGTTACGGATAAGCTGCTGAAACAAAAACAGCTCCCGGTGGATTCCGATATTGAGTGTTCCCTTCGGTCTGTCCAGTCCGAGACGCGTTCCCTGTCCCCCCGCCAGAAGAACCGCTCCGACTTTTCCTTCCCGGATCGCCTTGATGCCGAGTTCCCGGAACTCGTCCCTGCGCCGCTCAATTTCTTCCGTCTCAACCGCCTCAAGCGGTGCGAATACGCCCCGCTCGTTCACGGTCTCCTTGCGCTCAATCTGCTCTAACACAGACCAGTCGATCGCATCCAGCTGTGCCTTCAGCGCCTCGTTCTCCGCCTCTGAATTCTTCTCCATGACAGCACGGATATAGCACTGCTTTTCGTCTTCCCAAATTTTCATAAAAAACTTTCTCCTTCCTGATATCAATTAAATCCGCGGAATCCCTTGCCGATAATCTCACTGCTGTTCGTGATGGCAATAAATGCCGTCGGCTGATGGATACGGATATAATTTCGTAATTCTACCGCCTGGGAGCGCTTCATAATAGTGATAATGATCGTCTTCTGGTTGTGCTCATATGCCCCCTCGGCTTTATAGATCGTCGCACTGCGGTGCAGCTCATTCGTGATAAAATCACAGATGGGCTCCGGATCATTGCAAATGATCGTAAAATACTTGCACAGGTTGATACTCTCAATGACATTGTCCACAACGAGCGACTTTGCCAGAAGTCCGCAGAGCGAACAAAGTCCTGTCTGTGCATCAAACACAAAACACGAAGCTATGACAATCCCCAGATCCACCAGAAACAGCGCGCCTCCGATGTTCAGCTTCGTATACTTTTTAAGGATCATGGCGATAATATCCGTACCGCCTCCGGAGGCTCCGATATTGAACATAATCGCCGCACTGAACGCCGGCAGCACAATCGCATACATCAGTTCCAGTACCGGCTGCGTCGTCAGCGGATGCTCCATCGGAAACCACACTTCCGCAAGGCTTAGCCCCACAGACATCAGCACGCTCACATACACGGTGCGGATGCCAAAACTTTTCCCGAGGAAAATAAATCCTACCACCAGCAGCGCCATATTGATGATAAATGTGATATTTCCCGGAGTTGCCGGCATAACGGCACTTAGGACAACCGCGATACCCGTGACTCCACCAAATGAAAAATTATTCGGGAACTTGAACACATAAACACCCACCACCAGAATCAGCGTGGCAACCGTCAGAATGGCATACTCCTCCAGTGTGCGTTTTACTTTTCCCATATTCTTGTACATTTCTTCAAAATCCTCATCATCTGAACGTATTTCTCTGATATTCTACCGTATTTCCCGCAAAAATGAAACTCTATTATCAAAAAATAAGAAAATATTAGGAATCAATTCCCTTGCGGCATCATACCACGCGCTTTTCCAGCCACTTCCCGCGCCGGTAGCGGATCAGGAAAAGCAGCGTGCGGAACCCCCAGTCCACATACATGCCGATCCAGACACCGAGCACGCCAAGTCCCATCGTTCCCGCAAAAAAGTAACTGCTTGCCACACGGAAGACCCACATGGAAAAAACGCTGACCTCCATCGTGTACTTTGCATCCCCTGCGGCGCGCAGCACATTCGGAAGGGTAAAGCTGAGCGGCCAGATCAGCGCCGCGCAGATTGCGAAACTTACCAGAAGCTGTGTGGCAATCCGTGCCGCTTCCGCCGATAGCGCGAAGCAGGCAATGATTGGTTTTACAAGTGCAAACAGTGCCAGATCCGCCAGCACCATTCCCGCATAAGCCAGACCGAGCAGCCGCTTGCTGTAGTATCTCGCCTGTTCTTTTTCCCCGGCTCCGATACATCTGCCGATGACCGTCACGATCGCAAGTCCGATCGCAATCCCCGGAATATTGGCAAATCCCGCCACGCTGTTCGCCACCGCATTCGCCGCGATCGCCGCCGTGCCAAACGTCGCGGTCAGACTCGACACCAGAAGCTTTCCAATCTGGAACATTCCGTTTTCCACACCGCTCGGAATGCCGATCTTTAAAATTTTTCCGATCACATCCCGCTGCGGCTTCATACAACCCGGCGTCGCAATACACAGCGGGTTGTCCTTCCGCGAGAGCAGCACAACCATGACAAGCGCTGATACGATCCGCGCCGTGAGCGTTGCAAGCGCCGCTCCCAGCACGCCCATCTTAAGTCCGAAGATCAGCACCGCATTGCCGCCGATATTGATCACATTCATGACCAGGCTTGTATACATGCTGACCTTACTGTTTCCGATTGCCCGGAACAGCGCCGCTCCCGCGTTGTAAACGCCCAGAAACGGGTAGGATATGGCGGAGATGATAAAATAAATCTCCGCATTCTGCATGACGTCCGCGTCAATCTGCCCGAAAATTGCCCGCAGCAAAAAGCGGTAGGACAGCAGGATGACCACCATCACCGTCCCCGCGGACATCAGCATGATGAACATCAGCTGTCCGGCAGACAATTTTGCCCGTTCCGGCATCTTCTTGCCGATATACTGGCTGCACACCACAGCGCCGCCGGTTGCAAGCGCCGACAGAATCTGGATCAGCAGTGTGCTGATGCTGTCCACCAGCGACACGCCCGACACCGCCGCCTCGCCGCACGAGGAGACCATCAGCGTATCAAACAGTCCGATGCTCAATGCCAGCGCCTGCTCAATAATGAGCGGTACAATCAGTTTTTTCAAATCTTCTCTGGTAAAAAGTAATGATTCCATTTTTCCCTCAAAAAAATGTGGCACAGCGTCACGCCATGCCACAAATGACTGTCATTCTATTGTTCTGTGCAGTGTCCGGATTATGCCAGTGCAGCCGTAATGATTGCCATGGAATATACCTCGGAAGCGTTGCATCCGCGGGACAGATCGTTGATCGGCGCATTTAAGCCAAGCAGGATCGGACCATATGCCTCGAAATTACCAAGACGCTGTGCAATCTTGTAACCGATATTTCCGGCGTTGATGTCCGGGAAAATAAAGGTGTTTGCATGTCCTGCCACTTCGTTGCCCGGGCACTTGGTACGTGCAACACGCGGGGATACTGCTGCATCAAACTGTAACTCGCCCTCGATCGGAAGAGACGGATATTTTGCCTTTGCCTTTGCTGCTGCATTGCGCATCTTGTCTACATCCTCACCCTTGCCGGAACCTAAGGTAGAGTAGCTTAAGAATGCAACCTTCGGATCTACACCGAAGATCTTCGCACACTCTGCAGACTCACCTGCGATCTCAACCAGCTCATCCTCGGTCGGATGGATGTTGATTGCACAGTCACCCATTGCAAGAACCTCGTTCTCACCGGTTGCAGACGGACGAACCAGAATGAAGCAGGATGATACGATGGAGTTGCCCGGCTTGGTCTTAATCAGCTGTAATGCAGGACGTACCGTATCTGCGGTGGAGTAGGTTGCTCCGCCGAGAAGTGCATCTGCAACGCCCATCTTTACAAGCATGGTTCCGAAGTAGTTCGCCTGGGACAGAACGCCCTTTGCCTGCTCCGGTGTCACACCTTTGCTCTTTCTGAGTTCACAGAACAGCTCTACCATCTCGTCAAATCTGTCATAGTTTGCCGGATCAATGATCTCAGCGCCACGAATATTGAATCCGCTCTCCTCAGCAGCCTTTAAAATCTCATCCGGGTTGCCCACCAGAATCGGATGCAGGAAAGTACCTGCCAGTAATCTGGATGCTGCCTCTAAAATACGCGGGTCATTTCCCTCTGTAAAAACAATTTTTTTTGGATCTTTCTTCAAGATATCGATCAACTGACCAAATCCGAACATAGTATACTCTCTCCTTTGACATTGTGTTTAATGTAAGCGCTTACTTCCCTTGTTCATGCGGGCTGCGCCCCCGTTATGCTTTTATTATATAGCGCTTTTTACAAAAAGCAATGCTTGTACGAAAATAAATGCATGACGGGTTGTGCTTTTTGTTAGTCGTCTCTAACTTCCAGCATACAACACCGTCATGCATCTGTCAATCAATGTGCTATTTTTCCCCAGCGCCTTTGCTTCCTTCTGCATTTTTCTCTGCATCCACGTGCTCCGCCTGTGCTGTCCCGCTGCTCTGTGACGCCTTTATCACGCCAAAAAGCTTCGGGACATGCTGGTCCTTGTCCGGTTTGGTCATCAGCATAAAACGCCGGAAAAAGAATAGAATACCGATACTGACCACCGAGAGCAGATCCTCGAGCGGCGTGGTCGTCTGCACAATCATGTGACGCGCGATCAGGAAAATCAGCACCTCAATGATATTCGCTGAACTCGGCTTGCAGAGCATCTTTAAAAACTCGATTCCGATGACAACGTTAAAAACGGCATCCAGATACTCCATAAACGCACCGGCTATCGTCCGGTGTTCCCAGTAGCGTGCCAGTTCAGGCACAAGCGTGATCATTGCCACCAGAATCCCTGCCACGACGGCTGCCGCCATCAGAAGCTCTAAGATCTCTCCGCCACGGTACAATATCCTTCTCGCCTTATCCCACATGGTATCTCTCCCTCTTCCCAAAAGTTATCTGTCAGAATCTTTATAAAAAACACTTATAAAACGCAAAATCCGAGCGCCTCACTTCGAATCCAAAACCATAAACGTTACCACCACAGTTAGCTCAGCCCAGGCACCCTCACGGCACACAAGAGCTTCTGCTTAGGGCTGCTCCATTCCTGACCTGACCCGGTTCACAGATTCCTGTTGCGTAAGACCCAGACGTCAACGCCACTTATGATGGGCAGCTTTACAGCTTACCTGATCCTCTGTTTGGCATCACCCCAACTATAGCGGATTGTTGGTACAGGGTACCGCTACCACCCCGGCTGCTCGGAGACTTAAGTATATCCTATCTGACGCCCGATTGTCAAGCATTCTACACGTTTTCACGCAGTCTCTTTTTCTTATCGCGCAGTTCCCGGAAGAAGCCGGAGAGCATCGTCGAACATTCCTCCTCCAGCACGCCCCTCTCGATCTCGACCTGATGATTAAACTGTGCCATCTGAAGCAGGTTCAGCACCGACCCGGCGCACCCTGCCTTCGGGTTCATGCTGCCGATCACGACCTTTTTCATGCGGCTCTGCACAATGGCCCCCGCACACATCTGGCACGGCTCTAGCGTGACATACATCGTGCAGTCTTCCAGCCGCCAGTCGCCGGTCTTTTTGCTCGCCTTTTTGATCGCAGTAAGCTCCGCGTGCGCCAGCGTATTTCCCTCTGTATTTCTTCTGTTGTAACCCCGCGCAATGATCCTGTCATTCTGGACGATCACGCAGCCGATCGGCACCTCCTCGAGCGCGTATGCCTTTTTTGCCTCGCGGATCGCCGCTTTCATATATTTTTCTTCCTGTGTCATGGACAGTTTCTCCAGAAATGCTATACTATAGTATAGACTTATTTTAGCCGATTTGATACATTTTGTCGATGGAACATTTTCGGCAGAGGGAGTATGTATGAACTGCAGCAACCATATGACCGGCAGTCTTCCTGTCCATACCATGTATACAACCGATCGCCTGATCTTAAAAATACTGACCCCTGATGACACGAACGAGGTTCTGGCTTTCCAGTGCCGCAACCGTGAGCTCTTTGAACGCTATGAGCCGACGCGTCCCCCCTATTTTCTGACTCCGGCGCACCAGCAGGCCATTCTAAAATGTGAGTATGATCTCGCACGGAAATGTGCATCGATCCGTTTTTATGTCTTCTTAAAAACCAACCCGCGGATCATCATCGGTACCGTCTGCCTGCACGATATTCTGCGCATGCCGTACTGCTGCAGCGAGATCGGCTACAAGTTCGACGCCGCATTCCAGCATCAGGGCTACGCCAGGGAAGCCGTGGCAAAGGTTTTAAACATCGCTTTTACCGATCTTTCCCTGCACCGCGTGTTTGCCCGCGTGATGCCGGAAAATACTCCCTCTCTCCGGCTTTTGGAAGTCATCGGCTTCACTTGTGAGGGCACCGAATACGCCTGCACCCAGATTCAGGGAAAATGGGAAGACCACATCCGCTATGCCCTTTTAAATCCTTACTCTTCGATATAACGCACCCAGCAGCCAAAATGGTTGACCGGTTCCCTGCCTTCCCTGCGCTCACCCCCTGAGCCGGCGGCAAAGAATTCCGGGAAACCGAAAATAGCCGCCATCACGCGCTCCTGTCTCTGATATACTCCCGGCACGCCAAGGAACCACCGTTCCTCCGCCGTCCTGCCAAGCACCAGATACCGATAATTGAAAAATCCATGTAGCAGAAAGCTGTTGTTTCCCAGATACCAGTATTTTTTCGGCAGACTCCGCAGATCCTTTAATTCCAGCTGGATGCACTGCGTATCCCACTCCTCAAACAAAGCCGCCGGTTTGTGTTCTCTGCAGAGCTCCTCCCACACGGCATTCCAGTCGTATTCCGGGAACAGATTGCGCATGGGAAGCTCGGTGACATGAATCGCCTCCGTCTCCTCCCCTGCCGCTGCCGTCTCCATTCCGGACCCGGACGGCACATCCTGCGCCATCCCTTGCGCCGCCGTCTGGCTGTTCTGTTCCGACTGCGCTGCGGCTGCTTCCCGCACTTCTTTTTGCGCCGCAGTTTCTGCTGCCGCCCCTTTCTCTGCTGTCTTCTCCTTCGGCTCCTCCGGCTGCCACTCCCGGAATCCGGACAGCCCCACCTTAAACGGAGCCCCCTCGCGCCACCGGCTCATCAGAATCCGCTCCTCTCCGATGACAAAAAACAGTCCCTCCATCTCTGTAATGCCATAAGGAGATGCTCCGACTCTGCCGCCTTTTAAGACAACGACGCCATTACCGCTTCCGTTCGTCAGCTTCATCTCACCGACCAGTACTCCGGTCACACCTGTTGCTTCCTTCCCGCCTGCCGCTTCCCGCTGGAACAGATACACTCTGCATGCCGCAGACGCCGCATAGACGCCGCGCAGATGAATCTCAATTCTTGCATCCTGTCCCCGGATCTCAATCCTTGCAAAACCGACATTGCTTCCCTTCTTTTCCTCCTCATAGGCATATATATATGTAACAAACCGCTTCATTCCCGCCATGGGTACTCCCTGATGCTTCTATCCTTATCTTCATATATATGCGCATGCTCCGCCAATAGACCTTTTTCTAAAAATAATAATTATTCCTATTTTTCTCTTGACAAATTCTTTCTGTGCGTGTAAGATAATATCAGTAACAATTACTAGTTTTAAGGAAAGGATGTATCGTATCCATGCTGAAGTACAGTAAACAGCGGGAGTCTATCAAGAATTTTCTTGTAACCCGGTATGATCACCCTACCGCCGAGACCGTATACCTGAATATCCGCAGGGAGTTCCCGAATATCAGCCTTGGAACCGTCTACCGCAACCTGAACCTGCTTGCGGAAATCGGCGAGATCCAGAAGCTTTCCCCGGGAATCGGACCGGATCGTTTCGACGGCAACCCTGCTCCACACTATCATTTCATCTGCCGTCATTGCGGCTGTGTGATGGATCTTACAGTGAGTGGCTTAGATCATATCAACATTCTTGCCGGTCAGGACTTTGACGGTGAGATTGAAGGGCATATTACCTATTTTTACGGTGCCTGCCCTTCCTGCAAGGCATCTGAAAAATGCTCATCCTGATCTGAAAATTGCAAAAAAGATATTGACAAAAGCTTTTTTGCAGTTTAAAATCAGTAACAGTTACTATTATTGATTCCAATTAAAATTTTTATAAGAAAAGGAGAATGAATTATGGCAAAGTATGTATGCACAGTATGCGGTTATGTTTATGAGGGAGATGCAGCTCCGGAGTTCTGCCCGGTCTGTAAGGCACCGGCCGAGAAGTTCAAGCTTCAGGAGGGCGAAAAGGTATGGGCTGCCGAGCATGTAGTCGGCGTTGCACAGGGCGTCAGCGAAGATATTCTTTCTGATCTGAGAGCAAACTTCGAGGGCGAGTGCTCTGAGGTTGGTATGTATCTTGCAATGGCACGTGTTGCACACCGCGAGGGATACCCGGAGATCGGAATGTACTATGAGAAGGCCGCTTACGAAGAGGCTGAGCACGCTGCAAAGTTTGCAGAACTTCTCGGCGAAGTGGTAACGGACAGCACGAAGAAGAACCTGCAGATGAGAGTCGATGCAGAGAACGGCGCGACTGCTGGCAAGACTGATCTTGCAAAGAGAGCTAAGGCTGCCAACCTCGATGCAATCCATGATACCGTTCATGAGATGGCCAGAGACGAGGCAAGACACGGCAAGGCTTTCGAGGGTCTCTTAAAGAGATACTTCGGCTAAGTAAAACACCATCCATTATTTTACCAAAAGGGGTATGCATATTATATGCATACCCCTTTTTCTGGTGACGCCACAGCGCGTGTTTCCGAGCATTGCTCCGTTCCTATGCCAGATGGTTGATAAATGCGTTGAACTCCCGGAATGATACCCCTGCCGGCACGCCGGAAAAACAGGTGGTAGGACTCTCTTTTCCACCGCGTAGCTTCACATAATATTCCGTAATTATCCGGAGCGCGGCTTCTTCTGTCGGATACTCATAAATTCCCTTTTGTTCTACATTCGGATGCTCCATGTGATATGTTTTTCCATTTTGGAAATACAAAAGAAAGCAGTGCATATGCTCCTCTTCCTCCAGATTTCCGTAATCATCCGGCTCAAATATCCGACAGCAGTACATCTGGTTCGGAATGCCGATTGCATCCAATAGTTCATGCATAAGTGCAACCTGTTCAATGCAGGTTCCGATCTTCTGCCGCAGGGTTTCCGTCACAGACATTGTCCGGTACAATCTCCGGAAATCTTTCATTTCGCTGGTATGCGTTCCTCCGTCTTTATCCTGCCATCCATATGCAATATTTTCATCGATCCATCTATAGATATCTTCCACTGTCTGAAGTTCTGGCAGCGGTGTTGCAGGCTTCATTTTTGTCTGAAGCAGGGACATGTCCATATCTGCTTCCTCCTGATCTATAATATTCTGAGAAAACCTCCGTCATTTTCTATCAAGTCCACAGATTTTCCGTTCCCATCCGCTTCCATATATGATACCATAAATTCAGGGAGAAAGCCACTTACATAGATGTTTCTATACGAATGAGGTAATGGAGTTATGAATATAAAAGTACAGGCATGTGGATTTGTTTTATTAGTGATTCTATATCTGCTCTACCATCAGCAGCACACGCTGCAGACGTATTCGCGGCGCGCTTTTTTGCGTTTCTATGCGGTCACGGTGTTATGCATCCTGATGGACATCCTTTCCATTGTCGCAATTGAATCTGCTTCCCATCTGCCTGCACTCTTTGTAACATTTGTGTGCAAAACCTACCTTATCACCCTGGTGCTGACCGCTTTATGCGGTGTTATGTATATCGGCGTGGATATTCTGCTCTCCAACAAAGCCTTCCGGAAAACAGAGCACCTTATCCTGCTTATCACCTCCGTCATCTGTCTTTCCATCTATCTTCTTCCGATTTCCATATACTGTGATCCTGTTACACACATCGTATACACTTATGGTTCTTCTGCACTCATGACGTATCTTGGTGCGGTCGGACTGATCCTGCTGAATTTTGCCCTCATCCTGAAATATCGCAGACAGATCCGTGTGCGCAGACGCACAGGAATGTTACTCTGGATGCTCGTATGGATACTCTCAGCGATCATCCAGTTTTTAAATCCTGAAATCCTGGTTGTGGGATTTGGCAGCTGCCTTGGCGTTGTCATCATTTACCTGCAATTTGAAAATCCTGAAATCAATCTTGACCGCGCAAGCGGTATGTATAACCAGACTGCTTTTTATGAATTCATTCATCAGATCTATTATGACAGGTCTGCTTATACTGCCTTTGTATTCATCAATGATCACCGGTTTTCAGGGGACGACTCACAGCAGACAATGCAGAATCTGGCAAAAAAACTGCTGTCTACTGACGGTGCATACATTTTTAAGACCGCAGATGATGAGATCGTAATGCTGACCCCCGCGTCCATGTGGAATCATGCCGATACTGCTTCCATCCAAAAATTTGCGCTGGACACCTACCTGTCAGCTTCCTCGGGCAGCAATCTGAAAATTCTTTTTCTGGAAGACTGTCTTTTAACGCCCTGCCAGGAAGACTTCTTTTCTCTGCTGCGCTATTGCCGCAGGACAAAAATCAAGCAGACTGTGCAGCGTTTTATTCCCGTGGATGCCTCTGTCGCAGCACACATGTATGCCGAAAATGATCTGATCCAGAAAATCGACGATGCCATATCGCAAAACCGGATAGAAGTATTTTTTCAGCCCATCTATTCCACAAGGCAGAAGGCTTTTACCTGCGCCGAAGCACTGGTGCGCATGTACGATGCCCACGGAAATCTGCTGCCGGTATATGATTCTATCTGCGCTGCCGAAGAGAGCGGTCGCATTCATCAGATCGGTGAGATCGTATTTGAAAAAGTATGCCATGCCATCCGCAACGAACAGCTTGCACAATATGGGCTTCATTACATCGAAGTCAATCTCTCTGTTGCACAGTGTTCCGACGAAAAACTAGCCGAGCGCTATATCCGCATCATGGAACGTTATCAGATTGATCCTTCCAATATCAATCTGGAAATCACTGAATCCGCAACTATGGAGATGAAGCAGACACTGCTTGCCAACATGGAAAAGCTGATTGCCTACGGTGTCAGCTTCTCACTGGATGATTTTGGAACCGGTCAGTCTAATCTGAACTATATTGTCGAGATGCCTGTTCAGATCGTCAAATTTGACCGGGTAATGACCCAGGCATATTTTAGCAGCCAGAAAGGCCGTTTTGTCATGAACGCTGCCATGCATATGATTCAGGACATGAAGCTCGGTATTGTCTCCGAGGGAATCGAGACGCAGGAGCAGCTTACTGCAATGGAGCAGCTTGGCATTGACTACATCCAGGGCTTCTATTTTTCAAAGCCTCTTCCGCTCCCAGAGTTCCTTGCTTTTATTAAAAAACAGGAATGTAAACGAACGCTTTCTATTTCTGCCGCAGTTCCAGATCCGGATTGTCCCTGTTGACCAGCAGACTTCCGCCTCCCGCCAGCGGAATATTGATGCATTTCTTCAGATCGGTCGTATCTCCCAGACAGATCCGGTTATTCTCGGTATCACAGGTAAACATAACCCCCTTATAGCAAATCATGCCATTCTCCGCCCGTCCTGCCGTCGTATCTGATCCCATTTTCAAATGCAATCCCAAACGCCATAACTCGTTCCCCCTGTTCTTCTGAACGTCTTTCTCTATATATCGGACCTGAATGCCGGATCTTACAGTCAGGAATGTTGATTTCCCAACACAATCTGGATCAGATTCTTGTCCATCATCAATGTGCGGTTCCAGGGATTTACGATAACACCGTTTATCCCTTCTGTCCTCAATGCAGCCGTGAATAACTTTTCCATATCCGAAAGGAATGTGGACATTACGCTCCCACTCCCCTTTAATTCTTCCTCGAAGCTTGTAAATGCCGCCCACCATTGCTGCCCATCTGCCGTCTGAATTGCCTGAATCTGAATTTTTCCATCTCCCCGCGACGGTTCCACCGCCACAATAAACTGCCCGCCTACTTTCATGCGTCTGCGCACTACCGTAAGTGTATGCGCCAGTTCCTCACCAGACGGTGTCTGCTGGAGTTCTCTGATTGCCTGTTCGATCTTCTCATTTCCCTGCAATCCTTCATCCATTTTTCTGTTGTCGTCTCTGTCCATACAGAAAAATCTCCTTTTCCTTCATTGTAATTTTACGATCCTATTCCTTATATATATCGGATGAAATCACCGGATTACACAGTCAGAAAGCCGTGCTCTCCTATTTTCTACATAAAAAAGAATCTCGCTTGTGAGATTCTCCGCGCGCGAGCGGTTCGCAAAGCGATGTTTTCCTTACCGCGAGCTGCGCATCCTCGCGGAGCGTTTTTTATTTCATAGGAAAGTTCCACTTTCACACATGAATGTATCACGGTATTTCCTATGAAATAAAAAACCGCCCAGACATCATCTGAGCGGTTTCTTCTCTTTTTATAAAATCGATCTGATTATACTAACTCAAGCAGTACTTCCAGAGCGCCATCACCCTTACGCTGACCGATCTTGACGATTCTTGTGTAACCACCGTTACGATCTGCATACTTCGGAGCGATCTCATCAAATAACTTCGCAACAAGATCTACTTCCTTGGTGTTCTTCTTCTTACCGGCAGCATCCGTCGGAACCTCTGTTACAGAGTAAAGAACCTTTAACATCTCTCTACGAGCGTGAAGACGGGAAGGCTTATCTTTCTTGATGGTCTTCTCTACTTCGTCGTATACGGTTACTTTCTTACCGTCTACAACTTCTTTGACTCTCTTGCCGTCTTTGTCCTTGCGGGCAACTTTAGCCTTAACAGTAACCTCTTCAAAGTTATCCTTCTCTCTTACTGCCATAGCAATCAGTCCCTCAGCGATCTTGCGAACTTCCTTCGCCTTAGCCTCGGTTGTAACGATCTTGCCGTTGTTTAATAATGCTGTTACCTGACCTCTTAATAAAGCCTTTCTCTGGCTAGAGGTTCTGCTTAATTTACGATACTTTGCCATTTTCTTTTCCTCCATTGATGTGGTACATCCGATGATGCCTTTTGGTCTTACTCACCCGATGCCGCGCGAACCATTTCGCGCCGGAACAAATCACACAGATTCATTCCTGTCTGGCTCCCGACATACTCCATGCCTTTCGGTCTTACTGTTTCTGCCATATAACGTGGTACCTTCTGAACCTTAGCAGTTCAGAAGGTAGCGCTACGTGAAGTTTGACTTGTCAAACTTCTAATGATACATGGTACCTTCTGAACGGTAGCAGTTCAGAAGGTAGCGCGCGACTGCGCCGCGCTTTATTCCTCTCCCTGGTTCAGCTGAAGTCCAAGCTCTTTTAACTTTGCAAGAACCTCCTCTAAAGACTTACGTCCCAGGTTACGAACTTTCATCATGTCTTCCGGTGTGCGGTTCGTCAATTCCTCAACGGTATTGATTCCGGCTCTCTTCAGACAGTTATAAGACCGAACGGAAAGTTCCAGTTCATCGATGTTCATCTCAAGAACCTTCTCCTTCGCATTATCCTCTTTCTCGATCATAACGTCTGCCTGCTGTGCCGCCTCAGACAGATCGATGAACAGGCTTAAATGCTCGCTCAATACCTTTGCCGCAAGGCTGACAGCCTCATCCGGCTCTAAGGTACCGTTCGTGTATACATCCAGTGTCAGCTTATCGTAATCGGTAATCTGACCAACACGTGTATTCTCGATAGAAAGGTTGACACGCTCCACCGGTGTATAGATAGAATCGACAGCGATGACACCGATCGGTGTATCCTCAGTCTTATTCTTCTCTGCACTGACATAGCCTCTGCCCTTAGTAATGGTGAGTTCCATGTATAACTTACAATCTGCTCCGCCATTTAAATTGGCAATTACCAGATCCGGATTTAAAATCTGAATATCAGAATCCACCTGGATATCCGCTGCTGTGACCACGCCTTCGCCTTCAAATTCAATGTATGCAACTTTCGGCTCATTCGTAGAACAGTTATTGCGGATTGCAAGATTCTTGATGTTCATGATGATCTCAGTTACGTCTTCCTTTACGCCAGGAATCGAGCTGAACTCATGCAGCACACCATCAATCTTGACCTGGCTGACAGCCGCACCCGGTAATGAAGAAAGCATGATTCTTCTTAAAGAATTACCAAGTGTTGTACCATAGCCTCTTTCCAGTGGCTCTACAACAAACCTTCCGTACTTCTTGTCTTCTGAAATTTCTGCGATCTCAATTTTTGGTTTTTGAAAATCGAACACTACAAAATCCCTCCTTCTCGGGTAATTTGCCTATTGGATTGTCTCCGCCTAATCACGATTACTTGGAGTACAACTCGACGATGAGCATCTCGTCAACAGGTACGTCGATCTGCTCTCTGGAAGGTAATTCTTTTACAGTTCCCTGTAATTTCTCAGCGTCAACATCTAACCAATCCGGAACCAGTCTTCCGCCGGTTACCTCAACAATGTCCTTCATTCTCTGAAGGCTCTTGTTCTTCTCCTTGATCTCGATTACATCGCCGGCCTTAACAAGGTAAGAAGGAATATTTACCTGCTTGCCGTTTACTAATACGAACTTGTGATCTACGATCTGTCTTGCTTCCTTTCTGGTTCTTGCGAATCCCATACGGAATACAACGTTGTCTAATCTGGACTCTAACATGGTCATTAAGTTGGTACCAGTCATGCCCTTCATCTGATCAGCCTTCACATAGTAGTTGTGGAACGGCTTCTCTAATACGCCGTAGATGAACTTTGCTTTCTGCTTCTCACGTAACTGAAGGCCGTACTCAGACACCTTCTTGTTCGCTCTCTTTAACTCTCTGTTGGATTTCTTATCATATCCTAAGTAGCTTGGCTCTAAACCAAGGGATCTACATCTTTTCAGAACAGGAACTTTATTTACTGCCATTTTCGTCTCTCCCTCCTAATTAAACTCTTCTGCGTTTTGGTGGACGACATCCGTTGTGAGGTACCGGAGTTACATCTTTGATGCTTGTAACCTCAAGACCGCAAGCGGAAAGCGCACGAATTGCTGCTTCTCTTCCTGATCCTGGTCCTTTAACCATAACGTCAACTGTCTTTAATCCGTGTACTAAAGCTGCCTTTGTAGCAGTCTCAGCCGCCATCTGTGCAGCATATGGAGTAGATTTCCTTGAACCTCTAAATCCAAGACCACCGGCACTTGCCCATGATAAAGCATTGCCTTCAGCATCTGTGATCGTTACGATCGTGTTGTTGAAAGATGACTGAATATGTGCCTGTCCGCGTTCAACGTTTTTCTTTACACGCTTTTTTGTCACTTTTTTTGTAACTTTAGCCATATCTAAACTAACCTACTTTCTCAAAATAATCTAATGATTGTATGCAACTGACCGCCATACTTTATCTGTGGCGATCCTGCGAACGAAATCGCAAAAGTAATTACTTCTTCTTGTTAGCAACCGTACGCTTCGGTCCCTTTCTGGTTCTTGCATTGGTCTTTGTCTTCTGACCACGAACCGGAAGACCTTTTCTGTGACGGATTCCACGATAGCATCCGATCTCCTGAAGTCTCTTGATGTTCATGGCGATTTCTCTTCTTAAATCACCTTCTACAGTCTGACTCTCGTCGATAACTGCACTGATTCTCTTAACCTCATCATCTGTCAGATCTCTGACACGGGTATTCGGGTCTACTTTTGCTTCTGCAAGGATGCGGTTAGAACTTGTTCTACCGATTCCGTAGATATAAGTCAGACCGATCTCAACACGTTTTTCTCTTGGTAAATCTACACCTGCGATACGAGCCATGTGCTTTTTAACCTCCATTGATTCATATGATGCCTGTGATACACACTGCGCATCTTGTTATTTTCTGATTCCTGCGACTGTCCAGATGACAGACCGCGTCTTAAAGCAAGCCACTTGACATCATGACTTTTACGTTCAAGAATCTGCTGCGGCAGCTCCGTTGTCCTCCGGCCTGAAATGTGTGCCCTCGCAATTCTCTCGTATTCCGGATGGTTCTCCCCTGCGTCCTCGGTATGTAAACGCAAAAAAGCAGCTATCCCTGCTGTTTCATATGATAACAGTGCGAACAACTCATCCTGGTGTTCCACTGCAGCCGCACATAATGAAAGCGCAAAAAGACAAGAACAATTAGCCCTGTCTCTGCTTGTGTTTCGGATTCTCACAGATAATTCTGATGCTTCCTTTTCTCTTGATGACTTTGCATTTCTCGCAAATAGGCTTAACTGATGATCTTACCTTCACAGCAAATCCTCCTTTCCAAACAATGAATGGCACGCACCCGCGTGCATCTCTCATGTTCTATCATAGCTCTTCTTGGCGCACTGTATGCGCAAAAAGGCACTATCCAAAAGTGTCCGTTTAGCATTATAGCATGAACACTTATTAGAAGTCAATTCTTTTTTTACTTATCTCTCCAGATAATTCTGCCCTTTGTCAGGTCATACGGAGACATCTCAATGGTTACTTTATCACCCGGAAGAATACGAATGAAATTCATCCGCAGCTTTCCGCTGATGGTTGCCAGAATCTGATGACCATTCTCAAGCTCTACTTTAAAGAATGCGTTCGGCAACTTCTCTACCACTGTTCCTTCTACTTCAATCACATCTGCCTTTGACATAAATAAATCCTCCTAATATTATGATTCTGCACGCTCTTTCAAGATACGCACATACGCTTTGATTGCCCTCTTTACCGTAAGATCGGTAATTTCCTGCTCCAGACATCCCAGCACCTCCTCCGGTAATCTGTGAATAATCTGAATATGTTTTCTGTTCTTTTTCTTCGGTTCCGCAAGCAGCTTCACATTGCCGTCCGCCAGATACACGAACCGCTCATCCTTTCCGGTAACCAGATAAATATGGTTCCTGTCATGACCTGCCATGGATTTTGCAAATTCAATCATACTATCTCTTTCTCCATTCGCTTACTGACCGGTCTATGCCTCTGTCTGCCTGCCCAGATACTGATTCCATCTGCCTGTGGCAATCTCAGACTCTGTAAGCGTAAAGATCTCCGGCTCACCGTCAGTGATCAGAATCGTGTTCTCATAATGCGCGGAAAGCGACCAGTCTTCTGTGACAACCGTCCAGTCATCATCCATCCATACCACCTCGGCAGATCCCAGATCCACCATCGGTTCAATGGCAAGTGTCATACCGGGTCTTAACTTGATACCGCGCCGAAACTGTCTGAAATTCGGGATCTCCGGATCTTCATGCATATGCTTGCCGATGCCGTGCCCACACAGGTCACGCACGACTCCATAGCCAAAACTTCCGGCATAATCACCGATCGCCGCAGAAATCTGATGCAGATGATTGCCTGCTGTCGCAAACTTGATACCCTCGAAAAAGCTCTGTCTGGTTCTCTCTATCAAAAGCTTCGCGTCATCCGAGATCTCACCGACGCCATGCGTTCTCGCTGCATCAGACTGATACCCTTTGTAGATCACGCCCGCATCAAGGCTTACGATGTCGCCCTCCTCGATGATGCGGTCTGCACGCGGGATTCCGTGTACGACCTCCTCGTTGATCGATACGCAGATTGATGCGGGATAGCCCTGATAACCTTTAAATGACGGTTCGCATCCAAAGCTTCGAATCATTTCTTCTCCCAGTCTGTCAACCTCAAGTGTTGACATTCCCGGCTTTAATTCTTTTCCCAGCTGCTCATGCACTTTTGCAAGTATTTTCCCCGCCTCGCGCATAAGTTCTATTTCCTGGGGGGATTTAATCGTTACAGACATGTTACTCTCCTAATATTGCCACAATATCCGCAAACACTTTTTCCATCGGCTGTGTACCGTCTACGGACTTTAAGATGTTCTGCTTCTTATAATAATCGATCAGTGGCTGTGTCTGCTCATGATATACCTTAAGACGCTTCTGTACGGTCTCAGGCTTATCATCGTCTCTGAGTACCACCGGATTACCGCAGCGGTCACAGATTCCCTCGACCTTGGTCGGAATGGAAACAATGTGATAGGTTGCGCCACAGTTTAAGCATGCACGTCTTCCACTCATACGGTTTACGATATTCTCGTCCGGAACATCCACATCGACTGCGAAATCCATCTTCTGACCAATCTTAACAAGTGCTGCATCCAGAGCTTCTGCCTGCGGGATCGTTCTCGGAAATCCGTCGAGCACAAATCCGTTCTTGCAGTCCTCCTGTCCTATGCGATCCATTACCAGATCACAGGTCAGCTCATCCGGTACCAGAAGTCCCTGATCCATGTACTTTTTCGCTTTCTGTCCCAGTTCTGTGCCGTTCTTGATGTTTGCACGGAAAATATCGCCTGTGGAAATATGCGGAATGCTGTACTTATCTGCAATCTGCTTTGCCTGTGTTCCCTTACCGGCTCCCGGAGCCCCTAACATAATAATTTTCATAGGAATACCTCTCCTCTTTCTTTTTAAGCGAAAACGCTGAACTTATAAAATAAGTCCAGCGTTCCTTCCCATATCCAACAGCTCTGCTGGATCAATCATTTAAAAATCCCTTATAATAACGTACCCGCATCTGTGATTCGATCTGCTTTAAGGTCTCGATAACGACACCTACGATAATGATGATGGACGTTCCACCGAAGGATACATCCGCTCCAAACACACCGTTAAAGAAAATCGGAACAAACGCGATGAACGCGAGTGCAACCGCACCTATAAAGACAATATAATTCAGGATTCGGTTCAGGTAATCACTGGTCGGCTTACCCGGACGAATACCCGGAATAAATCCGCCTGCTTTTTTCATGTTGTTTGCAATCTCCAACGGATTAAACGTAATCGATGTATAGAAATATGCAAACGCAATGATCAATACGATGTATACAACCAGTCCGATCGAATAAATCGGCTCGCTTGGATTACACCAATTTGACTGTGACATACCTCTTAAGATCTTGCTCCCAATACCTGTTCCATTTCCTTTGCCAAGAAGACTGGCAATGATTACCGGCGTCTGCAACAGTGACTGTGCAAAGATAACCGGGATAACACCACCGGTGTTTACCTTGAGAGGAATGTATGTTGACTGACCGCCAACCTGCTTTCTTCCCTGGATCTTCTTGGAATACTGTACCGGAATTCTTCTCTCGCCGCCCTGTAAGTATACAACAAACAGTACCATTCCAACAATGATTGCAAGAATGATAACTGCCGCAAGAATTGCTTTCGGTACATTCTTACCTGAAATAAACTGATCATACAGCGTCTTAATATCATCCGGCATACGGGAGATAATGTTGATAGTAAGTACGATGGAAATACCGTTTCCAACGCCCTTCTCCGTGATTCTCTCACCAATCCACATAAGAACAGCAGATCCCGCCGTCAATGTGAAGATAACCATGATAATATCAAGAACACCCTGGTATCCACTGCTGAATTCCAGATAACCGCCTCTTCTGAAGCCGATTGTCATTGCAACCGCCTCGATGAGTGCTAAAGCAACCGTCAGATATCTGGTGATCTCTGCGATCTTTTTACGACCTTCCTCTCCGTCACGCTGCATTTCTTCCAACTTTGGAATCGCGATTGTAAGAAGCTGCATTATGATGGATGACGTGATGTACGGGGTAATGTTCAATGCAAAGATAGACATTCTGTAGAAAGAACCTCCCGTGATTGCATCAAAGAATCCCATTCCATCTGCGGTCTGGCTTGCAAACCAGTTCGCAAATACATCACTGTCAACACCAGGAATCGGAAGACAGCTTCCGATTCTGATGACGATTAACATCAAAAATGTAAAAATAATCTTTTTGCGAATATCTTTAATCTTAAATGCATTACGGAGTGTCTCTAGCATTAGATCACCTCTGCTTTTCCACCAAGAGCCTCAATTTTTTCTTTTGCGCTTGCGCTGAATGCATTTGCCTGAACGGTGAGTTTCTTAGTAAGTTCGCCATTACCAAGGATCTTAACGCCATCTCTTGGATTCTTAACAACGCCTGCCTCGATCAATGTCTCAACAGATACAACTGCGCCGTCCTCGAATGCCTCAAGAGCTGAAAGGTTAATTCCGATGATTGTCTTGGAGTTTCTGCACTTGAAACCTCTCTTAGGCAATCTTCTGTATAATGGCATCTGACCACCTTCGAAACCTGGTCTTGGTGCTCCGGAACGAGCCTTCTGTCCCTTATGTCCCTTACCAGCAGTCTTACCATTTCCTGATCCGTGTCCGCGTCCTCTTCTGAAATTATCACTCTGAGTGGAACCTGCCGCTCCCTGTAAATTTGATAAGTCCATTACCGACACCTCCTTATCCTCTTATTTTAAACTTCTTCTACTTTCACATATGGTGCAACCTTGCGAAGCG
>ERZ773133.1019-NODE-1019-length-35399-cov-6.922674_pt1 | contig 35399 bp, 28 predicted proteins | sample MGYA00580861_ERZ773133 | MGnify/ENA primary metagenome ERZ773133 (study PRJEB29015, sample SAMEA2737844) | human gut metagenome | biome: human gut; feature: human-associated habitat; material: faeces | place: China | collected 2012 ...
ATGCTGATGAATGGTCAGGCTACCATCAGTGATTGATACGGTAAATTATCGTTTATAGCACTATTTATGGCAATCTTTCTATCAAGGCTATTAAGCACTCGAACCATTTTCCTTTGTTCTCCGATCAATGGATACGCTATTGGAACTTCAGACAAAATATCAGTATTCAAATTAGGCATATTTGTACCTACTGCATGTGTAACAAGCCATTTCCTGGTTTCTTTTTTATTCAGAAAAAAGGATACAAATTCTGGTTCTACTTCTGGTGTTGTTATTCGCACTCGCAAACATCCTGTTCCGCATAAAGCACCACTATCCTTTCTACCTATAAAAGCATGTTTTTCCACATCTCCTCGGCGAGCATATAATATATCATTAGTTATGGTTTTATATCTTTCAAGTCTTATTGCATCTTTATTGGCTACATAATTAATAGCCACATAATTAACCTTCCTGTCATCTATGTCTTGTGGCATAACAACCGGAATTCCTTGTTCCACATAATCCGATTGATGTAGCTGACTTCCAAATGGTCCCGTAATAATCTCTGATATTTTTCCAAGTGTTGTATATTTCCATTTATTCATATCTCACCTTCTTTAACTGCTCCATAATCTCCGTTTTCAGTTTGTCGCCCTCTGCAAAATATTCCTGCAGCTTCTCTGCATAGGCATTCATACGAGCATTAAACTCGTCCTGTGACAATTCAGCATATTCGATTTTTACATCAAAATATTGTCCTGCCGCAAGTGAATACTTCTTTTCTTTGATTTCATCATAGGTAACAGCAACTGAAAAATCATCAACGGCTTCTTTATTAAGGAATGTATCAACAATTTTATCAATCTCAAAATCACGAAGTCTGCGTTTCTGATTATTACCGTCCTTATATTCTTCTCCCAGTTTTGAAGCATCTATCAGTACAACCTTGTCGGTTTTTCTTGAATTATCGAAAAATAATACTGATACATTCGTTCCGGTATTAGCAAATACATTTGACGGCATACTAATACAGCCATAAACAATATGTTCGTCTACAATATGTTGCAGTATCTTCTTTTCTACACCCGATTTTGCAGTTACAAATCCAGTAGGAACTACAATTGCACCTTTTCCGGTCGATTTCAATGAATTAAGAACGTGCTGAATGAACAACGTATAAATTGCCATACTCTCTTTCTTTTTTGCAGGTACTTTTGGAACTCCCGCCCAAAATCGGACAGGCATCGCTGCTATACGCTCTCTTGTATCTGAGAAATCCATCTTAAAAGGCGGATTTGAAACTACATAATCAAAAGTTCTTAATTCCTGTCCATTATCACTCTTGTGATATGGAGCAATCAGCGTATCTCCCTGAATTGCATGGTCAAGAGAAGATACCAAACTGTTCAAGATAAGATTAAGTTTTAACATTTTATTACTTCGTTGTGAAATATCCTGAGCAAAAATTGTACACTTATCTTCGCCAATTTTATGGGCAAGAGCCATCAAAAGTGTTCCTGTTCCGGCTGATGGATCATAACACTCAATGTTATGTAAATTAGTTGCATTGCCAACAAGCAATCTTGCCATAATCGTTGCAATAGCGTGAGGAGTATAATACTCTGCATACTTACCTCCGCCTGCGGTATTGTAGTCCTTTATCAGGTATTCAAATATATCCGCAAAGAAATCATAATGTTTTTCAAATGCTTCTTCAAAAGAAAAGTTTACCAACTTGTCAACCAAAGCACGGGCAAAAGGTGCTCTTGCTGTATCGTCCGTCACATACTGTGTCAGCTTTTCAAAAAGTGGTATTTTCGTGTTCTGAGCAGTCTGAGTTGAAAATATATCAATATTCTTATCTGCTATATCCGTCATCGTGCTATCAAAAATCAAATCGAAATCACCTTTTGCCTGTTGATTCCATAAGTTAGCAATAAGATGTTCCGGGTTAAGTAATGGAATATCTGACGGTAAACTATCAAAAATATCCAAACGATCATCCTCTGACATTTCTGCATAAACCAGTTCCCATTTTTCAGCATTTCTAAGAATCGGACTAACCTTTTTTATTTCATATCCAAACTTATCATTAAGAAACTTATAAAGAAAAACCTGCGTGATAATTTTATACTCGTTACCATCGTTTCCCATACCATAAGTCTGACAAGTTGCTTTTAAAGCATCTATCAATTCTATAGTTTTTTCTTTTATCGCCTTTGTTACTTCCATTATGTTCTCCTTTATGCAACTGAATAAGTCTGGTTATACTGGTCAAGATACTGTTTTGTGATCCTACTCTGTATAAACACCCTGTCCTCACGGGTACTCGCTACTCCCAGCTTATCAATGCCTGCTTTTATTTGTGTCATAACCGTCCTTTCAAAATAAGCGTCTTTTTTCAATATATCATTTCTATCATATACTTTCTGGTCAATATCAGACTTAATAGAAAGCAGAACATTCATAATAGACATATCATACTCTGAAACAATCGGCTGTTTATTTACTGCTTTTCGAGCAAGATTCTCTTCCCTGATTCTTTTATGAACCCTTGCAAATTTCGCATCACCATTATATTTTCTCAGCAGAACCTTATTTTTCTTTTGCAATTCATCAAGTTTTTTTAGAATATCTTCCAGTTCTTTTCCTTGCTCCTCAATCTCGGACACACTCTTAGGTTCAAAACCATGCTGCTTGAAGCGAAACAAAAATGCTTCTTGCAAAGTAATAAACTCAGGATCATCAGGATCAATATTCTGAGTAAAGGCACGAATAGTCTTTTTATACTTTTCTGTTACTGCGTCTTTACCACCGACTATTTTCAATTCTTCCTCGCTGATTTTGCTGAAATTAAAAGTAATATCCTCCATTGCTTCATTGACAAGCAACTTTGTGGTATCATCACTTGCAAAAAGTTCCTTCTGATTTATGTTATCAATATGATGTTGCACCTCTGAAATCAATGATGGCAACTTTGTTAATTCCATTTTTGCAAATGTTTCCTTCAACTCATCATCGCCAAAGGTTCTTACCAAATTACAACAATCACGAGCAGCAATAAGAATTTTTTTAAGTTTAAGCAATTCCTGCTTATCCTCAATCGTGGATATTTCCGAACTAAATTCTTCTGCATTATCCGTGGTGTAGTTAAAAAGAACCTGCTGCACCTCCTGCATTTGTTTAATGAGTTCTGCAGGGTCTTCAATAACCTGCTTGAATGTATCTGTTTCATTTCCTGCACCAACTTCATTCGGGTCATTAAAACGGTTAAGCTCTTTTAGGTATGCTTCATTTGTTTCCTCAAAGTTCCTTTTTATATTTGCAAAATCAATAACATATCCATAATGGTTTTCTTTATATGGTCTATTGACTCTTGTAATTGCCTGCAACAAATTATGATCTTTCAATTTTCGTCCAAAATACAGACGTTTTAGTCTTGGTGCATCAAATCCAGTAAGGAGCATATTGAAAACAATAAGAATATCAACTGTCATATTATTTTTGAAGTCATCAATAATCTTATCTCTTGTATCCTTATCATCACTATCATGAAGTATAAGTCCAGCTCGCAAATGACTTTTCATGGAAGCGTCTTTATTAAGTTCCGCTTGAATTTCATCAAAATACGCAAACAACTTCCTTGCCTGCTCACTTGTTTCACAAATAATCATACCGCCGAGCGTATTATCCCCCTGAATTTGTCTAAATCTTTTTAGGTCAGAAATAATATACCTAAGCAGCTCTTTGACATAATTATCGTGTTCAACAATCTGGCTTTTCTTTACATCTTTCTTTTCTACTAAAATTTCAAGTTTTTCATAAATTTCAGAAAGTCGCTCTTTATACTGAGTTTCTATATCTTCACGGATAATTTTCAGCGTATATCCATCTAAAATTGATTTGTCATAATAGTAGGTATGAATATAATTACCAAAAACTCTCCAAGACTCTCTTTCTTCTTTCAAAAGCGGTGTTCCTGTCAATGCAATCTTCATCGCATTTTTATCTGCATCAAGAAGATTAGCCAAGAATGAGCCTTCCGGCTTATATCCTCTATGTGCTTCATCAATAATAAACACTCTCTGCAAATTTGTTGCATACGCAGGAAGTTCAACTTTTGACCTATCCTCAGCAAAACGTTGTATATTTACAACTGTAATTTCAGGTTTTCCTGTATTTCCCTCTTGTGCCTGATTGTTACGAAATTGTTCCATAAGTTCTGCACGGGAACTTGCCGTTTTTACAATTAATCCACGAGCTTCAAATTCTTCTGAAGCCTGTTTCAGCAAATCGAGACGATCAACAATGAAATAAAATTTTGCAACTTTATTTTGCTTGCTAAAATAGTCAGCAAGCACATACGTGAGATAATACGAAAGTGCTGTCTTTCCACTTCCTTGAGTATGCCATATAACACCTGAATTAATACCTTCATCAATCTTATTTCTTACTGTTAAGGCCGCAAACATTTGTTGATAACGCATTATATGCTTTTGCTCAATAAACTCTATCTTACCATTTATTTCTTTATGAAAACGAACATAAGCAATTCCATATTTTAATATAAATAACAATCTTTCAGTACTACACATAGATGTCAATATACGATTGGTCGGTGTATAGGTATCTAAATTTGTTTGGTATTCCGGAGAAGTATGGATAACCTGGCAATTAAAATCAGTCAATATCTTTTTTTCAACAATCGGGTCAATATCCTTATATGGGAAATCTGCATTATAAGGAGCAATATCCAAATTAGTAGGATTTTCTTCTCTGAAACAGTTGAACGATGCAGACTGTTTTGCCGTCGTACAGTAGAACGCTCCCTGAACAGGAACAATACCACCCATAGTGTCATATTCCATATTATTAGAAAAAATCATCAACTGCGTAATATTCAAGAATCTCCTAAATTTCTTATTAGGGAATCTCTTTTGGTTCATTCTCTTGCTTTCTGCAACCATTCCGCCGTAATTATTCGGTTTCTTTACTTCAACAAATACAAGCGGAAGTCCATTCACAAATAATGTAATATCCGGCCTAAATTCATCTTGATCACGCTTACAAGTGAATTCGGCAGTAAAATGATATGTATTATTCTTGGGTTCTTCAAAATCCACCAATCTAATAGGAGAAACAGACGATAAACGCTTGTAAAAACTGCGTCCTATATCATCATTATCTAATTCCTGCCTAATAGTTTTCAGTGTCTGTTCCGCTTCTCCAGCGTGGGTAGGATTAAGCCGTGCGAATTGTTCCTTGAAAACGTTAATTAAGATATTGGTATCAGAATCATATACCGTACCCGCCATATCTTCAGTTATTTTTCCGAAATAAGTATAACCAAGTCGAGTTAAATGAACCATTGCTGGCATTTGAACGCGAGTCGCTTCATTAAACATATTTTTTTTGCCGCTTGTTATCATTACTAGGCCTCCTTAAATGACTTACCAGTAACGTATCATCTTATGTTTTTCATCCACTTATCATAAACTAATATATTAGCAGTATACAATGAATAATCTATTTACTCAAGGCACGAATAAAAAATATCAAAATCTTTCATGCAGTTTTATACCTACTATCAATTTCAAAAACACTTCTCATTCTTCCAACTTCCTGCTCCAATAATCCCATCCAAATCAAAAATAGAATACCCTGCGTTCCAAACCATTTCTGATAGATACTTTTATCTGCACATTTATATAAAATCAGCTGGTATAATCGCCGGAACCTCTGAGTTTTCAAAATTTCTCATTCATTGCTTCCGCCCTTTCAGCATCATAATCAATTAACTCGACAGCGGCTTTTCTGGATAACTCAAGTCTTACAAAAGCCTCTAACTTGCTGTTATGATTTGTATGTTCATCTGGCAATGGTGACTTAATATTAAACGGAATGCTTTTCTCTCTTGAAGCCTCTGATTTGACACTAATTATTTTCATTTCAAGCATCTCCCTTCGTTATTTGGGTTAATTATGCATCAATTAGACTTAAATAACAAGCAATCGTTTTCTTTATCAGCACTTTTCAAAAATACTGGTCATCAGCATTAACATCCACTTCCCATTATTCCATTTTCATGCTACAATAACCTCACCCACCCCAAAAGAAAGGAATTCCACCATGTTCAAAAAGAAAACCAACGGTTATGTGATAAAACTCAGCCCACAGGGTCCGAAAATGCGTTTTAAGTCGGAAAAGGAAGCACAAGAATACCTGGCGAAGCTGAAGGAGAAAAATAACAAATACCGCAAATAAAAATAATTTCCTATGACACCAACACAACCTGCTGCTGGCAGATTCTGTGGATACATAGCAGCAAAAATGCCTGTCACAGATGTTCGCACCTGTGGCAGGCATTTTTCATGCAATCTTATTTCATTTTGATTCTAATTTTTCTATTATGATGCTGCAAACTGGCTGTTATACAGCTGTGCATAGAAACCATTTTTCGCCAGCAGGCTTTCGTGGTTGCCTTGCTCTATGATATGACCATCTCTCATTACTAAGATCACATCGGCCTCGCGGATGGTGGACAGACGGTGGGCTACGATAAAGCTGGTTCTGCCTTTCATCATGGTGGCGAATGCTTTCTGAATGCGGATCTCGGTTCTGGTATCGATGGAGGAGGTTGCCTCATCCAAGATCAGCATTGGCGGCAGGCAGAGCATGACTCTGGCAATGCACAGAAGCTGTTTCTGACCCTGGGACAAGTTGCCGCCGTCCTCGGTGATCACGGTGTTATAGCCCTCTGGCATTCGCTTGATGAAGGAATGTGCATGGGCTTCCTTGGCTGCCCGGATGATCTCCTCTTCGGTAGCATCTGGTTTTCCGTAGGCAATATTATCACGGATGGTTCCGCTCTTTAACCAGGTCTCCTGGAGCACCATGCCATAATTGGCACGTAAACTTCTTCTGGTCATATGGCGGACGTCATTGCCATCCACCCTGACTGCGCCGGATTTCACATCATAGAAACGCATCAGCAGGTTGATCACCGTACTCTTGCCGCATCCGGTCGGACCTACGATGGCGATCCTCTGTCCCGGTTTTACAGACAGGTTGAAGTCCTCGATCAGGGATTTCTCCGGTACATAGGAGAAATTCACATGATCCAATTCCACACGTCCTTCTGCCTGTTTTAAATCGACTGCGTCTGCATCCTCCGGAGTAATCGGTTCTTCGTCGATCAAAGCAAAGACACGGGCTGCGGAAGCAAGTGCGTTCTGAAGCTCGGTCACAACGCCGGAAATCTCATTAAATGGTTTCGTATACTGGTTTGCGTAGCTTAAGAAACTGGATAACTGTCCAACAGACAGATAACCTCTGACTGCCGCAAATGCGCCTGCAACACCAACGCTGGCATACACTAAGCTGTTAACAAAACGAGTTGCCGGATTGGTAATGGAGGAGAAGAAAATCGCCTTTAAGCTGTAACCTCTCAGCCGCTCATTGATCTCCTCAAAGCTCTCCTGTGCCTCATCCTCATGACCGAATGCCTGAACCACCTTCTGATTCCCTAACATCTCGTCAACTAAGGAGGTCAGTTCGCCTCTGGTCTCAGACTGCGCCTTGAACATCACATAGGTTTTCTTAGCGATAAAGCTGGCTACCACCAGGGAAACCGGAGTCACACAGACTACCACGACAGCGATCAGCGGATTGATGGAGAACATAAAACCTAAGGTACCTAAAATGGTGATCACACCGGTAAATAGCTGGGTAAATCCCATCAGAAGTCCCTCTGAGAACTGGTCGATATCCGCAATGATACGGCTGACCACATCACCTGACGGATGGGAATCAATGTATTTTAATGGAAGGATCTCCAGATGGTCAAATGCCTTCGTTCGGATATCCTTCACCACCCGGTAGGTGATCACGTTGTTGATATGGTTCATCAGCCACTGGGAAATGGCAGTGATGGCAATCATAACTGCCATTTTTCCAAGGATTCCGGTCAGTTTTGTGAAATCCACATGACCTGCGGAAACGATGCAGTCCACGGCATAACCAATCAGGACCGGAAGGTATAAGGTAGAGGCTACGGTAATCGCAGCCAGCACCAGAGACGCAAGCACACCCCATTTGTAATGACCGATATAAGCTAAAATTCGTTTGATGGTAGATTTATGCTTCTGCATGTTCACGCACCTCCTTTTCGGATAACTGGGAGAAGCAGATCTCACGGTAAACCTCGCAGGTATCCAGAAGTTCTTTGTGGGTTCCTCTTCCAACCAGATTGCCATCGTCAAGAACCAGGATCTGATCTGCGTTCTTAATGGTAGTTGCACGCTGGGATACCAGAAATACAGTCATATCCTTGGTATTTTCCCGGATTGCCTTCCGCAGGGCTGCATCTGTCGCAAAATCCAGGGCAGACGCACTGTCATCCAGAACCAGGATCTCTGGATTTCTCACCAGGGCTCTTGCAATGGTCAGACGCTGTTTCTGACCACCCGATAAATTCTTACCACCCTGCTGGATCATCAGATCAAGGCCTTCGTCCTTGCTGTCCACGAAGTCTCTCGCCTGGGCAATCTCTAATGCATGGTAGATTTCTTCGTCTGTGGCATCCGGTTTACCCCAACGGATATTATCTCTTAAAGTACCTTTAAATAATACCGCTTTCTGAGGTACAATGCCAATCTTCTCTCTTAAAGCCTGAAGAGGCATATCCTTCACATTCACGCCGTCTACCAGCACCCTTCCGCCTGTCGCATCATAGAAACGTGGGATCAGGTTCACCAGCGTTGATTTACCAGAACCAGTACCTCCGATAATACCGATGGTCTGTCCTCTCATAGCCTGAAAGGAAATCTGGGACAGGGCATTTTCCGAAGATCCTGCATATGCAAAATCCATAGAAACAAACTCTACCTTCGCTGGCTGCTCCTTCGCATCTCCAACATTCGCTGCTAAAACAGCTGCGCCTGCTTTATCCTCAATGCTGCTGGTCTCTTCGAATACTGCGCTGATACGGTTTGCACAAGCCAGGGACTTAGAAATGGTAATGATCAGGTTTGCCAGCTTCACTAACTCAACCAGAATCTGGGACATATAGTTCACCAGGGCCACAACCGCACCCTGGGTGATGATACCGCCTTCTACCTGCCATGCACCAGTCCAGATCAGAATGATCGTTGCGCCATTGACGATCACATAAGTGATCGGGTTCATCAGTGCGGAGATCTTGCCTACAAAAACCTGGGAATTTACCAGTAAACTGTTCTCCTCATCGAATTTCTTCATCTCATCCTGCTGACGGTTAAATGCCCGGACCACTCTGGCACCCAGCAGATTCTCTCTGGTTGTCAGCAGTACCCGGTCTAATTGCTTCTGTACTTTCTTATATAATGGCATACTGATTAACAGAATACCAAATACGACAATCGAAAGTAATGGGATCGCTACCACGAAGATCAACGCCGCCCGCACATTAACCTGAAATGCCATGATCATGGCACCAAATACAATAAATGGGGAACGAAGGAACAATCGCAGCACCAAATTCACACCAGACTGTACCTGATTGATGTCACTGGTCATACGGGTGATCAGAGTCGATGTTCCAATGGTATCGATCTCCCGGTATGACAGACTGTTGATATGACGGAACAGATCATTTCTCAGAGCGGTTCCGAATCCAACAGCCGCTTTGGCGGAGAAATACTGAGCCGTCAGAGAACAGGTCAGACCAATTGCCGCCAGCAGGATCAGCATTCCGCACATCTTCCAGATGTAAGGCTGATCTGCATTTTTGATACCAGTATCGATGATGTTGGCCATAACTAACGGCACAAACAGCTCGAAACTGGCTTCCAGCATCTTAAATAAAGGACCCATGACGCTTTCCAGTTTATAGTCCTTTAAATACTTAAGCAGCTTTTTCACTTGAAAACCTCCTGTAAATAATTTTATATCGTAACTATCCAGCACCTTCTGACCTATGTTTTCTTACACTCGATGCATCAAACGCACAGATCTGCTGTACCGTTACTTTATATTTTTTTAGAATAACACCTTGTAATAGTATAGCATTTTGATATAATATATACAAGCTATTTTTTCAAAATTACAGAAAATAAAAGGAAAATCAATCATATGAATTCAAAACAGTTATTTTACTTTGTATCCGTAGCGGAAACCGGCAGTTTTACAGCTGCAGCGCAGAAACTGGGACTTTCCCAGCCACCTTTAAGCAAACAGATCATGCTGCTGGAGGAAGAGCTGGGCGTTATACTCTTAAAACGTGGCTCGAGAAAGGCAGAACTGACGGAGGAGGGAACCTACCTTTACGGACAGGCCAAGAACATCCTGTCCATGATGGACACTACTGCCCAGGAACTGTCCCATTTTCACGGCGGACAAAATGGGGTCCTGCGGCTTGGAACGATTTCTTCCTCCGGATACATTCTGACTGAGCAGATCTTAAAGGACTTCTGCCGGGAATTTCCGCAGATCCGTTTTGAACTGAATGAGGGAAATACCTATGAGCTGCTGGAACAGTTAAAAAATGGCATCATTGAGTGCGCTATTTTGCGAACTCCTTTTAACAGTGAGGGGTTTGAGTGTATCTATGGGCCTGAGGAACCTCTGGTTGCAGTTGGAGAACCACGTTTTTTCCACTGTGGCGAAGGCTCCTCGATTGCGTTGGCTGATTTGGCTGGGATTCCTCTGATCCAGTACCGCCGCTTTGATTCCATGCTGTCGGTGGCGTTTCAAAATGCTGGAATTGAGCCATCCATCTTCTGTCACAATGACGATGCACGCACCTGCCTGTTATGGGCTTCTGCAGGACTTGGCGTGGCACTTGTACCAGAAACGATCACGAACCTGCCATTATCGAAAGGGCTGTCCATCCACCGGATCGACAATGCAGACACCATGACCCGCATGGCGGCAGTGTATAAAAAAAGCGGATATGTGTCAAATATTGCCAAAGAATTTGTTTCCTATTTTCTTGCTAATTTTTCCCATACATGATACCATGTTCAGAGAAGCGCCTTGGGGATATGCCATTTAGCAAGCTCTCGAAAAACACCGCCCCTATGGCCACAAATATCATGAGGTAACTTGTATATGATCGATCTGCTTGCCCATATCAAGGGGATTTTTGATAAATACAAGAAGGATGAAGTAACTGTTTACGCAGCCCAGGCATCTTTCTTTATTGTAATTGCCTTTTTTCCGTTTATCATGCTACTGTTGACCGTGATCCAGCTAGTCCCTGGCGTTCAGAAATCAGATCTCTTATCCCTTTTAGTCAATATTATGCCGGATATGTTCGATCCTCTTGTGGTCAGCATCATTAACGATCTCTACACCAAATCACCGGCTACCATCGTATCCATCACAAGTATCACCGCTCTATGGTCGGCAGCAAGGGGAATGCAGGGAATTGAAAGTGGTTTAAACCGGGTGTTTGAGTCACCGCAGACCAAGGGATTTATTCTCCGCCGGATCATCTGTGCCGGTTATACCTTGCTTTTTATCGGAAGCTGCCTGGTAAGCCTGCTGCTTCTGGTATTTGGCTCTACGATCCATGCTTTTCTCACCCGACGGTTTCCATGGACACTTCCCTCCATCGGAGTTCTGTTTCACCTACGATCCCTGATGACCATGTGGCTGTTGTCTATCGTGTTTACCTCCCTCTACACGTATGTGCCGGTCCACAAGCACACTTTACGGAGCCAGGTCCCGGGTGCCGTGTTCGCAACCTTAGGATGGATCATTTTTTCCTACCTGTTTTCCATTTATTTTAACCATTTCAGCAATTTTTCTTATATGTACGGCAGCCTAACTGCCATCGTGGTGGTAATGCTGTGGCTTTATATCTGCATCTGCATTCTTCTGATCGGAGCAGAGATTAATTATCATGAAGCCCGATACGGTTCTATTTTTGAAAAAAAGAGGCAGTAACCCGTTTACCAGGGCACTGCCTCTTCTTTTTTTATCCTTATAATTGATAAATCTGGCTATATTTTTCTTTCAGATACTCCACATAATACTTCGGATTAAAGTCTTCTCCTGTTACATCCCTTAAGATCTGTCGGCTGGTCTTCATTTTTCCATATTTGTGAATGTTTTCACGAAGAAATTCCCGAATCACGGAAATTTTACCTTCCCGCAGCAGTCCCTCGAAGTCCATCTGCGTCTTCATATATGCATAGATCTGGGCTCCAAAAGCACTCCCAAGGGCGTAAGATGGGAAATATCCAAAATCACCCATGGACCAGTGGATATCCTGAAGCACACCTTCCGCTGCATTGGCCGGACGCACACCCAGATACTCCTCATATTTGTCTGCCCACACTTCCGGAAGGTCTTTCACCTTAAGAGTTCCCTCCATCAGCTGCTTCTCGATCTCATAGCGGATCAGAATGTGAAGGCTGTAGGTCAATTCATCGGCCTGGGTCCGGATGAGACTTGGCTGGACTTTATTGACTGCCCGCACAAACTGTTCCAGAGTGACATCCCCCAACTGCTTCGGAAATAATTCCTGGACTTTTCCATAGATCGGAACCCAGAATGCCTCGCTGCGGCCAATGATGTTTTCAAAGAAACGGGACTGACACTCATGCATGCCCATAGAGGTTCCCTCACCCAGTGGTGTCTGGGTCAGTTCATCCGGAATTCCCATCTCATAGATGCCATGGCCGGACTCGTGGATCACAGAAAACATGGAGTCGTCTACCCGGTTATTATATGCTGTGGTAATACGGACGTCATGGTTATGAAGATTCGTGGTAAATGGATGGGCGCTGACAGCCATCACTCCCTTATTAAAATCAAAGCCCACGTATTCTGCCAGATAACGTCCGATCTTCTCCTGCTTCTCTTCTGAGAAATCGCCTGTCAGAATCTTCTGGTCGATCTCAATGCCGGATTCCATGATCTGATGAAGCAGCGGAACCAGTTCCTTTTTTAAGGTATTGAAAAACTGATCCAGAATCTCTGTATCAAAGCCTTCTTCGTAGTGATCCAGCATCACATTGTAAATGGACTGTCCTTCTTTTGCCTGGTAAGAAGCAAATTTCTTCTGGTAGGAAATAATCTCCTCGAGAAATGGCGCAAACCGGTCAAAATCCTTCTTCTCCTTTGCCTCAGTCCAGACACGGGTACCTTCTGATGTCAGTTCGGAGTACTTACGGTATTCTTCCGGCGGAATGCACTCCAGACGTTCTAATTCCTTTTTTACCTCGCGGACAATACTGGATTGAATTTCTGAAAGACTGTTGTCTTCCCCACATTGTTCCACAAGTTCTTTCACCTGTGGGTTTGACACGGTTTTCTGATATTCGCTGGATAGAACCCCCACCATCCTGGAAGTATAGGTTCCTGCCTCCTTCGGTGCTAATGTAGCGTCATCCCACTCAAATAGCACCAGAGCTGTTTTTAACGCCTGGGCCTTCTCGAGATACTCATTTAACTGCTCAAATGCCTGACTCATACGTGAATTCTCCTTTCGTTTGTGAAAAAACTGTTTATCTAAGCAACAGACTTTTTTTCTGAAACTGGAAAACGGTCATGATAATCCAAGATCTCTCTCTTATCATGACCGCTCCATCTTACAAAAATTCAAGTTTTCATGGAATCCGTTCTATGGGGTCTTAAAAATACTTCTTAGATCCCCACAGGTTATTCTTCTTCAATTCCAGATACTCGTTATATGCCTTTTCCAAAATCTGCTTTTCATTAGAAAATTTCAGCAAATGGTAAGCCTCATAGAACTTATAATATCCGGAATCCATGAAAAACTCTTCACGTTGTGGTTTACTGTAATAGCTGTCTGCCATCATCAGATACCAGTGTACATCCTTTTCCACCATATCCTGGGGCGTGTTGAATGAATACTGGCTCTTTCCAATATACTTAATAATGGAAGCACTGACCCCGGTTTCTTCCTTCACCTCACGCAGTGCAGTGTCCCGGTATTCCTCTCCAGCTTCTACAGTCCCTTTCGGCAGAACCCAACCCTCGTATTTGTTTTTATAGTTCTTATACAAAACAAGAATCTTTCCTCGAAATATCACCACACCGCCACAGCTCGTTGCCTCAATCATTGCAATTCCTCCTGTTTTCAGCCATGTTGTGATCTGGCTGTTGGTGTGTCATCATAGACTGAGGCTAGTATAACTCTATTTGGACAGATATGCAAGCGTAACTGTTATTTCGTTGCCAGTGCCTTAAAAATCTTCTCGGATGTGATCGGCAGCTCGCGGATACGGACGCCTGTCGCATTGGCGACTGCATTGGCAATGGCCGGTGACGGCGTATTGATGACGATCTCACCGATGGATTTGGCGCCAAACGGACCGGTCGGCTCATAGCTGCTCTCAAATTCCACACGAATGGTTCCCACATCCATACGGCTTGGGATCTTGTACTGCATAAAGGAATTCTCTGCCAGAACACCCTTGGAAGAATATGTCACATCCTCAAAAAGCGCCATGCCGATTCCCTGGGCCAGTCCGCCCTCCGTCTGGATACGGGCCAGGTTCGGGTTGATGACCGTACCACAATCTACTACCGCTACATAATCGATCAGCTTTAACTCGCAAGTTTCCTTATCAATCTCGATCTCCGCAATACCTGCCATATATGGAGGTGGAGAAACAGGAGATGTCTGAGTATCGCTGGCCATCAGGCTCTCATCAGAGAAGCACATGATCTTATTGCCGATGTCTTTTAAGGAAATGGATTTGCTGCCATCCTCATTGGACACGATTTTTCCATCAAATTCCAGTTCTTCCGGCACACACTCTAAGTAAACTGCCGCACGTTCAATGATCTTCTTTCTTAATTTCTCACAGGTTCTCACTACTGCCATACCAGTCAGATAGGTGGTACTGGAAGCATAGGAACCAGAGTCATATGGAGAAATATCGGTATCAACTCCATGAACCACGATATCGTCAACGGAACAGTCCATACAGTCTGCCGCCATCTGGGCCAGGATCGTATCGCAGCCAGTTCCCATATCAGAAGCGCCGATCATCAGACTGTAAAATCCATCGTCATTCACCTTCATGGCCACAGACGCCACATCAATGCCGCTGATGGAAGACCCCTGCATCGCCATCGCCATACCGACCGCACGGATCTTGCCATTGCCCATATCGCGGCACGGATACTTCTCATCCCAGCCGATCATCTCCTTAGCCCGGTTCACGCAACGGTTTAAGGCACAGCTTCTGGCAGTTTCCCCATAGTACGCAGGCATCACATCGCCCTCTCTTACCATGTTTTTCTCACGAAGAGCGCTTGGGTCCATCGACAGTTCTTTAGCCAGCTCATCTACAATGGATTCCACTGCAAAAATTCCCTGGGTCGCACCATAACCGCGGTACGCACCGGCAGACATATGGTTGGTATAGACCACATCATAAGCGAAACGGTGGGCTTCCAGACGGTATAACGGAATGGACTTGTGTCCAGATAAACCTACGGTTGTTGAACTGTGCTCGCCATATGCTCCAGTATTGGATAAAGTATACACATCCAATGCACGGATGGTACCATCCTTATTGGCACCGATCCGCACGGTCACTTCCATCTCATGACGTGGAGAAGATGCAATCATGGATTCGTAGCGGCTGAAGATCATCATAGCTGGTTTTCCTGTCTTCCAGGTTACAATAGCCGGATACATCTCCATCACTACCGTCTGTTTCGCGCCAAAACCACCTCCGATCCTCGGCTTGATCACACGGATCTTGGACTTACTGGTATGGAGGGCATTGGCCAGAATACGGCGCACATGGAAGGTAACCTGGGTAGATGCAACCACATTCAGGCGATCGTAAACATCCATGTATGTGTAAGCACGGAATGTCTCCATCATAGCCTGCTGGTTCGCCTTGGTGTGGTAAGTTCTGGTAAGAACCACGTCACTGTCCTTCATCACCTCATCTACATCCCCGTGCTCATCCAGTTCATGGGCACAGAGATTCCGCTTATTATCTGCTCCTGTCGGGAAATTCAGATGCCAGTCTTCCTCTGGATGTACCAGGATCGGATTATCTTTCGCCGTATGGAAATCCAGTACCGGTTCCAGCACCTGATAGTTCACTTTCAGCATCTTTAATGCTTTATCAACGGCTTCTTCCGTTTCACCTGCCACAATAGCAACCGGATCTCCTACAAAACGTACCCGTCTGTCCAAAATATAACGATCATAAGGACTTGGCTCCGGATAAGTCTGTCCTGCCAGAGTAAAACGCTTTTCATGCGGAACGTCTTCCCATGTTAAAATGGTAACAATTCCAGGAACCTTTAAGGCCCTGGTCTTATCTACCGTCTCGATCAGAGCATGTGCATGAGGACTTCGCAGCACCTTCACCACCAGGCAGTCCTTCGGAGCCAGATCCTGGGTGTAAACCGGTTTTCCTGTAACCAGCGCCATGGCATCTTTCTTCATAGTCGGCGCGCCGACTGCGTGAAATTTCACTTCCATTTATCTGGTCTCCTTTCTATGCAGATACTTATGAACCGCCCGGAGCTGTCCCATATAACCTGTGCAACGACATAAATTACCCTCTAAGTACTCCCGGATTTCAGCCTCAGAAGGGTCCACAAGCTCCCGTTCCATGGCAAGCACATTCATAATAAATCCCGGGCTGCAGAAACCACACTGTTCCGCACCTTCGCCTGCCAGAAAACGACCAAATTCCTCTGCCTCTTTTTGAAGTCCTTCTAAGGTCGTGATATGCTGTCCGGCCGCTCTTGCCGCTAAGACAGAGCAGGAAAGCACTGGTTTTCCTTCCATCCATACGGTGCAAAGGCCACAGTTAGTCGTCTCACAGCCACGTTTGACACTGTAACATCCATGTGCCCGCACCAGATCCAGAAGCAGAGTATCTGCCTGGATCTCTGTCTTTACAGATTGTCCATTTAAAAAAAACTGAAGCTCCATCACTGCAGTCCTCCTTCTTCTTTTGTCCGGATCTCATCCACCAGGCGGCGGATATAGATCTGTGCCAGTGCTTTCCGGTATTCCGCACTTCCACGCAGATTGGTTCCATAACGATACTGATCTGCGATTTTCTCTGCCAGTTCCTCTGCTGATCCCTGATCTGCCTCTGTCACAAGAGATGCTCTGGCTGGTCTTGCACCAACTGCCGTATACCAGGTATCATCCTTCTTTGCTGCTGCCACAGCGATCAGTGGAAAATCCGTCTCTGTCCGTCTCTGAGTCACATAAGCAGCCTTTCTTCCATCCTTCTTAATGATGATCCGCACCAGGATGTCATTATCATAAGGCATATTCGCATATTCTGTCAGGGATATCCTTCCTGCCTTATAAAGCTCCACTTCCGTATCCAGAACCAGAAGTGCCGTCAGGACATCAGAAAAACCATATCTTCCATACAGACTGCCACCGACTGTTGCGCCATTACGAAACTGCACTCCTACAATGTGACGTACCATCTCTCTCATAAGTCCATCAAAATACCGATTCAGATCAGTATTCGTTTCCAACTGTCTTAAGGTACACATGCATCCGATCTGGAATTCATTTTCCGTCTCCTCAATCTGATTCAGACCGAGACCAGACAGATCAATGATGGTTCCCTTCTGAAAAGAAGACATCTTTAACCACATCATACCGCCGACAATTTTATTGCTTTTCTTCTGGTTCAACTCATACGCTTCTTCCAGACTTTCTACCCGTTTGTACTCTCTTGCCTTAAACACGACCCTTTTTCACACTCCTTTATTTATTTCTTGAAAACCAGTTATCAAACACTGCCCTGGCAATCGGTGCCGCTGCAGCCCCTCCAGAACCTCCTTCTTCTACGATCACGCTGACTGCCAGCTGGGGATTCTCCGCAGGTGCATACCCGGTGAACCAGGCATGGGTTTCTTTCCCTGTCTCAAATTCCGCTGATCCAGTTTTTCCAGCAACCGTATACTGGTCATTTTTTAATTTTGAACCGGTTCCTTCTGTCACAACAGCTCTCATCATAGTTCCGAGAGCCTCTGCCTCTGATGCTGTCATCAGATTCCCATATGCCTCCGGCGTAAAGGCTTTTACCATCTCACCTGCCGCATTTACCACATGATCCATCAGATACGGTTTCATCAACGTTCCCCCATTGGCAATGGCTGCCGTGATCATGGCGCTGTGCATCGGCGTAATCTGGGTTTTCCCCTGCCCAATGGCTGTCAGAAGGATCTGCCAGGTATCATCCTGTGCTGCTTCTGTAAATACACTTTTACTGTAGGATAACGGAACCGGAAGGTTCTGGTCATATAGCAGTTCCCTGGTTGTTCCAGACAGCTTTTTCTGATCCAGCATCATTCCTATGGCAGCAAAAGCGCCGTTACAGGAGTTGGCAAATGCCTCCTCCAGATTCTGGCTGCCATGAGCCGTCTTATGGTAACACTGAATGGTATAATCTCCCTGTTCCAACACTCCGTTACAATCATAATGAAAATTCCGGTATTCTTCTGGATATTCCCGCATAAACTCCAAAAGGGTAATGATCTTAAAAGTAGATCCAGGTGGATACACCCCCTGCGTTGCCCGGTTTAAAAGCCTGGACTCTGAATCTGTCCGCAGGGAATCCCACTGGTTCTGCACCTGATTCGGATCATACGCTGGTTTGGAAACCATCGCCAAGATCCGTCCCGTATCCGGCTCCATGACCACTACCGCACCTTTCCGGTCTCCCAACGCATCACTGGCAGTTTTCTGAAGCTCCAGATCAAGCGTTGTATACAGATCGTCTCCCGGATTCTTCTGTCCAGAGAACTCCCGCATCACCTGTTCCATCAGATTGATATGGGAAGAAAGCATATAGAAATTGCCCTGGGCCTCTAATCCCGTCTTTCCCATGGAGGAATAACCTATCACATGGGCAAATAGATCTCCATATGGATAACTGCGGAGCTCTGTTCCATCTTCCTGCTGCTGTGTCTGGGCCAGGATCTGGCCATCGCTGCTTAAAATATCACCCCGGATCACCCGGTCTGCAAAGCTGTCCAGACGGGAGTTATAGGTATTATTGATGATCTCATCCCGTTTCTGTGAAAGGAAAAATCCCTCATACCCAATCATACAGAGAAATAAAAATACAATCACATAAGTAAAACGAAGGATCTCCCGATTGGATTTTTCAGAAGGAGAAAGGGTCTTTTTCTTCTTTTTAGCTATCATACCCGTCTTCCTCCTCTTCACTTCGTTTCAGAATATAAAGTCCCTGCATCACGCCAAACATCATAAAGGTACTTAAAACAGAGCTTCCACCGTAGCTGACTAATGGAAGTGTCACTCCTGTGGAGGGAATGAATTTGATTGCTCCGCCCACAGCAAGAAATACCTGGGTAATGTAAAGCATTCCAAAGCCAAAAGCGATCAGCTTATAAAAAAGCGCCTGCATCTTACACGCCATCATCATAAACTGTAAAAAGCAGCCTAAACAGATCAATAACAGGCACAGGGCAAATACAGCCCCCATTTCTTCTGAGATTGCTGCAAAAATAAAATCCTTTTCCACTACCGGAATCTTTTTCGGCATTCCCTGGTAAAGTCCCATACCAAACCAGTTTCCAGTTCCAATGGCAAATAAAGACTGGGCCACCTGGTACCCTTTATTTTCAATATCTGACCACGGATCTCTCCATGCCATCACCCGGACCCGGACATGCTGGAACAGTCCATAAGCCGCCACGCCAGCCAGACAACCGCTGAGGGAGCCTGCTGTCAGATACAGCCAGTTCGATGTGGCCACAAACAGCATGAACAGATAGGTAACAAAGAAGATAAACGCGCTTCCCAAATCTTTTGAAAGCACCAGAATCAGCACATGCAGCGCCGCCATCACGGTTACCTTTACCACCTGTTTCCACTCCGTAGACTGATAAAGCATGGAAGCTGCAAAGAATACGAAGCTAAGCTTTACAAACTCCGATGGCTGCATCGTCACGCCGGCAATCTCAATAGATAGCTGGGCACCAAAGCTGGTATTACCTACCAGACAGACCACTCCCAGGAGAACCAGTCCAAGAATTCCATAAACCCACGGAATCTTTACTAACTGCCATACCCGGTCCATAATAAACGGAATAATCCAGGTGAACACCGCCGAAACCACCACGATCACGAACTGCCGTTCTGCTTTCTCAAAGGATAAACGGGAAAGCATAAAGAGCCCGATACTCAAAAAAATGCATACGTTATTTACCAGAATCCTGGAAACATACGGATAAAAAACACGATACAGCAGGATATATGCCACAAAAAACACAATTTGCACTGCCGCAAACAGCGGTAATCTGATATCTTCCGTCCTTAGATACATCACGCCATAAGCAAGGATCTGGATCAGCACCATGATCCGGTTCTGTCTTCCACACAAGCGGTTCTGCCGTTCCTCATCCAGACTGAAATACCGGAAATTCAGATACGTGTAAAAAGCGATCAGAAAGATCATCACATATCTGGCCACATCAGTTATAAGGTTGGTCATGTTATTCTACTCCACGTTTGAAATGTCCTCTGGTTATGTCTGTAAATGGAATCTGTCCTGTTTTTCCTTCCAGGAACACAGCCCTGTAGGCCTGAACAATCTGCCGGATCTGTTCTTTCGTCTCCCAGGTAAACTGAAGCCGGATCGCATCCGGAGCCAGTCTGTGGATCAGATGTTCCTGTCCTAAAAGAGAGAGGGGACTCGGATTATAAATGGTATTATAACAGAAGGTACAACGATTCTTCACCGGCAGATCTTTACCAGTTCGGTCACGCATCCGTAAAAGTCCGGGACGATGCGTACAACGGTCGGTGGTTTTCTGTATACATTGTGCAGAAGTCATCACTGGAAGATATCCATAGACCACCAGCTCCATGCCCTGACATCCAAGCTGTTCTAATTCCTGGCTATTTAACTCTAATGGAAGCGTCTGACGGGTAAGTCCCATCTGATCATAGGTTTCCTTGGCTGTCTGGTTAAATACATAAAGATTATGGTCCCCAAATAACGGGATCGAAAATCCCTTTTCCTTTACATATACGATCTCTTCCATGGAACGAACCAGAAGTCCGTCAAATCCAGCCTCTGTCAGATACTGCCAGTTTTTCTCAAAGAACCGGATCGCCTCTGTACGGAAAATCACCGGAAGCGCCAGAACACAGCGTTTCCCCGCTTCATGACAAGAGAAAGCATACGCACTCCACTGGTCTGGTTCAAAACCATCTGCTTCCAGCTGAAGTTCTCTTACCGATTCCAGTTCAAGAACCGTATCAAAACCATCTGGAGTATCCAACAGGACATGCAGTTCCATCTCTTTGGGAGTTTTCTTTTCAGAACGATCATCGGTCTCTCGCTTTCCGCTCTCTCTTCTATATTTCCCCAATAATTCCCGTTCTAATTTTTCCAACGATGTTCTTCGCAGTTCATTCAATGCCTGAACAGGGAGGAAAACATTCCCAACAGTGGAAATGGTAAGATCCGTAAACTGAAATGGCGTATTGCCTGTCTTCTGGATCTGCTTTCTTAACTTATCTTCTGTCATCGGCTGATTCTGAGCAGTCATAACCACAGTACCCTCTGTCTGTACAGTCACGTTCTCTCCATCCGGATCGATACAGGAAAGAACCAGGGACACCGGTTTTCCTTCTTCTACCACCAGACTGCCTGTCACGGGTTCTTTTAATTCCGCATTGACATAGGCTGCATCCAGATACTCAAACAATTCCTGGTTTCCCTGGCGGAACGCTGGTTTTTCCTTTAAAGCAACCATATCCCGTCCATTATGCTGCACATAATAGCCATCGGTAAAGCCGCCACGGTCAAACAGATCCAAAAGGATCTTTTTATCTCTCGGGTCTACGTGATATCCCTTTCGTCCGCTCTTCAGATACCGGTCTACATACTTCCGGTAAATACTGACAACACCTGCCGTATAGCGCGGACTCTTCATACGTCCCTCAATCTTTAAAGAATAAACGCCTGCCTCTAAAATATCCGGAAGAATATCCAGAACACACAAATCTTTTAAACTCATCACATAACGTTCATCTCTTGGCTGACAGGAATGATCATCTTTTCTCACATCATAAGGAAGACGACATGGCTGGGCGCAACGTCCACGGTTGCCGCTTCGTCCGCCGATCAGACTGCTGAGCAGACACTGACCGGAATAACAGTAGCATAAAGCACCATGGACAAAGCTCTCAATCTCCACACCGACTTCTCTATGAATCCGAGCGATCTCCTCCAGAGACAGTTCTCTGGCCGTTACCACACGGCTGGCTCCCATCTTTTTAAGAAGAGAGGCACCTTCCGCCCCAGTAATGGTCATCTGGGTACTGGCATGAATATCCAGATCTGGAAAATGTTCCCGGATATAGGTAAACACACCCATATCCTGAACAATCACCGCATCCAGTCCTGCCATGTAATAAGGATTTAGGTAGTCAAAAAGACTGTCCAGCTCCTTTTCCTTTACTAATGTATTGACTGTCATATACAGAGACGCACCATGAAGATGGGCGTAGTTGATTGCCTCCAGCATATGATCCTCATCCAGGTTATCCGCATACGCTCTGGCCCCAAACTGGCTGCCACCGATATAAACCGCATCTGCGCCAGCAGCAATGGCCGCTTTCATGCTTTCAAAAGAACCAGCCGGAGCAAGCACTTCCACCTGTCTTTGTTTCATGATCATTTCCTCCAATATCTCTCAAGGGTCCATATACGTCTGAGCAATCAGCACAAGACGCAGTCAGACTTATGTGTTCTTACGGTCAGCGCAGCATGTGCGCAGACCTGCTGAATCGTTACCTATGGCCATTATTTCCTGAAAAAAAGTTCTGATTATTTCCATGGGCAGAGGCCGCGGAAGCTGTCTGAACTGCCTTGATCTTCAGCAACTCTTCCTCTGCCTGCTTCTGCTTCTGTTCTGCCTCCTGAAGCTTCCGCTCCAGGTTCTCCAGCTTCATCTGCATCGTTACCAGATCATGCTTCAAGCTATAGCTTTCCTTTTCCATGTCATCACGCTGCTTCTGACTTTCTCTTGCCTGCTCTGCCGCCTTAAAATAATCATCTGCTATATTTAACTGGATCATCACAGACTGATACTCCTGGCTCTGCTTACTAAAGCCATCCTTCGCCTTCAACTGGGCTGTTTTATCATTAATATAGCTGGCAACTTTCTGTAAATACTGCGCTTCCTCTGCGCCTCCCAGCGTATAGATCTTTCCATCAATTAAAACCTGAGCATAATGTTTCTCATTCATTGGTCAAAACTCTCCTGTCCTTTCCATTTATTCTCTGCTGAGCCCCAGATGCCGGTAAGCCTCCTCCGTAACGGTTCTTCCCCTTGGCGTGCGGTTGATCAGACCATTCATCAGAAGGTATGGCTCGTATACATCTTCCAGTGTGCCAGAATCTTCTCCCAGCGCCGCTGCCAGCGTATCCAGGCCTACCGGGCCACCGGAAAACTTCTGGATAATGGTATTCAAGATCGCCCGGTCATTGTTATCCAGACCAAGACGGTCCACATCTAAAATATCCAGTGCAAAATCTGCTACCTGTCTGGTGATCACACCGTCATATTTCACCTGGGCAAAATCCCTCACGCGTTTTAACAGGCGGTTGGCCAGTCGCGGGGTCCCCCTGGATCTTCTGGCCAGTTCCATGGCACCTTCTTCTTCAATCTTTACACCAAGAACCTTGGCAGAACGCTGAATGATCACTTTCAGTTCCTGTGGCGTATAGAAATCCAGTTTCTGTACCACGCCAAAACGATCCCGCAGTGGAGCTGTCAAAAGTCCCACACGGGTAGTAGCTCCTACCAGGGTAAATTTCGGCAGATCCAATCGGATGGACCGGGCCGCAGAATCCTTTCCCAGCATAATATCAATGGCAAAATCCTCCATAGCCGGGTAAAGTACCTCCTCTACCTGACGGTTTAAACGGTGGATCTCATCCACAAAAAGCACATCGCCCTCCTGGAGATTGTTCAGGATCGCCGCCATCTCTCCCGGCTTTTCAATGGCCGGTCCGGAGGTGATCTTCATATTGACCCCCATCTCATTGGCAATAATGCCGCAGAGGGTGGTTTTCCCAAGACCTGGAGGTCCGTAAAACAGCACATGATCCAGGCTCTCGCCCCTGGATTTGGCTGCGTCTATGTAAATCTTCAATGTAGACTTGATCTTTTCCTGTCCTATGTAATCGTCCAGATATTGCGGACGTAAATGGGAATCGTTCTTCTGATCCTCTTCCATTAACTCGGTTGTAATAATTCTTCGTTCCATATGATCCGCCTTTCCCGGCACTTTCACAAACATCTACTCGAAATAGTTTTTCTATATCTATTAAAAGAATGACAAATGACGTAAGGACGCTTTCAGGACATCCTCCGCTGTCATTTGCCCGGTGATCTCCACCTGGCGCACTGCCTTTGTCGCCTCCATGGCAGAATAGCCTAACGCCGTCAATGCGTCCACGGCTTCCTTTCCTGCGTCCGGAAGGCCTCCTGTCCGCGCCGGAGTGGTTCCTGTCTCTTCCTGGTCTGTCATCAGGATCTCTTCCACAGAAATCTTATCCTTCAGATCCAGGATCAATCGCTGGGCCGTCTTTAGCCCGATACCTGGTGCCTTGGAGATTGCCTTGGCATCTCCAGAGATCACAGCCAGTCTTAAATCATCCGGTCTCATAGCAGACAACAGTCCCAATGCACCCTTAGGACCAATTCCATTAACACCCAAAAGCTGCTTAAACATCTTTAAATCCTGACGGCTCCGGAAACCAAACAGGTTCAGAGCGTCCTCCTTTACCTGCAAATACGTATAAATACGCACCTCTTCTCCCACCGGAGGCAGCTCCTCCAAAAAAGAAAGTGGTACGTGGATCTCATAACCAATGGAAGAAGCCTCCACAACGATCTGGTCTTCTTCTTTTTCAGCTAAAATTCCCCGTATATATGATATCACCAAACTGGTCCTTCATAACGTTCCAATCGATCATCACTGCAAATACGCAGACCTGCCGGGTCGTTATGTCCTTTCTATTTTTCTCATATGTCAATACATGCTTTCTTACATGTAAATCTTACAGATTCGCAAAATGCCTATAATCCTTGTTTCATTCTACCATACTCCGATACTCTTTTGCAAGAGCAAAAATCGAACATACATTCTGTTTTGCATTTGACTTGTTTACAATTCAGAAAATGCCTGTCACTCATGTACCGTAACTTTGACTTCTGTTTCCGCTTTCGGTATAATATAGCTGATCATTGCGCGAACTACAGGAGGTTTTATGATAACCATTCAGAAAACGATCACACTTCCAGATACCTATCCCCTTGAGCGTCTTGGCCGTCTGGAGGATTTATTATTTTTCGATATTGAGACCACCGGATTTTCCGGTGATTACACCCATTTATATTTGATCGGATGCACCTATTTCCAGAAAGGCACCTGGCATCTGATCCAGTGGTTTGCAGATACCGCTGATTCTGAAGCAGAGATCCTGCATTCCTTTTTCCATTTTCTTGAGCAATTCAAAACCGTGGTTCATTTTAACGGAGACGGTTTTGATATTCCGTACCTGTTGAAGCGGTGCAAGGCATTTAAGCTGCCTTATGATTTTTCCGGCATCTCCAGTATTGATATTTATAAAAAGATCAAGCCCTTCCGCAGTCTGCTGAAATTAGAGCAATTAAAGCAGAAATCCATTGAACGTTTCCTTGGAATCTATCGGAAAGATCAGTATCATGGCGGTCAGCTGATCGATGTTTATAAAATCTATCTTCAGACCCATGAGGATGAGCTGTACGATATGCTGATGCTCCATAACCGGGAAGATCTGGAGGGGATGCCGCTGATTTTACCTATTTTAAACTATCCGGACTTTTTTGAACACCCTTTTCTTTTAAAAAATGAAACTGTTTTGGATGATCGTGTGATTTTACAACTGGAGAATCCGGTTTTTCTGCCAGTTTCCTGTGCCTGTCGGACGGAGCTTGGGAGTTTTTCGGCAGATGGACAGAAGGCCGTGCTTGAGATTCCATTGTATCGTGGAGTTTTAAAACATTTTTATGAAAATTATAAAGATTATTATTATCTGATTTATGAGGATACGGCAGTACATAAAAGTATCGGAGAATTTGTGGAGAAATCCGCACGGAGAAAGGCAACGGCAAAAACCTGTTATACAAAGAAAGAGGGCTCGTTTTTCCCACTGGCTGATGTCTGGGACAGGCCGATGTTTCAAGAAGAATACCGCGGAAAGCTTCTGTTTGGTGAATATACAGATGGAATTTTTGAATGTCCAGAATTCCTTGAAAAGTACATCAAAAAGATTGCTTTTGCAAAATAAAAAAATAGTAATAACTCGCTTGAACCTACAGTATTAGAAATTCCGTAACGCTCCAACAGGTCAGCGCACCTGCTGCGCTGACCGAAAAACACGGGCTGGATCGTTACGGGATTTCTACTATATTTCTACTATTTAGCTGCCAGATCTTTGATCACTTCACCGGCGATGATCAGTCCTGCTACCGATGGTACAAATGCGGTACTGCCTGGAATGTCACGGCGTTCTGTACATTTATGGGCGGCACCTGGTGGACAGATACAATGACTGCGGCAGCTGATGGACATGTCCTCAATTGGTCTTGTCGGCTGTTCTTCGGAATAGACCACTTTTAATTTCTTTACGCCACGTTTTTTTAATTCCCGGCGCATGACTCTGGCCAATGGACAGACACGGGTTTTGTAAATATCGGCCACCCGGAACTGGGTCGGGTCTAATTTATTACCGGCTCCCATGGCGCTGATGATCGGAATGCCCATCTCCTGACATTTCATAACCAGGGAGATCTTGGCTGTCACGGTATCCACCGCATCTACCACATAATCGTAGTCGGCAAATGGGAACTCATCAGCATTGTCCGGAAGGAAAAAGCACTTGTGGATCATAACCTCTGCATCTGGATTGATCTCCAGTATCCGGTCACGCATCACGTCCACCTTGTATTGACCAACCGTCTTTCTGGTGGCAATGATCTGGCGGTTTAAGTTGGTTAAACAGACTTTATCGTCATCTACCAGATCAAATTTCTGGATGCCGCTGCGGACCAATGCTTCGCAGACATAACCTCCAACCCCGCCGATTCCAAAGACCGCAACCCGCGCTCCGGCCAGTTTCTCCATCGCTTCTTTTCCAAATAAAAGTTCCGTTCTTGAGAACTGATTTAACATCTGACTGCCTCCGAATCTCTAGTGATTTTCTATTTATGATGTTTTACCACAATTCTTTGTACATTTTCTCAACATCAGACTGAGTAATGTCTCTCTTGGTATTCTGAGGGCTTCCGCTGTCCATCGCATCATGGGCCATCTTCTCGATCACACCAAAGAAGGTCTCTTTATCAATACCATATTCTTCCAGCGTTGGTGTCTCTAATTCTTTGGTCAGGGCTACCACCGCTTCTAGGAATTTCTCGCTTGCCGCTTTATCAGAATCCTCTGCAGCTGCAACGCCGATGGCTCTTCCCAAAGCTGCAAAACGATCATAAGCGCCTTCCAGGGCAAAGCTTAAGCAAACCTTCATCAGCATGGCATTGGATAAACCATGAGCTACATGGAACAGTGCACCGATCGGGCGGCTCATGCCATGGATCAGGGTTACCGATGCATTATTAAATGCAATCCCTGCCTCCAATGCTGCTACAGACATTTCCACTCTCGCTTCCTCGTTCTTTCCATCATGAAAAGCCACCGGAAGATATTGGAAAATTCTCTTTACTGCGGACAGAGCAAAGGTATCAGACATGGTCTGCGCTTTTCTGGAGGTATACGCCTCTACAGCATGGCACAACGCATCCAGTCCGGTTGCTGCGGTGATCTTAGGTGGTGCTGTCATGGTGAACTGTGGATCGATGATCGCCAATGTTGGCATCAGAACCTGTCCCTTTAACAGCATCTTAATGTCTTTCTCAGTATTGGTAATGATGGTAAACTGGGTTGCCTCAGAGCCAGTACCTGCTGTGGTTGGGATTGCTGCCATCGGAGGCATCTTTACATCGATGACTTTCCCCATGTAATCATTGATACTTCCACCATTCACAACCAGGGAACCAATCGCTTTCATAGAATCAATGGGGCTTCCGCCGCCTAACGCTACCAGGAAATCGCAATGCTCATCCTGATACTGTTTTAATCCTGTGTGGATCATCACATCCGTTGGCTCACCAGTGATTCCTGCGAAAATAGTATAGTCCACGCCCTGATTTTTCAGAGCGGTCTCTACCTTTGCGCAATTGCCTAACTGGATCATCACCTGATCGGTAACGATCATCGCTTTCTTGCCAAGACTTCCTAAAGCGGTCTCAGCCATATCCAGAGCTCCGGAACCGGTAAGCATACGGCCCGGAACGATAAACTCTCTTGCCATAACGTTTCTCCTCCTCGATGAATCCAATTCTTAGAACTTTGCGTCATGCAGCCAGGTGTATCTCTCATCCTCGCAGCGGTCTGTCTGAAGCCATGGATTGCCATCTAAGTGACGGATCATCCAGCAGGTGTACATCTGGAAGCCTGGAGCAACGGCCTGTGGATGAAGCTCGCCGCCTGGAATTGCGGAAAAGCTGTTGTCCACACTCTTAAATACCTGATCTCCTACAAAGCTTGCGCCGAATCCTTCTGGGCGGTCAAACTTAAATAAATAGGTCTCCGGCTGTGGATGTCTGTGAGGCAGATATCCAGACCAGTTTCCTCTGTCATTTAATACCTCGCCAAGGACCATATTGGACTCTGGAGAAATATCATGATCAAAAATAGTATTGACACGGCGTTTTGCCACGTTGCCGAATTTGCCAACGCTGGAGTAACCCCACGGAGCGTCCTCTGGTCTGTAGAGACGGCTTGGGAACTCCCTCTCATTCTTCGTACACTGAACCAGGATCTCCGTATCTGCCTCAGCAGTTACAGTAATCTCATGTCCGCCGCATACATGCAGAGCCCATGGTCCCTCTGTAAAGACATCTTTTCTGCTTGCCTCAGCAGAATTACCATCCCATCCGTATACAACTTTACCGGAAAGCAGCAATACTGCGATCTCCTCACCTTCTCTGCAGAAGGTTCTCTTCTCGCCTGCTTTCATCCGGTAAACACGGATGTCCATCATCATTGCCTTATAATCATTATCATAGGTTGTGAGGATCATCTCCCCATCATCACTAAATTCTGGATAACCAAATACTTTTCCCATTTTTTTGCCTCTTTTCTTATGATCAAACGATACGATTACAGTCAGCGCCCACAGGTGCGCTGACCTGCCAAACAATTATACTCTTGCGATCATTTCGCCATACTGCTCTTTCTCTTCTTTTATAAAGGCACGAACCTCATCTGGTCCTGGAAGAGCATCGGAACAGTTATTTGCACGAACCATCATGGAAGCCTCTGCGGAGCCAAACTCCAGACAGTCAATGATCGCCCAGCCCTGATACAAGCCATATAAGAAGCCAGAGCCGTAGCCATCACCACCACCAAAGCCTTTTCTTGCCTGAACCGGGAATGGCTTGATGCTGAACTTCTGTCCATCTGAGGTGTAAGCAGTAGATCCCTGCATACCATGTTTGATCACAACGATCTTGGCGTTGTAGTTCTGCCATAAAGCGGCGCTCTCCTCATCGGTCATACCTGGCTTGATCAGCTTCTCCGTCAGATCAAACTCTTCTCTGGAGCCCATGATGATGTCTGCCTCTTTGGCAATAATGGAATAATAAATGGAAATCTCATCACTGTTTTTCCAGTTGTACTCCCTATAATCAATATCAAAAATAATCTTGGTGTTGTTTCTCTTTGCCAGCATCACTGCCTTGATTGCTGCTTCTCTGGATGGACTTTCCGCTAAAGCAGTTCCAGAGATCAGGATCGCCTTTGCATTTTTAATATAGTCCTCATGAATATCATCCACAGAAAGCTGCAGATCTGCGATGCAGTTACGATACATCAGAATGTGGCTTTCTTTCGAAGAAAGCATCTCCGTAAAGGTCAGTCCAAGCTTCTCCCCATTTGTACACTTGGAAATATTGGAGGTATCGATTCCCTTTTCGTTGAAATAATCAACAACGTACTCTCCAAACTGATCGTCGGATACTTTTCCGATAAACCCGGCTTTTAAGCCATGTTTTGTGACACCGACAGCAATATTCGCCGGTGAACCGCCAACGAACTTCTCAAATACATGAACGTTCTTTAACGGCTTGAATTCTTCCTTGACCTGATCGTTGTATGCCGGGTTAAAGTCGATTGCAACTCGTCCCAGAAGCACCAGATCCATCGGTCTTTTCTCGTCGAATTCGATGTACTTCATATGTAGTTCCTCCACTTCAGATATGATACAAAAAGTTCCCCTCTAGTTCTTTTTGTTCATTTGTTATCATAGCATCCATTTTTTTCCGATGCAAGCATTTTCGCCGCCTGGTTTCCCAGACGGCGATCGATTATAATTCTTTAAATCCTTCCATTTCCAAATTCGCACAGTCCTCTGCGTAAAGAGCCTGCCCGAACTCTTCCAGGGCATCTGCAAAACGGGTCTTACAGTTTCTCAAGGTAACATCATCGGCCCGGCGCATATAAAAACCGGCAGAAGGGATCTCCTCGATCTTCTGTCCGTAACCAGGTCTCAGATCATACCTGCCTTTCGGCCACTTGCTCTTATTGCGTAGCGTCACGGTCACATTCTCAAATAAGACATCCTCGATATGGTTGCCGTCACTGCCGGACAAGAACACGCCATTTTCTGAATCGCAGGTAATGTTGCGGAAACGGATGCCGGAAATGTGACCGGATTTTGTCTGTTCATCCCGATCATGGGTGGAGATGGTGATCGGCTCTCCACAGCCCCACCAACAGTCTGCAAATCTCCTGGTCTCGATGATAATATCCGAGAATGACGCATTTTTCACAGATCCGCCATCCCGGATCTGAATGGAAATACCACGGTTGGAATCGCTGATGATACAGTTGTTTACGATCAGGTTCTCAAAATTCCCAGTTCCTTCTGTTCCAATCTTAATGGCAGCTGATGTGGATATCAGTGTACAGCCACTGACTAACACATTCTTCGTCGGGCCATATTCCATATTACCAGAGGAACTCTTTAAACAGATACAGTCATCCGCACAGGTAATATGACAGCCAATGATCCGCACATTCGTAGAATGATCCGGATCAATACCGTCAGAATTGGCCACATTTAAGTCATTTAAGATATGGATACCTGAGATCAGCACATCGTCACAGCCAGCCGGATGCAGTGTCCAGAACGGTGCATTGCGAAGTGTCACTTCTGTAAAAGAAATATGGTCGCAGTGTTCCACGTAGATCAGCGTTGGTCTCGGATAAAAATCTCCAGTTACGTAGTAAGGGCTGACCTGCTTTACAAAAGCATACGCATTGCCATCTACCACGCCGGGACCGGAAATGGCAATATCGTCCGCGTCTTTGGCATAGATAAACGCATAAGATGGCTTTAATGTAACCGGTGTACCCACACGGTCTACCCCATCATCTCTCTGTCCTGCATTCGGATGAAAATAAGTATCAATATCCTGATGGGCTTTTAACACAGCCCCACGCTCCAGATGCAGCTCCGTATGAGCTTTTAAAATAATAGAGCTGGAATAATAAGTCCTGCCGTTCTCCAGGATCACACGGCCTCCCCCTGCCTGAAAGCATGCATCAATGGCTTTCTGGATTGCTGCTGCATCATTCGTCTGGCCATCCCCCACAGCCCCATAATCTCGAACTAGATAATCCATCGTTTTCTTCTCCTTTTTATATTTTGAAAGCACCGGCATCACAGCACCAGTGCTTTCTGTTTTGTTAATCAATTACATTACGGATCTTTGCCGGAGTACGGTAATTCCAGGTAGAGATCTTAATACCGCTTCTGCGGCTGGCCGCATGAACGATCTGTCCGTTGCCGATGTACATGGCAACATGGTTAATGGTTCCTTTGCTATTGGTATAGAAAATCAGATCACCTGGACGCATATCACTGGATTTGATCCCCTTTCCTGTATTCGCCTGTTCTCTGGATACTCTCGGAACACGAATACCAAAATTCCGGAGAACCGACTGGGTAAAGCCGGAGCAATCTGCTCCATTCGTCAGACTGGTTCCGCCCCATACATATGGGTTACCGACAAATTTCAGCGCATAATTGACGATCTTGCTTCGCAGGGACGCCTGCTGGTTTGCAGTTTCCTCCATCGGTGAAAACTTGATTGCTTCTGTCAGGGCATACTGGACATCTACATTATTATCACGGGTAGAGATGTAGGCCCCGTCATTCTCTTCTCCATTTCCACTATCACCGGTGTCCAGATCGATCTGTACCCAGCCATCCAGCTGCTTTTCCACCGGGTAGCGCTCCTCCTTGGATATCTGGGTCCAGATCTTGGAATCGGTATTAGGCTCCATCCGGACATTTAACCGGTCCGTCCTTACGATCGCCATCAGAGAGGCAGCCTGGGTCGCAAGATCAATCGCTTCCTGACCTGTGGCCGTATACTGTGGATCAGAAGTGATGTATCCTGTAATAGAACCAGAACGGATCTTATACCAGCCATCTAAAGTCTCTAAAATATCTCCTGCTGCCTTACTTGGCATCTTGCCAATGATATTCTTGTCTCCTTCATCCGCTGGTGAACTGCGGACATTCAGATAATTGGTCACCTTGGAGATCACCAGATGGTCATAACGGTTAATGGCCATGGCTCTCAGATCCATCTTCACGGCTTCATTCAGTGAAAGCTTCACCTCTGCATAATCAGCAGAAATATAACCGGAAGAAATCTGAATCCATCCATCTCCCTGACCGATCACCTGATACCGCTCACCCTCCAGCGCCTGGCCGACCACATTATCATCCTTAATCTCCGGAGATGTACGGATATTTAAGCTATCTGCCGTGATCACAGCACGAAGGCTCACCTGTTCCAATGCCTCTGTTTTTGCTTCATCACCAGAAAGGACATATTCACTGGAAATATAGCCCTCTACTTCACCTGACTGGATGTGATACCACCCGTCCTGTTCATCTAAGATCGTACAGACGGAATTCTCCTGCATCTTACCAATAATATCGCCACCAGATTCCGGCGTTTTCCGTACATTCAGGTAGCCCGACACATGGACGATGCCGATATTGCCATAAGCATCCACCACTGCCTGCTTTTCAGCCAGATCTGCCTTGGCAGCTTCAGCCTCTGCAGCCGATTCCGATTCCTTCTGGGACTCCAGCTCTTCTAACGCCTGTGCAGCGGCATCCGCTTCCGCCTGCTGCTGCGCCCGTTCTGTTCTCCACTCTGAAAAAGCGGTTGCCTGCTTCCTGGCAAATACCACCACCGCGACCAGGACCATCACTGCGGCAATTCCTGCCAGACCATAAAACAGATAGGTAACATACGGGTTCTGGTTTCGTTTTCTTCTCGCCTTATTTAAGGACGACATATAATCTTTCTTGTTAAACATCAAAAACTCCCATCTATCAGGAACCAGTCATCTGCTAGTCCAGATATCCTTTTAACTGCAGATACTTCTTTACCAGCTCCATAGCCTCATCGACCGTAAGGGCGGAAGTATTGATCGGCAAATCATAATTCGCCATGTCTTCCCATTCTTTTCCGGTATAATACTTATAATAATCCCGACGTTCTTTGCTGATCCGGTTCACCCGGCGCAGGGCTTCCCTTGCATCAACCTTATCAACCTCTTCCACTCGGCGGATGCAGGAGCTTAAATCGCAGTAAACAAATAATTTTACCAGATTTTCCTGATTTGCAGCATCCAGAACAAAATCGGCACAGCGTCCCATGATGATACAGGACTGGCTCGCAGCTACCTGCCGGATTGCTTTCGCCTGGAAACGGAACAGATTCTCCGGGGAGGTGATATCGTCATCCAGAGATGGCTCATCCAGACTGCTCTTTAAACCGCCAATGGCACGGAAAAACAAGTTATTACCTGCTTTTTCATCATTCAGACGGAATAGCTGCTCTCCAACAGCACTTTCCTCCGATGCCATCTTTAAGATCTCTTCATTATAATAAGGAATTCCCAGTTCTTCCGATAAACGTTGTCCCATGATACGTCCGCCACTTCCATACAGACGGTCAATGGTGATCACTACATTCTTTTTTAACATAAAAATCAGCCTCCTTTTCAGGTTCTGTTTGTATTTTTTTTCTATATCTATTATAATGGTTCTGATTCGTTGTGTAAAGAAAGAATTACATTGCAGTTCGTGCACTGCATAGACTGTAACAGAATTACCAACACAAACCAGTATATATAGGAGGTTTTACCTATGAATCTTATTTTACCAGAGAACTATGATCCTCGCCTGGGTGTCCGTCAGACCCAGGAGGCGATCAAATACATCCGTGATACCTTCCAGAAGGAATTCGGAAAGGAAATGAACCTGGAGCGGATTTCCGCCCCTCTTTTCGTAGAAAAAAGCAGCGGATTAAATGATAACTTAAATGGTGTCGAACGCCCGGTTTCTTTTGACATGGCTGCCATCCCTGGCGAGACCATCGAAGTTGTCCACTCTCTTGCCAAATGGAAACGTATGGCGCTTCACCAGTACGGCTTCCAGCCAGGGGAAGGACTTTACACAAACATGAACGCTATCCGCCGCGATGAAGAATTAGATAACCTTCATTCCTGTTACGTGGATCAGTGGGACTGGGAGAAAGTCATCACCAAGGAGCAGAGAACTGTTGAAACCCTGGAAGACACCGTCCGCACGATTTTCAAGATCATCAAACATATGGAACATGAAGTATGGTATAAGTACCCACAGGCAGTAAAACACCTGCCAGATGATATTTTCTTTATCACCTCCCAGGAATTAGAGGACATGTATCCGGATTGCACCCCAAAGGAGCGGGAAAACAAAATCACCAAAGAACACGGCTGTGTCTTCTTAATGCAGATTGGTGATAAATTAGCCAGCGGCGAGCCACATGACGGCAGAGCTCCGGACTACGATGACTGGAAATTAAACGGCGATATCCTGTTCTGGTTTGACACCTTAAACTGCGCCCTGGAGATCTCCAGCATGGGTATCCGCGTTGATGAGGACTCTCTGGCAGAGCAGTTAAAGAAAGCCGGATGTGAAGAGCGCCGGGAACTGCCTTACCATAAGATGCTTCTGAACAAAGAGCTTCCATATACCATCGGTGGCGGTATCGGCCAGTCCCGTCTTTGCATGCTGCTGTTAGACCGCGCCCACATCGGCGAGGTACAGGCAAGTATCTGGCCGGAAGAGATGAAACGGGTATGTAAGGAGCATAAGATCATTCTGCTGTAATTTAAAATAGAATCCTGCTCGCAGGATTCTCCGCCTGCGGCGGGTCGCGACAGCGGCACT